>WBZR01000260.1_pt1 | contig 89240 bp, 65 predicted proteins | sample 5204231 | NCBI WGS metagenome assembly WBZR01 (sample SAMN12412403, study PRJNA552823) | activated sludge metagenome | isolation source: activated sludge from anammox sidestream of wastewater treatment plant... | place: USA: Virginia | collected 2017-08 | reverse complement strand
CATGATGAGCAACACCATGGTGCGCCATCGCAAGGGCACATGAGATTTCGTGCCTGAGCCATGTCGCCTTGCGATGCAATCGAAACCTCGCGGCGATAGCCTTGCACCCCTGAACCAGCACGAGGATCACGCGCCGTGAGCGACAGCTATGTTCCACCCAAAGTCTGGACTTGGGAAAAACCCAGCGGCGGGCGTTTCGCCAACATCAATCGCCCGGTTTCAGGTGCAACCCACGACAAGGCGTTGCCAATCGGCACGCATCCACTGCAGCTGTATTCGCTGGGTACACCGAACGGCATGAAGGTGACGATCCTGCTGGAAGAGCTGCTGGCCGCCGGCCACACCGGGGCCGAATACGACGCCTGGTACATCGATATTGGCGAGGGCGATCAATTTTCCAGCGGTTTCGTGGCGGTGAACCCGAACTCGAAGATTCCTGCCCTGATGGATCGCAGCGGGCCGGAACCGATCCGGGTCTTCGAATCCGGTGCCATCCTGATGTGGCTGGCGGAAAAGTTCGATGCCTTCTTGCCGCGCGAAGGTGCAAAGCGGGCCGAGTGCCTGGCCTGGCTGTTCTGGCAGGTGGGCAGCGCGCCCTATCTGGGCGGCGGCTTCGGGCATTTTTACACCTATGCCCCGGAAAAGATCGAGTACGCGATCAATCGCTTCGCGATGGAGGCCAAGCGCGAGCTGCATGTGCTCGATCAGCGCCTGGCACAGCACGAATACATTGCCGGGGATGACTACAGCATTGCCGATATCGCGATCTGGCCCTGGTATGGCCGCGTGGCGCGCGGCGAGGTGTACAACGCGGCGGAATTTCTTGCCACGCACGAATACCCGAACCTGTTGCGCTGGGCCGAAACCATTGCCCAACGTCCGGCGGTCAAACGCGGGCAGATCGTCAATCAGAGCAGCGAAGAACCGGGCACGGCACTGCGCGAGCGCCACGACGCACGGGATTTCGAAACGATTGCGGCGTTGCGCTGATTCGCGCAACGCCGCAGCGTACTGCCACGGCACGTGCACGCTGTCGCGTGGCACGTGCTCGGTTTGCCGGGATCAGTTCGGGGTCCAGCGCACGTCGTCGATATGCAGGTTCACCGTGTAGGTGGTGTGCGCGCGCTCGATCCAGATCGCATCCAGCGTCACGTTGGCCGCGGTGATCGCACCATTGCCGCCGACCCATGCATTCCACTGGCTGGTGGTGGTGAGGTTCCACTCGACCCAGGTCCAGGCGTTGGCCGGGACCGCACGCATCACCGAGCGCTCGGTGCCATCGGAGTCATCGATGCCGATACCGACATTGAAACCACTGCCGGCGACGAATACCCAGAAGCCGACCTTGCCGTTGCGCGGCAGGCTGACGTTGGCCGAAGGCGTGCCGCCACCGGAGAGGAAGCGCACCGACCAGTTCTGCGTGTTGGACGGGTTGTCGACCAGCTTGAGGTGCTCGGAGCAACTGCCGACCTTGGCCATGGTGCAGTCGCGTTCGGCCGTGGACGAGGCCGCGATGCCGGTCGTGCTGCCCGAGTAGGTCGGATCCGTGGCGAAATGGCCCTCGTTGGCCTCAAAGGTGTCGAGAACCTTGACCGAAGCCGGCGGTGGCGGCGGCGGAGTCGGCGGCGTGGACGGATTGAGCAGGCCGTAGTACTTGCTCCAGTTCCAGTTGATGCCCGGATCGGTGTGGGTCTGGCCGGAGTAATGCTGGTGACCCTTGATGCGCGTCGACACCGGCAGCACGTTGATGCCGCTGCTGGCGGCGCCCTTGTAGGCGCTGGCGCAGGAGATCGCGTGCTTGGTGCACAGATGTCGGGTCAGCGCGGCGGAGGAGTTGTACATCGCCGTGGTGTACCAGGCGGCATTGTTGACGTAGCCCTCGTGTTCGAGACCGATCGTCCAGGAGTTGGCATTGCCGACGTGCCAGGCACGATCGGAGTTGCGCACCATCTGGGTGACCTGACCATCGGAACTGCGCAACAGGTAGTGCGCACTGACCTGCGAGCCGGTGTTCTGGAACCAACTGATGCTGCCGGCGTATGTACCCTGCATGGTGTGGATCGTCACGTCGGTGATCTTGGTGCCGCCACGCGAGTTGAAGTTCGGCGAGGTGACCCAGAGCGCCGGGCCGTAATCGGTGCTCTTTTCCACCACGCCATCACCGCGCGCCTTGGGCGCGAGGTCGTGCAGGGTTTCGTCGAGCGGATCGATCGCGTAATCGCCGATCTCGACCACGTCGCGGCTGACATCGAGACGCACGAAGGGCGCCTTCTGGCGCACCAGCACCTCGGGCTTGAACTGGCGTTCCCACTCGACCGCCTTGGCCTGGATGCGGATGCCGTTGTCGTCGCTGCCGCGATCGAGCGCCAGCAGCACGTCGTAGGCAAAACTCTCGCGCGCGAAGGCACCTACCGCACTGTTCTTGCTGCCGCTGCGAAAGCCCGAATACTGTTCGAGCACACCTGACAGCTCGGCCCCGCGGCCTGCACTCTGCTGCGCCTTGGCGAGCAATGCGGCGGCGGCGAGGATGTTGGTCTGCGGATCACGCATGACCTGTTCGCGCGACACGCCCAGGAGGCTCGCGGCCTCACCGACCTGATCGCGGAAGAGTCCGCCCTGGTACAGGCCCATCAGGCCCACGGCCGGCGCCGATTCCGCGCCCGGCTCGGCGACTCCGTCGAGCATCACCCAGCGGCTCTGCACGTAGGCAATCGATTCGAGCGCCCCGGCGGGAAGCTGCGGATAGCGCGCATAGGCATTGGCGAACATCGCCGGGAATCCGGCGCGTTTGGTCGCCAGGGTCGTCTGCTCGGCGGCAACCCGTGCCTCCAGTGCCAGCTCGACACCGTCGGTCGGAACCTCGTTCGCCACCATTGCCGCAACCGGCAGGCTCACGCCCATCGCCAGGGCAATGCCCCAGAACAACTTGCAACGATTCATCATGTCTGTCCCCGAAATGGATAGTTCATAACGGCTTCCCCGCCGCCCATGCGGGCGGGTTCCGGAAACCCGTGTGTCGTGGCCGACACGACCCTGTTTCACCATCCGACCCCGGGTGCCCCACCCGTTTGCCGCGATCCTTCGTCCCGCAGGTGCGATCGGGACGATGTGTCCCTCGCACGGTCCATGTCCCTGGACGATCTGCCTTGCAGCCGGACGCCACTGTGCGCCACCGTACGGGAGTGTACGCAAGTCGTGACGGCCGTCAAGCTGCTCTGCACAAGTGTTCACCAATTCGCCGCCACGCCGTTTCCGTGATCGCGGAATCAGCGTATGGATTGCGCCTTGGGCACGGATGAAAAACCCGGTCCCGGCCGCTACAGTGCCAAGGTTTTCGAGATTCCGGGGTGAAGGACATGACGAATGCGGGAGCCAGTGCCGCGGGGACGTTCCGGCTCGGCGGACAGGTGCCGATCCACCGTCTCGGCTATGGCGCGATGCGCATCACCGGCGAGGGTGCGTGGGGCGAACCGGCGGACCGTGCGGCCTGCATCGCCACCTTGCGCCGCCTGCCGGAACTGGGCATCAACTTCATCGACACCGCCGATTCCTACGGTCCGGAAGTGTCCGAACGCCTGATCCGCGAGGCGCTGCATCCCTATCCCGAGGGGCTGGTGATCGCGACCAAGGCCGGCCAGGCACGGCCGGGACCGGACGACTGGATCCCGCTCGGCCGCCCCGAATACCTGATCCAGCAAGCCAAACTCAGTCTGCGCCGACTCGGGCTGGAACGCATCGACCTGTGGCAACTGCACCGCATCGACCCGAAGGTGCCGCGCGACGAGCAGTTCGGCGCGATCCGCCAACTGCTCGACGAGGGCATGATCCGCTTTGCCGGCCTGAGCGAGGTGACGATCGAGGAGATCGAGGCGGCGATGCGCGTATTCCCCGTGACCACGGTGCAGAATCACTACAGCGCCAGCTTCCGCGTCTACGACGGCGTGCTCGACCACTGCGAGACAATGGGCATCGGCTTCATTCCCTGGTACCCACTGTCCGGCGGCCGGCTGGTCGGTGCCGACTCCCCGCTTGCCGAAATCGCTCGCCGGCACCAGGCTTCACCGGCGCAGATCGGGCTGGCCTGGCTGCTGCAGCGCTCGCCGGTGATGCTGCCGATTCCCGGCACCTCCAAGCGCGCGCATCTGGAAGAAAACGCCGCCGCGGCCGGCATTCATCTGGCCGAGGACGAGTTCGAGGCCCTGGCCCGGATCTGGCAGGCACGCAGGGCCACGCGATGAGTGGCGTCTGGCCGCCACCGGGCACCCTGCCGCTGCGCATCGACGTGGTATCGGTGCAGTCGCAGGTGATCTACGGCCGGGTCGGCAACACCGTCGCGATGCCGACCTTTGCCGCGCTGGGCGTTCCCGCGGCGGCGGTGCCGACGGTGCTGCTGAGCAATACCCCACACTACGCCTCGATCCACGGCGGCGCGATCGCGCCCGACTGGTTCGCCGGACACCTCGACGACCTCGCCGCTCGGCTCGCACCGAACCGCCTGCGTGCGGTGCAGTGCGGCTACCTCGGCAGTGCCGCGCAGGCCCGCATCCTGGGCGACTGGATCGCTCGCCGACGCGTCGAGGACCCCGACTTGCGCGTCATCGTCGATCCGGTCATCGGCGATGACGACCACGGTGTCTATGTGCCACCCGAGTTGGCAGCGGCACTGCGCGAGCATCTGCTGCCACTGGCCAGCGGTCTGACGCCCAACGCCTTCGAACTGGCCCACCTCTGCGGCCGGCCGGCGATCGGCATCGACGCAACCGTGGCGGCGGCACGCAGCCTGCTCGGCGGAACGACGCACTGGGTGGCGGTGACCAGTGCCGCGCCGGGCACCTGGCCCGACGGGCAGATGCAGATCCTCCTGGTCACGCGCGACGCTGCCTGGCGCGTCCTGCACCCACGAATCGACATCGGACCCAAGGGCACCGGCGACCTCTTCGCCGCCAGCCTGACCGCGCACTGGCTCGCGGGTTCGACTCTCCTTGCTGCCACCACGCAGGCCGCGGCGCGCGTGGTGCAGGCCATGCACCTGACCCGTGACGCCCGTTGCGCCGAACTGCTCCTGCCCGATGCGGTGACGGACGCGGTGGGGGCATCGGTGCGGGTGCAGCAACTGGATGGCCGAGAGCTCGGCTAGAATCCAAGGCTCCGCACGCCCATCCTTTCGCGCCACGCCACCTGGGATTTCCGGATGAACCCGACCCGCATCCTGCTTGCCGCGCTGCTCGCGATCGGCAACCTCGCCCTGGCCGCAACGCCCGGCCAGACCCCGGCTGCGCCCGCGAGCGTCTCCGACGACACCCCGATCTACATCGTCACCTCGCGTGCCGCCTTTGCCGGCATCAGCGCGATCACGCCCGAATCCAGCCCGGTACGCAGTCGCGCGGGCACCGATCTGGTGCTCGCGCGCAGCGACAGTCATGGTGTCGATGCGCTGGCGCGCTACGTGCACCAGCAACAGGGCCACTGCGGCGGCTTCTTCGCCTTCGCCAGTCGGGCCGAGGCCGAGGACTTCCTCGCCAACGATCGCAGCGCCGAGGCCATCGCCCGGCCGATGGCTGCCAGTTACACGATCGACAACCAGGCCACGGTCAATCCCTGGCTGCCGCAGGTGCAGGCAAGCAACATCTACACCACCATCGCCAGCCTGTCGGCCTTCCAGAATCGTCTCTACACGACCACGCACGGACGCGCCGCCGCACTCTGGATCCGCGACAGTTGGCAGGCCCTGGCCAACGGCCACGCCGGCGTCACGGTGTCGCTGTACGAGGGTTGCGGCAACTGCTCGACCCAGCCTTCGGTGATCCTGAAGATTGCCGGCTCCGACCTCGCCAGCGAGGTGGTCGTGGTCGGCGCGCACCTGGATTCGATCAACTGGGACGTGCCGAGGACGGAGAACCAACGTGCACCGGGCGCCGATGACGACGCCTCGGGCGTGGCCACCGCCACCGAGATCATCCGCATCGCCCTGGCCTCGGGCTGGAAGCCGCGGCGCACGATCGAGTTCCACGCCTACGCCGCCGAGGAGCTGGGCCTGTACGGCTCCGAGTCGATCGCCGACCACTACGCCGCCACGGCCGTCGATGTCGTCGGCATGCTCCAGCTCGACATGACCAACTACAAGACCACCGCACCCTACGACATGCAGATCATCAGCGACCAATCCAATACCGCGCTGCTGAGCTACTTCAAGCAACTGTTCGACACCTATCTTGCACCGCTCGGGCTGTCACGCCGCGACATCGCCTGCGGCTATGGCTGCTCCGACCATGCCTCCTGGACCGCGAACGGCTTCCCCGCCGGCATGGTGTTCGAGGCCGGGCACGCGACGCAGGGCGGCATGGGCGACTTCCCCGAGATCCACACCGACGCCGACACCCTCGCCAACATGGGCAATTCCGCCCAGTACAGCGTGCCCTTCGCCAAGTTCGGCCTCGCCTTCATCGGCGAACTGGGCAAAACCCACGCCGAGCAAACCGTCGCAATGTTCCGCAACGGTTTCGAAAATTCCCGCATCGGTCCGGCAGCCAATACCGGAAGCCCATGAAATCGCGCTACCGGCTCGCCATCATCGGTGCCGGTTCGGCTGGACTGGCCGCGCTCAAGTACGCCCAGCGCCACACCGACGACATCCTGCTGGTCGATGACGGCCCCCTCGGAACGACCTGCGCGCGCGTCGGCTGCATGCCCTCCAAGGTGCTGCTCGGCCCGGCGCATGCCCTCGCCCATGCCCGCGCGATGGCCACGGCCGGCATCGGCGGAACCCAAGCCCTGCATGCCGACATGCCGGCGCTGCTGGCACACGTGCGCGGCCTGCGCGACCGCTTCATCCGTGGCCCGATCGAGATGACGCGGGCGCTGGGCGATGACTACATCGCCGCACGCGCGCGCCTGCTCGACGCCCAAACCCTCGCCGTCGGCGAGCGCCGGATCCAGGCCGAGCGCATCCTGATCGCCAGCGGCAGCAGGCCGATGATTCCGCCGGCCTGGCGTGCGCTCGGGTCGCGCATGCTCAGCTCCGACGAGGTTTTCGAGCAAGCCGATCTCGGCGCGCGCGTCGCCGTGATCGGGTTGGGCGCGATCGGCGCGGAACTGGGCCAGGGGCTGGCGATGCTCGGGCTCCAGGTGCACGGATTCAGCCACTCCGACGAACTGGCGGGGATCGGCGATCCGGTCGTCGCCGTGGCCCTGCGCACGGCACTGGCGCGGCACTTTTCGATCACCACCGGACACGAGGTGGAACTGGAAGCAGTCGGCACACGGGCGGTGCGAGTGCACGCCGGTGACGAAAGCCACGAGGTCGACTGGGTGCTGGCCGCGATCGGTCGGCGCGCCAACCTCGACGGCCTCGGCCTGGAAAACCTCGGCATCGAATTCGACGCCCGCGGCCTGCCGCCGTTCGACCCGCTCACGTTGCAGATCGCGGATCTTCCGGTCTACCTCGCCGGCGACGCCAACCGCCTGCACCCGATCCTGCACGAAGCCGCCGACGATGGCCGTCTCGCCGCGCACCATGCCCTGTTCGGAAGCGGCCCCTGCCTGCGCCGGCGCACGCCGATGGGCGTGGTCTTCACCGAACCCAACGCGGCCTGGGTCGGCCGGCGCTGGGCCGAGGTCGCGGCGCAGGATCCGGTCATCGGCGAAGTCAGCTTCAGTCGCCAGGGCCGGGCGCTGGCGATGGCACGCAATGCCGGCCACTTGCGCCTGTACGTCGATCGCGCCAGCACCAAACTGCTCGGCGCCGAACTGGCTGCGCCCGACGGCGAGCACCTCGCCCACCTCCTGGCCTGGGCGATCCAGCAGGATCTGGGTGTGGACGACCTGCTGCAGATGCCGTTCTATCACCCGGTGGTGGAGGAAGGCCTGCGCAGTGCCCTGCACGACGCCCGACGCAAATTGTCGCAACCGCGCCCGCCGCTCGACCTGCCACTGTGCGCGCCGGCGACAAGCTGGGCACAGGGCGCCGACTGAGCCGCGCCGTGCAAACCGCGCCGGCGGCACGCGCATCGACCTGGCCGTTGCCCGGAACCACCCTGCTGGCCTGGCGCAACCTCGCCCATGACCGCACCCGCTTCATCGCCACCCTGATCGGCATCGCCTTTTCGGTCGTCCTGATGGGCGCGCAACTCGGCCTGCTGATCGGCTTTTCGCAAACCGCCAGCACCCTCGTCGATCACATCGACGCCGATCTCTGGGTGGTGCCGCTGGGCACCACCAATGTCGACATCGCCGGACGCATGCCGAGTCGGCGCCGGCATGAGGCATCGGCGATCCCGGGCGTGGCCAGCGTCGACGAGTTGATGGTGCAGTTCGCGTTCTGGCGCAAGCCCGATGGCGGACGCGAATCGGTCATCATCACCGGCTTCTCGATGGCGAGCGGTCGCGGCGCGCCCTGGACCATGGTCGAAGGCTCGTTCGCCGATGTGCAGCGCGCCGACGGCGTCATCCTCGATCGGCTCTATCGCAAGAAACTCGGCGTCGATCACCTCGGCCAGGTGATCGACATCAACAACCGCCGCGCCCGCGTCGTCGGCTTCACCGAGGGCATCCGCACCTTCACCCAGAGCCCCTACGTCTTCACCACGCACACCCGTGCGCAATGGCTGACGCTCGGGCGCGACGACGAGACTACTTACCTGCTGGTGAAGCTCGCACCCGGTGCCGATCCGGAAACGGTGCGCGCCGCACTTGCCGAACGTCTGCCCTGGGTCGAGGTGCTGACACGCGCGCAGTTCGCGCGCCGCACCCAGGCCTACTGGATGATCACCACCGGTGCCGGTGCCGCACTCCTGCTCGCGGCCTCGCTCGGGTTGGTGGTCGGCGTGGTCATCGTCGGCCAGACGCTCTATGCCAGCACCCTCGACCGGCTGGCCGAGTACGCCACCTTGCGCGCGATCGGCGCCGGCCATCGCTACCTGCACCGGGTGATCGTCACGCAGGCCGCGATCAGTGCGGTGCTGGGCTATGGCGTCGGTCTGCTCGTCACCCTCGTCATGGTCGGCTGGAGCCGCACCGGCAACGTCGCGATGGCACTGCCGCCCTGGGCGGTCGCGCTGCTGGCGCTGCTGACCCTGGCGATGTGCCTGATGGGTGCGCTGGTCTCGATCCGGCGCATCACCCGCATCGACCCGACCACGGTGTTCCAGTGAGCGCGCCCGCGCTGCTGCAACTGCATGCGGTCGGGCTGACCTACGGCGAGGGCGCAACCGCGGTGCAGGCGTTGCGCGGAATCGAGCTGGAACTGCGTGCGCATGAAGTCACTCTGCTGCTCGGCCCGTCCGGTTCGGGCAAGACCACCCTGCTGCAGGTGCTCGGCTGCCTGCTGCGGCCCAGCCGGGGCGAGGTGCGGCTGCGCGGACAGTCGCTGGCGGGCGCGAGCCTGGAAGAGCTGACCCGGCTGCGGTTGCGTGACTATGGCTTCGTGTTCCAGCACTACAACCTCTTCCCCACGCTCAAGGCCTGGGAAAACGTCGCGCTTGCGCTCGACCTCAAGGGCGTGGCGAAGGGCTCGATGCGCAGTGAAGCGCTGCGCCTGCTCGACCTGCTCGGCATTGGCGCGCTGGCACACCGCTTTCCCGCCGAGCTGTCCGGCGGGCAGAAACAGCGCGTCGCGATCGCCCGGGCGCTGGCCGGCGAACCGCGCATCCTGCTGGCCGACGAACCGACCGCGGCACTCGATGGCCAGACCGGCCAGGACGTGGTCCGCGTGATGCGCGAGCTGGCCCATGAGCGCGGCTGTGCGCTCCTCATCGTCAGCCACGATCCGCGCGTGGAGGCGTTTGCCGACCGCGTCCTGCATCTCGAAGATGGACACCTGACCGCCGCCGGGAGCCAGGCATGAAAAACCCACTGTTCCTTTCACTTGCACTGGGCACCCTGCTTGGGGCCTGCGCCCGCACGCCGGAGCCGGCCCAGCCCGCCATGCCGGGTGCGTGGGTCGATGCCGGTGGTGTGGTCGAACCGGTTGGCGAGGAAAGGCTCATCATTCCACAGCGCACCGGCCGCCTGGAGCAGGTTCTGATCGACGAGGGCGACCACGTCAACGCCGGACAACTGCTCGCGCAACTTGAAAACGCCAGCGAGCGCGCCGCCGTCGAAGCCGCCGAGGCCGAGATCGCGCTGCGCCGGGCCGAACTGCAACGTCTCGAAAATGGCGCGCGCAGCGAGGAACTGCGGGTTGCGCGTGCGCTCGATGCGGAGGCCGACGCGCTCGACCGTCAGGCTCGCTCCGAACTCGCACGTCGCCAGCATCTGGCCGAGCGTCGGTTGATTTCCGAGGAGTCACTGGAGGAAGCCCGCACCCGCGCCGCGACCGCGGCGGCCAGTCGCGAACACGCCGCAGCACAACTTGCCCTGCTGCTTGCCGGCAGCCGCAGCGAGGAGCTCGATGCCGCGCGCGCCGCCCTGGCCGCCGCCACCGCACGCGCGCATGCCGCCGTCGCGGAGCTGGAGAAGACCCGCATCCGCGCCCCGATCGACGGCATCGTGCTCAAGCGCGTGCTCAGCGCCGGCGAGACCGTCACCCCGCTCACGCCCGAACCGCTGGCGACGATCGGCAACATGGACCGGCTCGTGGTGCGCAGCGAGATCGACGAACTCGACATCGCCCGGGTCCGCAGCGGTGCCCGCGCCACGGTACGCGCCGATGCCTTCCCCGGCCGGCAGTTTCCGGGGCAGGTGAGCCGCGTCGCGCGCCGCATGGGCCCGCGCAGCCAGCTCTCGGATGACCCGACCCAGCGCCGCGATGCACGCATCATGGAAGCGATGATCGAACTCGATCCCGGTGCGCCGCTGCCGGTCGGCTTGCAGGTTGACGTGCGGATCGAGGCCGCGACAGCCGAACCTTAGCGAAGAGCTGGCACATCCAGACTTCGTCCTTGCGGGCGCAGCGAAACCATCCAGACTCCTGATTTCCCCGGCTTCCGGGTTGCGCGCGGCTCAGGGGGCGGTGTCGGGAAGGCGCACGCTCGGATCTTCCAGCCGCGCCCACACCGCGTCGAGTGCGGCATGCACCTTCGGCAGCAACGGGACGTAGCGCCGACCGTAATCGGGAAACGCGAGGAAGGCATCGAAGTGCTGCGCGCCGGGAATCTCCCAGAACGCCACCTCGCGTCCCGCGGCCCGTGCCAGCGCGACGTAGGGCGCACTGCTGAACGCCACCGGCACCAGGCCATCCTCGCGCCCATGCACGACGATCACCGGCAGGCCGGCGCGTGGCACATGGCTGCGGGTGGCCTCGATTCCGGCACGCACGCGCTGCGCCGCTGCACCGTCACCGTTCCAGAGCTGGCGCAGGCATTCGATGCCGGGCAGGTCCGGGTCGGTCTCGGCGCGATTCGGATCGTGCAGCACGATGCCGTTGCCCGGCGGAATGCCGCTGCCATCGGACCACCACAGCCCACGTTCCGCCCTTGTCGAGACGCGCCTGCCGCCCTGCGCATCGAGCAGGGCATAGTCGAAACCGCAGGGATGCTCGCCGGCGGGATAGCGCCCGTAGGCCGAGGCATAGGTGGCCAGCACCGCGCGCCAGAGGTCGAAACCGGTCGTGGTCGCGCCACTGTGCAGAGCGTTGGCGGTGAAGCCCGCCGCTTCCAGTTGCGCTCGCGCCTCGCGTGCCTGGGCGGCAAGGCCGTTGCCCGACAGCAGGCCGCGGGCATGCAGGCTGGCGCAACGCGCCGCGCCGACGGCGCGCAGGGCATCGGCCATCGGCGGCTGCGGCAGGTCGTCGAGATCGAGCAGGGCGCAGGGCATTAACTGCGCGGCGAGGCTGGCGTAGTCGTAGAGCGGGCGCGAACCGGGCGCATCGACATGGATGTTGGGCTCGCCCGCGACCACGGCGTCGAACATCTCGTCATCGTCCTCGGCGGCACGCAACACCGCGCCGCCGCCATTGGAGATGCCGACCGCGATGATGCGCGTGTTCGCGGCGGTGAACGGAGCGCGTCCGGGGAAGGTGCGATCGAGCACACGCAGGCCGAACTCCGCCGCCTGATGCACATGCCGGCCCCAGTCGGCTTCGGGATTGTCCTGCGAGTGCGCGTGCTTGAACGCGATCCCCGTGTTCGCGGCGGCATCGGGCGCGAAACCGACGAGCTCGTCATCGCGTGCCGGCGTGCCGGCGATGCCGGTGCCACCGCCAACCGCGAGATCGACATAATCGGTGCCGGCACCCTTGTCGGTGTAGGCCACCGCGCAGCCGCGCGGCAGCGCCCAGGGCGCGGCAACGGCGATCGCACCATAGACCCCGCGTGAACCGGACGCTGCTGCAACCACGATGCATGGCCGCGTCGGATCGAACTGGTCGGGCAACTGCAACAGCACCCGATGCGGCTGGTTGGCTCGCGGCACGCCGGCGAAAGCGGTGAACTCGCGTCCCGGCACGCGTGCCAGCACATCGCCGGCACCACCGCCAGGACGCAGGTCGGCAATGCCGCGCCAGTTCGCCCAGATCGCGCGCCGGCGCAACTCGGCGGCGGTGGGCGCCTCGGCCTCGGCGATGGCGGGCGGCGTGGCGGCACGCAGGCCCTCGATGCCGAGCCCTGCGGTCATCAGGTCGTCGGCATCACGGTGCACGCTTTCATGGATCGGTCCGAAGGAATCGATCGGCTGGACGGCAGGATTCATCGGCAGGCTTCCACAGGCGGCGAGCGACAGCGCGGCGGCGAACAGGGTCGGGAGTCGGGCGTTCATGCGCGCACCTTAGCGCAGCAGGGCGCGAACCGAATCAGACTTTCGGGAAAGCCGGTGTCGGTGAGGCGCATGCCGCCGACAGGCTCCCAGGGCAAGGATCGCTCACCCGCCAGGAGTCTGTCGGACTTTGGGGGTCGAGCCGAAAATTTGGCTGCGCGAGGGCAGTTTTTCGACGATTTGCAGCCCTGTAGCGGGACTACAGGGCAAGAAGCGGCGGGAAAATGACCCGCGCAGACGAATTTGCAGGCCGATCATCCAAAGTCCGACAGGCTCCTGGGGCTTGCGGAATCCGCAGGGGAATGCGTGCCAGCGGCTCGTGTGCACCATCGAGCACGAGGATCGAAAGCAGCTCGCCGGGTCGCGGATCACGCACGTAGCCATCGAAACCGTGGCGCCAGGCGAGATTGAAGCGCAGCGCCTGCTTGCCCGGACCGAGCCAACTGGTCTTGGCCAGTCCTCGCAGTGCACCGTTGGCATCGACGACGACCAGCAGCGGATCGCGTCCGGCAGCATCCAGGCGCGGCATCGAACCTTCAAACTCGGCGACCTGACGCTGGCTGTGCGGATCCTCGAAGCTGCGCACGATGCCGGCCCGACCACCGAACTCGGGCACGTCCAGCGACGGGGCGTGCCAGTGCGCTTCGACCAGGGCGCGCGCCGGCTCGCCGAACATCGCAAGGTGGCGTTCGCGCAGCAGCGCGAGACTGTCGGCGGTCTGCTGCTCCGAGGCCGAGGCATCACCGAAGCGCTGGGGATCCCAGATGTCGAGCTGCGCCGCGACGGCCGACGCGGTGACGCGCCGGGACACGATCTCGCTCCAGCCGGCGAGGGCTCGCTGGGTCGGAAGCAGCAGCACGGCCAGCGCCAGCGCGAGCACCGGAGCAAGGCGGTCGCGCCAGACGCTGCGCGGCGGTCGCGCCAGCAAGGCATGCAAGGCCAGTCCCAGCCAGAACAGGCAGCTCCAGGGCAGGTAGCGATCGGCGAAGACCTCGCGCGGAATCTCGGCAAAATACTGCAAGCGCCCGAGGCAGACGATGACGCCACCCCCGACGGCGAAGCTGGCCAGACCCAGGCCAAGCAGACCGGTGCGCGAAACCGCGGCGTGCGTGCGCCAGGTCCGCCACAGCATCGACAACCAGAGTCCGAGGCCTGCGGCACCGACCAGGGTCGCGATGTGGTACGGCGCGCGTACTCCGAACGGCGTCGCGATCCAGCCCGCCGAAGCGCGCAGCAGGTGCCCGATCGAGCTCGCCTCGAGTACAGGCTGCAGCGAGGCTTCGAGGGGCGGTTCGCCATGTCCGAGCCAGGCCCGCATCCACGGCGCGGCGAGCCAGCGCGCCAACAAACCGATGTCCTGGAGCGGATCGAGCGCGAGGCTGCCGCGCACGCCCTGGTCGCCCGGCAGCACAAACAGATACAGCACCAGGGTGACGACCAGCGCGCCACCGAGGATCGCGAGGTGACGCCAGGGCATGCGGGCAAGCAGGCCAAGCAGCAGCACCGCACCGAAACTCGCCATCCCGGGACCAAAACTGAAGGTTGCGGCGATGCAGCAGATCGCCGCCAACCAGGGCCAGCGCGCCGAACGATCGCTGCCGGCGCGAACCATCGCCAGCAGCGCGAGCACGCAGAACAGCACGACGAAATAGATGTGCACCAGCTCGTGGCCGTGCATCAGCAGGCGGGCGTTGCCGAGCCAGAACAGCGCGAGCACGGTGACCAGCACCGCCGCCGCGCGCAGCGCCGGTGCCGCGCCGCGTTCGCGCACCGTACTCAGTGCCATGAGGCCCGTTGCCAGCAACGCGGCACCCAGGCCGACCACGACCTGCAAGGTCTGGCCGCCTTCGAACCCGCGCAGTTCGGCGATCCGCACCAACGCCGGCAGGATCGGACGATGGCCGTTTTCCAGTTGCACCACGGCATCCAGAAACGGCTGGTCGAGGTACACGCGGTAGAGCCGGAACTGGTCGAAGACCGGATAGCGGAAGGCGAAGTTGCCAATCGCGATCAGACTGGTCCACAGCCAGGTCACGGTGACGGTCGCAAGCACGCCAACGACGCCGACACGCAGCACGCGTTGGGTACGAACATCGACGTTCGGGAGGACGCGCATCAGGCCGGGATCGCCGGTTGCAGTCGGCGCCGGAACGTGCCGGCGCCGCGATGCACGTCAGTGGCGCAGGTTCTTGCGCAGGCGCTCCAGCGCCTGCAATTGCGCCAGGGATTCGGCCAGCTTGGTCTGGGCTTCGGCCAGTTCCATCGGCTCGTCGCGATTGGCAAGAATGCGCTCGGCCTCTTCCTTGGCCTTGCGCACCGCGGCCTCGTCGATGTCCTCGGCGCGGATCGCGGTGTCGGTCAGGATGGTGACGACATCGGGTTGCACTTCGAGGATGCCGCCGGAAATCGCCAGGTCCAGCTTGTTGCCGTCCGGCTGGGTGATGACGACCTTGCCGGGCTTGAGCCGGGTGATCAGCGGCACATGCCGCGCCGCAATGCCAAGCTCACCCACCTCGCCGGTGGCAACCACGAGCGTGGCCTCACCCTGGAAGATCTGTTGCTCGGCACTGACGATGTCACAACGAAAGGTGGTCATGGGTTCCTCGCTTTGCTCGGAATGGGATTAGGGATTGGAGATCAGGGATTCGTAGAAACGGGTTATCGCGGCGGCTTGACATGACGGTGTTGCCTGAAGCATTTCGCTCTTGCCAATCCCTAATCCCCAATCCCGAATCCCGAATCTCCAATCCCGGCTTTCAAGCCGCCAGCTTCTGCGCCTTGGCCACGGCTTCCTCGATCGAGCCAACCATGTAGAAGGCCTGTTCGGGCAGATGGTCGTACTCACCCTCGACGATGCCCTTGAAACCACGGATGGTGTCTTTCAGCGACACATACTTGCCGGGCGAACCGGTGAAGACTTCCGCCACGTGGAACGGCTGCGAGAAGAAGCGCTCGATCTTGCGGGCGCGGGCCACGGCCAGCTTGTCGTCTTCGGAGAGCTCGTCCATGCCGAGGATGGCGATGATGTCCTTGAGCTCCTTGTACTTTTGCAAGGTGGACTGAACCCGGCGCGCGGTTTCGTAGTGTTCCACGCCGATCACGTTCGGATCGAGCTGGCGACTGGTGGAGTCGAGCGGATCGACCGCCGGGTAAATACCCAGCGAAGCGATCTGACGGCTGAGCACCACGGTTGCATCCAGGTGCGCGAAGGTGGTGGCTGGCGAGGGGTCGGTCAAGTCGTCGGCAGGCACGTACACGGCCTGGATCGAGGTGATCGAACCGGTCTTGGTGGAGGTGATGCGCTCTTGCAACACACCCATTTCCTCGGCCAGGGTCGGCTGATAACCCACGGCGGAGGGCATGCGGCCCAGCAAGGCCGACACTTCGGTACCGGCCAGGGTGTAACGGTAGATGTTGTCCACGAACAGCAGCACGTCGCGGCCCTTGCCGGTCTTGGCGTCCTTCTGGTCGCGGAAATACTCGGCCAGGGTCAGGCCGGTGAGGGCCACGCGCAGACGGTTGCCGGGCGGCTCGTTCATCTGGCCATAGACCATCGCCACCTTGGACTCTTCCGGTTTCTCCTTGTTGACCACGCCGGACTCGATCATCTCGTGATAGAAGTCGTTGCCCTCGCGGGTGCGCTCGCCCACGCCGGCGAACACGGAAAGACCCGAGTGCGCTTTGGCGATGTTGTTGATGAGCTCCATCATGTTGACGGTCTTGCCCACGCCGGCACCACCGAACAGACCGACCTTGCCACCCTTGGCGAACGGGCACATGAGATCGATCACCTTGATGCCGGTTTCCAGCAGTTCATTGGCCGAGGACTGATCCTCGTAGCTCGGTGCGGCACGATGGATTTCCCAATGGTCTTCGGCCTTGACCGGGCCAGCCTCGTCGATGGCATTGCCGAGCACATCGAGAATGCGACCGAGTGTGCCGGTGCCGACCGGCACCGAGATCGCATGATTGGTGTTGGTAGCCACCAAGCCGCGCTTGAGGCCATCGGTGGAACCCAGCGCGATGGTGCGCACCACGCCATCGCCGAGCTGCTGCTGCACTTCCAGCGTGATCGCGATGCCCTCGACCTTGAGCGCGTCATAGACCTTCGGCACTTCCGCGCGCGGGAACTCGACGTCAACGACGGCGCCGATGATTTGAACGATCTTGCCCTGGCTCATGTTGATGCTCCGGTTTACCTTTGTTCTGTTCGGATGGCCTGCGCCATCGGGAGGGGTTCGTGATTGGAAATTCGGGATTCGGGATTCGAAGGGCACGCTTTGCTGCTCTTGCCAATCTCCAATCCCCAATTCCGAATCCCGGCCGTCATCAGACGGCTGCCGCGCCGCCGACGATCTCGGAAATTTCCTGGGTGATCGCTGCCTGCCGAGCCTTGTTGTAGACAAGGTTCAGGGTGTCGATCAGTTTGCTGGCATTGTCACTGGCGGCCTTCATCGCGACCATGCGAGCGGCATGTTCGGAAGCGACGTTCTCCAGCACGGCGTGGTACACCAGCGATTCGATGTAACGGTTGATGACATGATCCAGCACGGTGGCCGGATCGGGTTCGTAGAGATAATCCCAACCGTGATTGACCACGGTCTGCTCGGACGGCGGCAGCGGCAGCAGTTGATCGAAGGCCGCGCGCTGCACCATGGTGTTCACGAAATCGTTGTACACGATGTACACCCGATCCAACTTGCCTTGGGTGTAAGCATCGAGCATCACCTTGATCACACCGATCAGCGGTGCCAGCTTGGGCTCGTCACCGACATGGGTAACGGAACCGGCGATGTTGACCTTGATGCGACGGAAGAACACGGAAGCCTTCTGCCCGATCGTCACCATGTCGGCCTCGACACCCTTGTCGTGCCACGTTCGCAGCTCACCCAATACCTTGCGGAACAGGTTGTTGTTGAGACCACCGGCCAGGCCGCGATCGGAGGAGATCACGATATAGCCCACGCGCTTGACTTCTTCGCGCTCGACCAGGAAGGGATGGCGGTAATCGGTATTGGCCTGGGCCAGGTGTCCGATCACCTGTCGCATCGCGCGCGCATACGGTCGCGAGGCCTTCATCCGATCCTGCGCCTTGCGGATCTTCGATGCCGAGACCATTTCCAGCGCACGGGTCACCTTGCGGGTGTTCTGCACGCTTTTGATCTTGGTTTTTACTTCGCGTCCACCAGCCATATATCTTTTGCTCCGAACTAGAACCAACTATCCCTCAGCACACTGGGATGTCTTCATCCATACCACATCAACAAAACCCAACTACAGCCACAGACAAATTAACTGATAGGCACGGCAAAGCTTGTCTGAATCTCACGGACAAGCCGTATAAATAATACCCGCACTCGGCTGAAATCTGGTTTCGGTAAAATTCATATAGTAACCAGGGTCGCCCGGGACATTGGAGGTTACATGCCATACCTCCTGATCTATATAAAGCGTACCACCGCCTTGATACCACGGCCTACTTGCAGAACATCCTCCCGCAACTCTACCCACCATGTTTATAGAGGCATTGCAATGCCCTTGATCAGGTGTTGTTATTATTTCAGACTGTGGATATTGGACACTTTTGTAAACATCACCTATCAGGCCGGCCATAACATCTCTACAGGCCTGGAACCTATTGCAAATGACGAAAGTCTGCGGCACAGGGTTTAAAGACCAAGTTTGACGAATCGCATTCAAGAAAATTTTTCGCCAAGGCCAAGCGCCTGTTCCATGCCAGGCGGCGCATCCGAAACTTCTAACTCACAGTTTGAGCAATAGAATACCCGCGTATTACCTTTCCCCAATCTAAGGCACTCTTGATCCCCTGATGCATTCGCAGAGAACGATGTTAAAAGCATTGCAGTCAGTAAAATCACAGCAGTATTTATATTTTTCATGTCGGTCAATATTTGGCTAATGTACCCATGGCAAGAAAAATTGTTTCGTGAAATTTCCAACCAGGCAATCTCACTCAAAATCTGCATGCTCTAAACTGTCAATTGCAGCACCATCTTAATATTTCATTTGCCCTTCGTTGAGCATCTTCGATTTGATCAGGCTGCATACCCTCTTCCCACTGATTCAATAAGTCATTGGTATCAGCGCGCAACATTCCTGTGCGTTGAGCCGCAAAAACATATGCATAGGCACTCACGATATCTCTATCTCGAAGCACCCCTTGTTCATAATGCAAGCCGATATCTACCAATGCTTCAACACTGCCACCTTGTGCTGCGCGCATTTTGAATCCCCATGTCATATCCCTGAATTTCATGAACTCATTCAAATTTTTTACAGCAGTATCAGCGTCCAAAAATTTATCGGCGCCAACTATCGCTGAATGGTGAATTTGTGCCTTGGCAACTCCATTGATTGCCGCCAGCGTAAAAAAATCAGATCTTTGAGCTAGCATCTCTTGCGAAACTCCAGTGCAATCTAGCCCGTACTCTTCAAGACTCGCTTGATCGGCAGTAGCGCAGGCAATCAACATCTGCGCCAGCTTGTAAGCAGCTTGACCATCCCCCTCTCTAGCTTTCTGAGATAGCTCATCAAATTGGCCTACGACCAAACCTTGCAGAAATGGTTCATTATCCGTGATTACATGTGCTCGATAGTTTGCCGGAGTGGCAATTTTTTCTGTGCCTGACGCTTGAATCCTACTTTCTTCAGCTTCCTTTTTGGCATGTTCGCGCAAAAAGACTTCAGTCTCAGATCCTGTCTCTTCAGGCGCGTGATGAGTAGGGCTTCCGCCAATAAAATAGAACAAGGTGAGTGCGGTGACTGCCAAAAAGACTATGGGTAGCGCCTTCTTCATCAGTCGATCCTTCAGTTTTCTGAAAAACTTTCTCGCTTGCCTGAGCAATAAGCACTGCACGGTATTACTAAATGCACGAATAGATTCAAATCTTAGGCGCTGGATTTGAATTCTTCAATGCCGAGACCATTTCCAGCGCACGGGTCACCTTGCGGGTGTTCTGCACGCTCTTGATCTTGGTCTTGATTTCTCTACCGCCGGCCATCTCACTCGCTCCGCTCGTCGTGATTCGGAATTGGGGATTCGGTATCGGGAAAGCGCTGTGCGCTTCCGCTTGCCGAATTCCGCTCTTGCGAATCGCTTATCCCTATCTCCAGCCCCACAGACTCAATATGAGCCCGTGGCCTTGAATTCTTCGATGCCCTTCTTGAAGGCGGCTTCGATTTCATCGGTCCAGGCACCGCTGGCGTTGATCTTTCCGAACAAATCACCGGTGGTGTTGACGAAGTGCGCGTGCAAGCCCGCTTCAAAAGCCAGGAGCTTGTTGACCGGCACATCGTCCATGTAACCCTTGTCCACCGCATAGATGGAAAGCGCCTGCTCGGCCACCGACATCGGGGCATACTGCTTCTGCTTCATCAGTTCGGTGACCCGCTGACCACGCTCCAACTGCTTGCGGGTGGCCTCATCCAGGTCGGAAGCAAACTGGGCGAAGGCCGCCAACTCACGGTACTGGGCGAGCGCGATGCGGATGCCACCGGAAAGCTTCTTCATGATCTTGGTCTGGGCCGCGCCACCCACGCGCGACACCGAGATGCCGGCGTTCACGGCCGGGCGGATACCGGCGTTGAAGAGGTCGGTTTCCAGGAAGATCTGGCCGTCGGTGATCGAGATCACGTTGGTCGGCACGAAGGCGGACACGTCACCGGCCTGGGTTTCGATGATCGGCAGCGCGGTGAGCGAGCCGGTCTTGCCCTTGGTGGCGCCGTTGGTGAACTTCTCGACATAGGCCTCGGACACGCGTGCGGCACGCTCCAAGAGGCGCGAGTGCAGGTAGAACACATCACCCGGATAGGCTTCGCGGCCCGGCGGGCGGCGCAGCAAGAGTGAAATCTGACGGTAGGCCACGGCCTGCTTGGAGAGGTCGTCATACACGATCAGGGCGTCTTCGCCGCGATCCATGAAGTACTCACCCATGGTGCAGCCCGAATAGGCGCTGATGTACTGCATCGCGGCCGATTCGGAGGCGGTGGCGGCCACCACGATGGTGTGTGCCAGTGCTCCGTTTTCTTCCAGCCGGCGCACGATGTTGGCGATCGTGGAGGCCTTCTGGCCGATGGCCACATAGACGCACTTGACGCCGGTGCCCTTCTGGTTGATGACGGCGTCGATGGCCAGAGCGGTCTTGCCGGTCTGACGGTCGCCGATGATCAGTTCGCGCTGGCCACGGCCAATCGGAATCATCGAGTCCACCGATTTGTAGCCGGTCTGCACCGGCTGATCGACCGACTTGCGCCAGATCACGCCAGGGGCGACGCGCTCCACCGGGGCGGTGAGCTGGGCATTGATCGGGCCCTTGCCGTCGATGGGTTCACCCAGGGCGTTGACCACGCGGCCCAAGAGTTCCGGGCCTACCGGTACCGAGAGGATCTGGCCGGTGGTCTTGGCCACGTCGCCTTCGCGCAGGTGCTCGTAGTCACCCAGGACCACGGCGCCAACCGAGTCGCGCTCCAGATTCAGGGCGAGGGCAAAGGTGTTGCCCGGCAGCTCGATCATCTCGCCCTGCATCGCATCGGCCAGGCCATGGACGCGCACGATGCCGTCGGAGACCGAGGTGATCGTGCCCTCGTTGCGCGCTTCCGCGGAAAGCTTGGCTTTCTCGATGCGCTGCTTGATCAATTCGCTGATTTCGGACGGGTTGAGCTGGGTTTGCATGGGAGTGTCCCTGGTGTCCGGCGCGGGCGCCGGAGGTGGTTCAAAGGAAAGTCGTCAATGGGTGAGCGTGGTGCGCAGGCGTTCCAGCTTGGTGCGCAACGAGCCGTCGATCACCACGTCGCCGGCATCGATGACCGCGCCACCGATCAGCGCCGGGTCGACCGTGCGGGTGAGCGCGATGTCGCTGCCGAAACGGCGGCGCAGGGCCGCGCCGAGGGTTTCGACCTCGGCCGCATCGAGTTCCGCCGCCGAGGTGACGTGGACGTTGACCACGCGTTCGGCCGCGGCCCGCGCTTCTTCATACAACTGCGCGATTTCGGGCAGCAGCGCCAGACGATCGTTGGCTTCGAGCACGCGCAGGAACTCGGCAAAGTCCGCATCGTTCGCACCGTCGGGCGTGAGCAGGGTGACGGCCGCGTCGGTGGACATCGCCGGACTGCCGAGCAGGGCGCGCACCGCATCGGTGCTCGCCAGCGCGGCGGCAAAACCGATCTGCTCGGACCATGCCTGCAGTCTGCCGTGCTCGCGGGCGAGCGAGAACGCGGCGCGGGCGTAGGGACGAGCGAGAGTCAGGGCGCTGGACATGTCGGACTCCGGTCAGAGCTGGGCCGCGAGCTCGTCCAGCAACGCCTTCTGCGTGCCGGCATCGATCTGGCGATGGATCAGCTTCTCGGCTCCGGCCACGGCAAGATCGGCGACCTGACGGCGCAGTTCTTCCTTGGCGCGGAACGTGGCCGCCTCGATTTCCGCCTGGGCCATCGCCTTCTGCTGCTCGGCCTCGGCGATCGCGTCCTGCTTTGCCTTTTCGATCAACTGGTTGGCGCGAGCATTGGCCTGGTCGATGATCTGGTTGGCATTGCCGCGCGCTTCACGCAGCAGATCGGCAATCTGGTCCTGGGCGCGAGCCAGGCTTTCCTGGCTCTTGTCGGCCGCGGCCAGACCCTCGGCGATCTTCTTCTGGCGTTCCTCGATCGCATGGATCAGGGGCGGCCAGATGAACTTGACGGTGAACCAGATGAGCAAGGCGAACGAGATCATCTGGCCCAGCAGGGTGATATTCGGATTCATGTCGGTACCTGCGTTGCGGGCGGTCCCGGCGCGGCCGATCCAGCAGGATCATGCCGTCGCCGAGGGTCTCGATGACACGGGGCAGCGCGCGCCGAAGCCGCGCCGCCCGGCCAGGATCAACCGCCAGCGACCGCCTTGACGGCAGCGAGCAGCGGGTTGGCGAAGGCGAACATCATGGCCACGCCGACGCCGATCAGGAACGCCGCGTCGATCAGGCCGGCGAGCAGGAACATGCGTGCCTGCAGCATCGGGACCATCTCCGGCTGGCGTGCGGCGGATTCGAGGAACTTCGAACCCATGACGCCGATGCCGAGCGCGGCACCGAGGGCACCCAGGCCGACCATGATGCCGATGGCGATGGCAGTGAAAGCCTGGACGTTGGCGATGAATTCCATGGTGAATCTCCGTTTTTATTGCTGTGGAAGTGGTGGGACGAAGGGTGGAGCGAAGATCAGTGCGACTCGTGCGCCAGGGCGATGTAGACGATCGAGAGCACCATGAAGATGTAGGCCTGCAGCAGGATGATCAGGATGTGGAACACCGCCCACATCCAGTTGAACATCACCCCCGGCAGGAAGGTGAACCAAGACGCGAACAGGCCGGCGATCAGCATGAACACCAGCTCGCCGGCGTACATGTTGCCGAACAGTCGCATCGCCAGACTGACCGGCTTGGACAGCAGCTCGACCAGGTTGAGAAAGAGGTTGAACGGCGCCAGCAGCGCCTTCGCCACCGGCCCGTGCGCGTGGAACGGCGCGGTGAAGAGTTCCGCGGCAAAACCGCCGACGCCCTTGACCTTGACCGAGTAGTACAGGATCAGGAGCAGGATCGTGAGCGACATCGCGAAGGTGGTGTTGATGTCGGCGGTCGGCACCCAGCGCAGATACGTGTGGTGCGCGGTTTCCGCCCCGGCCACGGCCTGCACCGTCGCGCTGGGGATGTCCAGCGGCAGCAGGTCCATGGCGTTCATGAAGGTCACCCAGCCGAAGATCGTCAGTGCCAACGGCGCGAGGAAGCGACGATCACCGTGGAACACGTCCTTGACCTGGGAGTCGGCGAATTCGACCAGAAGCTCGACGAAGGCCTGGCCCTTGGACGGCACGCCGGAGGTCGCCTTCCTGGCGAAGTGGCGCAACCACAGGCAAAGCAGCACGCCCAGCATCAGCGCCACCAGCCACGAGTCCATGTGGACTTCGCCGAACGAGAACTGTCGGACGTTGTGGGTCAGATGATGGACGATGTATTCGGTCAGGCCGCCGCCCGATTCGCCACTGCCAGGTTCCAGGATCACGCGTTCGTCCTCGTCATCTCGCCTTGCTTGCCTGCAAACAGGATGGTCACCGCGGCCAGGGCCGCTCCAACCAGCGCCGGCACCGCCGGCAATTGCCACACCGCCATCGCCAGGTACAGTCCGACGAGGACGACCACCCACTTCATCGCCATGCCCAGCAGCAACCGACCCAGCACCTCGCCGGCACCGATCACGCCGTTGCCGAAGGCGGCGAGAGCCGCCAGCAGGCTGCCCAGACTCATCGCCCCGCCACCGATCAGGGCCGCCACGGCGGCACGCGGTTCGATCACGAGGCAGGCCACGGCCGTCAGTACGGTGGTGATGACCTGCAGGGCCACCAGCCGCAGCGCCAGCCGCCGGCCCATGGCAGCGGAATTGAGCACGTCGGAAATACAGCTTGGGATGCGATGCACGGCAGGACGGCAAAACCATCCTGCTTAGCAGGTGGATGATAGCAGGCAATCGGGCGAACGGGCAAGATATTGCACCGCACCATTCATCCCCGGCCCGTCAGCTCCCCGCGTCCGTCACGGCCCGGATCGGGCAGTCCGAGCGAAACCCGCACTCCGCCTTCGGGCCGGTTTGCCAGCCCGATGCGGCCGCCGTGGGCCTCGATGATCTCGCGCGCCAGCGCCAGTCCCAGGCCGGTGCCGCTGCGCTTGGTGGAATAGAACGGCAACAGGGCATTGGCGAGGGCGGATTCGCTCATCCCGCCACCGCGATCGAGCACCTCGATCTCCCAGCCGGCCTGACCGCGCCGGACGCGCAGTGCCACCGCGTCCGGCGCACTGCCCGATTCGTGCGCGTTCTTCAGGAGGTTGAGCAGGGCTTGTTCGATCTGGGCCGGGTCGAAGCAGGCGCTTGCCTCCGGGATCGGCGCGTCGAGCGAGAAACCGGACTGGGATTGCAGCCGGGCGATGAATTCCGGCCAGCGCACCGTTTCGCAACGCGGCGCCGGCAGCCGCGCAAGGCGCGCGTACTCCTGCAGGAAGCCGTCCAGATGACGGGCGCGTTCGCCGATCGTTTCCAGCACCTGGGGCAGGCGTTCGAGTTGGTTGCGGCGCAACATTTCTTCACCCGAGCGCGCGAGCGAGGCGACCGGCCCGAGGGAATTGTTGAGCTCGTGGCTGATGACGCGGATCACCTTCTTCCAGGTCTGCACCTCTTGTCGGCGCAGTTCCGCGGTCAACTGGCGCAGCAGCAGCAACTCGTGGACGCGGCCGTTGAGGCGCAACCGGCGGCACGAGAGGTGAAAGATGTCCTCCTCTTCGCCGACGGTGAAGATGCTGTCGTCACCGCGTTCGAGTGCCGTGCCGATCGCCGGTGACACCTGCGCGAGCAGGTCGGCGAAGGCATGGCCTTCGAGCCTTCGCCCCTGACCGAAGACGCGGCGCGCGGCGAGGTTCGCCAGCACCACACGGCGCGCCGGGTCGAGCAGCAGCAGCGCCACCGGCGTGTTCTGCAGCACGCTGTCGAGCAGCAGTTCGCGCTGCACCAGATCCTGTCGCTGTTCGCGCAGGGCATCGCCGAGCGTGTTGTGGGCCGCCACCAGCTCGGCCAGATCCGCGGCACCGTCCCAGTGGATGCCGAAACTGAAGTCACCATCGCGATACGCCGCCACGGTGCCCGCGAGGGCGCGAAACAGTGCCCGCACCCTTGCCAGCGCCTGCCAGGCGATCACTGCCGCCGTGACAAGTGCGCTCGACACGCCCAGCGCTGCCGCGGCCCAGGCCGGCAACCAGCGCAGCAACAGCAAGGTCATGCCGACGGCGGTGACGGCAGCCAGCAAGGCCAGCGCGATGACACGGACGCTCAAGCTCAGCCGGCGCAATCCCCTCATGCGATTCACGTTCGGCTCAATCGCGCGCGATGCCGTGGCGTTCGAGTCGCCGATACAGCGCCTGACGCGACAGACCAAGTTCTGCCGCGGCCTGTGCCAGCACGCCACCATTGCGCACCAGCGCCGCCTCGATCGCGGCACGATCGGGCTCGACCACGCCGGCATCGGCGGCAGCCAGCGGCAACGCGGATGGCGAAGGCAGCGCCAGTGACGCAACCTCGATGCTGGCATCGGAAAGCAGTGCCGCACGCTGCATCACATTGCGCAACTCGCGCACGTTGCCGGGCCAGGGATGCACCAGCAAGGCCCGCTGCGCCGCCTCGGACAGACTTTTGCCGGCCGGCAGGAAGTGGCGCGCCAGCGGCAGGATGTCGCGGCGACGCTGCGCCAGTGGCGGCAGGCGCAATTCGATGCCGTCGAGGCGGTAATACAGATCTTCACGGAATGCACCGGCGGCGATCATCGCGGCAAGATCGGCATTGGTGGCGCTGATCACGCGCACCTTGACGCTGCGCTCGCTGGTGCTGCCAAGACGCTGGAAGCGCCCGGTTTCCAGTACCCGCAACAGCTTCACCTGTCCGGCCAACGGCAGGGTGCCGATTTCATCGAGGAACAGGCTGCCGCCATCGGCAGCCTCGAACTTGCCGGCGCGCGGCTTGTTGCCGGCACCGGTATAGGCGCCCGGCTCGGCACCGAACAGCTCGGCCTCGATCAGCTCGTGCGGCAACGCTCCGCAGTTGACCGCGACAAACGGGCCGGCCTTCACCATCGAGTTGGCGTGCACGATCTCGGCGATCTTTTCCTTGCCGCTGCCGTTCGGGCCGGTAATCAACACCGGCAGATCCGAACGCGCCACCTGCAAGGCCAGACTCAACAGCGCCTCGGTCGCGCCATCGGCGTAGACGAAGCCACGCAGGTCATGTCCCCCGGCGAGGATCGAGCGACGGCGCTGCTCATCGGCCCGGTGCTGGTCGAGCTCGCGCCGGGTTTCCGCCAGTTCGAGCAGGTTGTTGACGCTCGCCAGCAGTTTGGCATCGTCCCAGGGCTTGCCGAGGTAGTCGGCGGCACCGGCCTTGATCAGCTCGACCGCGGTTTCGACGTGGGTCCATGCCGTCAGCAGGATCACCGGCATGTCGGGATGACGTTCGCGGATCGCGCGAAACAGCGCCACGCCCTCTTCGCCCGAGGTGGTGTCGGCGCGGAAGTTCATGTCCTGGATGACGAGATCGATGCCGCCGCGTTGCAGTCGCACCAGTCCGGCTGCCGGAGTCTCCTCGCAGATCGTGCGGATCTCGTGCAGCGCGAACAGCACGTCGAGCGCCATCGCCACGGTCGGGTTGTCGTCGATGACGAGGATGGTGGGCATGGCACGATTGTAGGGTGTCTCAGGTACTGCGCGTGGCGATCGCCGGCGGCACGGCGGCGGCGCGTCGGGCCGGACCGAATACCGCGATCTGGCCGAGCAGCCACAGCGTCAGCGCGCCGACAGGAAGATAGGCCAGCGGCAGGCGCGGCAGCTCGTAGTGGCTCATCAGGATCTGGTTGAGGGCAAAGGCGAGCAGCATACCGACGGCAATGCCGAGCGTGGCGATCAGGAAATTCTCCATCTGGAAATAACGCAGGATCTGACCACGGGTGGCACCCAGCGCACGCCGGATGCCGATCTGGCGGGTGCGCTGGCCGACCCAGAAGCTGGTCAGGCCGACGATGCCGGCGGCGGTGACGGCAAGCAGGATCAGGCAGATCACGCCCATCAGGATCGCCATGCCAACGTCACCGCGGTAGGCCTGCCGGCGGATCTGCGCGAACGATTTGATCTCGTCCTCGTCGATCACGCGCAATGGATTGACCTCATACAACGCCGGTGCCACCGCGCGCATCACCGCATCCAGTTGTCCGGGCCGGGCGCGGATGGCGTATCGACTGAATGTGGAGTTGAGCCGCAGCGGAATCAGGGTGGCGTTGTAGGCGAAGGTGTTGGCCCAACTGCCGGTGCCGGGCGACTGCAGGCGTTCGACGATGCCGATGATGGTGGTCGGGGACGTGTTGGCATTCATGTACAACGGCTTGCCGAGCGCATCACCCTGCGGATAGAGCCGATCCGCCAGGTCCTGGCTGATGATGGCGATCGGAACGTCACGCTGGTTGCGAAATCCCATGTGGCCGACGTCCGCCGGCGTGAAGGCGCGTCCGGCCACGAGCTTCAGCCCGAGCGTCGACATCGTCTGTTCGTCGCCGAAGTAATAGGTGGACATGATGTCGCCCAGCAAGGTGTCGTCGGGCGACGCGGAAACGCCACCATTCCACGATGAGCCCACCAACGGCAGCGAGTTGATCGGCGTCACCGATTCCACTCCGGGAAGCGCACGCAAGGCCGCCAGATCTTCCCGCAACATCGCATCGAGTGTGTCGATGGCAGCGGGATCGGTATCGCCGGGCGCACCGACCCACAGTTGCGTGACCGTCAGCAGGTGGCTTTCGTCGAGGCCGGTCGGGCGGTTCACCCGTTCCACACGCTGGCCGATGATGAAGATGGCGTTGCAGACGATCGCCAGGGTCAGCGCGATCTGCAGTGCGATCAGGGTGACACCGGCCTTGTGCTTGCGCAGCGCGGCGATCATGGGATGCAGGTTCATGGCATCGTCCCTCAGTTGGATTTGAGCTGCCAGGCCGGCTGCACCTGGGCGGCGCGCCAGGCGGGATAGAGGCCGGCCAGGATCGTGGCCAGCACCGAAAGCAGCAGGCTGAGCAGCAGCAACGGCAGGTCGAGACGGGCCAGGCGCGCGACTTCGGCCGGCATCACCCAACCCACGCTGGCCACGCCGAGAATCGTGAGCAAGGCACCGCAGGCGCCGCCGGCAACACCGATCATGCCGGCCTCGATCAGGAACTGCAGATGGATCTGGCGGCGCGGCGCACCCAGCGCGCGACGCACGCCGATCTCGCCGCTGCGACGCAGGAACTTCGCCAGCAGCAGGCCGATGGTGTTCACCAGGCACACCAGCAACAGGCCGAACGCCACCAGCAGCGACACCCGGGTGTCGTCGGGCACGACATGGCGCGCCACCAGCCAGGCGCGCACGTCGCGCAGGCGGTTGTTCGGCGGCCAGTCGAAGCGTCCGGCCGCCTGCTGGCTGCGCGCATAGCCGTCCAGGTAATCGCGGTAGGCGGCAACCGCCGCGGCATCGTCGAGTTGCACCATGTAGGCGATCCAGATGCATTCGGACTGCTGCAGGCCGGAAAATCCGTCCTGCGCCGGCGGGGCGTAGCAGTTGGTATTGCCCTGATTTTCGATGCCGTTGGCAATCGCGCTCGGGAACGGCAGGAAGATGTCATCGGGATTGGTGTCGAAACCGCCGCTGTTGACCACGTCGTAGAAGATCGGCTGCGGGTTCCAGTCGGCCAGCACGCCGACGATGCGGTAATTGCGTCCCTCGACATTGAGGTCACGCCCCACTCCGGCATCCGTGCCGAACAGTTTTTCGCTCAGCCTGCGACTGATCACGGCCACCGGCGCGCGATTCTCGTCGTCGAGCGCGCTCCAGCCGCTGCCGTGCGCGAACGGCATGTCGAGCATCGGGAAGAATTCGTTGTAGACCGCCCGACCACGGACGTTGACCGGATGGCGGGAGGAATCCGGCGGCACGATCGACGGGCTGATCTGATAGATCGCCGATTGCAGGGCGGCCTTGTGGTCGCGCATCAGCGCGACCGCATCGATGTGGCTCATCGCCGATGGCGGCTCGCGGTCGGATGCACGGCCGTGCTTGCCCCAACTGTCGATCTGCGGCACGAACAACTGCGCCGACTTCCACGGGATCGGATCGCCCGAGACGGCGCGGAAGACCGACCACGCCGTCATCGATGCGGCCACGCCGAACGCGATGGTCAGCACCATCAGCACGGTGATGGTGCGGTTGCGCCGGAAACTGCGCAGGGCGAGCTGGAGGTAGTACCCGAACATGATGCCGGCCTCCTCAGCCCGCCGCCACGGCGTGCAGCGTGGCATCGACAACCAGATCGGTGGCGATGCCATCGACGATGTGCACGTTGCGCGGCGCGCGTGCCGCCAGCTCCGGATCGTGCGTGACCATCACGATCGTGGTACCGCGGGCGTTGATGTCCTCCAGCAGCTCCATCACGCTGCGTGCCATCTGCGAATCGAGGTTGCCGGTGGGCTCGTCCGCCAGGAGCAGGCGCGGCTCGCCGGCCAGGGCGCGAGCGATGGCGGCGCGCTGCTGCTGGCCGCCGGACAGCTCCGCCGGATAGTGCTTCATGCGCGATCCCAGACCAACCTCGGCCAGGGCCTTTTCGATCCGCTCGCGGCGCTCGGTCGCCGCCATGCCGCGATAGCGCAGCGGCACATCGACGTTGTCGAACAGGTTGAGGTCGGGAATCAGGTTGAAGCTCTGGAAGATGAAGCCGATCTTCTGATTGCGCAGCCTCGAACGCGCGCTGTCGTCGAGTCCCTGCACGTTCACGCCATCGAGCACGTAACGGCCGCTGCTGAACTCCTCCAGCAAACCGGCAATGTTGAGAAAGGTGGTCTTGCCCGAACCCGAAGGGCCGGTGACGGCGACGAATTCGCCCTCCTTCACCTTGAGGTCGAGCGCGCGCAGGGCGCAGGTTTCGACCAGTTCGGTACGGTAGATCTTGCTGATCTGGTGCATGTCGAGCATGGCGTGGACTCCACGGGTGCTGGTTGTCGGTCAATCGGCATGCACACGTCGCGTGGCGATGGCGGGCTGCGCCGGTCGGGGCGCACGATCGGTCGGGTCGGGGCAGAGCGCACAGTGCGCTCCCGCCGCCGCGTCGATGCGCTGCTGCACCGCGGCCACGAGTTGCTGCGGGGTCCAGTGGAACTGGTGGGGCAAATGGATGGGCTGGTACATGACTCACTCTCCGCTGATGCGGACCTTGTCCGCGTTGTCGAAACGCTCGGCACCGGAAATCACCACCCGGTCGCCGGCCTGCAAACCTGAAATCACTTCCACCGCATCCAGCGCGGCGACACCGAACCGGATCGGACGGCGCACCGCGCTGCCAGCCTCGACCACCCAGACGAAGTGCCCGTCAGGCAGGTCCAGCGACGGGCCACGCTCGATCCGCAGCACGTCCTCGCGCCGATCCAGCACGATGCGCGCGCTCAGACGCTGGTTCTGGCGCAGGCCCGGCGGCTGTGCGCCCGGACCGAAGCGCAGCCTCGCCGTGACCTCGCCATTGACCACTTCCGGCGACACCGCCGCGACGCTTGCGACATGGCTGCCGGCATTGGCGCGCACCTCGGCCGGCACGCCGATCACCAGATCACGCGCGAAGCTCTCGGGCACGCGCACCTCGACCTCGAACTCGGTCAGGTCCACGACACTCAGGATCGGCGCGTTGATCGCGACGTTGGCGCCCTGCACCACCTGCACCTGGCCGACCTGTCCTGCGAACGGCGCGCGCAGGGTCAAGGCATCGACCTGGCGTTGCAGTTCCTCGACCACGGCTTTCTGGCGCACGGCCATCAAACGCTTGTTGTCGGCATCGATCCCGGTGCCCTGCAACTGCAAGCTGTGGCTCTCGCGTGCAGCGGCAACGCCGATCTCGGCCTTGCGCAAGTTGTCCTGCGCCCGATCGAGATCGTTGCGCGGCACCGCACCGAGGTCGAAGGCGCGCTGCATGCGTTCCAGCTCGCGCCGGGCCGCAGTTTGCTCGACTTCAGCCTGATCGAGCAGCTTCTGCGCCTCGAAGCGGGCGAGGCGGGCATCGAGGCCGGCGCGGCGCGATTCACCTTCGAGGCTGGCGAGGGTGGATGCCTCCTGCACCAGCCGGCTGCGCAGTTCGGGACTGTCGATCCTGGCCAACTCCTGTCCGGCTGCGACCGCATCTCCGGCGACCACGTCCAGGTGCACGGTGCCGCCGGCAATCGCGTACAGCGTCGGGCTGTTGGCGGTGATGACGCGCGCCTCGGCGCTGAGATCGCGCACCAGCTCGCCGCGGCTGACGGTGGCAATGCGCAGGCTCGATGCAGCAATCGAATGACTGCCGGCAGACCAGGCCGAAACCAGCCCGACCAGCACCGCCACGAGTCCGCCACCGGATGCGACGGCAACCCATCCGCGCCGGCGCGCACTGCGGCGCGCTTCCTGCGGGCTGCGCTGGCGGTCCTGGGCGGAGGTGTCGGGGATCATGGCAAATCCATCGGCGGGTTCCACATCGATGGTGCACGCGGCATGCCAATGCGATTCGAGTTTCAAGTCATTGTTTTTACTTGACTGTCATCGAAAATGACTGCTGTCCGCCCTGTCCGGCCGGACGTACGCTTCATCCGCCGAACGGACGCATGCGATACTTCGGCGCGTGTTCGCCAGCGAGAAGAACCATGTGCGGAATCGTCGGTGCCGTCGCCCATCGTGACGTCGTTCCCCTGCTGGTCGATGGCCTGAAACGGCTGGAATACCGTGGCTACGATTCGGCCGGCATTGCCGTCGCCGTGGCCGACACGGTGCGTCGCGTGCGCCGCACCGGCCGCGTTGCGGAAATGGAATCGGCGGTGCTGGCCGAGGGTCTGGTTGCCAACCTCGGCATCGGCCACACCCGCTGGGCCACGCACGGTGGCGTCACCGAGGCCAACGCCCATCCGCACATCAGTCACGGCGAACTGGCCCTGGTGCACAACGGCATCATCGAGAACCACGAGGCCCAACGCGAGCGCCTGCAGGCGCTGGGTTACACCTTCGAGTCCCAAACCGACACCGAGGTCATCGCGCATCTGATCCACCACCATCGTGCCCAGGGCGCAGACCTGCTCGTCGCATTGCAGCAAACGGTGAAGCAATTGCACGGCGCCTATGCCCTGGCCGTGCTCGACAAGCGCAATCCGAGCACGCTCGTCGCCGCACGCATGGGCTGTCCGCTCCTGATCGGATTGGGCGAGGGCGAGAACTTCGTCGCCTCGGACGTTTCCGCCATCGTCTCGGCCACGCGCCGGGTGATCTTCCTGGAAGAGGGTGATACCGCCGAACTCACCAGCGAGGGCGTGCGGATATTCGATGCCAACGACGCGCCAGCGTCACGCGAGGTGCACGTCTCCGACGTCTCGCTCGCCTCGCTCGAACTGGGGCCGTACCGCCACTTCATGCAGAAGGAAATCCACGAACAACCGCGCGCCATCGGCGACAGCATCGAGGGCATCCTCGCGGCCGGCAGCTTCGAAGCGGCCGCGTTCGGCACCGACGCCGCCAGCGTGCTCGCCGATCTGCAATCGGTCCAGATTCTCGCCTGCGGCACCAGCTACTACGCCGGCCTGACCGCACGCTACTGGATCGAGGAGCTGGCCGGCATCCCCTGCGCGGTCGATATCGCCAGCGAGTACCGCTACCGCCGCGTGGTGGCCAATCCGAAGCAACTCGTCATCACCATCTCCCAGTCCGGCGAGACGCTCGACACGATGGAGGCTCTGAAGTACGCCAAGGCCCGTGGTCACGCACGCACGCTGTCGATCTGCAACGTGCCCGAGAGCGCCATCCCGCGCGCCAGCCGACTCGTCTTCCATACCCGCGCCGGGGCCGAAATCGGCGTCGCCTCGACCAAGGCCTTCACCACCCAGCTTGTCGCCCTGTTCATCCTCGCGGTGACGCTCGGCAAGTTGCACGGCCAGATCGATGCGGCGCGCGAATCCGACTTGCTCGCCGAGCTGCGCCACCTGCCCGGCAGCATCCAGCACGCGCTCAACCTGGAACCACAGATCGCCGCCTGGGCGGAGAAGTTCGCGCCGCGCCAGCACGCCTTGTTCCTGGGGCGCGGCACGCATTATCCGATCGCGCTGGAGGGCGCGCTCAAGCTCAAGGAAATCTCCTACATCCACGCCGAAGGTTATCCCGCCGGCGAACTCAAGCATGGCCCGCTCGCCCTGGTGGACGAGGCCATGCCGGTGGTCGTGATCGCGCCCAACGATGCGCTGCTGGAAAAGGTCAAATCCAACATCCAGGAAGTGCGTGCGCGCGGCGGCGAGATGTTCGTGTTCGCCGATGCCGACAGCAGCTTCACCGCCTCCGCCGGCGTGCACGTCATCCGCACCCCGCGCCACGTCGGCATCCTCTCGCCCATCGTCCACGCCATCCCGGTGCAACTGCTCGCCTACCACACCGCACTGGCGCGAGGTACCGACGTCGACAAGCCTCGGAACCTGGCCAAGAGCGTGACGGTGGAGTGATCCGCAGGAGCGGCTGTGAGAACGGCTGTGAGAGCGGCTTCAGCCGCGAATAGTCCCGCTGCAACGCAAATCCATCGCAAGGTTTTTCGGGGCTGAAGCCCCTCCTACAAAAGCCGCTGCCCCACCTGCTGCAGGAGCGGCGTCAACCACAAACAGATTTTGCACCTGCATCCGCCTCACGCCATGATGCAGCATCCTTCCGGGTGCTTGTTCGATGTCCCAATCCCAGTTTGCTCTGCTGCGTCATCGTCGCTTTTTGCCATTCTTCCTCACCCAGGCGCTGGGGGCGTTCAACGACAACGTCTTCAAGAACGCTCTGATCATCCTGGTCACCTTCCACATCGCCGGGCTGTCGAGCGCCGACATCGATTTTTATTCGAACCTGGCAGCGGGGCTGTTCATCCTGCCCTTCTTCCTGTTCTCGGCCAATGCCGGGCAGTGGGCGGAAAAATACGAGAAGGCGCGCTCGATCCGCTGGATCAAGTTCGCCGAGATCGTGCTGATGGTGCTGGCCGGAATCGGCTTCTGGCTGCACTCGCTGCCGTTCCTTCTGGGCGTACTGTTCCTGATGGGCACCCAGAGCGCGCTGTTCGGGCCGCTCAAGTATTCGATCCTGCCGCAGGCGCTGCGCCCGGATGAACTGGTTGGCGGCAATGCGCTGGTGGAAGCCGGCACCTTCCTCACCATCCTCCTGGGCACCTTTGCCGGCGGTGCGCTGATGGGCTTTGCTGCCGGCACCACGCTGGTGACGGGCACCGTGATCGCCATCGCCATCGTTGGCTGGATCACGGCGCACGGTATTCCACCGGCGGCGGCAACCGCACTCGACCTCAAACTCAACTGGAATCCGGTGAGCGAAACCTGGCATAACCTGCGCTTCCTCGGCGGGCATCGGGCCGTGCTCAATTCGGTACTGGGGATCAGTTGGTTCTGGTTCTTCGGTTCGGTCTTCATCGCGCAACTGCCCAACTACACCAAGCTCTACCTCGGCGGCGATCAGAGCGTGGCACCGCTGGTGCTGATGCTGTTCGCGCTCGGCATCGGAGTGGGTTCACTCTTGTGCGAAGTGCTGTCGCGGCGCACGGTGGAAATCGGCCTGGTACCGCTGGGTGCGCTCGGCATGACGGTGTTCGGGGTGGATCTGTATTTCGCCCGACCCGAGGCGGCGCTCACCACGGGCCTGAGCTGGCAACAATTTCTCACCGCGCCAGGCAATGTCCGCATCTGCATCGACCTGCTGTTGATCGGTCTGTCCGGCGGTTTCTTCACCGTGCCACTGTATGCGCTGATCCAGCAGCGCACCCCGCGCGAGCGCCTGTCGCGGGTGATCGCGGCCAACAACATCCTGAATGCGGCCTTCATGGTGACCGCTGCCATCCTGGCCATCGCCCTGCTCAAGGCCGGGCTCAACATCCCGCAACTGCTGCTGGCCGTGGCCATCCTCAACGCCATCGTGGCGATCTACATCTTCACCCTGGTGCCGGAGTTCATTGCGCGCTTCGTGGCCTGGATACTGGCCAAGCTGCTGTATCGGCTCAAGCTCGAAGGGCTGGACAATGTACCGCTGGAAGGCCCGGCAGTATTGGTGTGCAACCACGTCAGCTACATGGATGCGGTGCTGATCCTGGGCGCGGTGCCGCGCCCGACGCGCTTTGTCATGTACTACAAGATTTTCGACACCCCCGGCATGAACATCGTGTTCCGCGCCACCCGCGCCATTCCGATTGCCGGCAGCAAGGAAGATCCGGCGCTGATGGAGCGCGCCTTCGCCGAGGTCGAGGCGGCGCTGGACGAGGGCGAACTGGTCTGCATCTTCCCCGAAGGCTCTCTCACCCGCGATGGTGAAATTGCGCCCTTCCGCAAGGGCGTCGAACGCATCCTGGAAAGCCGCCCGGTGCCGGTGATTCCGATGGCGCTGCGCGGCATGTGGGAGAGCATGTGGAGCACGCGCGATGCACGCCTGCATCGCGGCCGCCTGCCGCGCCGCTTCCGCGCTCCGGTGGAACTGGTCATCGGCGAGCCGATAGCGCCGGAACAGGCCAGCGCGGCGACGCTGGAAGCCCAAGTGCGGCACTTGCGCGGTGAGGCGCGCTGAATCGCATAGCGGGCACCGGCACCCTATCTGGCCTGCCCGTGGGTAAAACGTGCTAACGTGCATAGCAATTGCTATGCACGAGGCTCGCCATGAAAACCGCCAGCTTGCCGCCACTGCGCGTCACCCCCGAACTGCGTGAAGCGGCCGAAACCGCACTGCGCGAGGGCGAAACCTTGTCCGCCCTGATGGAGCAATCGCTGCGCAACGAAGTGAACCGGCGCAAAGTCCAGGCCGAGTTCATCGCACGTGGCCTGGCGGCACGCGAGGAGGCCCGGCGCACCGGCGTGTATTACACCGTGGAGGAGGTCATGGACTCCTTGCAGAACATCCTGGACGAGGCCAAGACCAGGCAGCGCAACGTCGCCGAGAAGTGATCGTGGCGCGCCAGCTTCGATTTGCCGAGAAAGCCCGATCGGACATCGAAGAGCTCTACCGCTTTCTCGCCGATCACGACACCCAGGCCGCCGACGACGCCCTGCTTGCACTCGCAAAGGGTTGGGAACTGCTGCGCAATTTTCCGTTTTCCGCCCGCAAGGCCGACCCGGCCAACCCCTTCCTGCGCGAGCTTTTGATTCCCTTCGGCAATGCCGGTTACGTTGCCCTGTTCGAGATCGACGACAACACCCGCGTCACGGTACTGGCGGTGCGCCACCAACGCGAGGACGATTACCACTGAAGACCCCTGATTTTCGGGCATCGAGGCACGCTTCGTTGATCCGACCCTTGGATGCCTCGATTATTCACAGGTCGGATCAAGGTCCGCAGGGCCGGATCCGACAACGCACGGTGTCGCCGTGTGAAACCGCGAGGCGCCCGATGATCCCGAATCGTCGGCTCCGCGCCTGCGGCGCTTGAGCCGACCTGCCCCACCTCTTCGCGGACCGGATCCGACAAGGGTCGGCCAGAGCGCACCGCCGCAGTGACAATCCCTTGTTCGCGGTCCCTCCGATCGCAGACTCAAGGCCTCAGGAGCGCGTCACCGAGGTCACGTAAACCAGTTCGCACGCGCCATCACCGCCATCCTCGCGTGTGAGCGAGCTGCGCCAATGCCAGCCATCATCACGCTTGGCCTCGATCAGGAAACCTTCGAGCTGTACCACATCGCCACGGCGCACACGCTTGAGCTGACGGGCGACCGTGGCATCAGCCGGCACCATGTGCATGTTGGCGCTTGAGACCATGATTTCCTGCGGCGGCAAGGGTGGCGGATCACGCCAGCGGTAGCTGTAGAAGCGCACCCCCTGATCGATGTCCAGTTGATCCAGCACCGCACTGTCGCTCATCCGGCCCCAACCCAACGCAAGATCCATCGGTGACAGCGTCGCGCCCGCATCGAAGCGATAGTCCTCGCGCCCGAGCACGCGCGCGTTCACACTGAATCGGGCCAGCAAGGTCAGGTGGTAATCGCCGCGCTTGATCACGCGTCCATCGTCGAGGTTCTCCTGTACCGGAGCCTTCGGCGCAATCACGCCGGGCGGACGATTCCGCCCGAGCGGCGGTGAAGTCCACCAGCCGATTGCGACAATGACCAGTGCAAGGGTGACCCAGCGTTTCATGGGGCAAGGATAACCACATGCACCGCAAGACGTGGTTCGGTTTCAACAGATGTGGCGCACCATTACCGACGTGTACACGTCTGACTACCCCGCCTTGCGAAAGGTCAAGCTGATGCGCTGCTTGCCGAGCAACTCGTGCGCCGAGCCGACTATCGGCATCACCCCGTGGAAGCGCAGGCGGTCGACGCCGCCCCAGACCATCACATCACCATGGTGCACCTGAACCCGCACGGCCCGGTCGGATCGCGCCTTCCCACCCCAGAGGAAGACCGCGCTCATGCCGAGCGACACGGTAACGATGGGCGCGCTGAAATCGCGCTCGTTCCGGTCCTGATGCAGGCTCAGGCGGTCGCCCGGACGATAGCGGTTGATCAGGCAGGCATCGGGCTTGAAACCGGCAAATCCGGCGTCCCGTGCAGCCGCCTCTGCAAGTTCGGCGAAACTCGGTGGCATCGTGGGCCAGGGCTTGCCACTCAAAGGATCATCGGTCCGGTAGCAATAGCCATGGCGGTCACTCGTCCAACCCCGTTCACCACAGTTGGTGACGGCAATGGCAAGCCGCAAACCGCTGGCCGTCACCATGTGCCGAAACGGCGAACGCGCCTCGATCCCACCCAGTTCGGTCAACAGCTCGGGGATGCATGCCATGGCAAAACCGCGCAACATCCAGGCCGATGTGCCCAACGGCTCGCGGGATCCAGGTTCGGGGCCACCGAACAGATCCGGCATGGTCATGACATCGCGTCTTTGCTGCGCAGGCTTTTGCGCTTCATGTCCACATTCCCGCCCTTCCAGGACATCGACTTCGGTGCCGCGGCATTGCGCTTGAGGCAGCCCATTCCACGACCGGCCCGGGATGCCGATGGACATCACTCAAGGTTCTGGATCTGCTCGCGCGCCTGTTCGATCAGCACCTTCAGTTCGACGGCGAGCTGGCTGGTGCGGGCATCGACCGACTTGGAGCCGAGGGTATTGGCTTCGCGGTTGAATTCCTGCATCAGGAAATCGAGGCGCCGGCCGACGGCTTCATCCAGCTTCAATACACGACGCGCCTCGGCGACGTGGGTGGCGAGGCGATCGAGCTCCTCATCCACGTCGAGCTTCTGCAGCCACAACACGAATTCCTGCTCCAGTCGGCCCGGTTCGAGATCCGGTCCAAGCTCGGCGAAACGTGACTGCAGACGTGCGCGCAGGCCGGCACGGATTTCCGGCAGCAGCAATCGGACCTGCGCGCAGGCCGCTTCGATGCCGTCCAGGCGCTCGTTCAGGATTTCGGCAAGCTTGCCGCCCTCGCGTTCGCGCGCCAGACGGAATTCGAGCAGCAGGTCATCGATCAGGGCCAGGGTTTCCGCTTGCAGGCTGTCGGCATCGGGCAGGTCCTGCTCGATCACGCCAGGCCAGGCCAGCACGTCGGTGAATTGCACCTGCAGGTTGGGAAACCGGGCAGCCTGAGCCTGCGCGGTTTCGGCCAGGCGATCGAGCAGCTCCTGGTTCAGACGCAGCGTTCCCGCTGCCGCGGCGCTGCGAGACTTCAGCCGCAGCACGAGTTCGAGCTTGCCGCGCGCCACCCGGCTGGCGATGCGTTCCCGGATCGCCGTTTCCAGGCCACGCAAGTCCTCGGGTGCGCGCAGGGAGAATTCGAGATAGCGGTGGTTGACGGCGCGCAGCTCCGCGCCCAGCGTGCCCCACGCGGTCGGGCGTTCGCACAGGGCAAACGCGGTCATGCTGCGGATCATCGATCGGCTCCAGAGGTTCGGGACGGGCAGGCATTGTCGGTCATCCCGTGCCCGCATGACCATGCGGTTCAATTGCCCGGCGTGGCAAGGGCCTCGCGCACCCGCACCGCCGGCAGACTGGTCTCGATGCGCAGGCGCCCGGCCGCCAGTTCTTCCGCAACGTGACGTTCCGGATCGGGCGACAGCGGTTCGGCCTCGTCGGCGAAGATGCCGACCCAACCATTGCGTCCCGCGGACTTGGCGGCATAGAGCGCACGATCGGCGAGTTCCAGCACCTGGTTCCAGTCGGTCTGGTGCGGATACCGCGCCTGCAGCGGGAAGGCAGCAAAACCGAGCGAGCAGGTGCAGCGCAAGAGGCGCTGGTCGGGCAACAGGAAAGCCTCGCCGTCGATCCCCTGCAGCACCCGCTCGGCGATGGCGGGAGCCTGTGCGGGTTTGAGTCCGTGCACCAGCACCAGGAACTCTTCGCCGCCCCAGCGCACCAGATCCGCGTCGGCCGGAACGTGTGTGCGCAGGCGCTCGGCGAACTGCTGCAGGATGGCATCACCGGCAGAATGGCCGTACTGGTCGTTGACGCGCTTGAAGTGATCGATGTCGAAAAGGAAGAACACCATGCCCGACATGGCTTCGGGCTGCCCCTGCTGCCGCGCCGCATCGATTCGTTGCAACAGCGGTGCAACGTGCGTATCGACGTGTGCGGAGAAATGCCGTCGGTTGCGCAGCCCGGTCAGCGGGTCGGTGCGACTGGCCAGCTCCAGCGCCCGTGATTTTTCGAGCAGCGCGGCCGAGACATCCTCAAGCTCTCGGGTCCGACTGGCGACATTGCGCTCCAGTTCGTGCTGGCGCGCGCGCAACCAGCGGGTGCGCTGCTGCATCAGCAGGAACACCATCAGAGCCAGTGCCGACAAGCCCAGCAGACGCACCCACCAGCGTTGCCACCAGGCCGGATGTACCACGACCGGCAGCACCAGCCGGCGCGCATCGACGCGTCCATGACGATCACTGGCGGTCAATTCGAAACGATAGTCGCCCGGTGCGAGGTTGGCGAACGTGGCCAGGCGGTGGTCGGCGCTGACCGAAGACCAGGCATCACTTTCCCCGGTCAGACGATAGCGATAGCGCACCTGCGCCGCCGCGGCGAAGTCGAGTGCGGCAAATTCGAGTTCCAGCCGATGCTGGCCCGGCTCCAGTTCGATGCCGGCGCTGTGGCTGCCCGGCGGCAGATCGGAACCATCGACACGCAGTGCCGTGAGCACCAGCGGCGCATCGTAGTCCGGTATCCGGTAGACGTCCGGCCGCACCACTACCACGCCTTCGACCCCGCCGAACAGCAGGCGCCCATCATCGGTTCCGGCATAGGCCCGGAACCACGGTGATCCGATCGTGATGCCATCGGCCGGCCCGAGCCGCAGCAGCTTTCCGGACATCGGATCGAGCACATTGTCCTGGGTCCACACGCGTCCTTGCCGATCCTGCAGCAGGTTGGCTCCGAACGCCTGTCCGGCGATGCCGTGAGCCAGACTGATCGCATCCACGAGCCCTTCCCCGGCATCGCCCGGATGCAGCCGATACAAGCCTGATGGCGTGTCGAACCAGACCGTGCCCTCGGCGTCGAGCAAGATGCCCAGGACATCGGTGTTGCCACCACGTCCCGGATGTCGTGCCTCGATCCGTTGCAGCCGACCGCCTTGCATCGGGATGCGGCCGAGGCCGAACTCTCCGCCAACCCAGACGTGGCCGGCCTGGTCCACCTGGATTGCATTGACGCTGCGACGCAACTCTCGACCCTGTTGATCGATCACGCGCTCCGCCGCGCCATCTGCTCCGACGAGCCACAAGCCATCCTCGGTACCAATCCACACGCCGCCATCGGCGGCCGCCAGCATGGAACGGATCACGCCGCCCTCCCACCTGATCGGTTCGAGCCGACGACTGTTGGCGGGTCGGTGAAACACGCCGGCATCGCTGCCGATCCAGAGCGCACCGTCCCGGGACTCGGCCAGACCGGTTACGCGCACGCCCTGGAACGCGGGCTCTCCATCTTCGTCGCGCAGGACATCGAGCGGTGCCAGCGCGGCGTCCAGTTCGAGCACGCCACGCGCCTGCGTGCCAAGCAGCACGCTGCCGTCCCGACGCGCCAGGATCGCGCGCGTATTGGGGTCGTCGAAGGATGGACCGGCGGCGGCAAACGCATGCCGATCAAGCATGGTGAAGGCCACATTGAACGGGTTGTAGCGTTGCAGGCCGCCGCCATAGCTGCCGATCCAGACCTGACCACCGCGATCCAGCAGCAGGGCGCGGATTTCGTCACTGGCCAATGAATGCGGGTTCCCGGCCTGGTGCTGCAATCGTTGGCGCAGCTCGCCACTGCCGGCATCGCGAATTTCCACGCCATCGGCGCGCCCGATCCAGACACTGCCCGGGTCGGGCTGGAGCAAGGCATGCACGGCGGCACGGCGCGTACCGCCAAGGCCGCTCCAATCCGCGTCACGCCCTCGCGCACGGCGCCAGACGCTGCCGCCCATGCCTCCCGCCCAGAGTTCGCCGTCCGCCGTTTCGAGCAGGGCCGTCACCGCGCTTTGCGCAAGAAGCCCCTCGCGCGGCGCGGCAAAGACCACGGCATCCGCAGGCAGCGACACAAGCCCGCTCCAGGTCCCGACCCATAGCTCGCCATCGTGGTCGAGCATCACGCTGGTGATGCGGTCATCCGGCAGGCCGACACCATCGCCGCGACGCATGCGCTGCACCTGGCCGGAAGGATCGCGACGCAACAGGCCCATGCCATCGGTCCCGATCCAGAGCCCGCCCCGCGCATCCTCGACCATCGCCGTGATCGACCAACGGGCCTGTTCGTCGTCGCCAAGAGCCACCTGCACCAGCCGATCCTGCGCCAGGTCATAGCGTGCGAGGCCGGCAAAGTCGGTACCGATCCACAGCGTGCCATCGCGTCCGACCAGAAGACTGCGCACGAACAGCGCGGTCTCGCCGAACGATGCGCTCCAGCGGTCGGCATACGGATGGAACTGCTTGCCATCGAAGCGCACGACCCCGCGCGCCGTGCCGATCCACAGGAAACCGTCGTGGTCTTCGGCCAGCGACGAAATCACCGCATTGGGCAAGGCGCTGTCGGCCTCGTTTTCGGCATCGACCAGGCGCGGCATGGCGAGATCCGTGTGCACGGTCGCACCGGTCGGCAGGGCGACCGCCGTGGCGAACAGGAGCACGAGCAGGATCAGACGGCGCATGTCCGCATCATAGGAAAGGCTCGCGCCCTTGCACAGCACGACGGCGCCTGGGCGGCGGCTGCAGGAGAAGTCGGGATATCGTGGCGGTGGATTTCTGGCAAGATCGTCACTGCCGATCCCGCGCGATCCCTGTGAAGGAGCCTCCCGTGCCCGCAGATCCCTCCCCTCGGCCATCCCGTGCGTGCAGCGGCAGAACCCCCGCCCTGCTCATCGCCGCACTCGCTCTGCTGGCCCTGGGCGGCTGTGCCACGCTCAGCGAGACCGACTGTGCCAACGGCGACTGGTTCGCGATCGGCGCCACCGACGCTCGCTACGGCCACACTTCCGACCGTCTGGCCGAACACCGTCAGGCCTGCTCCAAGTACGGCCTCGGGGTCGATCCGCAGGCCTATGCCGCGGGCTATCAGGAGGGGCTGATGGCCTACTGCACGCCGCGCCAGGCCTTCGCCCTCGGGCATGACGGCCACGCCTATCCGAACCAGTGCCCACCGACACTCGCGCGCGATCTTGGGCCGGCCTGGGAACTGGGCGACCAGGTGCGCGGGGTCGAGACGGAACTTGCCGGTTTCGAGCGCGAGATCGAAAGCCTGCGCGCCGAAATCAACGACGCGAAGACCACGGATTCGGCCCGCGAGCTGGCCGAGCAGCGTCTGCGCTATGTCAAGAACGATCGCGAACGACGCGAACGCGATCGCGATCGCCTGCTCGCGCAGGCGCGCCGCTTCGGTCTCGGCGACGGTTACTGATCGAGGGTTGCCGATCCTGCCGGTCGCGACCGCTGCCGGCTATGATGTCGGGCTGTCTTCCGGAGCCTGCCATGACCGAAGTTTCCCGCCCCAGCGGCCGCGCCGCCGACCAGTTGCGCGCGATCGCGATCGAACGTCACTACACCGTGCACGCCGAGGGCGCGGTGCTGGTGAGCTTCGGCCAGACCCGCGTGTTGTGCACGGCGAGCGTCGAGGATCGCGTCCCACCTTTCTTGCGCGGCAAGGGCGAGGGTTGGGTCACGGCCGAATACGGCATGCTGCCGCGCGCCACCCACAGCCGCAGCGACCGCGAAGCCGCGCGCGGCAAGCAGGGCGGTCGAACCCTCGAAATCCAGCGCCTGATCGGGCGCGCGCTGCGGGCCTGCGTCGATCGCAAGGCCTTGGGCGAACGCACCATCACGCTCGACTGCGACGTGCTGCAGGCCGATGGCGGCACTCGCACCGCCGCCATCACCGGTGCCTACGTCGCCCTGCGCGACGCGGCCTCATGGTTGCTGGCACGCGGTGCGATCGCGCGCTCGCCGATCTTCGGCGCGGTCGCGGCGGTGTCGGTCGGCATCTGGCGCGGCATGCCGGTGCTCGATCTCGACTACGCCGAGGACTCGGACTGCGACACCGACATGAACGTGGTGATGAACGATGGCGGTGGCTTCATCGAACTGCAGGGTACCGCCGAGGGTCACGCCTTCCGGCGCGAGGAACTGGAGGCCCTGCTCGGTCTTGCCGAGCGCGGCACGCGCGAGTTGTTCGCGGCACAGAACGCGGCCCTGGCGCGATGAAGCCGCTCGTGCTGGCCAGCCACAACGCCGGCAAACTGGCGGAGTTGCGCGAGTTGCTGGCCGGGCGCGGCATCGAGGTCATCACGCAGGATGCCTTCGGCATCGGCGAGATCGCCGAAACCGGCCTGAGCTTCGTCGAGAACGCCCTGCTCAAGGCGCGTCACGCCGCACGGATTTCCGGCCTGCCCGCGCTCGCGGACGACTCCGGCTTGTGCGTCGCAGCGCTTGGCGGCGCGCCGGGGCTGCACTCGGCCCGCTATGCCGGACCAGACGGTGATGCGCGCGCCAACGTCGCCAAACTTCTCGCGGCGCTGGCCGGTGTCCCGGATGGAGACCGCGCCGCGCATTTCCACTGCTCCCTCGTGCTGCTGCGGCATGCGGATGACCCGGCGCCGCTGCTCTGCGAGGGTCGCTGGCAGGGACGCATCCTGCGCGAGCCGTGCGGCGACGGCGGCTTCGGCTACGACCCGGTGTTCCTCGACCCCGTCAGTGGCCGCAGCGCGGCCGAACTCACGCGCCCGGAAAAGGCCGCAATCAGTCACCGCGGCAAGGCGCTTGCGGCCCTGCTCGCAGCACTCGCTGCTGCCACGCCCTAAACTACACACCCCTTGCGCAAACCGGTTCCACGCCGTGACCACCACGCTGCACACCTCCGACCTTCCCGGCCTCGAACTGCTGCACCGGGGCAAGGTTCGCGATGTCTACGCCCTGCCCGGCAACGCCCTGCTGATGGTCGCGACCGACCGGCTCTCGGCCTTCGACGTGGTGCTGCCCGACCCGATTCCCGGCAAGGGCGAGATCCTCACCCGGATGTCGAATTTCTGGTTCGCCAGGACCGTGCACCTGCTGCCCAACCACCTGCTCGACGTGGCGCCGGAACACGTCCTTCCCGCCGGCGTCGATGCCGGGCTCTATCGGCATCGCAGCGTCGTCGCGCGCCGGCTGCGGCCACTGCCGGTCGAGGCGATCGCGCGCGGCTACCTGATCGGCTCGGGCTGGAAGGATTACCAGAACACGGGCACGGTCTGCGGCATCGCGCTGCCACCCGGCCTGCACCAGGCCGAGCGACTGCCGCATCCGATCTTCACGCCTTCGTCCAAGGCGTCGGTGGGTCAGCACGATGAGAACATCGGCTTCGACGAGCTGGTGGTGCGCATCGGCGGCGAACTGGCGGAACGGGTGCGCGAGGCCACCCTCGCGATCTATCGCTTCGCCGCGGAATTCGCCGCCGAGCGCGGCATCCTGATCGCCGACACCAAACTCGAATTCGGGCTGGACGAAGAGGGCAGCCTGCGCGTGATGGACGAAATGCTCACACCCGATTCCTCGCGCTTCTGGCCGGTGGAGGACTACCGACCCGGTATCAGTCCGCCGAGCTTCGACAAGCAGTTCGTGCGCGACTATCTGGAAACCCTCGACTGGAACAAGACCGCCCCCGGGCCGGAACTGCCGAGCGCGGTGATTGCCGGCACCATGGCGCGCTACGCCGAGGCCCTGCGGCGGCTGACCGAGCCCCGCGACTGAATCACCCCTGCCCATGGCCGAACGGCACGTCGCATCCGTCGCCGGCGTGCCGTCCCTCGATCCGGCCCCGAAACCTTGCCCGTGCCCCCATCCCGCCTGCCATCCACGCACCTTCTGCTGATCCTGATCGTCTGTCTGGTCTGGGGGATGAACTTCCTGACTTCGGCCGCGGCCCTGCGGGAAATGCCGCCGCTGCTGTTCACCAGCCTGCGCCTGGCGCCGCTGGTGGTGCTGCTCCTGCCCTGGATGCGCTGGCCGCGAGCGCGCCAGTGGCCGCGCCTGGTAGTGGTGGCGATCTGCAATGGCGTGCTGCACTTCGGCCTCAATTTCTGGGCCATCCGCGAAGCCGGCAACCTGTCCTCGCCGGCGATCGTGCTGCAAAGCTACATCCCGATGGCAACGGTGCTGGCGGTGGTGTTCCTGGGCGAGCGCATCGGCTGGCGCACCTGGACCGGTATCGGAATCAGCTTTGCCGGGGTGCTGGTGCTGGGCTTTGACCCGATGGTGCTGGATACGCCCTTTGCGCTGATGTTGATGCTGCTGTCGGCCCTGGCCCTGGCGGTGGGCACGGTGGTGATGCGCGGCCTGATCGGGATGGACCCGATCGGCATGCAGGGCTGGATTGCGGTGATCGCGCTGGGACCGCTGCTGGCCTGGAGTGCGCTGGTCGAACAGGGCCAGTGGCAAGCACTGCGCGAGGCCTCGCTGCTGGCCTGGTTCGGCGTGGCCTGGGCCTGCCTGATGGCCTCGGTGCTGGGCCACGCGCTGTTCTACTGGCTGGTGCAGCGCCACCCGGTCTCCACCCTGACGCCCTACCTGCTGCTGACCCCGGTGATCGCGATCATCCTGGGCATCGCTTTCTGGGGCGATCGGCCCGGCCCGCGACTCTATCTCGGCGGAGCGATGGTGCTGGGCGGGGTGCTGTTCATTGCGATCCGGGCGCGGGCGCGGACCCGGCGCCTGCCGGAACCGGGCTGAGTCGGCTCAACCCGGTTTCCCCGGCATCACAATTCCGGCTTGAAGGTGTCCTTCTCGAACGGCCGCAGCAGCCAGCGGCAGAGCGCCGGCAGGAACACGATCGCCGCGACCATGTTGACCACGAACATGAAGGTCAGCATGGTGCCCATGTCGGCCTGGAACTTCAGGTCGGAGAAGATCCACATCGCGACACCGACGGCGAGGGTGAGGGCGGTGTAGAAGATCGCGATGCCGGTGGTCTTGAGTGCGATGAAGTAGGACTCGGACACGCTCTTGCCCTGCTGCAGGGATTCACGCATGCGGGCGAAGATGTAGATCGCGTAGTCCACGCCGATGCCGACGCCGAGCGCGACCACGGTCAGGGTGTTGACCTTCATGCCGATGCCCAGCTCGACCATGAGCGAGTGACCCAGTTCGGTCACCAGCACCAGCGGCAACACGATGCACAGCGCCGCCAGCGGGTTGCGGAAGCTCAGCAGGCACATCAGGAACACCGCACCATAGAGGAAGAACAGCATGCGCCCCTCGACCGCGCGCACGGTGTCGTTGGTCGCGGCCATGACGCCGATGTTGCCGGTGGCCAGACGCAGGTTGGTGGCATCGGAATGGAATTCCTCACCCTTCTCCTCCGCCGCGGCAGCTTCAGCGGCAAGCTGGTCGCGCAGGTTCACGCCCTCGTGCCAGGCGCCGTTCTCCTGCCGGAACTGCTTCACCGTGGCGACGACGCGGTCGATGGTCTCGGCCCGATGGTCGGACAGGAAGGCGGTGATCGGCATCGCCGAGCAGTCACGGTTGAGCAGGCCCGAATCAGTCTCGAAACCCTGCGTTGCCAGACGCAATGAGTCCGAATCGCGCGGCAGCACGCGCCATTTGATCGAACCATCGTTCCAGCCGGCGTTGACCAGCTTGGCCGCCATCGGCAAGGTGATGACTTGCTGCACGCCGGGCACGTTGGCGAGATGCCAGGCGAAGCGATCGACCAGCTCCATCGTCGGATAGCTCAGGGTGCAGGCATCGGGCCGGCCCTCGGCGATGACGTTGAGGATGTCGACGCCGAGCGCGAACTTGTTGGTAATGGCACGCGCATCCTGGTTGTAGCGCGCCTCCGGGCGCAGCTCGGCCACACCTTCCTGGGCATCGCCGATCATCACCTTGTCGCCGTAATCCTCGGCGTACCACCAGGCGACGACGCCGATGATGATGATGATCGCGGCCGCCAGCGGCTTGCTCAGGTGGGTCAGGCCGGCCCAGATCACGTCGAACCGGGTGAGCTGGCGCAGACGGTACTCGCGCTTGCGCTCCATGTTGCGCAGTTTGGTGTAGGACAACAGCACCGGCAGCAGGATCAGGTCGGTCAGGATGGTGATCGCGACGCCGACGGTGGCAGTGATCGCCAGTTCGAAGATGATCCGGATCGGAATCATCAGGATCGTGGCGAAGCCGATGCAGCCTGCGATCAGCGCCACCGCACCGGGGATCAGCAACATGCGGAAGGCGCAACGCGCGGCAGTGAGCGAGTCCACGCCCTTGCGCTGACGCAGCTCCTCGACGGTGCCATCCTCCAGACCACCGAAGAACAGCTCGCCACGGAAACGATTGATCATCTGCTCGCCGTGACTGACCGCGATGGCGAAGATCAGGAACGGCGTCAGCATGTTCATCGGATCGATGCCGAAGCCCATCAGACGCAAGGCGCCCAGCATCCAGGTCACCGCGATCAGGGCCGAGAACACGGTCAGGCTGGCGAGCTTGGCCGAGGTCGAGTAGAGGAACAGCAGCAGCCAGGTGAAGGCGATGGTGAGGACGAAGAACTTGATCACCGAGCGTGCGCCATCGCTGATGTCGCCGACCATCTTGGCGAAGCCGATGACGTGGACGTCGAAGCCCTCGGCCTCGTACTTGCCGCGCAGGGTTTCGAGCTGGGCCGCAATGTCCTGGTAATCGAGCTTGTTGGTCTCGCTCTCGGGCACGAGGTCGGCCCAGATCATCGCGCCCGACCAGTCCTTCGCGACCAGGCGCCCGACGATGCCGGCCTTGACGATGTTGGAGCGGATCGTCTCGAAGTCCTCGGGCGTCGCAGCCTCGGCATTGAATTCGTTGGGAATGACGTTGCCGCCGGCGAAGCCGTCCTCGACCACCTCGACGAAACGCACGTTCGGGGTGAACAGCGAGCGCACCCGCGCATCATCGGTGGCGTCGATCGACATCACGTCCGAGGTGAGACCCTCAAGTGCCTTGAAGAAGGCCGGCTGGAACATGTTGCCGTCGCGTGCCATCAGCGCGATCAGGACGCGGTTGGCGCCACCGAAGTCCGCCTCGTAGTCGAGGAAGGTCTTCATGTACTCGTGTTCGAGCGGGATCTGCTTCTTGAATCCGGCATCCACCCGCAACTGGCTCGCCAGCGCGATTGCGACCACCGTGATGATGGCGAAGATCGCCAGCACCACAGGGCGGGAACCGAAGACCAGGTTTTCCAGGGCCCGCGTGATCGGGCCAGCTTCCACGTTGCCGCCGTGCGCCATGATTCCGTTCTCCCCTGATTACTTGCGGTTCGGCGTGAAGGTGTCCACGCCCTTGTCACCCGAAACCACGAGACTGCGGTTCGGTCGCACGAGGACCCCGGCCAATACCGGCGTCTCCTGCTTCGCGTTGCTGTAGATCTGCAGGACCGTCGTCGCCGCGCCTTCCTCGCGCAACAGCACCGCGCCATTGGCGCCGACCAGGGCAAAGCCGTCGGCACCGAAGCCCGAACCGCCCATCAGGCTGAGTTCGGTGCCGGTTTCGACCGTGCTCCAGTGCTCGCCGAGATCGCGACTCTCGAAGACGTTGCCACGCATGCCGAACGCGACGACATGATCGCCGGCGTAGCCGATGACGCCGAACATCGAGCCAGCATAGGGCAGCTTCACGCTTTCCCAGGTTTTGCCGTCATCACGCGAGCGCAGCACGGTGCCGCGCTCGCCCACGATCATCAGCGCGCCACTACCGGTGCGCGCGATGGCATTGAAGTGCGGCTCGGCGATGTCGCCCATGGCGAGATCCTCGTCCGAGAGCGTCCAGTTGTCCTCGTCGCCGACAGCCTCCCCATCACCGCTGTCGACGGCGCTGTCGGAAGCCAGTTTGGTGGCGACGAAATTCCAGCTGGCCCCGCCATCGTCGGTGCGCAGCAACTGCGAGTAGGCACCCACGGCAAAACCGTGTTGCGGGCTCAGCATCAGCACGTCGAGCAACGGCATGCCCTGGCGCGGATCGGACGAAGGATTCGCCGTGTCGAGCACGTCACGCCGCTGCTGCGTCCAGGTCAGGCCGCCATCGGTGCTCGCGACGATGGTGCCGTCGTGGCCGACGGCCCAGACGCCATCACCGGCGGCACTGACCGCGGTCAGGGTCGAGCGCGTCGGCACATCGGCGATCTGGCGCCACTCGGTGCGACTCTCGGAAACGAGGATCTCGCCGCGCTCGCCCACCGCGACGGCACGCGAGGCGGCGTCGGCAAGGTCGAGGATCAACGAGGCGTTCGCCACCAGCGGCATCATCTCGCTTTGCGGCACGGGATCGGTCGCGACCGCATCCTCCGCGATGGCGATCGCAGACCACGGCGCTGCGGCCAGCGCAAACGCGAGACAAGACGACGTCAGTCCGATGTTTCGCATGGTTTCCCTCCCCTGATGACACTTCGATCAGCGCCGTGGTCAGCCACGGCGGATGGTTGCATGGTGCCGCGGCGGCGACTGTCGGGCAATGCCCCCGAGACCGCATCGGCAGGCCCGAAAACGGCGTCAGCCGCGCCTTGCGGTCGCGGCTGACGGTAACACTGAAACCTGCGAGGACTCAACGCACGCCGCGCGTACGCAAGGCCTGCGGGGTGAAGTTTTCGAGCGAGGACGAGAAGCCGAAGTCGGGCGGGCTGTCCTGGTTGTCCACGCCCGTTGCCAGGTAACGGCCCGACTGCAGGTCGTGGGTGTTCTCCATCGTCGTCCAGAACACCGGCACCTCGTAGTAGTTGATCGAGGGCGCCTCGGAGTAACGCCAGACATTGCCCTGGGCGTTGTAGTGGTCGAGCACGAGGATCTGCCAGCTGTCTTCGTCGACGTAGAAGGTGCGACGCGGGTTGATGTGGCGCTTGCCCGGCTTGAGCGTGGCCTCCACCACCCAGACCCGGTGCAGCTCGTAGCGAGTGTAGTCGGGGTTGATGTGGTTGGGCTTGATCAGATCGGAAAGCTTGGCCCCACCCGACTTCAGCCGATAGGAGTTGTAAGGGACGAACATCTCCTGGCGACCGATCAGCTTGAAGTCGTAGCGGTCGAGCGAACCGTTGAACATGTCGGTCATGTCCGAGGTGCGCAGGCCGTCGGCGGCGGTGCCGGGGTTGTCGTAGGCCACGTTCGGGGCGAGACGCACGCGACGCTGGCCGGGGTTGTAGACCCAGGCCTTGCGCGGCTGCAGATCCTGGTTGAGGGTTTCATGCACCAGCAGCACCTGGCCGGCGAGACGTGCCGGCGCCTCGACCGACTGGTAGAAGTACAGCAGCACGTTGTTGATGTCGGCGATGGTGTTGCCGGGCTTGTAGTACAGGCCCATGAACTCCTCGCGAATCTTGACCATGTTGTACTGGCCGCCGGCCGTGACCGGGGCAAGATTGGTCCAGCGCGCCGCACTGATGCCCTTGTACTTGAGCTTGTGGTTCCAGATCACCTCGGCACCGGACTGCGGGATCGGGAACGGGATGCCCTCGGCGGCATCGGTCACGCCGTTGTCATCGGCGGTCAGCTTGGCGCTGGTGGCGTTCTTGATGGTGTAGTCGTAGGTGCGCTGCGGGAAGGAGGCCGAGCGCCGGGTCGGATAGATGTCCATCCGGAAGCTCGGGTACTTCGCGAACATGCCCTTCTGGCCTTCGGTCAGTTGGTTGGCATATTCCTTGTAGTTCGCCGGCGTGATCGAGAACACCGGCTTGTCGGCGGCGTACGGATCGGGATGGAACATGCCGGGCTTGTAGCCCGCCGGTGGCTTGGTGATGCCGCCGGTCCAGGCCGGGATCGTGCCCTCGGCATTGGCAGCGGCGATCGCGCCCAGCGGGGTCAGCTCGTGTCCGAGCTTGGCGGCCTGGTCCTTGCTCACGGCCGCGAGTGCCGAGCCGGTGGCAAGCGCCATGCCGACGCATACGGCCAAGGCGGTACGGATACGGTTGATCGTCATGTGTGGGCTCCTTGGCTCAGAACGAGTACTTGGCCACGAGCGAGTAGAAATCGCGATCGTGGATCTGGTTGTAGGGTTTGCCGCCGCTGAAGATCGTGTAGCTCAGATCGAAGGACCAGCGGTTCAGGTAAGAGGCCTCGACGCCGAAGGTGCCGGACTTGCGCCCTTCGAGGAAGTTGCCGCCCGGCCCCGGCGTCGTGCCGTTGACGTCGTGGTTGAAGGCGATGCGCGGCGAAACGTTGAAGGCGGAGCCACCGATGCTCGGATAGTCGGCGCGAGCCGCGACGCGGTAGCCCCAGCTGAATGCGGTCGGGAAGCCGCCCGTGATCGTCTCCGGATTGCGCAGGTAGCCCGAGTCGATGGCATAGCCGCCGCCGGTGTCGGTGCCCTCGCCCTCGTAGCGCAGGATGGATGGATCGGGCAGATCCCAGACCTTGGTCGCGCCGATTTCGCCGACCAGTGCGATCTGCTCCGCGCCGAGGAAGTTGCCCGGCCCGATCGCCTTGGTGAAGGTCGACTGGATCTGACTGACCTTGTGGCGATCCCAGCCCTGGATGTACTCGCCCGGGCCGTAGCTGCCAAGCTGGCTGCGGAAGCGCAGACCCGGTTGCGGGATCACCACGTTGAGCGGGGTGAGGCCGGCGAACAGCAGTTCGACGTCATCGATCTGCAACGGCATGTTCGGGCGGTAGCTGACCTCGCCCTGGAAGGCGAAGCCGCCGGGCAGCGAGGTGTTCCAGGACAGACCGTACAGATCGATGCCTTCCGGATATTCGAGGAAGTAGCTGCCGGAATTGGGCGAGGTGTTGGTCACCGCGATGCCCGAGATCACCGGCACGCGACTGTGGTACTTGAGGTAGTACAGACCGAACTCGACCCCGTTCATGAAGTCGGCGTAGTAGCGCAAGGCGGCGCCGTACTGGCCCCCGTTCTTGGCATTCTTGTTCGGACTGCGCGGGAAGGCCGCCGCGCACCCGGTACCCACCAGCGAGGGCTGCAGGCCGGTATCGGAGTTGGCGAAACCGCCGGGACCGGTATTGCAGACGCTGTAGTAGAGATCGGGGTTGTTGACCGGCTGTGGCACGGTGCCGAAGTTCAGCATGACGTAGCGTCCGCCGGGTGCGGCGAAGTCGTTGGCCGAGAAGTAGGTACCCGAGGCATCGATCTCGACTTCCTCGAACTCCAGCATGTAGAGCGCTTCGAACGAAAGCTTGTCGGTCAGCGAGAACGAGGCCCAGAGTGCATCGATCGGCAGGTAGGCCTCTTTCAGTTCGGCGCCGGCCACGCGCAGCGCGGACAGGTCGAAGGGATTGATGACGTTGATGCCGTTGGTGATGAAGGTGCTCTCGCCCCAGCTCACCACCTGCCGGCCCAGACGCACCGAGCCGGTACCGGCCTCGCCGTAGCTGAAGTTGTGGAACACGAAGGCATCGAGCATGCGGAAGCGCTTGCCGATCAGATCCTTGGCATCGCGCGACAGGTCGTCGCGGTCGGCGTTCTCGAAGTCATAGAAGTAGGTCGCACGCGCGAAGGCGCCGGAATTCTGGTAGTTGAGCGAGAATTCGGAGGTGATCTTGAAGGCGTTGGAGATCACGTCACCCTTGTCGTACTTGAGATTGCCATCGTCGCGGTTGGCCGAGAAGCGCCCGCGTGCGGCCTGCTGCAGCTCCTGCGCCTTGAGGTAGTCGCCGATACCCGTTTCGTCCGCAATGTCCTTTACGATCATTGGGTTGAAGTGCGACTTGGCGATGAGATCATCGGCCCGCTCCTGGGCACGCCACGAGGCACCGAAGGACACCGTGGTGTCGAGCGAGCCGCTCAGGTCACCGCGGCTGAAGTCGAAGGCCGTGGCCGGACTCGCTGCCATGGCGAGCACGCCGGCCACCGCAAGCGCCAGAGGTGCACGCGCCACGCGGAAGTTCTTGCTGGACTGGATCATGGTGGACTCCTGGGCTTACTGCGCGCGGATGACGGAAGGGTCTTGGATCAGCACCGCAGCGCCGCCGGAGACCAGCAGGCTCGCCATCTGGCCCTGCATCTCGACGGTCACGGCCGGAGCGGACGGGCTGATCAACGAGGCGTGTTCGCCGGCGGTGAAGCGGACCACGCCGCGCACGCCGTTCGCGGCCTGCGTGGTCGCGGTGAGGGTGGTCAGGCCGAGTGCCCGGACCAGCGGCTCGGTGCCGGAGAGCGGCGCGCCGGGCACGCTGTTGGGCACGACCTGGTCGGGCAGGTTGGAGCCGCCGCCGACGACCTCGTGCAGCAGGATCGCGTTCTGCGCCGAGGCGAAGCCGTAGTTGATCGGATCGATCGAGTCGATCACCTGCTGCGCCGCGCCCATGAAGCTGTCATAGGTCGGCGTGCCGGCCTCCACGCCCGAGGCGACGAGGCCGGCGCGGATGCGCGGCCCGAAGGCGACCGAGCCATCGAGCAGGCGTGCGACACCGCCGCCGGGCACCGAGAGCAGACCGACGTTGACGTTCGGCTCCAGCGCCAGGAACGAGGTGCCGACGATGGCGCCGAGCGAAATGCCGGTGAACTGGATGCGCGAGCCGTCGAAGTCGGGCGCACCGTTGTGGTCGATGTCCAGGCTCGGGATGGTCGCCGTCAGGACGAACAGGTCGGCCACCGCCTGGCGCAGGTTGTCACGCGAGGTGAGCAAGGAGGCGAGGTTGATGAAGTGCGTGCCCGAAGCATCGGGGATGCCGTCCGGCCCGGCCGCGCCGGTCGTGTTGTTGACATAGTCGACGTCGAAGGTGCGCTCGGAGGCGATCGGCGCAAACGGGGTGTTGCCGATCGCGAGCGGGCTGTCCGGCGGCAGACCGTGCAGCGGCAGGTCGATCGAGACCACCGCAAAGCCCTGCGCCGCGAGCGTGGCGGCAACCGCCAGCGCGTGGCTGCGGTTGCCGGTGATGCCGTGCTGGAAGATCACCACCGGCCAGCCCGAGGCCGGCTTGGCACGGCCCGAGTTCGCGTTCGGGATCGTTGCCAGCACCGGAATGTTGAGGTCGGTGGTCTTGACCGGGAATGGGTTGGCGAAGGTGATGTTGGTCGACAGCGGGCTCAGGCCAGCGGCATTGAACGGCGGCACGTAGGCGCCCGGCGCCGCTTTCCAGAAGCCGTTGAGCGGGCCGGTCGGATTCTGCGCGCTCGGGGCGCTCAGGTAATAGGGAACCTTCAAGGTGCCGATGTAGATGTCGGCGATCGGCTGCAGGCCGACGGCGGAGAGGTTCATGCCGCTGTTGACCAGTTGCGCAGCACCCGCCTGGGTGACCGAGCGCACCGCCTGCATCACCGGGGTGATGCTCTGGGTGGTGAAGACCCAGCTCGACACGACCTTCTCGCGATCGATGCCCGCACCCGCCGCAGCGGCGAGATGCGAGTTGGTCAGCTTGCGCAGAGGCTCGACCGCGCAGGCGGTCGCCGCCGGGAGCAGCGGCTCGGTGCTCTGGCCGTTGACGCACAGTGCGGCGGCGCGCTTGGAGAGGAAGTAGGTCTGGTCCGGCGTCGCATCGTTGCCGCGCGCATCACGGATGCCGTTGGTCAGCACCACCATGTAGGACGTGAGCTGCTGCAGCGGCCGGGTCGGGATGATCGCCATCGTGCGCCCGCTGGTGTCACTGGGTGCGAGCGCGGTGACGAACTCGGTGCCACCGGCCAGCTCGCGCGTGATGCCGGTGACGCCGCCGCCGGGACCGGTCAACGAGACCTCGAAGATGCGCACCGACTGACCGGCGCCGATCGAGGCCGGGTCGGGCTTGGCATTGAAGCTCGTCGACATCGGCCCGACCGTGCTCCAGCCATCCAGCGTGCTGATCGCCACGCTCGGGTCACCGTAGTTGTTCGGGTTTGCCACCGGCGGGTTGAGGGTGAGGTCGGTGGTGCCCGAGAGCAGCAGGTTGTTGGGCAGCGGAATGACCCCGGCACTGGGATCGAAGCGCGCCGTCAGCACGCCATTGACCGGATTGCCGTTGTTGTTGTTCGAGGGCGACGTCGCTACTGCGCGGTCGCTGTTGCTGGAGCCGCCGCAGGCTGCGAGCAGCAGCGAGGACAACGCCAAGGTCAGGGTAAGCCTGGTTCGCATGTTCTGGATTCCTTCGACGACCGGGTGAGCGCAACGTGAACCTATCATAAGGATCGCGTTAAGCGCATGGCAATGCTGTGACGTATGGTTGTCCGACAGCGTAATGTTGCATTGCATCAATCTTTTGCCTCGCCGGGTCGCTGAAAATGTACCGCCGTTGGCTGGAATCCACGCGGCGCCCACCCCAGATCCCGCCTCGCCTCGTCTCCGGAAAAGACCAGATCCTGCCGCATCCGCTCCAGCATCGCCGGGCCGAAGTCCGAAATCCGGCCAGCGCGCCGGAGAGTCCAGAGCAGCAACCGAAAAGCCGCCTCAGGCAGCCGCAGCAGGTGCCCGGGCGGGTTCATGGCGCTTACGGTGCGCCGCAACATTTCGCTGTAAGGCAACGTCTCCCCGCCGGGCAAGTCATACCGCTTGCCCTTGCTTTCCGGGGTGTTTGCGACGCGCCATGCGCAGATCGCCAGATCCTGTGCATGCACCGGCTGACGCAGACCCATGGCGGTGCGCGGCACCGGCACGAGGCGCCAGCGCCGGGCGAGCGCCGCAACCCGGCTGAGGTTCGCGTCCATGCCGCAGCCGTAGACCAGGGTCGGGCGCAGCAGGGTCCAGCCGATGCCGCGCGCATCGCAGTAGGCGGCCAGCGCACGCTCGCCCTGCAAGAGCCGCTCGGCCAATTCGCGCTCGCGCGGATCGGAGGATGTCTGCTTGACCTGGGCACTGGTCGAACTGAAGGCCACGACATGGGTCGGCCGGTGCCGGGTACGCGACAGCCAGCGCATCAATCCATCCAGCGGTCCGGCGCTGAACACGACGTCGGGTGGATGCTGCGCATCGCCGACGTGATACAGGTCGAAGCGGGTCCAGGTGATGCCCTCGCGCGCCGCGTGCGGCTGGCGCGAGACGGCTTCGACGATGACCTCGCGGGCGCGCAGTTCGGGCAACAGGAAATGGCCGATCTGGCCACTTGCGCCCAGCACCAGTGCGCGCATCCGCACGCGCGCGCCGGTCGCGCTCATGCCATCGTCCCGGTCGTCGCGGCCCAGTCGCGCCACGTCCGCATCACCGCTGTGCGCGCGCCGTCCAGCTCGGGATCGATCGCCACCACGCGCGCACGGCCGTCGAGGGTGCAGGCAAGCAGGCGACTGGCAAGGATGTCGTGCGCGCCATGCAGGGCCTGCGCCGTCACGACATCGAAATGCCCACAGGCAGTCAGCGCATCGATCAGGTCGGGCGTGCGCGTGCCGGCAATCACGGCCGGGTTTGCATGTGCATGTTGCAGCACGCCGGCCTGCAGCAGGAACTCGAGATCGACGAGGCCACCCTCGCCCTGCTTCAGGTCGAACTGCTGCGCGTGCGAACGGTCCAGTTCCGCGCGCATGCGCTGGCGCATCGCGGTGGCATCGGCACGAAGCTGCGCCGGCACGCGCGCTGCGCACAGCACCTGGTCGCGCACCTGCGCAAACGCCGCGATCACCGCGGCATCCCCGGCCACGGCGCGGGCGCGCACCAGGGCCTGTTGCTCCCAGGTCCAGGCACGCGCGCTCTGGTAGGTGGAGAAGCTTTCGACGCTCGTCACCAGCAGGCCCTTGCCACCATCGGGACGCAAACGCAGGTCCACCTCGTACAGCGAACCCGCCGGTGTCGGCAGCGCCAGCAGTGCAATCACCTTCTGCACCACGCGAGTGTGGTAGCGCACGGCATCGAGCGGACGCGCGCCATCGCTCTCGCCCGCCGCGTGTGCGCCGTCGTAGAGAAACACCAGATCAAGGTCCGATTCCAGACCGAGTTCCTTGCCGCCGAAGCTGCCATAGGCGATTGCGGCCAGTCCGTCCTGCGGCAGGCGCCCGTGGCGCCGGGCGATGTCCTCGCGCGCCATCTCCAATACCGCATTGACCACGGCCTCGGCGACGAAGGCGAGCTGGCGGGTGCATTCGGCAGCCGGCTGGCCGTCGACGATGCGGGCACGCGCGACCCGGAAGGCAAAGCCCTGGCGGAACTCGTTGAGCGCATGCAGGCGCGCTTCCAGATCCTCGCCGGCAATGCCCGCCAGCGCACGCGCGAGGGCATCGCCAACTTCGCCGCGGGTTGGCGGATGCGCATCGGCGCGCACGTCGAGCAATTCATCCAGCAGCAGTGGGTGCTGGCACAGGCGCTCGGCCATCCAGCGGCTGGCGGCCAACACGTCCACCAGTCGTGCCAGTGCCGCCGGGCGCTCGTCGAGCAGGGCGAGGTAGCTCGATCGACGCAACACCGCCTGCACCAGGGCGAGGCCGCGCAAGGCCACGGCATCGGGTGCGGAACTCGCGGCGGCTCCAGCCAACAGCAATGGCACGATCCGATCGGTGCGCTCGCGTGCCCGCGTCGACATCAGCGTCAGCGCCGGCAACACGGCAAACGATTCCAGCGCGCGCAACAACGTCGCGGGATCGGCGAAGCCGGCCCGCTCCAGCTGTGGTGCAAGCTCGGCGATGGAGCCACGACGCCAGGTCTGGTCGAACTGCGCGGCATCGATGCGGGTGCTCGGACTGACGCCGGCATGGCGCGCCTCGAACACCCGCGCGAACTCGCGCGCCACCGCCGCACGATGCCGTTCGAGCGTGGGCTCCAGTGCCTGCCAGTCCGGGAAGCCGAGGCCGAAAGCAAGACGCGCACGGTCGAGCGGGTCGTCGGGTATCAGATGGGTCTGTTCCTCGCGCAGCATCTGCACGCGGTTTTCGAGCGTGCGCAGGAAGCGGTAGGCAGCGAGGAGACACTCGGCGCCGTGCTCCGGGATGTGACCGCGCTGGCGCAGTTGCGCGAGCGCCGGGAGCAGGCCGCGCAGGCGCAGATCCGGCTCGCGGCCGCCACGAATCATCTGCTGCAACTGCACGATGAACTCGATTTCGCGGATGCCGCCACGGCCAAGCTTGAGATCGGCCTCGCGCTCCCGCCGCACCACCTCGGCCTCGATCATCGCCTTCATCTCGCGCAAGCCCTCGATCGCGTCGAAATCGAGATAACGGCGATAGATGAAGGGCCGCAGGGTATCGAGGAAGCGCATGCCCTGGGCCAGGTCGCCGGCCACCGGGCGCGCCTTGATCCAGGCATAGCGTTCCCAGTCGCGTCCCTCGCGCTGGAAATACTGTTCCATCGAGGCGAACGAGAGCGCGAGTTTGCCTGCCTGGCCGAATGGCCGCAGACGCATGTCGACCCGATAGGCCATGCCGCCGGTATCGACACCGGCGAGCAACTGGATCAGGCGCTGGCCGAGGCGCTGGAACCAGACCGCATTGTCCAGCGCGCGGTTGCCATCGCTGCTGCCGGCCGCCGGATAGGCGAACACGAGGTCGACGTCAGAGGAAAAATTGAGTTCGCCACCGCCGAGCTTGCCGAGCCCGAACACCACCAGCCGCTGCGCCTGGCCGGCCACATCACGCGGCACCCCATGCTCGCGTTCGAGCGTCGTCTGCAGCGCCGCGAGCGCGGTGTCGATGCAACGTTCGGCCAGCTCCGACGTCGCCGCGAGGGTGTCTTCGAGACGGTCGATGCCATTCACGTCGCGATGAATCAGGCGCACGCTGGCGGCATGGCGATGGCGACGCAACAGCATCGGCCAGTCCTGTGCCTGTGCCGGCGCGAGCACGAGTTCCGGATCGGCCTGGTCCAGCGCTGCGACGAGTCCGGGCTGGCGACCGAGCTGGTCGAGCGCGTAGTCGCTCGCGAGCAGCAGGCGATCGAGCGCTTCGGCCTGTTCCCCGGTCGTCGCCAGCACCGTGCCCGGAAGACTCTCGTGCAGACGCTCGCGCTGGCGCTGCAGGACGGGAACGAGACTCGCGGGTAGTGCCTTCATCCGTCCGATTCTGGCAGAAAACCGCGCCTGCCCGGATCACGGACAGGCGCGCAGAACAGCGGATCAGTGACTGATGACGCCGCAGGCGATGCGCGGGCCGGAATCGCCGGCCGGCTGGGTGGCGTAGTCGTCGGCGTTGGCGTGCAGCACCAGCGCACGACCGACGATGTCGGTCGCGCTGCCGTCACCCAGTGTTGCATCCGTGGCCCAGACATCGACCGTGAGCACGCCCTGCGCATCGGCGACGATATTGAGCATGTCGCCGGCATGACGCTCGCCCTCGCCGGGATGGCCGTGCGCCTGCCCATGCGGATTGAAATGCGGCCCGGCGCTGCTCGCATCGGGCGCGCTGCAGTCACCGATCTCATGCACATGGAAGCCGTGCGTGCCGCCAGCGGCCACCTCGGTGATGCGCCCGACGATGTGCACGCCTTCGGGTCCCGGCGTCAGCATCAGATGGCCGCGCGCGGCGTTGCCCTCGGTCGGAGCGAGATTGACGTGACCCATCACCGGCGCAGCAACAGGCGGCGGCGGTGGCGGTGGCGGTGGCGGTGGCGGCGGCGCGGGCACGGCCGGCGGCGGTGGTGGTGCGGCTGGTGCCGGCGGCGCAGGGGAATCGCATGCTGCCAACAGCATCGGCACTAGCGGTGCCGTCGTGATCAACCAGGGAGACTTCATCGCATGACCTCGAACAGGGGTGGAATGACAGACAGGGATGCTGCAAGGCGGCGTGAAGGCGGGCGGCGAAGCGGGCGCCGCACACCATAACGGCCGGCCCGCGTCACACGGTCAACGGATTCGGCCGCTGCGCATCGATGCCGAACACTTCGATTGCGCGCGCCACGTCCTTCGCGCTCAACTGGCCATCCGCAGCCAGTGCCGCGATCGCGGCGTGCGCGACGTGGAAGCGATCGACCTCGAAGAAGCGGCGCAGATTGTCGCGGGTATCGGAGCGACCGAAGCCATCGGTGCCAAGCACGGTGTAGCGGCGCGGCACGAAGGCGCGAATCTGGTCGGCGAAGGCGCGCACGTAGTCGGTCGCGGCGATCACCGGACCGGCGCGCCCGGCGAGCAACTGGGTGACGTACGGAACGCGCGCCTGCGGTGCTTCCGGATGCATGCGGTTCCAGCGCTCGACATCGAAACCGTCGCGCCGCAGCTCGGTGAAGCTCGGGCAGCTCCAGACGTCGGCCTTGACCCCGAACTCCTTGTCCAGCAGCTCGACCGCCGCCATGACCTCGCGCAGGATCGAGCCCGAACCCATGAGCTGCACCCTCAACGGCTTGTTGCCCTTGCTCTTGCCCGAATCCTCGATCCCCAGGCCAGAATCCTGCAACAGGTACATGCCGCGAATGATGCCTTCGGCCGAGCCTTCCGGCATTTCCGGGTGCGGGTAGTTCTCGTTCAGCAGGGTGATGTAGTAGTGCTGGTCGATCTGGTCGACGAGCATTTCCTTCATGCCGTGCTGCAGGATCGTCACCACCTCGTAGCCGAAGCTCGGGTCGTAGGCGCGACAGTTCGGGACCACGCCGGCGAACACCTGCGAATGGCCATCGGCATGCTGCAAACCCTCGCCGTTGAGCGTGGTGCGGCCGGAGGTGCCGCCCAGCAGGAAGCCGCGCGCGCACATGTCGGCGGCCTGCCAGACCAGATCGCCGACGCGTTGGTGGCCGAACATCGAGTAGTAGATGAAAAACGGCAAGAGCGCGAGGTTGTTGTTGGAATAGCTGGTGGCGCAAGCCATCCACGAGGCAAAGGCACCGGCCTCGGTGATGCCTTCCTGCAGCACCTGTCCAGCCTGGTCCTCGCGGTAGTACATGAGCTGGTCGGCATCGACCGGCTTGTACTTCTGCCCGGTCGAGGCATAGATGCCGATCTGGCGGAACAGGCCCTCCATGCCGAAGGTGCGGGCCTCGTCGGCCACGATCGGCACCACCCGCGGGCCGATCTGCTTGTCGCGCAAGATGACGTTGAGCGCCTGCACGAAGGCCATCGTGGTGCTGTTCTCGCGCTCGCCGGTGGACTTGAGCAGGCGCGCGAAGTTCTCCAGCGGCGGCACTTCGAGTTTCTGCGAGGCCTTGCGCCGGCGCTGCGGCAACGAGCCGTTGAGCTCGCTGCGGCGAGCGAGCATGTACTGCACTTCCGGCGAGTCCTTGCCGGGGTGGTAGAACGGCACCTGGCCGTCGGCCAGTTGCGCATCGCTGATCGGAATGTTGAAGCGATCGCGGAAGGCGCGCACCGAGTTGTCGTCCATCTTCTTGGTCTGGTGGGTCGGATTGAGCGACTCACCGGCCGAACCCATGCCATACCCCTTCACCGTCTTGGCGAGGATCACGGTCGGGCGACCATCGGCGCCATGCACGGCCTGGTGGTAGGCGGCGTAGACCTTGTGCGGATCGTGCCCGCCGCGATTCAGGCGCCAGATGTCGTCGTCCGACAGGCTCGCCACCATTGCCGCGGTTTCCGGGTGCTTGCCGAAGAAGTGCTCGCGCGTGTAGGCGCCGCCGAAGGCCTTGTAGTTCTGGTATTCGCCATCGACGGTTTCCATCATCAGCTTGCGCAGCACGCCGTCCTTGTCGCGCGCCAACAGTGGATCCCAGTAGCTGCCCCAGAGCACCTTGATGACGTTCCAGCCGGCGCCACGGAACACGCCTTCGAGTTCCTGGATGATCTTGCCGTTGCCGCGCACCGGGCCATCCAGGCGTTGCAGGTTGCAGTTGATGACGAAAACGAGGTTGTCCAGGCCCTCGCGTCCGGCCACCGAGATCGCGCCCAGGCTCTCGGGCTCGTCGCACTCGCCATCGCCCATGAAGCACCAGATCTTGCGATCGGTCGTCGGCAACATGCCGCGGTGTTCGAGGTAGCGGCTGTTGCGCGCCTGATAGATCGCCGCCAGCGGACCAAGCCCCATCGAGACCGTCGACATCTGCCAGAAATCGGGCATCAGCCAGGGGTGCGGATAGGAAGAAATGCCCTTGCCATCGACCTCCATGCGCAGGTGGTCGAGCTGATCCTCGCTCAGGCGCCCCTCAAGGAAGGCGCGGGCGTAGAAGCCGGGACTGGAATGTCCCTGGAGATAGAGCAGGTCGCCGGGATGGTTGTCGCCGGGAGCGCGCCAGAAGTGGTTGAAGCCGACGTCGTACAGCGTCGCCGAACTGCCGAAACTGGCGATGTGACCACCGAGGTCGCCGGGCTTGCGGTTGGTCCGCACCACCATCGCCATCGCGTTCCAGCGGATGATCGAGCGGATGCGCCATTCCAGCGCCGGATCGCCTGGGCTCTTGGCCTCCATCTGCGGCGGGATGGTGTTGATGTAGTCGGTGGTCGGCGAGAACGGCAGCGCGCCGCCGGTGCGCCGGGCCTGCGCCACCAGTCGCTCCAGCAGGTAGTGGGCGCGCTCGTGGCCCTCGCGGTCGCTGACGGCTTGCAGGGATTCGAGCCACTCGCGGGTTTCCGCCGGGTCGCTGTCGGTCTTGTCAATCAACGGATTCATTGCTTACTCCCTGCCTGACTCACGGGTCCGGCACATGCCTGGATGATGGCTGCGCACCCTGCCTTGCTACGGCACGAACGCACGCAAGAGCGCCAGTTTACCCGAAGCGCCACGCCTGCCGAGGACGGGCAAACCCTACCTTCGCGTATGTTTCGACGGCGTCCGGGCGAAGGTTTGCGCCGAAGTCGGATGCACCGCCCACGCTGCGACGGCACAATGGGCGACCACCGTTGCCATGATCACGATGCTCCTCCTGCCTCCGCTTGCGTTGTACGTGCACATTCCCTGGTGCGTGCGCAAATGCCCGTACTGCGACTTCAATTCCCACAACCGTCCGCAGGCCCTGCCGCAGGCCGAGTATGTCGACGCGCTCATCGCCGACCTCGAACAGGACCTGCCACTGGTCTGGGGCCGCACCGTCACCTCGGTGTTCTTCGGAGGCGGCACGCCGAGCCTGTTCGCGGGCGCGGTGATCGGTGACTTCCTCGATCGCGCCTCGGCCCTGCTGCCGTTTCGACCGGGCCTGGAGATCACCCTCGAAGCCAATCCCGGCACGCTCGAACACGACTCCTTCGGCGCCTACGCGCGTGCCGGGGTCAATCGCCTCAGCATCGGCGTGCAGAGTTTCGACGACGGCTGCCTTGCACGCCTCGGCCGCATCCACGACGCGACGCAGGCCGAACGCGCGGTGAAGCTGGCGCAGGACGCCGGTTTCGACAACCTCAATCTCGACCTGATGTACGCCCTGCCCGGCCAGGACCAGGCGATGGCACTGACCGACCTGGAACGCGCCTTCGCACTGGCGCCGACGCACCTGTCGCACTACCAGCTCACACTCGAACCACAGACGCCGTTCGCGCGGCATCCGCCGAAGAACCTGCCCGGACACGATGCCGCCTGGGCGATGCAGGAGGCCTGTCAGGAGGCGCTGGATGCGCGGGGCTATCGCCAGTACGAAGTCTCGGCCTACGCCCGCAACGGTCGGGAATGCGCGCACAACCTCAACTATTGGCGCTTTGGCGACTACCTCGGCATCGGCGCCGGCGCGCACGGCAAGATCACCCTGCCGGCCGAGGACACGATCCTGCGGCGCTGGAAACTGAAGCGGCCGACGGCCTATCTGGAAGCCGCACGCAGCCCGGCCCGCATCGACGGCGAGGAACACATCGCGCCGGCGCAGCGCCCGTTCGAGTTCATGCTCAACGCGCTGCGCCTGCGCGCCGGCTTTTCGCTGCATGACTTCGAGGCGCGCACCGGCCTGCCGCGGCAGACCATCCAGGCGCGGCTCGACGCGCTGGTGGGCAAGGACTTGCTCGCCTGCGACATCGATCACGTCACGCCGACCGAACTCGGACGGCGCTTCCTCAACGACCTGATGGCGGCGTTTCTGGATTGACGCTCAGATCCGCCGCACCGGTCGCGCCGCGATGAAGGCGAGCACGGCGGCGACGGCACAGACCGATGCACTGAGCGGAACCCCGAGCCAGCGCGGGCCGGCCACGTCGAACGCGAACAGCACCGCGCCCGCGACCAGCAAGCCGGCGCCGAACACCGCGCGCACGAGGCGTCGCGGCGTGTCGCGTGCGGCCTGGGCGAGCGCCGCCAGATCCTCCGAGCGCAGGTGCACGGCATGGCGCTGCTCGACCTGCTGGGCGAACCAGGCATGTACCAGGCGCGGCATTTCCGGCGCATGGAACATCAGTTCGGGAACGCGACGACGCAATTCGGCGCGCAACTGCCTCGGGCTGTAGCGCTGGCGCAGAATGCGTTCGAGCACCGGCCGTGCCACCGCCCACAGGTCGAGCTGCGGGTCGAGCTGACGACCGAGGCCTTCGACCGTGAGCAGGGTCTTCTGCATCAGGATGAGCTGCGGCTGCAGGGTCAGCTCGTAGCGCTGTGCGGTACGGAACAGCTTGAGCAGCACCTCGCCGAGCGAGAACTCGGACAAGGGCCGGGTGAAATACGGTTCGCAGACTGCACGCGCCGCCGCTTCCAGTTCCTCGCAGCGCACGTGCTCCGGGATCCAGCCGGCGGCGAGATGCAGCTCGGCGATGCGCCGATAGTCGCGCTGGAAGATCGCCATGAAGTTTTCCGCGAGCCAGTACTGGTCGCGTGGCGAGAGCTGGCCGACGATGCCGAAATCGATTGCGATGAAGCGCGGGTCGTGCCTGCGTGCCGGATCGGGATCGACCCAGATGTTGCCGGCGTGCGCGTCGGCGTGGAAGAAGTTGTCGCGGAACACCTGCTCGTAGAACACCCGTACCGCCTTGGCCGCGAGCGCACGCCGGTCGATGCCGGCGGCATCGAGCGCGGCCATGTCGTCGGACGGAATGCCGTGCACGCGTTCGAGGGTGAGCACGCTCTCGCGGGTGTGGGTCCAGACGATCGCCGGCACGTAGAGATCATCGGAACCCTCCCAGTGGCGACGCAACACGCTGGCATTGGCACCTTCGCGCTGCAGATCGAGTTCGCCATGCAGGGTTGCCTCGATCTGGTCGACCACGGCCTGGGCGCGGATCCGGTCGGCGCGCGGATGGTGCCGGTCGATCAGCCCGGCGAGCGAGCGCAACAGCGCAACGTCGTCGTGGATGCGCCGTTCGATGCCCGGACGCAGCACCTTGACCACGACCTCGCGCCCATCGGCCAGCGTCGCGGCATGCACCTGGGCAATCGAGGCCGAGGCCAGCGGCTCGTCGCAGAAGCTGGCGTACAGCGCCCCGATCGACGCCCCGAGCGCGGCTTCCACTTCGCGCCGCGCGAGCGTGCCGTCAAAGGGCGCGACCCGATCCTGCAACAGCACCAGTTCCTCGGCGATGTCCGGCGGCACGAGATCGCGCCGGGTCGAGAGGATCTGCCCGAACTTGACGAAGATCGGACCGAGTTCCTGCAGGGTCAGGCGCAGGCGCGCACCACGCGGCAGGTCGGCGACCTGCGCATTCGCACGCGGCACGAGCGGATGCAACAGCGCGAGGCGGCGTTCCAGCACGGTGCCGTCGAACAGCACGTCGAGCCGGTAGCGCAACAGGGTGCGCCCGATCTGCCAAAGCCGTCGCGTCGCGCGCAGGCGTTCGAGCATGGTCGCGGGCGCCAACTCAGGCCGCGCGCCCGAGAAGCGTGGCGAGCGCTTCGAGCAGGCGATCGACCGCATCCGGCCGCGCCGAGGCGCCCATCAGACCGATGCGCCAGATCTTCCCGGCCAGCGGCCCGAGTCCGGCACCCACCTCGATGCCATGCTGGTCGAGCAAGGCCCGGCGCACGCCGGCCTCGTCCACGCCCTCGGGCACGACCACGGCATTGAGCTGTGGCAGGCGATGCCGTGCGTCGACCAGCAGGTCGAGACCGAGCTGCGCCAGTCCGTCGCGCAGGCGCTCGTGGTTGGCCTGATGCCGCGCCCACGCCGCCCGCAGGCCTTCCTCGTGCAGCATGACGAGCGATTCGTGCAGGGCATAGAGCATGTTGATCGGTGCGGTGTGGTGGTAGCTGCGACCGCCGACGCCATCCCAATAGGCCATCACCAGACTGAGGTCGAGGAACCAGCTCTGCACCGGCGTCTTGCGCGCCTTCACCGCCTCGACCGCACGCGCACTGAAGGTCAGTGGCGACAGGCCAGGCGGCGCCGACAGGCACTTCTGCGAGCCCGAATACACTGCATCGGCACCCCAGCCATCGACATCGACTTCGCAGCCACCCAGGCTGGTGACGGTATCGACGATCGACAGGGCACCTTGCTCGCGCGCGATCTTGCACAGCGTCGCCGCATCCGAGCGCGCGCCGGTGGAGGTCTCAGCGTGCACGAAGGCCACGACCTTGGCGCCCGGATGGGCACGCAATGCGGCTTCGAGCTTCTCCGGATCGACCGGCTGGCCAAAGTCGTCCTCGACCATCACCGCCGTGCCGCCGGCACGCACCACGTTCTCGCGCATGCGCCCGCCGAACACGCCGTTGCGGCAGACGATCACCGTGTCGCCCGGCTCGACCAGGTTCACGAAGCAGGCTTCCATCCCGGCCGAACCCGGCGCGGACACCGGAATCGTCAGGTTGTTCCTGGTCAGGAAGGCCTGACGCAGCATCTCCTTGAGCTCGTCCATCATGCCGACGAAGGCCGGATCCAGATGTCCGATGGTCGGGCGTGCAAGGGCATCGAGGATGCGCTGTGGCACGTCGGAAGGTCCGGGACCCAGCAGCAGGCGGCGAGGCGGATGGAAACTCGGCATGGAGACGACTCCGGAATGGGACGGCCCGCTAGTGTAGAACGTCCATCATGTCCTCACCGCTTCGCCGTCACGAGCGTCGAAACGACACCTTGACGCAACCCATTCCGAGAGCACAAAAGAAAAGCCCCGCAGGCCAGGGGAGGGACCTGCGGGGCCTTGGCTGGAATCGGGCCAGGGGAGAGCCAGGATTCCAGCGGATCCACCCGAGGGGGGCAGGTGGATCACGGGTGGCGTTGCGTCCACCGTGCACATAGATTAGCAAAACACTCTGAAGGTTCCCTGAGTTTCGACCGTGATGCAGATCGAATTCAGGACACATTCATTGCCTCGACCACGTTGCCATGCCCTGCCGAAAGTCATGCCTGGCGCGGGTTTGCGGGATGCAATTCACACCTTTGCATGACCAAATGCAAACGCGTCGAAACATGCTGCATGAATGACCGCGAAGCCATGAGCGCAACCTGAATTTCAGCGGCGATTTGACTCAGTGCGCCTCGTCCCAATTGCCGCCGCTGCCGACATCGACGAGCAAGGCGACCCGCAGGTGCGCGGCTTCCTGCATGTGCTCGCGCACCGCCGGGATCAGACGCTCGACAAAAGCATCATCCGCCTCGAACACCAGCTCGTCGTGCACCTGCATCAGCATCTTCGCCTGGCTGGAATGCGGGACCAGCCAGTCGTGCACCCGACGCATGGCGCGTTTGATGATGTCGGCCGCGGTGCCCTGCATCGGCGCGTTGATCGCGGCGCGCTCGGCACCGGCGCGCTGGTTGGCGTTGCGCGAGCGGATCTCGGGCAGGTACAGGCGTCGGCCGAACACGGTTTCGACGTAGCCCTGCTGACGCGCCAGCTCGCGGGTGCGCTCCATGTACGCGTGCACGCCCGGATAGCGGTTGAAGTAGAGCGCGATGTAGTCCTGCGCTTCGGGCCGGCTCACGCCGATCTGGCGCGCCAGTCCGAACGCGCCCATGCCGTAGATCAGACCGAAATTGATCGCCTTGGCGGCCCGGCGCTGGTTCGCGTCGACCTGCTCCAGCGGCACGCCAAAGACTTCCGCCGCGGTGGCACGATGGATGTCCAGGCCGTGGGCGAAGGCATCGAGCAGGCCGGCATCGCCGGACAGGTGCGCCATGATGCGCAGCTCGATCTGGGAATAATCGAAGGCGACGATGCGCCGCCCCGGCGGGGCGATGAAGGCGCGACGGATGCGCCGGCCATCCTCGCTGCGGATCGGGATGTTCTGCAGATTCGGATCCGACGAGGACAGCCGCCCGGTCGCAGCACCACCCTGGTGGTAGCTGGTGTGCACCCGTCCGGTCTGCGGATTGACCATCAGCGGCAACTTGTCGGTGTAGGTGCCGCGCAGCTTGGCGAGGCTGCGGTAGTCGAGGATCAGGCGTGGCAGTTCGTCCTGGTCGGCGATGGCCTCCAGCGCCTCCTCGTTGGTCGAGGGCTGGCCGGTAGGCGTCTTGTTCTTCGGTTCAAGGCCGAGTTCGTCGAACAAGAGTGCCTGCAACTGCTTGGGCGAATCGAGGTTGAAATGGCGTCCGGCACGCTCGAACGCGCGGGTCTGGAGATCGAGGATGCGAGCGGAGAGATCGCGGCTCTGGCGGCGCAACTCCTCGACATCGATGAGCACGCCATTGGCCTCGACCGTGGCCAGCACCTCGACCAGCGGCATCTCGATGTCGGCGTACACCGAGAGCAGCGCCGGTGCGGCTTCGAGGCGTGGATGCAGGGTCTGGTGCAGGCGCAAGCAGATGTCGGCGTCCTCGGCGGCGTAGCGCGTCGCAGCGTCGAGATCGACCTGGGCAAAGGCAATCTGGCGCGCACCCTTGCCGACGACATCCTCGTAGCGGATCGTGGTGTAGCCAAGGTAATGCTGCGCGAGCGAATCGAGGTCGTGGCGGCTGGCATTGGAGTTGAGCACGAAACTCTCGAGCATCGAATCCTGCACGTAACCGCGCAGCTCGATGCCGTGCCGGCGCAGCACGTGCCAGTCGTACTTGCCGTTCTGGCCGAGCTTGGGCTTCGCCGGATCTTCAAGAATCGGGCGCAGCGCCTCGCGCACCTCGTCCCAGGCAAGCTGCGCGGCCACGCCCGGACCGGCATGCGCGAGCGGCACATAGGCCGCCCGGCCCGGCTCGAACGCAAGGCTCAGACCGACCAGGTTGGCCTGCAATGGATCGAGGCCGTCGGTTTCCGTATCGATGGCGAGCAAGGGCGCGACCCGCAAGCGCTCGGCCCAGGCCGCCAGCGCGGCACGATCCAGGATCGTCTCGTAGCGGCCGGGCACGGCCAGTTGCGGATCGGGAACGACCGCCTCGTCCTGCATCGCCAGCGCACGCCCGCTGTCGCGTATCCGGCCCGGCTCGGCCTCGACCACCTGCGTGAGCGCAACCCTGTCCCCGTCCAGCTCGCGCAAGGCCTGATTGAAGCCATGGCGGCGATAGAGCACGCGCAGCGCCGGCACGTTGCGCTCGCGCAGGGCCAGGTCGGCAAGCCCGAGTGGCAATTCCACCTCGGTGCGGATCGTCACCAGCTCGCGACTGAGCGGGAGCTGTGCCAATGCCGCACGCAGGTTTTCGCCGATCTTGCCGCCGATGTCGGCGGCAGCGGCAATCACGCCGTCGAGCGAACCGTGCTCGGTCAGCCATTTGGCCGCGGTCTTGGGGCCGCATTTGTCGACGCCCGGGACGTTGTCGATCTTGTCGCCGGTGAGCGCGAGGAAATCCACGATGCGTGCCGCTGGCACGCCGAACTTCGCCTCGACATCGACATCCGAGGCCATGCGACTTCCGCTCATGGTGTTCACCAGGGCAAGGCCCGGTCGCACCAGTTGCGCGAAATCCTTGTCACTGGTGGAAATCTCGACCGCCACGCCGTCGCGAACCGCAGCCAGCGCCAGGGTTCCGATCACGTCATCGGCTTCGACTCCCGGTTCGCGCAGGATCGGGATGCCGAGCGCCGTGACGATCGCCAGCATCGGTTCGACCTGGACGCGCAGGTCGTCCGGCATCGGTGGGCGATTGGCCTTGTAGGCCGGATACAGCGCGTCGCGGAAGGTCGGTCCGGGTGCGTCGACCACGAAGGCGACGTAATCGGGCTTTTCCTTCAGCGTCGCACGCAACATGTTGACCACGCCGAACAGCGCACCCGTGGGTGCGCCGTTCGGCCCGGTCAACGGTGGCAGCGCATGGAAGGCGCGATACAGGTAGGACGAACCATCGATCAAGACGAGTTTCTTCATCCCGTCATTGTAGGCGCGCCCAGCCGGTCACGCCTTCAGCTTCAGGGCACCCAGCGCGCGATGTACAGATCGGTGTCGTGCCCGCCGGGTGGGTTGGCGCGGTTGCTGGCGAATACCAGCCACTTGCCATCGGGCGAGAACATCGGGAAGCCATCGAAGCCATCCGCGGTGGTGATCTGCTTTTCCTCACCTTCCCAGTTCACGTAGCGGATATCGAACTCGCGCGGATTGTGCCCGGCGTTGGTGGAATACAGCACGCCCTTGCCATCGGGTGTCGGGTAAGGTGCAAAGCTGCCGGCACCGTGATGGGTGAGTTGTTTCACGTTGGAGCCATCGGCATCCATCACGTGGATTTCCAGATTGTTCGGGCCCACCAGGTCCAGAGCCAGCAGGCGCTTGTAGTCCTCCAGATCCTGGCCTTGCGGGCGCGAGGCACGCCAGATGATCTTCGAGCAATCCGGATTGAAGAAGGCGCCGCCGTCATAGCCCATCGTGTCGGTCAACTGGCGGATGTTGCTGCCGTCGTTGTCGGCCACGTACAGATCCAGATCGCCATTGCGCTTGCTGGTGAAAATGATGCGACCATCGACGAAGCATTCGGTGGCTTCGGCATCATAGGTTGGCCCGGTGATGAGTGGCTGCGTGCTGCCATCGGCATTGCGACGCACGATGTCGAAGCTGGGATAGGTGGCCCAGACATAGCCGAGCGAGTGATCGGGTTTTTCCGGGCAGGATTCTCCCGCCGCTTCGGTGGTGGCATAGATCAGCGAATTGCCGTGCGGATAATCGAAATAGCCACAGGTGGTGCGGCCCTTGCCGCTGGAGATCAGTTCCACTGCGCCACTGTCGAGATCGAGGACGTACTGGGCATCGCAACTGTCACTGGCCGGGTTGCGCTGGAAGCTCAGTTTGCGGCCATCGGGTGACCAGTAGGCTTCGGCGTTTTCGCCACCGAAGGTGAGCCGGCGCAAGTCGGCAAGGTGGATTTCATCGGCGCGCATCAGTTCCGGCACGGCCTTGCCGGCGCGGGGTGCCCATTCGCCCGGCTGTGCCGGATCGGCACCTGCCGAAAAGCTGGCATGCGGGCGTGTGGCGGCCCCATGCGGGGCGCTGGGTGCCGCACTCTCGCCACGCCGCTCCAGCGTCACCTTGCGCGTCACCGGTTTGTCATCACGCAATACGGTGACATCAATGGTTTCACCCGGCTTGTGCTCGCGCAGCACGAAGGTCATGTCGTAGAGGTTGTTGATCGTGACCCCGGCCATCGAGACGATGATGTCACCCTTCAGGATGCCGCCCTTTTCTGCCGGGCTGCCGGGGCGCACATCGGCGAGCTTCACTCCGCCGCTGGCAGCTTCCATGGTGGAGTAATCGGGTACCGAGCCGAAGTAGGCCCCATAACCGCGTGAATCGCCCGCATCCGGTGCCGAGGCGCTGGAGCGCACATAATCCGGGCGCGCGACGGTTTGCAGTTGCGTGGCCAGCGATGCGGTGATGCGCGCCACGTCCGCGCCGCCTTCGTTGTTGAGAAGTTCCACATCGTCTTCCGGCGAGTGGTACTGATCGTGCGCCCCGGTGAACAGGTGCACCACCGGCACACCGGCGGCATAGAAGCTGGAATGATCGCTCGGACCATAGCCATCACCCCCGGCACTGATGGTGACCTTGGGTGCCAGCTTGCCGGCGACTTCCACGAGGGCCGGCCAGGCCTTGGAGCTGTCGGTGCCCAGCAGGTTCAACTTGCCCTCGTTCATGCGTCCGACCATGTCGAGATTGACCATGGCCGCGATGTCCTCAATCGTGCCCACAGGCGGATGCTCGACGAACCAGGCACTACCGCCCAGGCCAATTTCCTCGGCGGAAAAACTTGCGAACACGAGATTGCGACGATTGCCGGCAGGCTTTTGATCCTTGATCAACCGCGCAGCGCACAACATGCCGGCCACGCCCGAAGCATTGTCATCGGCGCCGTTGTGGATTTCGTGTACATCGGGTTTGAAGCTGCCTTGCCCACCCCAGCCCAGATGATCGTAATGCGCACCCACCACGACATATTCCTTGGCCAGGGCCCCAGCGCCGGGCAACACGCCAACGACATTCTGGGTTTTGGCAATGATCTGCTCGATATCAATCTGACCGGCAACATGCACGCCCTTGAGTGCGAACGAGGCCGGTTTGTAGCTGCCATCGATCGTGGCTTGGGCCTTGGCCAGGGTGGTGTCATTGGCAGACAGCCAGCGATCGGCCAGCGCTCGGGTCACTTGCAGTACCGGAATGCCGGCATCGGACAGCGGCCCCATGGTCTTGAGCGGCGGCAGCTTGTCGGGTTCGTCTTCCGATTGCGGCGGAGCCACCAGAATCAGCGCGGCAGCACCGGCCTCGCGGGCCTGGATGGCTTTGCTGCGTAAATCGGAATAGCGCGTCGCCTTCTTGCCGTCGAAGGGCGAGTTTTCATCGTTCTCACCCGGCTCGAAGCGCAGCGCCAGCACCACCTTGCCCTTCACATCGAGGCCGGCGTAGTCGTCGTAGTCGAGATCGTTGGCGCGGATGCCGTAACCGGCAAAGACCAGGTCCCCGGAAAATTCTCCGGCGCGGGAAAAGCCCAGCGGAATCCAGTCCTCGGCATAGGTGAAACCATCCAGACGATTGTTGTCGCCACTGCGGATGCCGATGTTGGCATCGAAGTATTGCATCCGCCCTGTGGCCGGAGCCTTCAGCCCGAGTCCATCCATCCACTCGGCAATCGCGAGGGCCGCCATGTCGTTGCCCTTGCTGCCGGTGCCACGACCTTCCATGGCATCAGCGGCCAGGGTCGAGGTGATCTCGTGGAAGCAGGCCTGTGGATTGGCGGGAAGGGTGGCCGCCTGCGCGACAGCAGTGGCGAGCGCGGCGAGTGCCACGGGTGACCAACGGAAAAAGGTGGGCATCGCAAGTGACCTGGGCCAAAGGAAACCGAAATGGTACCAGTTCGGCCCTGTTGCAGAATCAGGCAACACCCGAGGGTTCGAGCGCGATCAGGGCAGGCGCGGCCATTCGTTCATGTTGCGCGATCCGGGCATCACCGCTGCGGCAGCTTCCTGCACCCGGATCGGCGACGACGTAATCGACACCAGCGCCCACCTCATGCCAAGCCTTCTCCAACGAATGCGGGGCTTGAAGCAAGAGCATTGACGTCAGTCTGCGCTCGCGCCGCGCGCCTCCAGTGCGGCCACGGCGGGCAGCACCTTGCCTTCGCAGAATTCGAGGAAAGCGCCGCCGCCGGTGGAAATGTAGGAAATCCGGTCTGCCACGGCGTAGGTGTCGATCGCGGCAAGGGTGTCGCCACCGCCGGCGATCGAGAATGCCTCGGACTCCGCAATGGCCTCGGCCACGGCCCGGGTGCCGGCGCCGAAGGCGTCGAATTCGAACACCCCGACCGGGCCGTTCCAGAGCACGGTGCCCGCCGCTGCGATGCGTGCGGCATAGGCGCGTGCCGTCGCCGGCCCGATGTCGAGGATCATCTCGTCGGCAGCAACCTCGGCCACCGCCTTGATCGTCGCCGGCGCATCGGCGGCAAACGCCGGCGCCACGACCACGTCCTCGGGCAACGGGATCTGCGCGCCGCGTGCCTGAGCCTTGGCCATGATCGCGCGTGCGGTATCGACGAGGTCGGCCTCGAACAGGGATTTGCCGACCGGGAACCCGCGTGCGGCCAGGAAGGTGTTGGCGATGCCGCCGCCGACGATCAGTTGATCGACCTTCTCCAGCAGGCTGTCGAGCAGCGCCAGCTTGGTCGAAACCTTGGAGCCGGCCACGATCGCCATGAGCGGCCGCGCCGGTTCGTGCAGGGCGCGCGCCAGGGCATCGAGTTCGGCCATCAGCAACGGTCCGCCACAGGCGACTTTCGCGGCGCGGATGACGCCGTGAGTCGAGGCCTGGGCGCGGTGCGCGGTACCGAAGGCATCCATCACGAAAACCTCGCACAGGGCGGCGTACTTCGCCGCCAGGACCGGATCGTCCTTGCCCTCGCCGACATTCATGCGGCAGTTCTCCAGCAGCACCAGTTGTCCGGGAGCGACCTCCACGCCATCGGTCCAATCCCGCAGCAAGGGCACCGGGCAGCCGAGTAGTTCGGCCAGACGCGCCGCCACCGGGGCAAGCGAATTTTCCACGCTGAACTCGCCTTCCTTCGGCCGCCCGAGGTGCGAGGTCACCATCACCGCGGCGCCCTGGTCGAGCGCCGCGCGCAAGGTCGGCAGGGCCGCCAGGATGCGCTGTTCGGAAGCAATCTTGCCAGCGGTGATCGGCACGTTCAGATCCTCGCGGATCAGCACCCGTTTGCCGGAAAGATCGAGGTCGCTCATGCGCAGGATCGCCATTGCCGCTGCTCCGTCGGGGAAAACCGGCATTTTCACCGATGCGCCCGGCGCCGTCACCGTGCGACGGTCCGGCCTGCTTGATCCGGGTCAAATGCTGCGCTTGCCGTGGCTGGCAAACTGCGCCGCATGACCCTGCCCACTGCCTTCGACGACGAGTTGCTGCAGCGCTACGACCGTCCCGGCCCGCGCTACACCTCCTATCCTGCCGCGCCGCGTTTCCACGATGGCTTCGACCAGGCCGCGCTGCGCGAACACATCGCGCGCAGCAACGAGGATCCGGTGCCGCATCAGCTTTCCCTGTACGTGCACATCCCGTTCTGCGAGAGCCCGTGCTTCTACTGCGGCTGCAACCGCATCATCACCCGCGACCATCGCCGCGGCGCCGCCTACCTCGAAGCCCTCGACACCGAGATCGAGCGCGTTGGACCCTTGTTCGACGACGATCGCGAGGTGATCCAACTGCATCTCGGCGGCGGCACGCCGAACTTCATGACCCCGGAGCAGCTTGCCGGCCTGCTGGACTCGCTGCGCCGCCACTTCCGCTTTGCCGAAGCGGCAGATCGCGATTTCTCGATCGAACTCGACCCGCGCCACGTCACGCCCGAGGAGATCGGCGAGCTGGCACGGCTCGGCTTCAACCGCGCCAGCCTCGGAGTGCAGGACTTCGATCCGGTGGTGCAGGAAGCGGTGAACCGCATCCAGGGCGTGGAAATGACCCTCGATCTGATCCGTGCCTGCCGCCGCCACGGCCTGCGCTCGGTCAACGTCGACCTGATCTACGGCCTGCCCAAACAGACCGTCGCCGGTTTCGGCCGCACCCTCGACACCGTGCTCGAAGCCCGCCCGGACCGGCTCGCGATCTATGGCTATGCACACCTGCCCGAGCTGTTCAAGGCGCAGAAGCAGCTCAAGGCCGAGGATTTGCCGAGCGCCGCGGTGCGCCTGGCACTGCTGCGGCTGGCGATCGAAAAGCTCACCGCGGCCGGTTACGAGCACATTGGCATGGATCACTTCGCTCTGCCCGACGACGAACTTGCCCGTGCCCGCCGCACCGGCAGCCTGCACCGCAACTTCATGGGCTACACCACGCACGCCGAAACCGACCTTGTCGGCTTCGGGGTCAGTGCAATCAGCCACATCGGTGCCAGCTTCAGCCAGAACCCGCGCGACCTCGCGACCTGGGAGGCCCGTCTCAAGTACAGCGCCGATGCACTGCCGGTATGGCGCGGGCTGGCACTGGATGCCGACGACCTTGCCCGTGCCGATGTCATCAGCGCGATCATGTGCGTGGGTGAGGTCGATGTGCGCGAGATCGAGGACGATCACCACCTGGTGTTCGATCGCTATTTCGCCGACTCGCTGGCGCGGCTGCGCCCGCTGCAGGCCGACGGCCTGGTCGAGATCACGCGCGAGCACATCCGCGCCACCGCACGCGGCCAGTTGTTGTTGCGCCACATCGCGATGTGCTTTGACGCCTACCTGCACGAACGCGCCGCGAAGATGCAGACGGCGCGGTTCTCGAAGGCGATCTGAGCACGCCAGAAGTCTGTCGGACTTTGGGGATCGAGCCGAAAAGTTGGTTGCGCGAGGGCAGTTTTCCGACGATTTGCAGCCCTGTAGTGGGGCTACAGGGCAAAAAGCGGCGGAAAAATGATCCGCGCAGACGAATGTGCAGGCCGATCATCCAAAGCCCGACAGACTCCTGGGCCGGGCACGTTCGGGGCCATTGGCAATGCCGATTCGCGGGGGAACCCGCTCCTGCCAAAGCAGCTTCCCAATCCGGGCGTGGCAAAACCCGCGTTGGGCCGCGCTGCGCTTGGCGCCAACCTACAGGCTTCCTGGGCGCAGTAGGTTGGTGCCGAGGTACGAGGCCCAACAAAGACGCCGAATAAGTGAACCTGACCCCGCGACGCACAATCCGGGCATGGCAAAGCCCACGTTGGGCCGCGCTGCGCTTGGCGCCAACCTACAGGCTTCCTGGGCGCAGCAGGTTGGTGCCGAGGTACGAGGCCCAACAAAGACGCCAAATAAGTGAACCTGACCCCGCGACGCACAACCCGGGCATGGCAAAGCCCACGTTGGGCCGCGCTGCGCTTGGCGCCAACCTACAGGCTTCCTGGGCGCAGCAGGTTGGTGCCGAGGTACGAGGCCCAACGCATGGTTGCCGATCGGCTCTCCGGCGTGTTCGCGGGCATGCCTGCTCTTGCGGTTCTGGACCCGGCACGCCCACGTTGCCGAGCTTGCTCGGCTGCCTTCACCGACAGGCTCCTGGGCCACGGGCCTCAATCGACGTAGAGATCGGGCAGCAGTTCTTGCGCCGGATCGACGGCGTAACGGGAAAAATCCTCGACTCCAGCCGCGCGCAGCACCTCTTCGTCGATCAGAAATTGACCGCTGAAGCCGCACGCCTCGCGCAGCAGCACCGCGTGCGCGGCATCGGCGACGATCTCGGGCGTGCGGCAGCGCGGGATCGGCACGCCGGGAATCATGTTCAGCGCATCGGTGGCGATGATCGTGCGTGGCCACAGCGCATTGACCGCGATCGCCCGCATCGCCGGATCGGCCGCCAATCCAAGGGTCACGAAACTCATGCCCATCTTCGCCAGGGTGTAGGCGGTGTGCGGCCCCCACCATTTCGGATCGAGCGAGGGTGGCGGTGCCAGCGTCAGGACGTGCGGATTGGCGGCCCGCGCCAGGTGCGGCAGGCATTTCTGGGTGACGAGAAAGGTGCCGCGCGCATTCACCTGCTGCATCAGGTCGAAGCGCTTCATCGGCGTGTTGTCGATGCCCTGCAGCCAGATCGCGCTGGCATTGTTGACGAGGATGTCGATGCCACCGAAATGCGCCACCGTCGCCGCGACCGCGGCCTCGACGTTGGCCTCCTCGCGGATGTCGCACTGAAGCGCGAGCGCCCGGCCGCCGGCCTTCTCGACCTCGGCCGCGGCGCTGTGGATGGTTCCGGGCAGCTTCGGATTGGGCACCGCGGATTTTGCCGCGATCGCGACGTTGGCGCCGTCGCGCGCGGCCCGCAGGGCGATCGCGAGGCCGATGCCGCGCGAGGCGCCGGTGATGAACAAGGTCTTGCCGTGCAGGCTGGACATGTGGCTTTACCGGAGGTGAAAAGACGGATGAGCCGGCACTCTAGCGCAACGGTGCCGAAGGATGGCTCTTCTATACTTCGCCGATGAATTCACAGATGCTGGAGACACTGCTCGCCTGGGTCGGCCAGCACCCGTTCGCGGCGGGCGCCGTGATCTTTCTCATTGCCTTCTGTGACGCGGTGGTGATCCTCGGCATCTTCGTGCCGGCGATCCCGCTGTTGTTCACGGTCGGCGCACTGTTCGGTCTGGGCACGCTGAACGGCCCCTACGTCATCGCCTGCGCCGCACTCGGCGCCTTCGGCGGCGATGGCGTGAGCTATCTCCTCGGCCTCTGGCAGGGCGAGCGCCTGCGTCGGATGTGGCCATTCTCGCGCCATCCCGAATGGCTGCCGCAGGGCGAGCGCATGTTCCGCCGCCACGGCCTCAAGAGCATCCTGATCGCGCGCTACGTCGGCGCCGTGCGGCCGTTCGTGCCGGCGATTGCCGGCATGCTGCGGATGCCGGCGCGGCGCTACGTGCCGGCGAGCCTGGTCGCGGCGCTGAGCTGGGCCACCGTGTTCCTGATTCCGGGCTGGGTCTTCGGCGCCTCGCTCGAACTCTTCGCCGCCGTCGCCGGCCGCCTTGCCATCGTGCTCGGCGCACTCGCGGCCCTGCTCGCGCTCATCGGCTTCACCGTCTACCAGGCCTACGCCGCCTTTGCGCCACACGCCTCGCAGGCGCTCGCCCGCCTGCTGCATTGGTCGACGCGCCACCCGCTGCTCGGACGCGCGACGCAAGCCCTGGTCGATCCGCGACGGCGTGAATCACCCTCGCTGCTGGTGATGGCAATCCTGCTGATCTTCGCCGGCTGGGCCTTTTTCACCGTGCTGATGATGGCCGCGGGCAATGCCGATCCGACCACATTGGATCTTGAGGTCCACCATCTGATGTTCGGTCTGCGCACGCCACTCGCCGATCACCTGATGGCCGTGCTCGCGAGCTTCGGTGACTGGCAGGTGTTGCTGCCGGCGATGACCCCGGCGCTGGCTTGGCTGGCCTGGCGACGGCGCTGGCTGGCAGCGACGCACTGGCTCGGCGCATTCGGCTTCGGCCTGGTGCTGGTCTGGGTGCTGGACGCACTCATCCAGGTACCGCGGCCGCCGGCATCGATGGCCGTGGCCGGCTTCGACTTTCCCTCGGCGCAGGTGACGATGGCGACGATCACCTACGGTTTCTTCGCCGTGCTGGTGGCGCGTGAACTGCCCGGACGCAGTCGTGCCTGGCCGTATGCGGTCGCCGCATTGCTGGTCGCCGCCGTCGCCTTCGCCCGCCTCTACCTCGGCGCGCACTGGCTCACCGACGTGCTCGCCGGCATCTTCCTCGGCCTGGTCTGGATCACCGTGCTCGGCCTCGCCTACCGCCGCCGGGTCACGCGCTCGTTCTGGATGCGGCCGCTGGTGCTGCTGTTCTATCTCGGTGTCGCCGGCTTCGGACTGTGGCACGGCGGCCGCAGCGCCGAGACCACGCTGGAGCGCTTCGCGCCACCGCAGTTGCGCAGCACGATCACGCTCGACGCATGGCTGGAACGCGACTGGGCGCTGCTGCCGGCGCGACGCAACGATTTCCTCAGCACGCGCGCCTGGCCATTGAACCTGCAGTATGCCGGCGACATCACTGCACTGCGCGAGCGCCTGCTCGCCGCCGGCTGGCAAACGGGTCCAACCGCGGCACTTCAAACCCTGCTGCCCAGCCTCGATGCCAAGGCAAGTGCGCAGAACCTGCCGGTGCTGCCGGCCTCGCACAACGGCCACGGCGATGCGCTCCTGCTCTCGCATCCCGGCGCCACGCCCGACACCCGCTTCGTGCTCCACCTCTGGTTCGCGCCGCTGGCGCTCGCACCCGACGCGACGCCGGTCTGGCAGGGCACGGCCGCGGTCCTGCGCTTCGGCCAGGAACTCTCGCTGTTCCGCCTCTGGCGCCTGCAACTGGACGACCCGGCCGCGCTCGATGCGCTCGGAAAATCGCTGCCGCAGATGCAGCAGACCCGACGCAAACGCGACACCGAAGCGGGCGAGGTGCTGCTGCTGCGCGCGGGATGAGGGCATGTGCCGGTTCCGCGCCGGAGCGTTTGAACCGGCCTGCGCATCGGGAGTGTGGGTCGCTGCGGCGCACGGCTGCGAGGCGATGCGGCTTCCGGCTACCATCGGGCGCTCCTTCGCCTTGTTCATCCGTGAGTGTCATGGCCGATGCCCCGCAGGAAATCCTGAAACGCGCGATTCTCGATCTGCTGCCGGCCGATGGCAGCTCCATCGGCAACCAGAGCCTGCGGGAACAACTCGCCCGCCATCTCGGGCAGGCCGTGGCCGAAGGCGACTATTTCGCGCTGCGCGATGGCCTGTTGAGTGAAGGCATCGTTGCGCTTGGACGCGGGCGCGGCGGCTCGGTGCGGCGTGTACTGGAAGCCGCCACCCCGGCACCGGCCCCGTTGACTCTCACCCACCCGGAAAAGCCCGACGGCGCGGATGATCCGGCACCGAAGCGCGCCACGATGAGCCTTGCCGAACTGCGCCGTGCCAAGGCCGGGGTGAAACCCAAACGTGCCGACCAAGCCAGCGTGATTTCCTACCGCCACGAGCAGACGCGCAAGAACAACCCCGATGTCGGCGTGGTGACGCCCGAAACCGACCCCGAACAGCCCAAAACCACCTGGGCCTACGATCCGCACATCGATCCCGCCCTCCAATTCGACAGCCGCCGCGCACGCATCGAAGCCTTGATCGACGATGCACTGGAAAGCGGCGATGCCGCCGTGATGCGCGAGACGCTGGAACAGCTCAAGCGCGAATCCGCACCGTATCTGAACTGGGCCGGCAAGGCCGAGCGCGGCAGTTTCGATGTCGATACCGTGTCCTTGCATGTGCACGAACGCATCGACCCCGCCAGCATCCTGGCGGTGATACGCAAGCGCCTGAAGAAGGAGAAGGGCGAGCACGGTGGCACCGGCGACATGTTCCGCGCCTGGTTCGAGGAACCGCTGCCCTACCGCGAGGCGTTGGAGTTCTACCGCCACGAACGCGGCTGGGCCAATCGCCTCGTGGCCGGGGACTCGCTGCTGGTGATGAACTCGCTTTTGCAGAAGGAAGGCATGGCCGGGCAGGTGCAGATGATCTACATCGACCCGCCCTACGGCATCAAATACGGTTCGAACTTCCAGCCTTTCGTCAACAAGCGCGACGTGAAAGACCGCAAGGATGAAGACCTGACCCAGGAACCGGAAATGATCAAGGCGTTTCGGGATACTTGGGAGCTGGGCATTCACTCGTATCTGACGTACTTGCGCGACCGGCTGCTGTTGGCGAAGGAGTTGCTGCACGAGTCGGGCAGCGTGTTCGTCCAGATTTCGGATGAGAATTTGCACCATGTGCGGGAATTGTGCGATGAGGTTTTTGGCGCTGACAATTTTATTTTGATAGTCGCCGTGCGAAAAACCACAGGAGAAACTGCCGGCTTCCTTTCTGTGACTTGCGATTTTTTAGTTTGGTACGGGAAATCGAAAAAACAAACCAAATTCAACGCTTTATTTTTGGAAAAATCAGACGAAGCTGAATCTCGCTACAACCAAATTGACAAATATCGTTCTGATACATTGGCTCGATATCGCCTGGATGATGTAACGAGCGCCAGAGCACCAAACGAAGGAGATCTTCTAGCTACCGAAGTTCACGGCGTAAATTACACCTCTGGGAAAAGAACATTTAGAACAGATGCCCAGGGCTTACGACGTGTCAATTACGCAAACCGTCTCGTTGGCAATGGCTCAACCCTGGCATACAAACATTATTTGGATGATTTTCCCGCCGCACCGATTGGAAATCTCTGGACAGATATAAGTGGCGCTGTACAAAGCCGGTCTGATCCGAAGGTTTATGTCGTGCAAACCGGCACATCGCTAATTGAGCGCTGCATCCTCATGACTACCGATCCCGGCGACCTCGTGCTCGATCCCACCTGCGGCTCCGGCACCACCGCCTTTGTCGCCGAGAAATGGGGCCGCCGCTGGATCACCTGCGACACCTCGCGCGTGGCCGTCACCCTGGCCAAGCAGCGGCTGATGACCGCCAGTTACGATTATTACGAACTCAAGTATCCGCACGAAGGGCTTCGTGGCGGCTTCATCTACACAACCGTGCCGCATGTCACGCTGAAGTCGATTGCCAACAACCCGGAAATCGATGAAATCTGGGAGCGGATGCATCCGACCATCGAGCAGGCACTGGCGCAATTGAATACCGCGCTTTTGCTCCCCTCTCCCGCCGGGAGAGGGGCTGGGGGTGAGGGTACGGCGGAGCCGATCCGCTTCACGATTGCCGAAGGTGGCCGGAAAGGAACATCGTTGCATTTCCCGGCGACGCTCGCTTTCAGCAAGAACCGCACCCTCACCCCAACCCCTCTCCCGGCGGGAGAGGGGCTTTTGGAGTGGGAGGTGCCGTTCGATTTTCCGGAGGATTGGCCCGCGGCGGCCCGCGAGGGCTTCGACGCCTTCCACGCCGCCCGTCAGGCCATGCAGCGGAAGATGGACGAGTCCATCGCCGCACACGCCGATCAGGAAACCCTGTACGACCAGCCGGCGGTATCGAAGGACAAGCTGCGCATCACCGGCCCGTTCACGGTGGAGGCCGTGCCCTTCCCGAGCGTGCTGTCGCTGGAGCAAGGCCAGCAAACGCAGGAGGCCGACGCCAGCGTGGCGCGCTCGGGTGAGTCGCTGCGCCAGCACACCTGGCGCGATGAATTGCTGAAAACCGGCATCCGCGGCAAGGGTGGGCAAATGATCCGCTTCACCGCGCTGGAAACCCTGCCCGACACGCGTCACCTGCATTGCAGTGGCCACACCGATGCAGGCGAGCGTGTGGTGGTGAGCTTCGGCCCGGAACACGGCGCGCTGGAGCAACGCCAGGTTGAACTGGCCATGCGGGAAGCCGGCGACCTGTTTCCGCGCCCGAAGATGATCGTGTTCTGCGCCTTCGCCTTCGATCCTGAAGCGGCCAAGGATATCGATGCCACCCGTGGCATCACCGCACTGAAAGCGCAGATGAATACCGATCTTCTGACCGAGGATCTGAAAAAGGCACGCTCCAGCAACCAGAGTTTTTGGCTGATGGGTCAACCGGATGTGGAGGTGCGCGCGGTGGATGCGCAGAGCAAGCCCCGCGCCCCTGGCCCTTCTCCCGGCGGCAGAGGGGAGTTTTTCGTGGTGGAGGTCAACGGCTTCGATTACTTCGATACCAGCACGGGCGAACTCAAATCCGGCGGCAAGAAGAACATCGCGGCCTGGAGCCTGGATACCGATTACGACGAACGCTGCCTGGTGCCGCATCAGGTGTTCTTCCCCATGGCCGGTGCCAAGGATGGCTGGAACAAGCTCAAGCGCGACATCAAGGCCGAGCTGGACGAGTCTCGGCTGGGCAAGCTGCATGGCACGATAAGCCTGCCGTTCGAAGCCGGCGAGAACCGCAAGGTGGCGGTGAAGATCGTCGATGATCGCGGGATTGAATCCCTGAAGGTGATTGCGCTGCCATGAGTCCGGAACAGCAGCAACTCGGTCTTTTCGACACCCTGTCCTATTACGAGGGCGCGGATGTCGAGTACAAGTCCGCGCGCGGCGGTCTGCCCTCCAGTTTGTGGGAAACCTACAGCGCGTTCGCCAATACCGGCGGCGGCACGATCTGGCTGGGCGTGGTGCAGCGCGATGATGCGCAGCTCGATGTGCAAGGTCTTGAGAATGCCGAGAAGCTGGTCGCCGACGTATGGAACCTGCTCAACAATCGGGAGAAGGTCAGCCGCAACCTGTTGACTGAGCGAGATGTTGAGATAGTGCCGTTGCCCGTACCGGGCCGCGCCTTGCTCCGCTTGCGTGTGCCACAGGCGACTCGACGCGAGCGCCCTGTTTTCACGGGCAAGAACCCGTTCACTGGCAGTTTTCGACGTAACCATGAGGGCGACTACCGTTGCACCGAAGATGAGGTGCGGCGCATGTTCGCCGATCAATCCGATGAGCCGGCAGACAGCCGCGTGCTGGAAGGTTTCGGTTTCGATGATCTGCATCCTGAGTCGCTGGCACAGTTCCGCAACCGATTCGCTTCCTTTGATCCAAGCCATCCGTGGTTGGCCGAGGACGATCGTGGCCTGTTGGTGAAGCTGGGGGGATGGCGACGTGATCGCCGGACCGGGCGCGATGGTCTCACCTTGGCCGGATTGCTCATGTTCGGGCGAGAACTGGCGATTCGCGACCCGGCAGCCGCTCCCGGCTTTCACCTCGATTATCGCGAGCATTTTTCCGACGATCCTTCCGTGCGCTGGACGGATCGGCTGACGCTGGATGGTCGCCGGGAAGGCAACCTGTTCCAGTTCTATCAGCAAGTCATCGTGAAGCTGGGTGGCGGCCCCGGTATCAAGCAGCCTTTCCAGATCGACGTCGAAGGATATCGGCGCGCCACGACTTCGGTGCATGAGGCATTGCAGGAAGCCCTGGTCAATGCCCTTATCCATGCCGATTACGCCGGCCAGGGTGGCGTGGTCATCGACCGCTACCTGGATCGGATCGAGTTTTCCAATCCGGGAACATTGCTGCTTTCGCGGGAGCAGTTGCTGCGTGGGGGCGTGAGCGAATGTCGCAACAAATCCTTGCAGGTAATGTTCCAGAAGCTGGGGGCGGGCGACAAGGCGGGGTCTGGTCTGGATCGCATCCGCGATAGCTGGTCTGCGGCGCATTGGCAATCTCCGCGACTGATTCCAACGTGGCGGCCGGATCGGGTAGGACTGATCTTGCCGATGATCAGCACCTTGCCCGAAGAGGCCATGAAGGCGCTGCAAGAGCGTTTCGGCTCCGCGCTGAGTCATTGCGCATCCGACAAGGTGCAGGCGCTGGTTGCTGCCCAGGTCGAAGGCGAAGTCACCAATCAACGCCTTCAGGAAATGCTGTCGCTGCACCGGATGGATATCACCCGGATGCTGAAGGAGCTGGTTCAGGATGGTTTTCTGGAGCCGGAAGGCCAGGGGCGTTGGACGCGCTATCACCTGATAGAGCCAGACACAGACTCAAGCCGACCGTTTGTTGGTCCACGGACCCTGGATTCTGGCGTCTTGACCCCAGATTCGGGCGCCTTGATCCCAGATTCGGGCGTCTTGACCCCAGATTCGATGAAGAGCCTGGATGCCCTTCTCCAGATTGCCGGCCCGGTACGCGCTACGGGCGCTGCGCCGCAGTCGATCGTCCGGGCAACCATTCTTGCGCTGTGCTCCGAGCGATTCCTCAGCCTGCGCGAACTGGCCTATCTGTTGAACAGGAACCCGGAAACCTTGCGCAATGAGTACGTCAGCAAAATGATCCGATCCGGCCAGTTGGCGCCTCGCTATCCCGAACAACCAAGGCACCGACAGCAGGCCTATCGCAGTGCCATTTCGATGGGAGGCGGCACATGATCACCCCCAAATCCCTGATCATCAACTCGCCCTACCAGGAGCCTGGGCGCCACTGGCAACAAGGCACGGGCACGGCTCTGAATCTTGTCCAAGGCCGCCGCCCGGCCGCCTACGAGGTTTTCGACACCCGCAACAACACCAAGCGGAGCGAGGAGCTGAAGCTCGTCAATCGCATCCGCGAACGGGTCCAGAAATGGCGCAATGCCGATTATCCGGGCGTGACCCAGGTGACGCGGTCGCTGCTGGCGCACTGGCAGGATCCGACGGCGCGCATGTTGCCGTTCTACTTCTGCCAGATCGAAGCCATCGAGACGCTGATCTGGTGGGTCGAGGCCACGGCCGAGTTCAAGCAGGGCATCTTTCTGGCCGGAGATGGCGGCCCGTGGGAGCGGATTTGCAGCAAGATGGCGACGGGCAGCGGCAAGACCACGTTGATGGCGATGATCATCACCTGGCAGGTGCTCAATGCACTCGCTTGCCCCAAGCGCAACAAGGATTTTTCCCGCGCGGCGTTCATCGTCGCCCCCGGGCTGACCGTGCGCGAACGCTTGCGGGTGCTGCTGCCCGGAAACCCGGCCAACGTCTATGACGAGTTCGGTCTGTGCCCTTCCGAAGCGCTGCGGCACAAGCTCAACCAGGCCGAGGTGCTGATCGAGAACTGGCACACGCTGATGCCGCTCAAGCCGCCCGACCGCTCGGTGGTGAAGAAGGGCACGGAGAGTGACGAGGCGTTCACCCGTCGGGTGCTCGGCACGCTGGCGACGCACCGGGACATCATCGTCATCAATGACGAGGCCCATCACGCCTATCGCAAGCCCGCCGACATCAAGATCAGCCGCCGCGATGCCGAGGAACGCGGCCTCAATCTGGAAGAAGCGACGCGCTGGATCGAGGGGCTGGATCGACTGCACCGGACCCGCCGAATCATCCGTTGTTTCGATCTTTCAGCCACGCCGTTCGCGCCAACCGGCAAAACCAACACCGACGAAGGTTTGTTCGGCTGGATCGTGTCCGACTTCGGCCTCAACGATGCGATCGAAGCCGGCCTGGTCAAGACACCGCGCGTCGTCGTGCGCGACAGCGCGCTTCCCGATGCCAAGCTGCGCTCCAAGCTGTATCACCTCTACCGCGAACCGGAAGTTTCCGACGACCTCAACCGCAAGGCAGCCAAGCCGGAAGACCCGCTGCCCAAACTGGTGCAGGACGCCTACACCCTGCTGGGCGCGGACTGGCTGGAAGCCGCAAAGCAGTGGGAGGCGAGCGGACACACGTCGCCGCCGGTGATGCTCACGGTCTGCAATCGTACCGAGACCGCCGCCCGCATCGAGCGCTACTTCACCAGCGGTGACGCCCTCTGGTCGGAGCTGCACGCACCCGGAAAAACCTTGCGGGTCGATTCCCGTGTGCTGGAAAAGGCCGAGATCGGCGAGGCTGCGGCGGCCGACAAGGATTACGAGGCGCGTCTGCAGGAAATCGTGAAAGCCTCGGGGCTGCCCGAGGGCCGAAGGGAAGCGCTGCTGTCGATGAAGAAGGAGGAGATCCTCCGTGCCATCGTCGACAACGTGGGCAAGCGCGGGACGGCCGGACAGCGGCTGCAGAACGTGATCTCGGTAGCCATGCTGTCCGAAGGCTGGGACGCCAAGAACGTCACCCACATCATGGGCCTGCGCGCGTTCACCAGCCAGCTTCTGTGCGAACAGGTGATCGGCCGCGGGCTGCGCCGAGTCAGCTACGAGACCGACGAGAACGGCTTGTTCCTGCCGGAATACGTGAATGTCTTCGGGGTGCCGCTGTCGATCTTCCAGGACGATGGTGAAGGCCCGACGCCGCCGCCACCGAAGCCGAGCACGCAGATCGAGTCGCTGCCGGAGCGCAACAGTCTGGAGATCCGCTGGCCCAACGTGCTGCGCGTGGACCCGGTGGTGAAGCCGGTGCTGGCCGTGCGCTGGCACGAGGTCCAGCCGCTGGAGCTCAAGCCCGAGGAAACGCCGATCTCCGCCGAGATCGCGCCCGCCCTTGGCGGGGCCACGGACTGGAGCAAGATCCACGTCATCGACCTGGAAATGCTCCCGGAGAAATTTCGCCTGCAGCGCCTGATCTTCCTGGCGGCGCGCAAGGCATACGACCAGACGAAGGGCACCTTCAGCGGCGCGCGCGAATACCTGGTCTATCAACTGATCCGACTGGTGGAGGCGTTCATCGACTCCGACACGCTGGTGATCCCGAGCCTGTTCCATCAGGAACCATTGCGCAAGCGCATCCTGCTGAGCCTCAATGTCGATCGCATCGTCGAGCACCTGTTGCGCCATGTGTACGAGCAGAACACGGAGAGCGTTGAACTGATCTTCGACGAAGACATGCCGATCGGCTCAACGCGTTACATGCGCACCTGGTACACGACCAAGCCCAACGCACCCACGGTGAAATCCCAGATCAGCCATGTGGTGGGCGACAGTACCTGGGAGGGCCATGCCGCCAATGTGTTCGAGAGCTCAAGCAACGTGGTGAGCTACGTCAAGAACGACCATCTCGGCTTCCAGATTCACTACCTTTGGAATGGCTCACGCCGCCGCTTTCTGGCGGATTTCATCGTTCGACTGGCAAACGGGAAGACGCTGGTGCTGGAGATCAAAGGCGTGGACGATGATCAGAATCGCGCCAAACGGGCCGCACTGGCGACGTGGGTGAAGGGCGTGAACCAGCGCGGTGGTTTCGGCACCTGGGTGGCGGATGTCGCGTTCGAACCGGGCCAGATTCACGACATCATCGGACACCACTCGACCTGACCTGTTTCATCCGGGGAAGATCCGAACACGTCGGATTTTCGTCATTGCGAGCGTAGCGAAGAAACCCAGCCGCTTGATTTTGATGAAGTTTCTGGATTGCCACGCCGCTTCGCTCCTCTCCATGAACCCATGTCGTAAGTCATTGAATGTGCGTGAATCTCATGAGGGCGCAGCAATCTCGTCTGGTGTCGGGATCAGCTCCCTGCCGAGTTGACGCGCCAAGCGCACCAGCGACTGCTGCTTAGTGCGGAGGACCTTCTCTTCGTAGCGGACGAGCCCTTCTTCGACATAGTCAAGTCCGTGGACCATGACCCGCCAGAACAGTTCGGCCAGTTTGCGCGCCAGTGCAATGTTGGCCACAAGCCCTCCACGGCGAGCAGATAGACGACGATAAAAGGCGCCCAATGCGATGTTCTTGCTGCGAGCGAGACTCCGAGCCATCACGCAGAACAGTCGCCCGACTCGATTGCGCTTGCACTTGACCTTGCCTCGGCGCTTGCCGCTTTGCGCGCTGCCGGGCGCCAGCCCGGACCACGACGTGAAGTGCTTCTCTGTCGGCCACTTCGTGAGCTCGGTACCCGTCTCGGAGATCAACTGCAGGACGCTGTACTCCGTGTGGGCCGGCAATTGCGTCAGGTCGTGGCCATGACACATGGATCGCAAAATTCGATGCAAGTCGTCGATGTCCGGCGCGTTGACTCCCGGACTCGATCGGCGTTTGCCTCGCCCGCCTGTGTCCTCGTCATTCGGCTTGGGCAGCAGTGCCGCTATCGCGCGATCGCATTCGGTAATCTGGGCTTGGTAGTGATCCCAGCTCTGGACGGCTTGTCGCAGTGCAAATAGATGCTCCGGCGCCCACGTGCCCCGTAGCGATTCCTTCACCCGCACTGGCTTGTTACGTTGAATCTGCACATCGCAAAGACCCAGCAGACGCTCCGGATCGCGCTCGCCTTGCAGAATGGCGCGCACCATCGCCAGGCCACTGACACCGGTCAAGCTTGCGATGGTGTCAT
>WBZR01000259.1_pt1 | contig 89252 bp, 80 predicted proteins | sample 5204231 | NCBI WGS metagenome assembly WBZR01 (sample SAMN12412403, study PRJNA552823) | activated sludge metagenome | isolation source: activated sludge from anammox sidestream of wastewater treatment plant... | place: USA: Virginia | collected 2017-08 | reverse complement strand
GCTGATCAAAATGACCGGTGTGGATCGTGAAGTGATCGAAAAATGGCTGTATGTCATCGTCGGGCTGGCGCTTTTCAGCGGATTGCTGGGTACCGGTCACCATTACTACTGGATTGGTACGCCCGGTTACTGGCAATGGATCGGGAGCGTATTCTCGGTTCTGGAAGTGCTGCCCTTCTTCGCCATGGTGCTCTGGTGTTTTCACATGGTGTACCGCAGCGGACGCAATCACCCCAACAAGGCAGCAATGCTCTGGAGCCTTGGCTGCCCGGTAATGGCTTTTTTTGGTGCCGGAGTATGGGGATTGCTGCACAGCTTCTCACCAGTCAATTTTTACAGCCACGGCACACAAATCACTGCCGCCCACGGGCACATGGCGTTCTACGGCGCCTATGTCATGCTCAATCTGGCTTTCTTCGCCTACGCACTGCCCCAGTTGCGCAATGTGCAGCCGTATAACCAGATTCTAAACATGTGGAGTTTCTGGGTAATGACGGCCGCCATGGCTTTCATGACCTTCACACTAACCTTTGCCGGCGTACTGCAAACCCATTTGCAGCGGGTAGTCGGGATGGGATTCATGGAAATTCAGCAGCAGCTGGATCTGTTCTACTGGATGCGATTGCTGGCGGGTGCTGCGTTTCTCGTGGGGGCGCTGATGTATCTTTATGCGACACTGGGGCCAATCACGAAACAGGTGTCATCATCACCGAACATGCAACCTGCCGCCAGATGAAGCACCTGCCAGGAACACCTCCCGGTTTTCCGATCATTCCGGGAGTGTTCCTGTGACGCCGGAAATCCCTTTCTATGTACCGGTCCGCAATGAATGTGAACTGTTTGAAACCGCCTGGCAGCACCGGCTACCGCTGCTGCTGAAAGGGCCGACCGGTTGCGGAAAAACACGCTTCGTCACCCACATGGCCGCCCGGCTGCAACGGCCGCTGTTTACCGTTTCCTGCCATGACGACCTTACCGCAGCCGATCTGACCGGGCGTTTCCTGATCAAGGGAGGAGAAACGGTATGGGTCGATGGGCCGCTGACCCGCGCCATCCGTGAAGGCGGTATCTGTTATCTGGACGAAATCGTGGAAGCACGCAAAGATGTGACGGTCGTGCTACATCCACTGACTGATGACCGGCGCATGCTGCCGCTGGAACGTACCAATGAAATCCTGCACGCACCGGATACTTTCATGCTGGTGGTTTCCTACAATCCCGGCTACCAGAACATTCTCAAATCGCTCAAGCCCAGCACGCGGCAGCGTTTTGTCGCACTCTCCTTCAATTTTCCTCCACCGGAAATCGAACTGGAAATCATCGCCAGTGAAAGTGGCCTGACCAGGGATCGCTGCGCGGCACTGGTCAATCTGGCCACTCAATTACGGTTGCTGAAAGATGTCGATCTGGAAGAAAGTGTTTCCACTCGCCTGCTGGTTTACTGCGCAACACTGATGGCTGCCGGGCTGGATCCCTATCAGGCAGCCCAGGCTGCGCTGGTTGAGCCGTTGAGTGACGAAACAGAAGTACAACAGGGGTTGCTCGAACTGATCCGCGCCACCTTCGGCTGAGTATCATGTGGCAATGGCTGGAACTGGAAGAGCAAATCGGCCGTTTCTGGCACCGGCTGGTCGGACAGGCCGGGAGCAGTTATCCGGAATATCCATCAGCAGCCGTTTCACTCGAATCCGTTCATACCTCGCTATGCACGTTCTTTCATGGCATGGGTGGCGATCACAGCCTGCCATTGGTTGCCGGAATGCCACAGACGACACCCCACCGCAGAAATCTGAAACAGCGCCTGGGCGGGAATGTGGAGAAACTGCCGCTGGCAATGCTCGATCGGGAACGGCTGATGTTACCGGCCTCGATCAGCCTCTTTCCGGAAACATCATTGAATCGGCAATGCTACTTCTGGCTGGCCGCTTTCTTTGCATCAGCACCGGAATCCATGCCCGCTTCATTCCCGGATGATCCACTGCAGACAGATCTCCTTTTCCTGCATTACGCTGACCGGATCAGCCTCCACGTTTGTGAACGCTATCCGGGACTGGAAAGCACTTACCACACACTGTGTGCCCATGTGCTGCAATCGCGCCCGCATCGTTCCCTGCCGCCACAGGAACAGGCGGTGGAAACAGCTGTTCTCGCACTGCTCGGGCAACCGTGCACCAACCCGGCAGGAATGGATTTGCTTGCATGTATCCGGCAACCCGAACCCGATTTCAGTGATCTGCGGGCGGATAAAGGATACCACCCCTTCCTGCCTGTACCGTTATGGGGGAGGGTTCAGCCGAATTCATCGCAGCAAGGCGCTCGTCAGACAATGCCTGCAGATACCAATGCAGACCACGCAGATCGATCTGCCCGCCAGGAGGAAGACAAACGCCGCAGAAAAGCCAGACGCGGAAGATTCGATCAGAGCGAACGTGATGATCCCCTGCTGCTGAATCGTTTCGAAAAACTGATCACCTGGTCGGAGATGGTAAACGTCAACCGGGCAGTGGAAGACGATGACGAAGCGGATGCCAGGAATGCAGCCGAATCGATGGAGGAACTGGCGATCACCTCTCATCCGCGCAACGCTTCCACCGTATTGAAATTCGATCTCGATCTATCACCGGAAGATACGGACCCAGCCAGTCTGCTTGCGCAACTGACCTACCCGGAATGGGATTATCGGCGCAAGCAGTATCATGCCGCCCATTGCCAGGTATGGTGCCAGATTGCCAGTGAAACCGGAGAGCGATGGGAGCCCGATGACCGCGCTCGGCAGCAGTTTCGCCGGGTTAGACGACAATTCGAGGCACTCCGCCCTGACAAGGAAATTCTGCCCCGGCAGCTCGATGGCGCAGAGCTGGATCTGGATGCACTGGTACGTGCCCGCGCTGATCAGACTGCCAGCGGCAAAGGTTCCGATCGGCTGTATCTCGCTGTACGGCAGCAGACACGGAATCTGGCGGTGATGATTCTGGTGGATGTTTCTCTATCCACCGACAGCTGGATCAACAACCGGCGCATACTGGATATCGAGAAAGAAACACTGGTCGCCCTGGCGACGGGAATTGCCGCGTGCCGGGATACTTTCTCGATTCATGCCTTTACTTCGCGCAAGCGCCATTTCGTCAGGCTGACCACCATCAAGGATTTCGATTCCCCCTTCAACAGCCGCACACTGCGACGGATTGCCGCTTTACGACCGGGGTACTACACCCGGATAGGCGCAGCATTACGCCATACCAGCCAGTTGCTTGCGCAGCGGCCGGAACGCCATCGTCTGCTCCTGCTGCTGAGCGATGGCAAACCGAACGATCTGGATCACTACGAAGGACGTTACGGTATCGAAGACACTCGTCAGGCTGTGATGGAAGCCCGGCGGCTGGGATTGAAACTGTTTGGTATCACGATCGATCGTGAAGCGAAGGACTATTTTCCGTATCTGTTCGGCCGTGGCGGCTATGCCATCATCAACCGGCCGGAACGGCTTATCGAAATCGTCCCGGCACTCTACCGGCAGTTAACTGGCTGACTGTCGTCTGCTTCCCAGATCACCTTAAGAAGTAATCAAACCCATCACCCTTGCCGTCTTTGCGAATGCCACAGGCATGAAGCAATCCAGAATGATTGCAGCCCGCTAAATGCGTATCCGGCAGCAAGCTCAAGGCGCCACTTCCTCCGTAAATAGCTGTGCAATTTCTTCATTACACACATCAATATTATCTGGTACCTCAAACTTGCCTTTGGCGATACCGATACGCGGGCCGAAAAATGTTTCTTTAATCGCAACCAGGCGGGCAACCGGACGACCATTACGAACGATGATAATTTCACGCTCTCGCCCCTGTTCGATAGCTTCTATCAAACGGGATAAGGAAGATTTTGCCTCCAGCATATTGACAAACTGCATTGTGAACTCCTCAAATTCAATAAGAGTATTAATCTGGTCTGGCTAATATACTTTGGCAAATCGGAACGAATGAATCCACTGAACCTTCATTCCCCACCTGAAAAGTCTCACGCATTCAGATTGAGCATACCCGGTTCCGCGCAACCTGATTTGGCTCCCATCGTTATCGCAAACCCTGGGAGGAAGGATGAAGCAATCCGGTAAGGCAATTTATAGGCAGTAAACAATGTGAGACAGGGTGCAGCAGCTTGCACCAATTCGGTTGGCTGCTTCACCCTCGCCAGAACAAAAGCTTATTTATCAACCCATGCGCCTGCGCCGCGATGCACTCAATCCAACGAGGCCGATACCAAACAACGCCAGTGTCACTGGTTCAGGTACGGTATTATTATCGTCGATAGGCACATCGTTAATCGATACGCCAGCGATCGCAAAGGCAGAATCAAAAGCGGTATCCAGCGCATTAGTAACACCAAATCCGAGTGAGTAGATTCCGGCTGTGGTAAATGTATAGCTCATCTGGACCCAGTCAGTGTAGCCACACCCCGTCGAATAGCAGGTACCCGAGGAGCTGCCGAGCGGTGAGAATGCTGGGCCACCGGAAATAATTTCAGTCGTGTTAGGTATAAGTGTCACGCCATCACCCAAGCCCGGCAGGCTGAATCCCGGTACGGTATCGCCAGAAGGAGTCGTTCGCGCGGTAAACAGATAGGAATCAAATGTGCTTGAGTCCTGATATAAACCGGCCCATGCATATTCTGTATACTGAGCTCCATCAGAAGTAATGTAATTGAAATAAAAATTTAACGTGTCACCTGCATTTACAGAAAACGTCCCCGTGTGTGCTGCAGAACCGTTGGTTTCCTGACCAGTCGGATCGACTGGTAATGCGCCAGCACCACTAGGGCCATTATTTGTTGAAATCCACTGATAAGAATTAAAACCTGGCGCCAGCGTTACCACACCATCAACCGCGGTATTCGTTCCGCAATTACCAACACATGTCCAGCTGTCCGGCAGTGGAGCTGCTACTGCATTACCACCTAGTGACAACACTGCTATAGCACCCGTCAAACCAATGGCCACCCAACTCCTATTTTTCATAACTTCTTTCCCCCTGAATTATTGACAAAATTGTCATTCATTAATGAGCAATTTTCATGCCATAATCAATAACCAATTGAATAAAAACAATAAAAGACGAAATGATGGCAATGTCATGACATGACATGTAAAAATTGTCGACACACTTTTGGTGCTCTGCAAACTTTTTTTGAATTTTTACGGGGGGTTTCAACGAATTTTTCCGTTCTTTTCCATAAGAACGAGAAAAATGATGTGGAATTTCAAAGGCAAATGAACAGAGAAGAGGGAGTGTAAAAAATCCCGACAAAATCACATCAGGTCGTCGTTTTTGCCGGGTTATCGGTTGGGTGGTGGACAAGCGGAATACTCAGGCAGAGTACTCAACCATCTGCCGTTTTCAGAATGACACCTGCCAGCGGGGGCAGCGTAATGATGATGGAATCAGGCTGGCCAGACCAGGGTTGCTCGGTCGGGCTGATTCTTCCGGCATTTCCGGCATTACTGCCGTCGTAATAAATTGAATCACTGTTGAATACTTCTTGATAAGCGCTCGATCCCGGTATGCCGACACGGTAACCGGTACGCAGTACCGGGGTAAAGTTGAGCACTACCAGCACAAATGATCCGTCCCTGGCACGGCGCTGGTAGCTGATGACCGATTGCTCCACATCGTGGCAATCGATCCAGGAAAAACCTTCGGCAAAGAAATCCAGCTCGTGCAGCGCCGGGGTATTCAGGTAGAGGTGATTCAGATCCCGCGTCAATGCCTGTATGCCGCGATGCGAATTACGTTCCAGCAGGTACCAGTCGAGTTCATGACCCACACGCCATTCATGTCCCTGGCCGAGTTCATTTCCCATGAAGTTGATTTTCTTGCCCGGGCAGGTCATCTGGTAGGTAAACAGCAGGCGCAGATTGGCAAATTTCTGCCAGCCATCGCCCGGCATCTTGTCCAGCATGGACTTCTTGCCATGCACCACTTCATCATGCGAAAGCGGCAGCACGAAATTTTCGGTGTAGGCATAAAGCTGATTGAACGTCAGCTCGTTGTGGTGGTAACGCCGGTGCACCGGGTCATGCTGCATATAGTTCAACGTATCGTTCATCCAGCCCATGTTCCATTTCATGGAAAAACCCAACCCACCCAGATAAGCCGGGCGGGATACCGCCGGCCAGGAAGTGGATTCCTCGGCGAATGTCAGCGCACCCGAAAACTCTCCGTGCACCATGGTGTTCAGTGCCCGCAGGAACTCGATCGCCTCCAGATTTTCATGTCCGCCATAACGGTTTGGCAGCCATTCTCCTTCCTTGCGTGAATAATTCAGGTAAAGCATGGAGGCCACGGCATCCACACGTAAACCATCGATATGAAAAGCGGACAACCAGTAATGGGCGCTGGAGAGCAGAAAGGATTTCACCTCGTTGCGGCCATAATTGAAGATATATGTTCCCCAGTCGTGGTGGTAGCCCAGCCGCGGGTCTTCATGCTCATACAGGGCGGTACCGTCAAACCGTGCCAGTGAAAAACTGTCCTGCGGAAAATGAGCGGGAACCCAGTCGAGAATCACGCCAATCCCAGCCTGATGACACCGATCTACGAAACCCATGAACGCTTCCGGGCTGCCATAGCGGCTCGTTACTGCAAAATAGCCGGTGGCCTGATACCCCCATGATTCATCCAGCGGATGTTCCGATATCGGCAGCAATTCGACATGGGAATAACCCATATCCTGCAGATAAGGAATCAGATGATCGGCAAGCTCCTGGTAGGAATAGAATCTGCCATCCGGATGGCGTTTCCACGAACCGACATGCAGTTCATAGATATTGAGAGGGGCGTGCAGCCAGTCCCAGCCCTTGCGCCGGGCCATCCAGTCATCATCCTTCCAGTTGTATTTCTGCTCGGTCGGAGTCAGTGCGGCATTATTGGGGCGCAGTTCATACGTGGTTGCATAAGGATCCGTCTTGAGCAGGATCTCACCGCTGATCCGATTGCGGATTTCATACTTATATATCGCCCCCTCGGGTAAATCCGGAATGAACAGTTCCCATACCCCACTGTGGTCACGCACTGTCATGGGACATACCCTGCCATCCCAGCGGTTGAAATCTCCGACGACACTGACCCGTTCGGCATTCGGTGCCCATACGGCAAAACGTATGCCGGTGACGCCATGATTCCGGACCCGGTGAGCACCCAGCATACGGTAAGCCTGAAGCAGGCGCCCTTCATTGAACAGATACAAATCATGGCTTGAAACCTGTGCAGGAAAGGCATAAGGATCATACCGCTCTTCGATCACCCCGGTTGCCGTATTCTCCATACGCAGCAGATAGGGGTGCATGATACCTTCACCCTCCCATTCGAAGATCCCGTCCTGATGCACGCGCTGCATTGGCTGATAGCCCGACAGAGTATGCAGCCACACACGTGACATATAAGGCTGAAACACCCTGATCAGCCTGCCATTTGGAACAGCGTGCATTCCCAGGAAAGAACAGGGGTCGTACAGCCTGGCGGTCAGCAGTAATGATTGTGCAGAATCCCCCGCCGAACCCGGGGATGAAGAAGATAAGGATTTCATCGATATGGATTTGCCATAATGGCCGGTAATGGTGGCTGGTAATGGTTATTCGGATCAAGTAAGATGACCGACAGGGTATGCGGTTTTTTAAAACACTGCAAATCAGCGAGGAGATCATGAAAGTTCAACCAGCTGTCCAGACGAATGATAATCCGCGTTTCGTCAGTACACTTACCCGTAATACACTTGCACTGATTCTGGCAGGCGGACGCGGAACACGTCTGAAAAACCTGACGGACTGGCGTGCAAAACCGGCCGTTCCGTTCGGTGGCAAATTCCGCATCATCGATTTCACGCTGTCCAATTGTGTCAATTCGGGTGTCCGGCGTATTGGTGTCGTCACACAATATAAGGCACAGAGCCTGATACGCCATATCCAGCGCGGCTGGAGTTTTCTCGATGGCCGGTTCCAGGAATTCATCGAGCTGTTACCTGCACAGCAGCGTACAGAAGAAGGAACCTGGTATCAGGGCACGGCTGACGCGATCTTCCAGAATCTCGACATTCTCCGCACGCATAATCCCGGTTATGTATTGATCCTCGGCGGTGATCACATCTATAAAATGGATTACGGCCGGATACTGGCCGAACACGTCGAGAGACAGGCAGATCTGACGATTGCCTGTCTGGAAGTTCCGGTGGAAGATGCCAGTGCATTCGGTGTCATGGCAGTGGATGACGCCTGGCGTATCACCAGCTTCGCCGAAAAGCCTGAACACCCGGCTCCGATTCCCGGAAAACCCGGTTATGCTCTGATCAGTATGGGCATTTATGCCTTCAATGCAAAATTTCTGTACGAGCAACTGATCCAGGATCACGATGTGGATCGATCTTCGCATGATTTCGGCAAAGATGTGATACCCCGTCTGGTAGCGAATAATGCCCGGGTATACGCACACCGCTTCCAGAACAGTTGTGTCAATATGGCTTCAGGTGTGCCTTACTGGCGTGATGTGGGAACAGTGGATGCATACTGGAAAGCCAATATCGATCTCACCACTGTCACCCCGGATTTGAATCTGTACGATGAAGACTGGCCGATCTGGACTCATCAGGAGCAGTTGCCACCTGCCAAATTTGTGTTCGACGATGATAATCGTCGTGGTCAGGCACTGGATTCAATGGTGTCCGGCGGATGCATCATCAGTGGTGCAACAGTACGCCGCTCCCTGCTGTTTTCCAATGTTCAGATACGTGGCTACAGCACCATTGAAGATTCGGTCATCCTCCCCAATGTCAGCATCGACCGACACGCCTGCCTCAAACGGGTAGTGGTGGAGAAGGAATGCCAGATACCAGAAGGCCTTAAAGTCGGTTTCAATCCTGATGAAGACAGGAAACATTTTTATGTCACGGATGACGGGATTACGCTGATTACGCCGGAAATGCTGGGACAGGGCATCCACTACATCCGCTGAATTTTCCAGTCCGGCCGTAAAAGCGGGATGACTATCAGCAACTTTATATACATGAACTGATACACGATGACCAGCCGTTCTTCTAAACTCGATCTCGTTCTGCTCTGGCACATGCACCAGCCGGATTACCGGGACTATAAAACCGGTGAATACATGCTGCCGTGGGTCTATCTGCATGCCATCAAGGACTATACCGACATGGCGCATCATCTTGAAAAGCATCCGAATATCAGGCTGGTCGTGAATTTCGTCCCTGTCCTGCTGGATCAGCTGGAAGATTACGCTGATCAGTTTACACACGGCACGATTCGTGATCCGTTACTGCGTCTGCTCGCGGTACCCGATCTCGACCGGATTTCTCCCGCTGAGCGCCGGCTGATCCTGAGCAGCTGCTTCCTGAACAATCATGACACCATGCTCAGGCCTTATCCGTCCTATCAGTATCTGCGTGATCTGTATGATCATCTGCTGAAAATGGGCGACAAGGAACTTATGTACATCTCCGGTCAGTATCTGGCCGATCTGCTGGTGTGGTATCACCTCGCATGGACAGGCGAAAGTGTGCGCCGGGAAAATGAATGTGTCGTCAACCTCATGTCGCAGGGCAAACTGTTCGGCCATGGCGACCGGATGCTGCTGTTTCATCTCATTGGCAAGCTCATCCAGAATATCATTCCGCGCTACCGCAAACTGGCGGAATCCGGCCAGATCGAGCTGAATAAGGTCGAAGAAAAAATCAGCAAACAAAAGGCCAAGCAGCTCTTTGAAAGCGGCGATATCGACCGCATGGAGATCGGCACGTTCAAAGGGCTTGCACAGATTCATGCGTATTTGTTCGGCGATATCTACGAATTTGCCGGCGAGATGCGCGATGTCAATATCGCCAAAGGCCACTTCAGATTTGCCCCGCGCATGTATTTGCCGCAATCGCTGGAGCACGTCAGCGCCATGCCGGAAAGTACGTTCGAGCAGGTCATCGAAAAGTATGTCGAGATGAATGTGGCCCACCCCTTTCGCGAAGGCAATGGCCGCGCGACCCGCATCTGGCTGGATCTGATCCTTAAGAACCGGGTTCAGCGCGTGATCGACTGGAATGCCGTGGACAAGGAGGATTACCTTTCCGCCATGGAGCGTAGCGTGGTGAAAGACGTGGAAATAAAACACTTGCTCAAGGCCGCCCTGACCGACAAGATCAACGACCGCGAACTATTCATGAAGGGCATCGACATCAGCTATTACTACGAGGGTTATAGCGAATACCGGGTTGAGGATTTGTAGGATGCCGATAAAGGAATGGAGTTCGCTGCTGTACCCGTTGGCCCAGGGGCGCGAGATTTCGGGGCTGAGTGCGTATGATCAGTAAGGGCGCGAGCACGATGAGCGAAGAGAACCGCGAAAAGTCGGCGCTGGTGCCACGGCTTCGGTTTCCCCAGTTCTCGGAGGGATGGAGAGCTGATCGAGTGGGAAAGATGGCCGAAATTTTTAAGGGCAAAGGAATTGCCAAATCCGACATCAGCAATGACGGCATTCACTTATGTATTCGCTATGGTGAGCTTTATACGGTTTACGGTGAATTAGTCACAGAGGTTTTATCGAGAACTTCTATTTCAGCCACGGAGTTGTTCTTTGGTGAGTCGAATGACGTAATCATTCCCTCTTCGGGTGAAACAAAAGAGGACATTGCTAAAGCAGCATGTGTCATCCCAGGCCGTATCGCATTTGGCGGGGATTTGAATGTGTTGCGGACGAAGGAAATTGGGGCTTTTCTGAGCTATTACCTCAATGGGCCGCTTCGGAAAAATATCGCCCGCGTTGCTCAGGGCGATTCCGTTGTTCATCTCTATCCGTACCAAATCGAGAAGCTCCCTATAGCTGTACCCATCACAAGCGAACAACAGAAAATCGCCGACTGCCTGTCTTCCCTCGACGAGCTGATCACGGCGGAAACCCAAAAGCTGGACGCCCTCAAGACCCACAAGAAGGGCCTGATGCAGCGGCTTTTCCCCCACGAAGGCGAAACCGTGCCACGGCTGCGGTTTCCAGAGTTTCGGGGGACGGGGGAGTGGGATGAGAAGCGGCTGGGTGAAGTTGGAAGCGTTCGGATGTGTAAGCGAATTCTCAAAGAGCAAACCAGCCCGCAAGGTGATATCCCTTTTTATAAAATTGGCACATTTGGCGGTGTTCCAGACGCATACATTTCGAGAGAAATTTTTGAGAATTTCAGAACTACTTATCCATTTCCGAAGAATGGGGCAGTGCTTATTTCTGCTGCAGGAACAATCGGACGGACGGTTCGCTATGACGGTGAACTTGCTTATTTTCAGGACTCGAACATTGTTTGGCTTGAGAACGGTGAAGCCTTAATTGCGGATAATTTTCTGCTTTATATCTACCAACTGATTAATTGGGCACCAAGCGTCGGGGCTATTCAAAGGCTTTACAACGAGAACATTCTTGGAACTCAAGTTAAATTCCCGAGAAGCATTCCTGAACAACAAAAAATTGCGGACTGTCTGTCTTCCCTTGATAATCTCATCACCGCCCAAAGCCAGAAGATCGCCACCCTCAAGACCCACAAGCAGGGCCTGATGCAGCAGCTGTTCCCGGTGCTGGATGAGGCGCAGACATGAAGCCGGGCCAGCCCTTCGTTGAAATTTTCAAAGCGTCAGTTGTCGAGGAATTCTTTACAACTCAAACCGAGGATGAGGGCGAAGTCCATGGCGATGCGTCTGCTGATCATTTTCGTGGCGTCACGAAAATGGTCGGGCCGGGAAATAGCAGGAGGCGACACCATGACCGACGTTAATCCTTCGCAGTTTGTGATCTACCAAAGCGAAGACGGGCGCACCAAGCTGGATGTGCGCTTCGTGGATGAAACCGTTTGGCTTAGTCAGGCGCTGATAGCGGAGTTGTTTGGTACCACCAAGCAAAACATTGGGCAGCATCTGAAAAATATTTTTTTGGAACAGGAGCTTGACGAAAAATCAGTGGTAAAGGATTTCTTTACTACTGCCGCCGATGGCAAGCAGTACCGCACCCGACACTACAGTCTGGATGCCATTATTTCCGTCGGCTACCGGGTGCAAAGCCATACGGCTACCCGTTTTCGCCAGTGGGCAACCCAGCAGTTGCGCGAGTACATCGTCAAAGGGTTTGTGCTCGACGACGAGCGCCTGAAAAACCCGGATCGGCCCTTCGATTATTTTGATGAACTGCTGCGCCGCATTCAGGACATCCGCACCAGCGAGCGGCGCTTCTATCAAAAAATCACCGACATTTATGCCACCAGCGTTGATTACGACCCAACTCAACCGGAAAGCATCATTTTTTTCCAGTCGGTGCAAAACAAGATGCACTGGGCCATCACCGGGCAAACGGCGGCGGAGATCGTCCATAGCCGCGCAGATAAAGATCAGCCCAATATGGGGCTAACCAACTGGCGGAGCGGCAAGGTGCGCAAGGCCGATGTGAGCATTGCCAAGAATTACCTGAACGCCGACGAACTGGCGGCGCTCAACAATCTGGTAGAACAGTATCTGGTGTTCGCCGAAGGTCAGGCGATGCGCCGCGTGCCTATGCACATGAGCGACTGGATCGCCAAGCTGAACGGATTCTTGTCCCTCAATGACAGGGACATTCTCAGCCACGCCGGAACAATTTCCCATGAAATGGCCAAGGCTTTTGCTGAAGCCGAGTATGAGCAGTTCAACTCGGCCCGCATCGCCGACGCCGATCGGCTGGACAGCGATTTTGACCGCGTTGTGAAGCAGTTGCCAAACCCGGCAGGAAAGAAGAAAGACTCATGACCGATCTCGAAAAACAAAAACTGGGCAAGACGCTCTGGGCCATTGCCGATCAACTGCGTGGCGCCATGAATGCGGATGACTTCCGCGACTACATGCTGGCCTTTCTGTTTCTGCGCTATCTGTCGGACAACTTTGAAACCGCCGCAAAAAAGGAACTGGGGCCGGACTACCCGAAATTGCAGGATGGGGACACGCGCTCCGCGCTGGCGGTCTGGTATGCGGACAATCAGGCGGATGTCCCGGAATTCGAGAAGCAGATGCGCCGCAAGGTGCATTACGTGATCGAACCGCAATATCTGTGGGGCAACATCGCCGAGATGGCGCGCACGCAAAACCCGGAACTGCTCAGCACTTTGCAGGCTGGCTTCAAGTACATTGAGGAGGAATCCTTTGCCAGCACCTTCCGGGGGCTGTTCTCGGAGATCAATCTGGCGTCCGACAAGCTGGGCAAGACCTATGCCGAGCGCAATGCGCGTTTGTGCAAGATTATTGCCGAAGTAGCCAAGGGCCTGGGCCAGTTTTCTACCGACAGCGATACCCTGGGCGATGCTTATGAATACCTGATCGGCCAGTTTGCGGCCGGCTCCGGCAAGAAGGCCGGCGAGTTCTACACGCCGCAGCCGATTTCCAGCATCCTGTCGGCTATCGTCACGCTGGACAGTCAGGAACCTGCCACGGGCAAGCGCTCACATCTGGACAGCGTGTTCGATTTCGCCTGCGGCTCCGGCTCACTGCTGCTGAACGTGCGCAACCGCATGGGGCCCAAAGGGAGTGGCGGCATCGGCAAGATTCACGGCCAGGAAAAGAACATCACCACCTACAACCTGGCGCGCATGAACATGCTACTGCACGGGGTGAAGGATTCAGAGTTCGACATCTTCCACGGCGACACCCTGCTCAACGAGTGGGACATGCTGCGCGAGACCAACCCTGCCAGGGTGCCGAAGTTCGACGCGGTGGTGGCCAATCCGCCCTTCAGCTACCGCTGGGAGCCGAGCGAGGCGCTGGGTGAGGATGTGCGCTTCAAGAACTACGGCCTGGCGCCCAAGTCCGCTGCCGACTTCGCCTTCCTGCTGCACGGCTTCCACTTCCTCAAACAAGACGGCGTGATGGCCATCATCCTGCCCCACGGCGTTCTGTTCCGCGGTGGGACCGAGGCGCGCATCCGCACCAAACTGCTCAAGGATGGCCACATCGACACGGTGATCGGCCTGCCGGCCAACCTGTTCTTCTCCACCGGCATTCCGGTCTGCATTCTGGTACTGAAGAAGTGCAAGAAGCCGGACGATGTGCTGTTCATCAACGCCGCCGAACATTTCGAGAAGGGAAAACGGCAGAACCAGTTGCTTCCCGAGCACATCGACAAGATCATCGATACCTACCAGCATCGCAAGGAAGAATCGCGTTATTCACGGCGGGTGGGTATGGAGGAAATTGAGCAGAACGATTTCAACCTGAACATTTCGCGCTATGTCAGTACGGCACAAGCCGAGGAAGAGATTGATCTCGCGGCGGTGCACGCCGACCTGCTCGCTGCCGAGAAGAAAATTGCCGAGGCCAGGGAACGGCACAACGAGTTTCTCAAGGAACTGGGGCTACCGTTGCTGCCGTAGGAGCATGCTTGATGAATGAGTTTGCAACGTGACGGACTTTTGATTCTGTACACCCTGAATTACCGGTTTTCCAGAATTTCCACGAGCATGCGCGTTACGCCCTGCTGCCACGGCGGCAGAGTCAGACCAAAAACAGTCTGCAGTTTGTGTGTATTCAGCCGTGAATTCAGCGGACGATGTGCGGGAGCAGGATAGGCTGAAGTGGGGACAGGGGTGATTTCAGTGCATTTGACTGGCAAGTCCGACCTGATTTGCCGGGCCTGTCCGATAACAAACCGGGCGTATTCATACCATGTCGTTTCGCCCGATGCCGCACAGTGATAAATACCGGCATGTTGCGGATGGTGCTGCAGATAACGGATAGCGTGGGCGGTAATATCGGCCAGCAGATCGGCTCCGGTGGGCGCTCCAGACTGATCATTAATTACCGTGAGCTGTTCACGTTCTTGTGCCAGGCGCAACATGGTTTTGGCAAAATTGTTGCCGCGTGCTGCATACACCCAGCTGGTACGCAGAATCAGATGTTTACAGCCTGATTGCTGTATACGCTGCTCGCCTTCCAGCTTGCTTTTACCATAGATGGAAAGCGGTGCGGGATTATCGGTCTCTGTCCACGGACAATTACCGCTGCCGTCAAATACATAATCCGTGCTGTAGTGCACCAGCCAGGCGCCCAGCTTTGCCGCTGCTTCGGCAAGCGCGCCGGGTGCGGCAGTATTGATCGTGCCTGCCAGTTCCGGCTCACTTTCGGCTTTGTCTACGGCGGTATAGGCAGCGGCATTGACAATTACATCAGGCTTCAGTACTCGCACAGTTTCAGTCAGCCCCTGCAGATTGCCAAGATCACCACAGTAATCCCGGCTATTGCGATCCAGTGCCGTAACGTGCCCGGTAACAGACAGGCTGCGTTGCAATTCCCAGCCAAGCTGGCCGTTTTTGCCAAGCAGGAGGATGTTCATATCTAACCGCTAGCCGTTTATACCCAGTCGCTCTCGCTGATAACTGCCGTCCTGTACACGCCGGCACCAGTCAAGATTGTTCAGATACCATTCCACTGTTTTACGGATACCGGTTTCAAAGGTTTCTCGCGGCATCCAGCCCAGTTCACGCTGAATTTTGCCGGCATCAATGGCATAACGCAGATCATGGCCGGGGCGATCCTGCACATGGGTAATCTGTGTCTGATAGGGTTTGCCATCGTCACGCGGGCGCAGTTCATCCAATAGCTCACACAGCGTGTGAACCACTTCGATATTCTGTTTTTCATTATGGCCGCCAATGTTATAGGTCTGCCCCACCTGCCCCGCTGTCACTACGCGATACAGGGCGCGAGCATGATCCTCCACGTACAGCCAGTCGCGAATCTGGTTACCCTGGCCATACACCGGCAGCGGCTTGCCTTCCAGTGCATTCAGGATCATCAGTGGAATAAGCTTCTCCGGGAAATGGTATGGCCCGTAGTTGTTGGAGCAGTTGGTAATGAGGGCAGGCAGGCCGTAAGTGCGCTGCCAGGCACGTACCAGATGGTCGGAGCCTGCTTTGCTGGCACTGTAGGGGCTGCTGGGGGCATAGGGTGTGACCTCGGTAAACAGATCCCTGCTACTGTACAAATCACCATATACCTCATCTGTGCTGATGTGATGAAAACGAAATGCTGCCTTACGTTCAGCACTCAGGTTTTGCCAGTAAGCACGCGCCGCTTCCAGCAAAGTATAAGTACCCACCATGTTGGTCTGGATGAACGCAGCCGGCCCATCAATGGAACGATCGACATGACTTTCGGCAGCCAGATGCATGACAGCATCGGGCTGATATCGGGCAAATACACGATCCAGTCCGGCACGGTCGCAAATATCCACCTGCTCAAAGGCATAACGCGGACTTTGGCCGCACTCGGCCAGTGATTCCAGATTACCGGCATAAGTCAGTTTATCGAGGTTGACGACTTGCTCATCTGTTTCGCGGATGAGATAGCGAATGAGCGCAGAACCGATAAATCCGGCACCGCCGGTGATGAGAATTTTCATTTGCCGATGTTTTTGTATTTACAGCCTCAAATCCGATTTTTGCGGATCAAGCACATATTTAAGGTCGTAAAGCACCGCCCCGGGTTTACCCAACCCGCGAACGGCAGCAGCGCCCATCTCCCTGAACTGGTGGTGTGCCACAGCCAGGATGATGGCATCGTAACTGCCGGATTCAGGTGCTTTGACCGGTGTAATGCCGTATTCATGCTGCGCTTCTTCGGGAGATACCCATGGATCGTAAACATCTACCACACAGTTGTAATCCTTGAGTTCAGCGACGATGTCCACGATCCGGGTATTGCGCAGGTCCGGACAGTTTTCCTTGAAAGTAAGCCCCATGACCAGCACACGCGCCCCTTCCACCTGAATACGTTTCTTGGTCATGGCCTTGACCAGTTGCGCGACAACGTAAGCGCCCATACTGTCGTTTAACCGCCGACCGGCCAGGATGATTTCCGGGTGGTAGCCAATTGCCTGCGCTTTATGCGTCAGATAATACGGATCCACGCCAATGCAGTGGCCGCCCACCAGACCCGGGCGAAACGGCAGGAAATTCCATTTGCTGCCGGCCGCTTTCAATACGGCTTCGGTATCAATCCCCATTTTGTTGAAGATAAGCGCCAGTTCATTGATAAGAGCAATGTTCAGGTCACGCTGGGTATTTTCAATTACCTTGGCAGCTTCAGCCACCTTGATGCTTTCCGCCTTGTGTGTGCCAGCGGTAATGATCTCGTTATACAGCCCGTCCACCAGATCGGCGATTGCCGGGGTGGAACCGGAAGTGACTTTTTTGATGGTGGTAACGCGGTGTTCCTTGTCACCGGGGTTGATACGCTCCGGGCTATAGCCACAATAAAAATCCCGGTTGAATTTCAGACCGGAAACACGTTCCAGTACCGGCACGCAATCTTCCTCGGTACAGCCGGGGTAAACCGTGGATTCGTAAATAACGATGTCACCTTTTTTCAATGCCTTGCCAACAGTTTCAGATGCCCTGATGAGCGGGGTGAGATCGGGACGCTTGTACTCATCGATCGGTGTTGGTACGGTAACAATGTAACAGTTGCAGGCACGTAAATCGTCAATATTGGTGGTGTATATCAGATGTTTCGCCGCTGCCAGCTCCTCCCGGGTGGTTTCCAGCGTAAAGTCGTTGCCATTTTTGAGTTCATCGATACGGCGCCGGTTGATGTCAAACCCGGTTACAGGGCGCTTGCGACCAAATTCAACGGCCAGTGGAAGGCCGACATACCCGAGACCGACAATGGCAAGTTTGATGTCCTGAAGCTGCATGTTATCTCCTACAGGTTAAAGTAATTGCGATACCACGCCACAAAGCTGGCTATCCCCTGCTCAACCGGTGTAGCAGGTTTGTAGCTGAATTGTTCAACGAGATCAGAAACGTCCGCATAGGTATCCGGCACATCACCCGGCTGCAAAGGCAGCATTTCCATTTCGGCTTTTTTACCCAGCGCTTTCTCCAGTGCGGCAATGTAGTCCATCAGCTCAACCGGGCTGTTGTTACCAATGTTGTAAATACGCCAGGGGGCCATGCTGGTGCCGGCATCCGGATTCGCCCCGCTCCAGGCCGGGTTGGGCCGGGCAGGCTGATCCAGTACGCGAATCACACCTTCCACGATGTCATCCACATAGGTGAAATCCCGGCGATGTTTGCCATAGTTGAAAACCGGAATCTTCTCCCCGGCAAGAATGGCTTTGGTGAATTTGAACAGTGCCATATCCGGCCGCCCCCAGGGTCCATACACGGTAAAAAAGCGTAAACCGGTAGTAGGCAGGTGGTACAGATGACTATAGGTATGCGCCATCAGCTCGTTCGATTTCTTGCTGGCGGCATAAAGGCTGAGCGGATGGTCAACGTTGTCATGCACCGAGAACGGCATGGTCGTATTGGCGCCGTACACACTGGAACTGCTGGCATATACCAGATGCTCGACATTGTGGTGGCGGCAGCCTTCGAGAATATGGGCGAAGCCAACAATATTGCTGTCGATATAGGCAAGCGGATTTTCAATGGAATAACGTACCCCGGCCTGGGCAGCCAGATTCACTACCCGCTGTGGTTTATGTGTTTCAAAACAGGCATTGATTCCTTCCCTGTCTGCCAGATCAAGGCGCAAATGCACGTAAGCCGGATGATCCGCAAACCGGGCCAGACGATCTTCCTTGATCTGCGGATCATAATAATTATTGTGGTTATCGATACCGATGACAGTATCACCACGCTCCAGCAGCCGCAGCGCCAGTGTGGATCCAATGAAACCGGCCGCACCGGTAATGAGTACTTTCAATTCATCACTCCCCTACAAATCTACAAATCACATGTATAAACTTTATCGGCGACACCCGCCACGCGCGCCACTGCAATCAAAACAGGATTTTACTCTGCTGTCAGACCAACACTAAAACGATATAGGCCGGATTTATTGATCTGTTCATATTCACTCATCATAGCAGCAAGTTGAAACACGGCAGCGGCTGCCTGACAGAAAAGCGTTTCATCCGGAAAATCTGTCAGGAAAATGCAAGTTGAAACAGTCTATATTCGCCTCATATGGAGATCGACTGTCATGCGCTGTTCAACCTTGCTTGTTTTCCTTCTGTGGGCTGCAGTGCCGAGCTACGGCCAGGGCTATGATATTGCTGTCAGTCTGGAGGAAGCCGAACACCTGGCACTGACTCGCAACCGTGATCTCCGCTTCGCTCAGCGCAACATTGAAGTAGCAGCAGCAGAAACACTTAACGCTGCAGCTTCTCCCAATCCCACATTATCTTTCAGCACCAGTCATTTCGACCCCAAAACCAGGCCGACTACTATTTTCAAATCCACGCCGGCGGAAGATGTTATCCATCTGGATAAAATCTTTGAACGGGGAAACAAACGTGAACTGCGCATGGCCAGGGCAGACAGCGAATTCACCGCTACCCGGCTCGATTTTGACGATGCCCTGCGGCAGATTCGGTTCAATGTACGCAGTGCCTGGTTTGATCTCAAACAAACCGAACGCCATACTGAATTGAGCAGCATCATTGCACAGCAGTCAGAACGCATTCTGGATCTGGCCCGGCGCCGTTACCGGGCAGGCGATCTGTCCGGTGCTGATCTCGGACGTTTCGAAGCGGATTCCGCCAAAGCTAAAGCGGATGAGCAGGCGATACAGGGCAGGCTTGCACGCGCACGTGTCACACTGGCCATCCTGCTGGCGGATGAAAGCCGCGCACAACAAATCGTCACCCGGGGAGACTGGCCGGCTGAAAAGGCCATACTGCCCGATACAGCAACCATTACCACCGCCATTGACCAGCGCCCGGATACGCTGGCAGCCATTGCACGGGTGGAAGCCGCCCGTCACAACCTCGCACTGGCCCAGGCCAAGCGCACGCGTGATGTTACTGTCAGTCTGGAGTTTGAACGCCAGCCCAGGGATGTTACCCAGCCACGTAATGCACTCGGTCTGGGATTTTCAGTTCCACTGTTTCTCGGCAATTATTTTGAAGGCGATATTCGCCGTGCTCACGCTGAACTGGCACTGGCCGAAGATCAGCTGGAAGCAATCCGTGCCCGTATCCAGGCTGAGATCGGCCAGCTTTCCAGCGAATTGCAACGTACCGGTGACCGCTGGCAGGCCCTGCAGGAACAGGCACTGCCGGCTGCCCGCCGCACCGCCAGTGCAGCGGAAATTGCTTTCAGCAAAGGTGCCATCAGTGCGCTGGAATTTCTCGATGCCCAACGCATCCTGCGGGCTGCCGAACTGGATGCACTGCAGGCCCGCAGCGACCTGGCAAAAGCACGTGCTGCTCTCGATGCTGCACTGGAAACAGCTTCCTCCGCTATACAAGAACCCAAGTCATGATGAAATCCAGATCACGCAAAATCATTGTTACTGCCCTTATCCTGGCGCTTGCAGCTGCAGGCAGCTATCTCCATTTCCGGCAGGCTGCTCCCCAGCCGGAAGCCGGTAACACCGATCCGGATGATGAGGGGGAACATCATCTGGTATTTCCACCGGGGGCTCCCCAGCTTGCCTATATCAAAACAAGCCGTGCCGTCATATCACCACTACCGGCAAGTGAACCGCTGACCGCCAGGCTGGCACTGGCTGAAAACCTGACCGCCCGCATCATCCCTGCGGTTGCCGGCCGTATCCTGCAACTGCACGCCGAGATTGGTGATCAGGTCGATACAGGTGCTCCGCTGGCCACGATGGATTCACCGGATTTTGGTGCTGCCATGGCCGATTTACATAAAGCAGAAGCGAATGCCGTACAGAAACAGCTCACCTACAAACGAACACAGGAACTCCTGGCCGGGGAAGCCATCGCCCGGCGTGATGTCGAAAATGCCAGAGCAGAATGGCAGATTGCAGCAGCAGAAGCGGAACGGTCACGGCTGCGGGTCAAAAATCTGACCCCAAGTGGCAAGGTGCAAGGTGAGAAACTGGTATTGCGTGCGCCGATCGCCGGTGTGATAGTCGAACGGCAGGCCAATCCGGGAACAGAAATCCGCCCGGATCAGAATGTCCCGCTGTTTGTTATTTCCAATCTGTCTCACCTGTGGGTACAGGTGGATGTCCCTGAACGCCTGATTGGCCGGGTACATACCGGCAACCCGCTGTTGCTCTCACTTGACGCATTCCCGGGAGAATCTTTTTTTGCCACTATCACCCGCATAGCCCCTCAGCTTGATCCGGATGTTCGCCGGATACAGGTACGTGCTGAAATTGATAACCGGGAAGGCCGGTTGCGCCCGGCCATGTTTGCCCGCGCCCAGCTGATCGATCCACAGGCAGTCAATGTTGTCCGGTTACCCGCAGTATCGGTGATTACCAATGGAATTTATCCGACAGTTTTCATCGAAACCACTCCCGGTCAATTTATCCGGCGCCAGATCCGTATCGCTTTCCAGGATGCTGAATCCGTTTGGCTCGAACCGGAAAATGGCGGCGTGCAGTCTGGTGAAGAAGTCGTGACCGATGGCGCCATGTTACTCGCCTCAGAACTTGCCGCCGGGAGCTGATATGCTCAGTCGTCTCATTTCATTTTCGGTCAAACAGCGGTTATTTGTTCTCGTCATGGTAGGCGCACTGCTGGTGGCCGGCATACGCGCTTTCATTGAACTGCCCATCGAAGCCTTTCCTGATGTTCAGGATGTACAGGTACAGATCATCACCCAGGTAACCGGCCAGGCACCGGAAGAAGTCGAACGCAGTGTTACTATCCCGATTGAGCGGGAAATGAGCGGCGTGGCACAAATGACCCAGTTGCGCTCAGTTTCCATCACCGGACTGTCCGTCATCACCATGACATTCGCCGACGGTACCGAAGATCGCCTGGCGCGTGCACAGGTGCTGGAAAAGCTGCATACGGCAGGCTTGCCGGAAGGCATCACTCCCGAACTGGCTCCACTGACTACTGCCGTTGGTGAAATTTACCGCTATGTGGTCGAGGCCCCGCCGGATATGCCGCTTTATGAAGTCCGTGCAGTCGAGGACTGGGTTATCCGGCCTGAATTAAGGCGCGTGCCGGGCGTTGCTGATGTGGTTGGTTTTGGCGGCTCGATCAAGGAAGTCCAGGTCGATGTGGACCCGGGTGCACTGCGCAAATTCGGGTTGACGCTGGATCAGGTCAGTCAGGCACTCAGCGAAAACAACTCCAATACCGGTGGCGGTATTATCCGGCGCGGCGGCGAAGGACTGGTATTGCGTGCCATCGGACTCTTCCGCTCGGCCGAGGATGTCGCCGCTACCGTGATTGCGACACGTGACGGCAAAGCCATTACCGTCGGCAATGTTGCCACTGTTGCAATCGGCGGACATACCCCTCTCTCCGGCATTGTCTCGCTCACCCGGCGTGACGGGGATGGCAGGATTACCAGCCACGATTCGATCGTCGAAGGTATCGTGCTGATGATCAAAGGCAGCGATCCAAGCAAAATTATCCAGGTTCTCAAAACGCGGATAGATGAACTCAATAACCACTCCAAGCTGCCGCCCGGCGTGCAGATCCGCCCGATTTACGAACGCACCCAGCTGGTCAGCCACACGGTGGCTACCGTAGGAGAAAATCTGCTCGTCGGCGCACTGCTGGTAGTGGCCGTACTGATCGTATTTTTGCGCGATTGGCGGACTTCACTGATCGTTGCCTGCATCATTCCGCTCACGTTGCTGTTTGCCTTCATCATGATGAATGCACGCGGGGTGTCAGCCAACCTGATCTCACTGGGCGCAGTTGATTTCGGTATTATCATCGACAGCGCCGTTGTCCTGGTGGAAGCGCTGATGGTGCGATTGATGCTGCAGCAGGAACGCGAGCTGGAACCCGGACAGGATGCCGTCAAATTACGCCTTAGCGCACTGCGGCAGACTGCTATCAGTCTCAGCAAGCCTATTCTGTTTTCCAAGGCGATTATCATTCTGGCTTTTGTGCCCATCTTCACATTCCAGCGTGTGGAAGGAAAAATCTTTTCTCCGGTGGCTTTCACGCTCTCCTTTGCGCTGCTTGGCGCCATTATCCTGACACTGACACTGGTACCTGCGCTGCTCTCCTATCTGTTGCAGCGCAGTACCGTAACCGAACCCCATCTCACCTGGATGGAACGATTGCAAAGTGGCTACCGGAAACTGCTCGACTGGGCAGATGTCCGCCCCCGCATCATGGCCGCAATCACGGCTGGCTCATTAGCGGGTGCACTCTCGCTGTTGCCGGTGATCGGGACGGAATTTCTGCCAAAACTCGATGAAGGTAACATCTGGCTGACGATTGCGCTCCCACCGTCCATTCATCTGGAACAGTCGAAAGAAATCGAACGGGCAGTACGGGCCAAACTGGCTGCCTACCCGGAAGTCAAAACTGTTGTGGCACAAGTTGGACGTCCGGATGACGGAACCGATCCCAAAGGCGCCAATAATCTGGAAATTCTGGCGGATCTCAATCCGCGCAACAGCTGGCGATTCAGCTCCAAGGAAAAACTGGTGGCAGATATGTCACGATCACTCAAGGCTATTCCCGGATTACCCACCAATTTTTCACAGGTCATTCAGGATAACGTGGAGGAATCGCTCTCCGGGGTCAAGGGCGAGATTGCCATCAAGGTATTTGGCCCCAATCTGGAGATTCTGGAGGACAAGGCAGAGCAGATCGTGGGTATCCTGAACCATGTTCGCGGTGCTGTGGATGTGGCTGCCATCAAGGTAGGCGGTCAGACTGAAATCACTGTCACTCCGGACCGGCAGAAACTGGCGCGTTACGGCATCACGATTGCGGCAATCAACCATCTTTTCCAGACAGCATTCGGGGGAAGTGCTGTCACCGGCTTCTATGAAGGGGAACGGCGCTTCAACGTCAATCTCCGCCTGGCGCCCGATTACCGTCACACCATTACAGACATAGCCAATCTGCAAATCGCTATCCCCGGCAATACTCCCGGCAGTCCCGGTGCATTCCTGACACTGGGTGAACTGGCTCGCATTGATGTGCGCCAGGGCGCTTCACGTATCGCGCGCGAAGCAGGCGGCCGTGCCGTTTCAGTCAAGGCCAACCTGATGGGGCGCGATCAGGGCAGCTTTGTCAGCGAAGCCCAGAAAAAAGTAGCAGAGCATGTCCACCTGCCTCCCGGTTACCGGATCACCTGGGGCGGCCAGTTTGAAAATCAGCAGCGCGCAATGAAACGGCTGATGATTATTGTCCCCGCCAGCCTGCTTGGTATTTTTGTACTGCTGTTCTGGGCATTCAAATCATTGCGCTCTGCCTCCATCATCCTGATGATCGCCCCGCTCACCCTGATTGGCGGCCTTTCCGGACTGGCACTCTCCGGTTTGCATCTGTCCATTTCAGCTGCCGTTGGATTTATCGCTGTCTCGGGTATTGCGGTACAAAATGGTGTCATTATGGTGGAAGAAATTGTCGGCCTGCTGCATAAAGGCAAACCGTTTGCTGAAGCGGTGCGGGAAGGTGCCGTACTGCGCCTGCGGCCGATATTGATGACAGCTCTGATGGCGGGCCTTGGCCTGTTACCGGCAGCACTTTCTCACAGTATCGGTTCGGAAACCCAGCGTCCGTTTGCAGTGGTTATTGTCGGCGGTATCATCTCCGCCACCTTCTTTACACTCGTATTACTGCCGCTGATGTATAACCGGCTGGCTCGGCCAGGGCATACCAAAACCTGAAAATCTCTTTTTAGAAATATCCTCTGTGGTTTTCTGAAAAAACCGGGTGTTATCATGCAGCCAACTGGGGAGGTGCAATGCGTATTCTGGTTGTCGAGGATGATTCTCTGGTGGCAAGCGGTATCAAACAGGGGCTGGCCAATGCGGGCTACGCTGTGGATGTGGCGGAAAATGCCGAGCATGCCGAATGTCATCTCCGGGAAGAAAATTTCGATCTGGCCGTTGTCGATATCGGCCTGCCGGATATTGATGGGCTAACGCTGGTGCAACGGTTACGTCAGCGGAAAATGCGCCTGCCGGTACTGGTACTGACCGCGCGAGGCAGCATGGAAGATACGATTGCCGGGCTGGATGTAGGTGCAGACGATTACATGACCAAACCATTCCGTCTGCCGGAACTGATTGCTCGTATCCGCGCCCTCATTCGCCGGGCTCATTCGGTTGTCAGCACAGAACTGCAGCACGACCAGCTCATCCTCAATACCGGCAGCCATACCGCTACACTGCATGGCGAGCCTCTGTTCCTGACCTTGCGTGAATGGACCATTCTCGAAACCCTGCTGCTGGCATCCCCCAAGGTGGTCAGCAAGGAAAAACTGCTGCAAAGTCTCACCGGCTGGGACAAAAACATTACCCCCAATGCGATCGAGGTACATGTTTCACGGCTGCGCGCCAAAATTGAGCCGGGTGGGATCGAAATCCGTACCGTCCGCGGTATCGGCTATCGTATTGATCAGAGCCGTTCATAAGCCATTCATAAGCCATTCATAAGCCATTCATAAGCCATTCATGAAACCCGATCTTCCCCGTTCACTGGGTTTGCGGCAACGGTTACTGCTCTGGATTTTGCTGCCCCTGATCGCTGTATTTATCGGCAGCATCCTGTTTGATTACCGGCTGGCACAGGAAACTGCCAACACCGCCTATGATCACTCACTGAACAATGCAGCGCTGGATATTGCAGCCTATATTCGCACAGTCGGGTTAAATCCCGAGCTGCGCCTGACTCCTGAAGCGGAAGCCATGCTGCGATCTGATGCAATGGATAAAATCTTCTTCGCCGTATACAACTCTGACCACCAGCTGCTGGCCGGTGACGCCGATCTGCCGATCTATCCAGGGTCGCTCCATGAGCCGCCAACATTCTCCGATGATTTCTACCGGGATGAAAAAGTTCGCGCCACCACTCGCCGTATTGCTGTTCACGGCAATGAAATTATCATTACCGTTGCTGAAACCATGCGTGAACGTGATCAGGCCAGCAACCATATCCTTGTTGCCATCAGCGTTCCCAATCTGATGATTATCGCTGCAACACTGCTGGTAATCTACTTTGGTGTCCGGCGCGGACTGGCGCCACTGGTGCACGTCGAAAACCAGATTGCCAGCCGCTCGCCACGTGATCTGCGGGCACTCGATATTGAACATGCCCCGCGCGAAATCCGCCCGATGCTCACCCGGCTTAATGAATTGTTTGATTCACTGCGCCTGGCCTCAGCTGCCCAGCAGCGTTTTCTGGCTGATGCGGCACACCAGTTGCGTACACCGCTTGCCGGTTTGCAAACCCAGATCGAACTGGTGGCGGCTGAAGGAAAATATCTGCGCAATGAAGAACGCCTGGCGCGCATTGAAGAATCAGTCGAGCGCATCGCTCATCTGGTTACCCAGTTGCTGATCTACGCACAAACTGAACCGGCAGCTTCCGCCAATCAGATTTTCCAGCCAGTGGCACTGCACGAACTGGCTGAAAGTGCAGCTTCAACTTTCATTGATCGTGCACTCACAAAAGACATTGATCTTGGTTTTGAAATCGAACCGGCTACAACTGACGGGATTGCATGGATGTTGCGTGAAGCACTGGGAAACCTGATCGACAACGCACTGCGTTACTGCCCTGCCGGCAGTACCATCACGGTTTGCAGCGGTATCCGCTCCGGCCATCCCTATCTGGCTGTGGAGGATAACGGTCCCGGCATTCCTGTCGAAGAACACGGTAAAGTATTTGAACGCTTCTACCGTATTCCCGGATCAGCCAGCGGTGGCTGCGGGCTGGGTTTATCCATCGTTCAGGAAATAACACAGTTGCATGCTGCAACCATTATTTTTTCTGAACCGGAAGGAGGCGGCCTGACAGTTACACTGACTTTTCCTGAAAACCGTGGTGATTAATCCGGCCGGACAATTTATTGCCTGCACCAGGTTTTGCCGGTTAAAGCAGCAATCTGCAGAATGAAGTAAAAAAAATGCCTGTCGATTTGCAGAGAACTGTAAAAAGACAGGCAGAAGTAGAGGAGGAAGCAACTTTTACCAGAAGAGCACACCCTTAACTCAGGTAAAAATCCGAAAGAAAAATCTGTATTCTTTCCTCCGGACTTATATTCATATTGCATAAATGCAAACCTGAACATCAGGTGGTACGGATAATGAAGCGATTATGCCCATAAAAATAAAGGTTGAAAATGTGACATATTGTCGCAGACTGATTTGGCGGGTACGCGAGCGCGCGGATGCTGAAAAAAAGGAAAAATTCAGGCAGGAACCAGCCGGATTTCGGTTGAATCCGGCTGTGCCAAATAGAATATTAAAAATAGCCGAGAGGTTCCGGAAGCGGACAGAATCAGGACAGTCCCTGATCAATTTTTTTAAAATACAGCTCCCTGAAAGATTTTTTTCTGTTCAAATCAGCTTATGCCATTGTTTTCAAAAAAAAATTCGGCCTGACATCTTTGATAGACAAGTACCGCCATGACATATTGATACCCCTGCCATGGTAAGATGCCCACACTGTAACAATGACATGAATGAGCCCATGACCACACCCGAGGAAGTCACTCAATATCTGCAGGACCACCCCAAATTTTTTGAAGAACACCCCGCCCTGCTGGAATCACTGCGCTTTCCACATCCTTATGAAGATCGCGTCATTTCGATTAACGAACGCCAGGTTGCATTACTGCGCGAAAAAAACAGATTGCTGCAGGACAGACTGCAAGAGCTGATCAGTGTCGGTGAAAATAATGATGCTATCGGCGAACGCATGCATCGCCTGACAGTGGCATTGCTGGGTTTCAGTTCGCTGACCGAGCTGCTGCATGGTTTGCAGTATCACTTATGTGAAGATTTTTCCATCCCTCATGTCGTGCTGCGTTTATGGCAAATTGACGAGTTTGGTACCGAAGCAGATCTTTCTTCTTCTGAATTCGATCTGATCAGCAGTAACGTGCGCATCCTTGCACAAGGCATGTTGCATCCCTATTGCGGGCCGGAAGTGGATGGTGAAATCAGGCAATGGTTTGAACAGGATGCAGAATATCTGAAATCTTTTGCCATTATCCCGCTGAAGAAGCAAAGCAATTTTGGTTTACTGGTCATGGCAAGCCCCGAAGCGGAACGTTTTTATCCGGACATGGGAACACTTTATCTCGAACGGCTGGGTGATCTGGTGAGCAGCTCAATCACGCGCCTGATACAGCAGCTTCCCGGAACAGCCAATCGTGAATCCGCTTCATGACGAGCATAATGCGCCACTGCCACCACTGCTGGACGAATATCTGGCGTATCTGGCCAGCACACGCAGTCTTTCCGCATTAACCCGGCACAGCTACCGGCGTGACCTGATCGCGCTGGTACGCTGCATTGCCAGCCTGCAGGAAAACGAATACACCGTTTCTGATAGTGCACTAACGCAGCTGCAGTCACACAACATCCGCCATTTTATGGCACGCTTGCACCACAGTGGCCTTTCCGGCAGGAGCCTGGCACGTATGCTGTCCGCCTGGCGCGGGTTTTACCGTTATCTGACCCGTCACCATCATCACAATGACAACCCCTGCCTGGATGTGCGCGTCCCTAAATCACCACAAAAGCTGCCACACGCACTCTCACCGGATGAAGCTGCACAACTGCTGACTTTTGATCCGGCTGATGCGCTGGCGGTACGTGATCTGGCCATGTTCGAGCTGTTCTATTCATCCGGGTTACGATTGGCCGAATTGACACAGTTACAGCCAGCTGACATTGATTTTAACGAAGGGATCGTACGTGTTACGGGAAAGGGTAATAAAACCCGTGTTGTACCAGTTGGCGAACTGGCGCTGCGTGCGCTGCAAGCCTGGCTCCCGCTGCGGGACACATGGCTGATACCGGGCGAAACAGCATTATTTCTATCGCAACGCGGCCGGCGTATTCACCCGCGCACTATCGCCACCCGTTTACATCAGCGGGCGTTATTACAGAACCTCGATGAACGTGTCCATCCGCACGCTCTGCGCCATTCATTCGCCTCCCATCTGTTGCAGTCGAGTGGTGATTTGCGGGCGGTTCAGGAAATGCTCGGGCACAGCAGCATCCGCAGTACGCAGATTTATACCCATCTGGATTTTCAGCATCTGGCAAAGGTTTACGACCAGGCGCATCCTCGTGCCCGGAGAAAACCCAAAGCCGGCTAGGGTTTTACCAGATACGTGCGGTTACAAACCATCAGGATTTATTTCTGAACGCTGTCCATTCCTGTCTGGTGGCACGTGCTGCTGAAAACAGCTTTTGCAGTGATTCACCATCATGGTTGGCCAGCATTTGCTGCAGCGCGGACAACTCCTGCTGATAGGCTTCGATTTGTGCAAGCAGTGCTGCACGATTTTCCAGACAGATATCCCGCCACATTTCCGGCGAACTGGCAGCAATGCGGGTCATATCATTCAGGCTGGTACCGGCAAGTTGCAGAACTGCCATTGGACCGCCTCCACCCGGAGTCGGAACCAAGCCCTGGTCCAAGGTTTGGCTCAGTGTATGAATATGCCGCATCAGCGAGAATGCCAGCATGTGTGGCAAGTGGCTGATCGCCGCCAGAATCTGATCATGCTGCTCCGCCTGCATCAGTGAAACATTGGCGCCGCAATGCTGCCAAAGCGCAGTAACGCGGTCAATGGCCTGCTGATTATTCTCTTGCAGGGGTGTCAGGATTACAGGTTTATTCTGGAACAGCTCGGGAAAAGCAGCTTCTGCACCGCTGAATTCAGTGCCGGCAATGGGGTGTGCGGGAATAAAACGCTCAATATGCTTACCCAGATTACTGCGGGCAGCCTGAATAACGTTTTGTTTGGTACTGCCCGCATCCGAAACAATAGTGTGATCCTCCAGACAGGGAGCCATCTGCTGCATGACACTGGCAGTTTGTTTTACAGGAATCGCGAGTAACACAAAATCTGCGCCGGACAGTGCAGCGGAAAAATTATCGGTTTGTTCGTCAATAATACCCAGTTCAAGGGCACGCTGCATATTTTCCGGGCTGCGGCCAATTCCAACAACACGCCCCACCAAACCAGTCCGGCGCAATGCCAGCGCGAACGAACCGCCGATCAGCCCCACACCGATGATGACCAGTTTTGAGAGGGCAGAAGAGACCACGGCCAGACGTTATGCTGTCAATCGAGCTCTTTCAGCGCCCGCCCCAGCGCATCGAGGAATCGCCTGTTTTCTTCTTCAATCCCAATCGTTACCCGCAGATGATTGGGGAGGTCGTAATTACCCAAAGGACGCACAATTACACCCTGTTGCAGTAAGTTTCTGTAAGTTTTCAGTGTATTGGTTGGCAGTCCGGGAATACGGATACTGACGAAATTACCGAAGGAAGGGATATATTCAATATCAAGCTGCGTCAGGCCCTGGGTCATTTGCTGCATACCTGTACGATTTGTTGTATAGGCCAGTTTGACGAACTCAACATCTTTCAGTGCCGCCTGGGCAGCCGCCAGACCAATGCTGTTGACATTAAACGGCTGGCGGATACGGTTCATCAGGTTAGCAATATCAGCATGTGCCAGCGCAAAACCGACCCGCACACTGGCAAGACCATAGGCTTTGGAAAACGTCCGTGTAATAACCAGATTCTGTAAATTTTTCAACCACGCAATGCTGTTTGCCTTGCTCGCTTCCGGCAGATACTCATCGTAGGCTTCATCCAGCACCACAAGTACGTCTTGTGGAACACGCTCCATAAAACGCAGCAAATCTCTGGCATCACACAACGTACCGGTAGGATTGTTAGGATTGGCGATGAAGACAATACGGGTTTCCGGTGTGATGGCGTCCAGCATGGCCTCAAGATCATGCCCGTAATTACGGGCAGGAACAGCAATGCCCCTGGCACCCACAGCCTGTGCCAGCAGCGGGTAAATAGCAAAAGCATACTGGGAATAGATTGCGGTCGCACCAGGACGCAGAAAAATGCGGGCAGCCAGTTCAAGCACGTCATTGGAACCATTGCCCAGTACGATCTGATCAACCGGGATACCCAACCCCTCGGACAGGGTTGCCTTTAACTCAAAACCACTGCCATCCGGATAACGGGCTGATTCAGTCAGTGCCTGAATCATCGCTTCCCTGGCCAATGGGCTGGTACCCAGTGGATTTTCATTGGAAGCCAGTTTGATTACATCATCCTTATTTAATCCGAGGTCTCTAACCAGTTCTGATATCGGTTTACCCGGCAGATAAGGCTGAATTGCCCGGATATAATCCGGAGCGAGTTGACTGAGGTTCATCATGTTCAGGGGTAATAGTATCTTGTTCAGGAATTTGCTGATTATGCCGCAGGATAAGAACCGAAAATCTTCACAAACGTTGCATTATCACGCAGCATTTGCAGTGCCTTTGCCACATTTTCATCCTCCTGATGCCCGACAATATCAGCAAAAAAAACATACTCCCACAGACTGGCACGTGAAGGACGTGATTCAAGGCGGGTCATGCTGACCTGATGTTGCGCAAATGGCGCCAGGAGCTCATGCACTGCACCTGGCCGGTTATGCGTGGCCATGGCAAGTGAGGTTTTATCCTTGCCCGAGCGCGTAACTCCATGGTTACCAATAACCAGGAATCGTGTGGTGTTATTTGGATTATCCTCAATATTGGCGGCACAAATCTTCAGCCCAAACACTTCAGCGGCTTTTTTCCCGGCAATGGCAGCAGCACTGCTGTCAGCCGCAGCCTGACGGGCAGCATCTGCATTACTGGCAGCGTTGATCTGATCAACAGCAGTCAGGGTTTGCAGATTTTCATTGAGCCATGTCTGGCATTGTGCAAAAGACTGCGGGTGCGAATAAATTTTTCTAATAGCAGACAACTCTGTCTGCTGCGCCATCAGGCACTGGTGTATCGGCAGCTGAAGCTCGCCACAAATCTTCAGCGGTGTTTGTAACAGCAGATCCATCGTTCGACCGACAGCGCCTTCGGTAGAGTTTTCAACAGGGACAACACCATAATTTGCCGCTCCGGATTCAACCTTACGAAAAATATCGTCGATCGAGCTGCATGGCATGGCAGTAACAGAACTGCCAAAACGCCTGACAACAGCTTCTTCCGAAAATGTACCCTGCGGCCCAAGATAAGCAATAACCAGGGATTCCTCCAAGGCACGACAGACCGATATGATTTCAGTAAACAAATATACGATATGCTCATCTCGCAACGGCCCTGTATTGGCCTGCTGCAAACGGGAAAAAATCTGTGATTCCCGTTCGGGACGATAGGCTGTTCCGGTTTTTTGCCGGCCGATCTGTTGCGCGAGCCGTGCACGACTGTTGATCAGGTGAAGCAATTCATCATCGATTGCGTCGATTTCATTACGCAGTTGTTTGAGCTGTTCTGTCATCAATATGGATTTATAAGATTGCAGCTGAATTTTTTTCTATACCCGCTCCGGCGATTCTGATATTGGCAAATAACGCAACATCAATACACCTGTAATCCGGGAAATTGCATCTATGGTTTCCTGTGGAACAGCACGATCGGTATCGACCAGTGTATAGGCCATTTCCCCCTTGGATTTATTTACCATGTTATGGATATTCAGACCGACATCTGCCATACAGGTTGATATCTGTCCCAGCAGATTAGGAACATTGGCATTGGCAACAGCAACCCGGAAAGGGGTGCCGCGTTCCATGACAACATCTGGAAAATTAACGGTAAAGGAGATATTGCCATGAGTGACATAATCCATGATCTGGTCGGCAATCATCATGGCACAATTTTCTTCGGCCTCGCGCGTGGATGCTCCAAGATGAGGCAAACTGATGACTGCCGGCTGCCGCTGCAGCTTTTGACTGGGGAAATCACAGACATAATATTTAATGATTCCATTCCGGATACCAGCCAGCACAGCCTCTTCATCAACGATCGCATCACGCGAAAAATTCAATAAAACTGTATTTTTCTGCATACCGGCAATCAGTGCTTCATTGATCAGATAGCGAGTGGAATCATTAAGTGGCACATGCAGTGAAATAAACTGGCTGCGGCGTATCAGCTCTTCTATCTGATTAGCTTTCTGAACTTCAGCAGGCAGGCTCCAGGCAGAATCAATAGTAATTTTCGGGTCATATCCGAATACTTTCATCCCGAGCCGGATTCCAACATCGGCCACTTGCCGGCCAATCTTGCCCAGTCCGATGACGCCCAGTGTCCGCCCTGGTAATTCGGTACCTGAAAACTGTTTTTTACCCGCCTCAACCTGCAAATTAAAAGACTGGTCATCCCCTTCCAGTGCATTGACAAAGTGCAGAGCCGGTATCAGGTTGCGTGATGCTATCAACATGCCTGCCAGCACCAGCTCCTTGACTGCATTGGCATTGGCTCCTGGTGTGTTGAAAACCGGGATACCGCGCGCACTCATCTGGTTGACAGGGATATTATTGGTTCCGGCACCCGCACGCCCGATGGCAATCACACTTTCAGGTATGTGCATGTCGTGCATGTTATGTGAACGCACCAGGATCACATCAGGATCAGTAACGTCGCTGCCAATCTGAAAAAATGATGAAGGAAAACGCTTGAGCCCAACCTGAGCGATTGAATTCAGCGTGAGGATTCTGGTGATTTCCCGGATACCATCAGGCATGATTTCTTTCAAATTCCTGCATAAAAGCCGCTAAAGCCTGCACACCTTCCAGTGGCATCGCATTATAGATTGAGGCACGCATCCCGCCGACTGATCGATGCCCTTTCAGCTGCAGCAGACCATGAGTCTGTGCCTGCTTCAGAAATACCTCATCCAAGCTGGAATCACTTAATGTAAACGGAATATTCATTCTGGACCGGTCCGCCCGATTAACCGGGCAATGATAGAAACTGCTGGCATCAATCAGATCATAGATCAGTCTGGCTTTGGCAATATTACGCTGCTCAATCGCGGCCAGCCCCCCCTGTTTTTTCAACCATTCCATAACAAGCCCCATAATGTAAATGGCATAAGTTGGAGGCGTATTGTACATTGAGGCGTTATCCGCATACGTCTTATAGCGATACATTGTGGGTGTCCCGGAAAGCGGTGCGACATCCAGCAAGTCTTCACGGATAATTACCAGTACCAGTCCGGCAGGGCCAACATTTTTCTGTGCTCCGGCGTAAATCAGCCCGAATTTGCTGACATCAAACGGCCGTGACAGAAAATTGGAGGACATGTCAGCAACCAGAGGAATCGTTTTATCGCTGCCCGCTATGGCTGATAAATCAGGAATCCATTGAAACTCGACCCCACCAATCGTCTCATTGGTTGTGTAATGTACATAAGCCGTGCCCGGTGAAATTTTCCACTGTGCTAACGGGGGGGCTGAATTAAAGCCGTCACTTTCCGATGAAGCCGCGATATGAACAGATCCGTAACGGGCAGCTTCATTAATCGCCTTTTCCGACCACTGGCCGGTTTGAACGTAATCTGCTTTGCCACTTTCGCCGAGCAGATTCATTGGTACCATAGCAAACTGGCTTAACGCTCCCCCTTGCAAGAACAGTATTTTGTAACCGGCAGGAATATCTGCCAGTTCACGCAAGGTTGATTCCGTTTTGTCCATGATGGACATAAACTCTTTCCCGCGATGACTCATTTCCATAACTGACATGCCACTGCCATGCCAGTCCAGCATCTCTTCGCGGGCCTGCTCCAGCACTTCTTCCGGCAATACAGCCGGACCCGCACTGAAATTGTAGGTTTTTCTCATAGATTCACCGGATCAGGTTAATTTTCATCTGTTTCGACAATTCTTTCCAATCCGGCCAGTTTCTCACCCGCATCCAGATTGATCAGTGTCACCCCCTGGGTTGCCCGGCCCATTTCACGAATCTCACTGACACGGGTACGAATCATGACACCTCCCGTGGTAATCAGCATAATTTCATCACTGGGTTCAACCAGCTGGGCAGCAACAACTTTACCATTACGGGTGTTAGTATTAATCGCGATCATACCCTGAGTACCCCGGTTATGACGGGTATATTCGGTAATCGGGGTTCGTTTACCAAAGCCATTTTCAGTCGCTGTCAACACTGCCATGTCTTCACTGTCTGCAACCAGCAGAGAAATCACTTTCTGATCCGCGCCGAGCTTCATACCTCTTACCCCACGCGCACTGCGCCCGGTAGGCCGCACATCATTTTCATCAAAGCGCATCGCCTTGCCCGCATCAGAAAAAAGCATCACATCGTGCTTGCCTTCGGTTAATGCCACACCGATCAGATAATCCCCCTCATCCAGGCCAATGGCAATAATTCCGCTGGTACGTGGCCGTGAAAACTCTGACAGAGGTGTTTTCTTAACCGTACCCCCAGCCGTTGCCATGAATACATAACGGGTATCATCAAACGATTTGACCGGCAATACTGCATTAATCTTTTCATTCTGTTCCAATGGAACCAGGTTATTTATCGGCCTGCCACGCGAGGTGCGACTGCCTTGCGGCACATTGTAAACCTTGATCCAGTAAACACGCCCGAGGCTGGAAAAACACAGAATAAAATCATGTGTATTGGCAATAAACAGGTTATCGATGAAATCATCTTCACGAGTCGTAATGGCCTGCTTGCCACGCCCGCCACGTTTCTGCGCACGATAATCATCCAGCAATTGCGATTTGATATATCCCGCGTGAGACAGGGTTACCACCATATCGGCAGGGGTAATCAGATCTTCAGTATTCAGATTCTGCGCATCGATTATCACCTCACTGCGGCGTGGATCGCCAAACTGATCCTTAACGGCTGTCAATTCTTCAGTAATAATGCCAGTAATCCGTTCCGGATTTGCCAGGGTATCGAGAAGATCGCGGATTTTATCCAGGATTTCCCTGTATTCCGAAACGATCTTTTCCTGCTCCAGCCCGGTGAGCCGCTGTAATCTGAGATCAAGAATTGCCTGGGCCTGTGCATCAGATAAACGATAACCCTGGCCGGATAAACCAAATTCAGCTGCCAGTGTCTCGGGACGGAATGCAGCCGCATCGATCATGGCACGGCGCAGCATTTCTTCAACCAGTGGCGAACGCCATATCCTGGCCATCAACCCTTTTTTGGCCTCTGCCGGAGTTGGTGCAGCTTTGATTAAAGCAATAATTTCATCAACATTGGATAAAGCAACTGCCAGTCCCTCCAGCAAATGACCGCGTTCACGCGCCTTTCTAAGCTCAAACAAAGTACGCCGCGTTACGACTTCACGGCGATGGCGCAGGAAATAATCCAGCATTTGCTTCAGATTAAGCAAACGCGGCTGCCCGTCGACCAGTGCAACCATGTTAATGCCGAATGTGTCCTGCATCTGTGTCTCTTTGTACAGATTGTTCAGGATAACTTCAGGCACTTCTCCACGTTTGAGTTCAATCACGACACGCATACCGGATTTATCCGACTCATCACGCAGATCGGAAATCCCTTCTATTCTTTTGTCTCTAACCAGTTCACCAATGCGCACCAGTAAATTGGCCTTGTTCACCTGATAAGGCAGTTCATCAATGATAATGCTGTGGCGATTGCCCTTATCGAGCTCTTCAAAATGTGTGCGGGCACGCATGATGACGCGCCCTCTTCCGGTATGGTATCCGTCCTTAATGCCGGATATACCGTAAATGATGCCGGCAGTCGGAAAGTCCGGTGCCGGCATACAGGCCATCAATCCGGCTATATCAATTTCAGGATCACACAGCAGCAGCAGGCAGGCATCAATGACTTCCCGCAGATTATGCGGCGGAATATTGGTAGCCATCCCCACAGCAATACCCGACGATCCGTTAATCAGCAAATTAGGTATTTTGGCCGGAAGAATCAACGGTTCATGCTCGGAGCCATCATAGTTTGGCCCAAAATCGACTGTGCTCTTGTCCAGATCAGCCAGCAATTCATGGGCGATACGCGACATTCTGATTTCGGTGTAACGCATGGCGGCAGCATTGTCACCATCAATCGAGCCAAAATTACCCTGCCCGTCAACCAGCATATAGCGCAGAGAAAAAGGCTGTGCCATGCGCACAATCGTGTCATAAACGGCGGTATCACCGTGAGGGTGGTATTTACCGATTACATCACCGACGATACGAGCAGATTTTTTATATGGCCGGTTCCAGTCATTCGACAGTTCATGCATGGCATAAAGAACACGGCGGTGTACCGGTTTTAACCCATCGCGAACATCTGGCAAGGCTCGGCCTACAATCACGCTCATCGCGTAATCGAGATAAGAACGCCGCATTTCGTCTTCCAGACTGACGGGCAGGGTTTCCTTGGCAAATTGTTCCATGTATGAATCGCTTTAGTGGTAATAGGTTTAGATTATGTCGGGACCGGCACAGCTGGCTTAGAAAGAGAAATTATTTCCGGCCTTGCTCAATACGGATGGTTTTCTGTTCCAGCATGCTGACAAGTGCGGCAACACCGTCTTTCTGCAACACTGCACCATATTCTGCCCGTTTCATGGCCAGATCGCTTACCCCGTCGACTACGATATTGATAATGCGCCAGCCTCCATCCGTTTTATGCAATACATAGTCAAAATTAACCGGGTTGTCATCAGTGCGCACGAGCTGGCTGCGGACCAGCACCCGCCCCCGTGGAAGCTGTTGCTGTCCGGCAGCCTTGAATTGCTCTCCACCATATTGATTGAACCGGTCAGCGTAAGTGGCAATACTGTTAGCCTGAAACGCCCTGATAATCGCCTGTTGCATGCCGGAATCCAGTTTTGCCCAGTGCCCGCCTAATACTGAACGGATAATTGCTGCAAGATCATGTGTTTGCTCAATAACCGGAGCAAGAAGTTTCTGCCGGCCACTGTAACCAATCTCCTGTCCCTGCTGCATGGCCTGAATCAGTGCATTCTGCAAAGTCGCCACCACCTGTTCGGCAGCATTATTTTCAAGGGATTCCGCGCGCAGCCCTGCTGTGGTTGTCAACATAACAATCACCAGCAGCGTATAGATTCTGTTAAGGATATTCAGTTGTTTCATAACGTCGATTTTTCCAGTGTGCCCGCACGCCTCGCCAATACCTGAAAGCAGAAGTCCAGGTCATCATAAGATAAAGTGTACCGGTTACAGGTAACGCAATTACCCAAAGGGGGGAACACTGATAAAACCGGAGCACCGGTGTATAAACAATAAACATGGCCAGCCAGGTAAGAATACTGCTGGTTACAAAAACTGTATTTGTATAACTCATTGCTGACAATGGTGCACACCAGAACATGCCAGACATGATTAACGTACATAAAAGCAGCAGCAGCAATGAATAACGCAGCTGTGTGAAAGCAGTGCGGGCAACTGTATTCCAGATCGCCGCAAGGCTGTCATAACCCCGGTGACTTTGCACGGCATGACTCAGCCCGATCCAGGTCTTGAAACCCGCCTGTTTAACCTGCGCAGCCAATGCACAGTCATCGATCAACGCGTGATGAATACTGGCGAAAGCATTAATCAATTTCAGTGTGGCAGTTTCTACCAGAATGCACCCCCCCGCCGCCGCAGCCATGCGGGATTCTGGTTTATTGGACAATTCAAACGGGTATAGCAGCTTGAAGAAAAATATAAAAGCAGGAACCAGCAGTCGTTCAGAAAAACGTCGGACAGGCAGCTTCGCCATTAACGATACCAGCGACAGATTTTCCTGGCAGGCCTTGTTCAGCAGGGCTCTCAGAATACCGGGCGACAGGCTGATATCCGCGTCCAGCAGCAGGGTATAACGAGTTTGTACACACCGCACTCCCTGATCTAATGCCCAAAGCTTCCCGCTCCAGTTTTTGGGTGGAGCAGTGCCATGAATCACTTCAGCACCCAACTCCCTGGCACAGGCAGCAGTTTGATCTTCCGACTGGTCATCAATTACGATAACCCGCAGACCTTCACCCTGTGCCTGGAGTTTGCGCAAAGTCTGACCAATAAACAGTGCTTCATTACGAGCCGGAATCAGAACAGTGACATCATTGAAAAACTGTTTTTTTCCCGGATCTGCCGAAGGTTCAAGCTGCTCACGGACACTCCACGCGCGCCAGGGTGCCAGCAAGATTGCCCACCAGCACAATACCCCCGCCAAAGCCAAATACATTACCAATACAGCCATGACCTTTAATACGCGGAGGTATAAATAACTTCAGGCAAACAGAAATCAGTTATCTGAACTGGATGAGTGATCCGTTGATGGCGTAACCGCCTTGTGTTCAACGGTGACCGACACAGGAAAAGGTTTCCGCTTATCCGTATTCTGCTGCGAGCTGCTTGTTTGTAATGGGTCCGGTGCCATGGGGCCTTCAACCCGCGGGCCACGCATACTAACCCGTAATGCTTTGAAAGGATGAGAAAAAGTGTCGTTGATAGCGGTAGGTTCAAATCCGCAATGTGCCATACAATTTGCACATTTGGGATTATTGCCGACACCGTAATTATCCCAGTTGGTTTCTTCCATCAGCTCACGAAAGCTTGATGCATACCCCTCATCCACCAGCAGATAACAAGGCCGCTGCCAGCCAAACAGATTACGTGTAGGATTTCCCCAGGGCGTACATTTATAGTTCTGGTTACCGGCAAGAAAATCCAGATACAGGCTGGAGTGGTTGAATCTCCACGGTGTCTTACGCTTTTTACCGAGTTCGAAAATTGAGCGAAACAGCCGTTTACTCACCGAACGCTGCAGGAATACATCCTGCCGTGGCGCATGCTCATAACTGAACCCGGGAGAGACATTGATACCTTCAACACCCAATTTTGTTGCCGTATCGAAGAATTCAGCCACCTCTTCTGCCGTCTCATTCTGGAACAGGGTGCAATTGACAGTTACCCTGAAACCGCGCTGGAGCGCCTGTTCAATTACCGGGATAACCTTATCGTACACCCCTTCCCTGCAGACTGATGCATCATGGTGCTCACGGTTTCCATCCAGATGAATGGAGAATGTAAGGTAAGGCGAAGGCTGATAGTCATCCATACGGACATCCAGCAACAGCGCGTTGGTACACAGATATACAAATTTCCTGCGTTGAATGATACCCTGCACAATCTGCGGCATTTCCTTGTGGATCAGTGGCTCCCCACCTGCAATGGAAATAATTGGTGCGCCACATTCATCCACAGCGTGCAGGCATTCATCCACGCTCAGGCGGCGACGTAACGTCTCTTCCGGATAATCAATCTTGCCACAACCCGCACACGCCAGATTACACTGAAACAACGGCTCAAGCATCAACACCAGCGGGTAACGTTTTTTACCGGCGAGCTTCTGTTTCAGTATGTAGCTGCCCACCCGGTATTGCTGCAGAAAAGGAACACTCATTGTTAAATTTTCTCCATTTTTTCACACCAGCTGATGTACTGATCTCTTCTTTGATCATAGATCCTGAGCAACTATCATTTTTTCAAAAAACTTACCGCTGTTTTTGACAAGTGATAGCAGGAAAGCAACCAAGAAAGCGCTGGAAAGGCACGCTGGCATTGCCGTTGATCGTAATTAAAGTTGCAGCCTGGAGCCGCCAGAGATTGTGAATGGCGGAAGCGGTGAGATTCGAACTCACGGATAGTTTCCCATCGCTGGTTTTCAAGACCAGTGCCTTAAACCGCTCGGCCACGCTTCCCTTACATCTATCTGATTAGCCTGACTGCAAAATCAACTAAAGGCGGAATGATACCTTTCAATTGGTTATTTTGCCATGTCATTTTTCCTCCAAATTCAGCGATTGAATTTGCATAAAGAACAAAAGAACCCTGTCACACGGTGAAACCGGCGGGGTTGAGATTATCGGTATGGTATGCCTGCCCAGCTCCACAAAATTGATGTGAGATTCGATCCGAGCAGATGGATCTCCGGTAAATCGATCTTCCGCAATAACGCCTGTCAGCAAACAGGTTAGTCCTGACGGCACCGCGCAGTTTTATCAGTTTTATACGGAAAAAGGCGGGTTCAGAATGCTGTAATTTATCAGACGTGGAAGTACCGGTTTTTTTCGAGGAGCCCAAATCAGGGTAAACATGAAGAACTCACCCTTGTATTGTGAACTATTTGGACTTAAGCGATAATGGTTTCTTATGCCGGCTTTGCAGCCACATAGCGCATAACACTGAACTGAGGTTTTTGAATAATCGAGGACGATAATAAATGAAGGAAGGACTTAACGATTTCGGCGCACCAGTGTTCAATAACCTGACCAGTGCGATTCGTGCGCTAGCTATGGATGCCGTTCAGAAAGCCAATTCCGGTCATCCGGGCATGCCAATGGGCATGGCGGAAATTGCGGAAGTATTATGGATTCACCATATGCGCCACAATCCGGCAAACCCCAAATGGACAAACCGGGACCGGTTTGTGCTGTCAAACGGTCATGGCTCCATGCTGATCTACGCTTTACTTCATTTGACCGGCTACGATCTGTCCATCGAAGATATTAAAAACTTCCGCCAGCTGCATTCCAAAACCCCCGGGCATCCTGAGTACGGCTATACCCCGGGCGTAGAAACCACAACCGGCCCCCTGGGGCAAGGTATCACCAATGCTGTCGGTATGGCGCTGGCAGAAAAAATTCTGGCAGAAGAATTCAACCGCCCCTATTACCCGATCGTAGATCATCATACCTACGTATTCCTGGGGGATGGCTGCATGATGGAAGGTATTTCTCATGAAGCCTGCTCTCTGGCAGGAACATTAAAGCTGGGCAAATTAATCTGCTTCTATGACGATAATGGTATTTCCATAGACGGACATGTCGAAGGATGGTTTACAGACGACACCCCAAAGCGCTTTGAAGCTTATGGCTGGCATGTCGTTCCGCATGTTAACGGGCATGATCCCGTAGCCATACAGGCTGCCATTGAAACCGCCAAAAAGATACAGGACAAACCTACACTGATATGCTGCAAAACAGTAATCGGAATGGGCTCACCCAACAAAGCCAATACCAGCCATATCCATGGTGCGGCACTTGGAAACGACGAAATTGCCGCTACCCGCCCCCATATTGGCTGGAATTATCTGCCATTTGAAATTCCACAGGAAGTTTATGATGCATGGGATGCGCGCGCCAAAGGACAGGCACTGGAATCCGCGTGGAACACCATGTTTGCGGAATACAGCAAAAAATATCCTGCCGAAGCCGCGGAATTTACGCGCAGAATGGCGGGTGAATTACCTGTCAAATGGGCCGATCATGTCGAAGGTGTCATCAGTCAAATCAATGCCAGAGAAGAAACCATTGCCACTCGAAAAGCATCACAAAACTCAATTGAGGCACTGGCACCAGTATTACCTGAAATGATTGGCGGTTCGGCTGACCTGGCTGGCTCCAACCTGACCATGTGGTCTGGTTCCAAAGCCATTACCGGAGATGCAACCGGCAATTATGTTCATTATGGCGTACGGGAATTTGGCATGAGTGCAATCACAAGCGGTTTATCGCTGCATGGCGGAATCATTCCCTATGGTGCCACTTTCCTGATGTTCTCTGAATATGCCCGCAATGCCCTGCGCATGGCGGCATTGATGAAAATCCGTAATATTTTTGTTTTTACCCACGATTCGATCGGATTGGGTGAAGATGGGCCGACCCATCAGCCGGTAGAACAAACAGCCACATTGCGCATGATTCCCAATATGGATGTATGGCGCCCATGTGATACCGTTGAATCAATTATTTCATGGGTAGCTGCCATCGAACGTATGGATGGCCCGTCATCCCTTATATTCAGCCGTCAGAATCTGCCCTTCCAGAAACGAGATGCTGTAACGATCAGCCTGATCAGAAAAGGGGGATATATTCTCTCTGAAGCAGCAAACGGCAAACCACAGGCAGTTATCATCGCAACCGGCTCGGAAGTCGGACTGGCAATGTCTGCACAAAAAGTACTGGCCGAAAACGGTATTGCGGTACGCGTCGTATCCATGCCTTGCACAAATATTTTTGACAGACAGGATCAGGCGTATCGGGACAGTGTCCTGCCCAGGGGAATTGGCCGTGTAGCAATAGAAGCTGGCGTCACTGATTACTGGCGTAAATACGTTGGGCTTGAAGGCGAAGTTATCGGAATCGATAAATTTGGTGAATCTGCTCCCGCAGAAAAACTATTCGAATATTTTGGGTTTACCGTTGAAAATGTCGTAAGCGCGGTAAAAAGGATTGTATAAGGGTAAATAAAATTTTTTACCTGTAAAAACAGTTTTTTAGTGAAAATACGGAGATAGAGGAATGACAATCAGAGTTGGTATCAATGGTTTTGGTCGTATCGGGCGAATGGTTTTTCGTGCTTCCATTGAAGAGTTTGACGATATTGAGGTCGTTGCAATTAATGATCTGCTGGAGCCGGACTATCTGGCCTACATGCTGGTTCACGATTCTGTTCACGGCCGTTTTCACGGCGATGTATCCGTCAGTGGCAGCAATCTGGTCGTCAATGGCAAGCAAATTCGTCTGACTGCCATCAAAGACCCGGCAGAACTGAAATGGAATGAAGTCAATGTTGATGTCGTAGTAGAGTCAACCGGTCTTTTCCTGACCAAACAGGATTGTGAAAAACACATCAAGGCGGGTGCCCGCAAAGTTGTCATGTCGGCTCCATCCAAAGACGATACCCCAATGTATGTTTATGGTGTAAACGATAAAACCTACCATGGCGAGGCAATCATCTCCAATGCGTCATGTACCACCAACTGCCTGGCACCGATCGCCAAAGTTCTGAATGATACCTGGGGAATCAAACGCGGCCTGATGACTACTGTTCATGCTGCCACGGCCACACAAAAAACAGTTGACGGGCCATCCAACAAAGACTGGCGGGGTGGACGCGGCATTCTTGAAAATATCATTCCCTCCTCTACTGGCGCAGCCAAGGCAGTAGGTGTGGTAATCCCTGAATTGAACAAGAAGCTGACTGGCATGGCGTTCCGCGTTCCTACTTCTGATGTTTCGGTTGTGGATTTAACCGTCGAGCTTGAGAAAGACGCATCTTACGAAGACATTTGTAATGCAATGAAAACTGCTTCCGGCGGCGCTATGAAGGGTGTACTCGGTTATACCAACCAGAAGGTGGTTTCAACAGACTTTCGTGGTGAAACCTGCACATCAGTATTCGATGCAGAAGCCGGTATTCAACTTGACAAGAATTTCGTAAAAGTGGTCGCCTGGTACGACAATGAATGGGGCTATTCCTGCAAAGTGCTGGAAATGGTCAGAGTTATTGCAGGACATGGCCGCTAAACACAAGGGTAATTTCATAAAATAAAATGTGACTGGGATAGCTGCTCTAGCAGCCTTTCCAGTAGTCATGCTGTAACCGGTTTCTGCTGGTTACAGCTTTGTTGCTTCAATAGGCTGGAAAATTTGCTTCTACTCAGATTCAGTCTGGTAAACAGTTACAGAAAAACCGGGAGACTCGTCTCCCGGCAAGGTGTGGCTGGGCTGATCTGTTTTTTATATAAACTGGCTCGGATGCATCTCTGTCCCTCTTTTCTATTGAACAACTGATGGTTCCTCTCCTGATTATCTGTAAATTCCTTAAGTTAGCTATCACAATGTGGAGTCAACATGTCAGTTATTAAACTTGCCGATCTTGATCTAAAGAATAAGCGTGTTTTTATTCGCGCTGATTTAAATGTTCCCGTAAAGGAAGGAAAGGTAACTTCAGATGCACGCATTACTGCATCGATGGCAACGATCAACCATTGCCTGAAGCAGGGTGCCAGAGTAATGGTAACCTCTCATCTTGGGCGCCCGGAAGAAGGTGTCTGGACCGAGGAAAATTCACTCCAGCCAGTAGCGGATGACATCACCCGCAGACTGGGAAAACCGGTTCGGTTAATTAAGGATTGGGTTAATGGTGGCTTCGAAGTTGCACCAGGTGAACTGGTTATACTGGAAAATTGCCGGATCAATAAAGGTGAGAAAAAAAACCTCGAAGAAACTGCAAAGAAGTATGCCAGTTTGTGTGACGTGTTCGTGATGGATGCATTCGGTACAGCACACCGTGCTGAAGCTTCAACATATGGTATTGCAAAATATGCGCCAGTTGCTTGTGCAGGTATTCTGCTGACGGAAGAACTTGATGCACTGACAAAAGCACTGCACCAGCCTGCCCGTCCACTGGTAGCAATCGTGGGCGGATCCAAGGTTTCCACCAAATTGACTGTTCTGGAATCACTTTCCGAGAAAGTTGATCAGCTCGTAGTTGGTGGAGGAATTGCCAATACGTTTCTCAAGGCTGCAGGCAATAACATTGGGAAATCCCTGTGTGAGGATGAGCTGGTTCCGGTTGCAAAATCCCTGATGGAAAAAATGAACAAACGTAACGCCACTATTCCAATTGCAGTCGATGTCGTAGTCGGGAAAAAATTTGCCGCAGATGAACCCGCTGTTCATAAAGCGGCCAATGCCGTCTCTGACGACGATATGATTTTTGATATCGGACCAAAGAGCGCACAGGAACTGGTTGATATCATCATGAAAGCTGGCACGGTAGTCTGGAATGGCCCGGTTGGTGTATTTGAATTCGATCAGTTTGGCGCAGGGACATTCGCCATTGCCAAGGCAATTGCCGAAACTAAAGCCTTCACTCTTGCAGGAGGGGGTGACACAATTGCAGCCATTCAAAAATACGATATCTACGATAAAGTTTCGTACATATCGACTGCCGGGGGAGCATTCCTGGAATTCCTGGAAGGGAAAAAATTACCTGCCGTCGAGATTCTGGAACAACGTGCAAAGTGAAGTCTGAGAAGATTTTTCCCGGAAATTTCTGAAATGATGCGAAGAACCAAAATTGTAGCAACACTGGGGCCGGCCTCCAGCAACCCTGAAACACTGGGAAAAATGATTGAAGCTGGCGTCGATGTCGTCCGTATCAATTTTTCACATGGAACAAAAGATGAACATATCACCTCCGTGGAACTGGTTCGTTCGCTCGCCCGCTCACTGGGTCGAACAGTAGGTGTACTGGCTGATCTGCAAGGGCCAAAAATTCGCATTGGTAAATTTGATCAGGGGAAGATTCAGCTTAAGGCAGGGGATGAATTTATACTTGATGCGGAATGTGAGCTGGGAAACCAGGAGCGGGTCGGACTGGATTACCGGGAACTCCCCAATGACGTTGAAACAGGCGCCACACTCCTGCTGGATGATGGACGTATTGTTCTGACTGTTACCAAAGTCCGGGGCAGTGAGATTTTTTGTGTGGTTTTGCAGGGTGGGACTCTCTCCAATAACAAAGGTATTAATCGGAAAGGGGGAGGGTTAAGCGCGCCTGCGCTCACAGCAAAAGATTTACTGGATATCAAAACAGCGGCAATTCTTCGTGCCGATTATCTCGCGGTATCCTTCCCCCGTTCTGGCGAGGATATCCGACGAGCCCGTGTATTAATGCAGGAAGCTCAGGGAAATAGTTTACTCATGGCAAAGATCGAGCGCTCAGAGGCTATTCTGGCGCTGGATGATATCCTGGAAGCTTCCGATGCAATCATGGTGGCACGTGGCGACTTGGCCGTTGAAGTAGGTGATGCTGCAGTTCCCGCCCTGCAGAAACGGATGATACGATCTGCCCGTGAGACCAATAAGCTGGTAATTACCGCCACTCAAATGATGGAATCGATGATTTCCAGCCCTATTCCGACACGCGCAGAAGTATCCGATGTTGCCAATGCGGTGCTGGACGGGACGGATGCTGTTATGCTGTCCGCAGAATCAGCTGCCGGACAATATCCGGTAGAAGCAGTCGAGGCCATGGCCAGAGTCTGTCTCGAAGCGGAAAAGGAATATACCCCCAGCCTGAGTTCACGCCGTTCTCCCGATATGCAGCCTACCAGTGTTGAAGATGCGATTGCACGTGCCGCCATGTACGCTGCCGGGTCATTGAAGATTCAGGCAATTGCAGCTTTGACACAGAGTGGTGTAACAGCATTATTCATGTCTCGCAGAAGCTCCAAAGTACCCGTTTTTGCACTCAGCCCGCAAGAGGATACCCTGGGGAAAGTTACCCTTTTCCGTGGCGTCTACCCGATAGAGTTTGGACAAGGTTTATGTGACCCTGAAATCATCCTCGGTTTGGCTGAGGATGAGTTGCTCAAGCGTGGTGCAGTACGCGATGGCGATTTGATTATCATGACGATTGGTGAACCGGTTGGCAAAGCCGGAGGGACAAATACCATGAAAATCGTCAAAGTGGGAAGCTCCAAAACAGGCGGGCACATAATAAAAGAAATGCCTCACCAGCCTTTTTCCGGCCCGAAACATCTATAAAAAATACAGACAATATCATCACCGGGCATCGCCAAACTGATACTGGAAATAATTTATAATCAGCAGGTTTTTAGTCTGGATTCAGGCATACCGGCATCTTTTTATACTGCCTGACACCGCAATGGCTCTATTTCAGGAATACAAAGTTTTAGTTTTATCAGAAAATCAGTGTATTAATTTCATATAAAAGGAGGCTTCAATGGCACTTGTATCATTACGCCAGTTACTGGATCACGCAGCAGAAAACGGGTATGGGCTCCCGGCTTTTAATGTGAATAACCTTGAGCAGATCCATGCAATCATGCAGGCAGCTGATGAATGCGACAGCCCGGTCATCATGCAAGGTTCGGCTGGCGCTCGAAAATACGCTGGAGAAGCATTCCTGCGTCATCTGATTGCTGCAGCAGTCGAGGCTTATCCGCATATTCCCGTAGTAATGCACCAGGATCATGGGGCCTCGCCTGCAGTGTGTATCAATGCCATCCGCAGCGGTTTTTCCAGCGTAATGATGGATGGATCACTGGAAGAGGATGGAAAAACTCCTTCATCATACGAATACAACGTGGATGTCACTTCCCGGGTAGTCGCGATGGCACATGCCGTAGGCGTTTCTGTAGAAGGTGAACTGGGTTGCCTGGGGTCACTGGAATCCGGCCAGGGCGAAGCTGAAGATGGTCATGGCGCCGAGGGACAATTATCACACGACCAGTTACTGACCGACCCCGAGCAAGCGGCGGATTTCGTCAAGAAAACCGGCGTGGATGCACTGGCTATTGCTATCGGTACCTCTCATGGTGCGTATAAATTCACTCGTAAACCCACGGGCGACATTCTCGCCATCCAGCGAATCAAGGAAATCCATCAGAGAATTCCCAATACCCATCTGGTAATGCATGGCTCCAGCTCGGTACCTCAGGAATGGCTGGAAATCATCCGTGAATTTGGTGGAGATATGAAGGAAACCTACGGCGTGCCTGTAGAAGAAATCCAGCAGGGCATCAAGTACGGTGTACGCAAGGTCAATATTGACACCGACATCCGTTTGGCCATGACAGGTGCTATTCGTCGCCATCTGGCAAAAAACAAGAGCGAGTTTGATCCGCGCAAATTCCTGAAAGATGCGACAGCAGCCGCCAAGGATATTTGTAAAGCCCGTTTCGAAGCTTTTGGTTCTGCCGGCCAGGCTGGCAAGATTAAACCGATTTCGCTGGAAACCATGGCAAGTCGCTACCTGCGCGGTGAATTAAAAGCAATCATCAAGTAATTCACAGGCAAACAACTGCACACTGCCCTGCAGATTTCCGGGAAAACGATTAATCCGGTCTGCAGGGTATTTTTTTACCTGGTTCCCCAGGCCACCATCACTCAACTGTATCCTGTTTCGCTGCAGCCAGCCGGGTGAGTAACACTTCCTGGGCACTGAATCTGTTGTTTTTTCTGGCAGATTTCCGTTTGTAATGTCCTTCTCCATTCATCTCCCAGGCTTGTACGTTATCACGCAGATAAGGCTTCAGCCCTTCCAGGATTACCCGCTTCTTTAACCGTGGATCGAGCACCGGAAAACAGATCTCTACACGGCGAAAAAAATTCCGCGACATCCAGTCAGCGCTTGCCAGATAAACATTGTGCTGTTTTCCATTGAGAAAATAGAAAATACGGGTGTGCTCCAAAAACCGTCCAACAATGGAGCGCACATGGATATTTTCTGATAATCCCGCCACACCGGGACGCAATGCACAGGCACCCCGTACAATAAGGCTGATTTTTACACCCGCAGCAGACGCCGCATAAAGCGCCTGAATCACAGCCGGCTCCAGTAAAGCATTCATTTTCGCAATGATGGCAGCCGGTTTTCCTGCTTTAGCGTGTTTTATCTCCTGCTGGATGCTGTTCAGGATCCGGTCATGCAAACTGAATGGCGACTGCCAGAGATGCTTCAGCTTACTCGCCTTGCCCAATCCCGTCAGCTGCAGAAATACCTCACTGACATCAGCACAGATTTCCTCATGACAGGTCAGCAAGCCGAAATCCGTGTAAACACGCGCTGTACCAGGGTGATAGTTGCCTGTACCCAAGTGTACATAGCGCTTCAGCTGTCCCGCTTCACGCCGCACCACCATAGCCATTTTGCAATGCGTCTTGTGACCAAAAACACCGTAGATGACGTGGGCCCCCACCTCCTCCAGCCGTTTTGCCCAGTTGATATTGGCTTCTTCATCGAACCGGGCCAGCAGCTCTACCACCACCGTCACTTCCTTACCCAGGCTGGCCGCTGCCACAAGCGCCTCCATTAGCGTGGAATCGGAACCGGTACGATAAACCGTCTGCTTGACCGCCACCACATCCGGATCCAGATAGGCCTGCTGGATAAATTCAATAACCGGCTGAAATGACTGGTAGGGATGATGCAGCAAAATATCACCCTTGCTGATCAACTCGAAAATGTTATGCGCTTTCTTTTTCTGAGGAGAGAAAGGTAATCCGGGGATAAAACGTGGAAATTTAAGATCAGGCCGGTCAATCAGATCAAAGACCTGCATCAGCCGAGCCAGATTGACCGGCCCGTTAACCTGAAACAGATCTTCGTTCTTCAGGGAAAATTGCCCCAGTAAAAACGCCACCATTTGTGGCGAACAATTATCTGCCACTTCCAGCCGGACAGCATCTCCCAGATGACGCTGCAGCAGCTCACCCTGCAATGCAACACGAAGATTCTTGATCTCCTCTTCATCCACAAACAAATCACTATCGCGGGTAGCACGAAACTGGTAACAGCCAACCACATGCATACCCGTAAAAAGCTCACCGACATGCGCATGGATAATGGATGACAGAAAAATAAAGCCGTAAGGACAATCGCTGATTTCCTTCGGCAGTTGTATCAGACGGGGCAAAATACGCGGAGCCTGCACGATTGCAACACCAGAATTACGGCCAAAAGCATCTTTGCCTTCCAATGCAACCGCAAAATTCAGACTTTTATTCAGCACACGCGGAAAAGGATGGAGAGGATCCAGGCCAATAGGTGTGAGCATTGGCATCAGTTCACGAAAGAAAAAATCCCTGATCCATTCGCGCTGGCCGTCATCCCAGGTGTTGCGCCGCAGGAAACAGACACCCTGCTCTGCCAATGCCGGCAAAATACTGTTGTTGAGCAGCTGATACTGCCGCGAGACAAGCTCACGTACCTGTTCCGACACCTGTTGGAATGCCTGGCCCGGTGCCATGCCATCCGGACCGGCACCGGGTGCATCCAGCCTGATCTGTTCTTTCAGCCCGGCAACACGAACTTCAAAAAATTCATCGAGGTTACTGCTGACAATACAAATAAAACGCAGGCGTTCCAGCAGAGGCGTTTCCTCATCTTCCGCCTGCGCCAGTACCCGGCGGTTGAATGCTATCTGACTGAGTTCACGGTTCAGAAACTGCCTGGTTACCGGTACCTCCGGTTTAATTACCGGCACCGCATCCGGTGGTTCATCATTTACCACGAAGACTCACCGCTCAACATGCCCGGCAGGTAAGAAAAGTTATGACTGCTGCTGCACTCCGGGTTCATTCATTTCTCCGGAGGGGTATAGCCTGCCGGCTGGTCAGCGCCCCCACCGAAGAAATAAGCTTCCATCTGAGTGGCCAGATACTTGCGTGCCTTGATGTCTGCCAGGTTCAATCGCATTTCATTCACCAGCATTGTCTGATGTTTAATCCACTGTCCCCAGGCCTGTTTGGAAACATTATCAAAAATCCGCTTGCCCAACTCTCCCGGATAAGGCGGAAAATCCAGTCCTTCTGCTTCATGTCCAAGCCGGACGCATTTCACATTTCTGGTCATATAGGGTCTGTTCGAAGTTGAATTACACGGCCCCGTTTATGAAAACGGGGATACTGTGCCACAGGTGGTGAAGAGTTTATAACATTTTTCCCAGCCAGAGAGACCGGACAGCAAAACACAAATCAGATTATCCGCTTCCGGATTTCACAACATCAGTCCCATGATGTAGTCATCACACACCTGTCCGCCCATGTTGAACTGGCGATATCCCAGCTTGCGAAAACCCATCCGGGTATAAAAGCTGATTGCCGCATCGTTACGGACATACACCCCGAGCAGCAAACGTTTTGCCTCACGGGCGCGCGCCTCAATGACAGCTTCCTTTACAAGCCGCCTGCCCAGACCTTTTCCCTGAAACCTGCTGAAAACATAAATACGTTTCAGCTCGAGATCACGATCGGAAATATCCGGTAATGGCAGTTCGGGGGGCGACACCACCATATAACCGATGGGCGCATTACCCGGACTGATCTCAGCCAGCCAGAGCTTGTAACTGCTATCAGACAGCCAGTCTCGATAACATTCAACAGAATGGGCACTGGCACAATGCACCAGAATATTTTTCCCTTCGAGCACACCTGCGAAAGTTTCCAGAAACGTCGCTTCGCCGGTAAGTGCAAGTGCTGCTTCATCACCCGGTGAGCAAACCCGTACCCGGATTTCAGAGTACATCGTCAATACTTTTCTATAAAAATTACTCGGTACCAGTGGCAAATCGGGGAAGAACACTGCCCGCTTCCCGGTATTCCGGCCGTATCAGGCTGTGGTCCCGTAATGCCGGAACAATCTGGTGTTCATCGGTACGAAATGGCTCCACCGCCGGCCGCAATCCTGCCCGCCAGGCTTTCATGGATTCATCTGCCAGGGAGGTGCCCTGCCCGAATACCCGTCTGGACTGCTGTAATCTTTGTTTGCCACGCGGCTCATATTTCCGGTACTGCTGCTGCACGATGCAACCGGTAAATGGAAAACAGGGGTACAGCCATTGCACCGCAGGGTAGATTGGAATCGGCAAAACAGGAGCGGGAGAGTACGGGAAATACTGCAAACCGTTGCTCATCCAGATTTCAGGAAAAAACAGGGTCGTTCCACTGCCGGCAGCAATGTGATTCAAGTGCGTTCCCGGGAAACAAACACCAGAAAAAATCACCAGTGAAGCCAGCATCCATAACCGCTTATACCAGAACCGCACCGATCTTTTCATACTCACCCCTCTTCCCCCGTCCACCACAATACCTGAAATAAAATCAACTTTTCGACCCGCGGTACAATGACGAATCCGGCAAGTAAATTCAACCCTACCCTTATTCATGCCACCTCATCAACCAGTCCCACCTTGCCTGACTACCGGAGAACCCGGCTCTTTTGCCGCATTCACACTGGAAAAACGGCTACCCGCCATTCTGGATAACTTGCTGAAAAACAGTACTGATACCCTTACCATGCAAAGGCTGCAACAGCTATCGGCAGAAATACGGGAAGGAGAAATCACGCCACTGTCCCCGGTCATTTTTGATGCACTCAATCGAGCGATTAAACCCTGTATCGGGCGAAGCTGGGCAGATATGCCATTTCTTGCTGTTGAGCTCTATTTCTACGCACGAATTTTACTGGCCTTCAGCTATAACACGGCCACGCCGGCTGATCCTTTCCAGTCAGTCAAAGAAGCAGCCAACCTGCAGGCCATCGAATCACTCACCATACTGACTGATTATTGCGAACCCGATTGTGATATCCGTGAACTGCTGCGCAGATCAGTTACCGGAAACATTGCTGATCTCAGTCAGCACGCCGTCCCGGAAGCCGATCAGGTTTCACTGCTTGTGGATGAGAGCGATGCGGCAGAAAGATTGTTTGCTTCCGGAATGCAGCGGATTGATCTTGTGTGTGATAACGCCGGCATGGACATACTGACCGACCTGCTGCTGATTCACAGGATCAGCAGTTACTGTTCACACATCGTTATGCATATCAGACCCTGGCCGATGTTCGTTTCGGACATGACCATGACAGATATGGAGAATCTGATCAGGCAACTGGTGAGTTCACCTGTTCCGGCAGCAAAACACCTGGGAAAAAACATTACACAACTGTTACAGCAGAACCGCCTGACCCTGCGCGCCAGCCCGGCGCTGGGCCTGCCTGTCTGTTTCTGTGAAGATAAAGCGCTTACCCGTGAGACGTTCGAAAATACAGAACTGGTTATCTTCAAGGGTGATCTGAATTACCGCTATTTCGCCGGTGACCGCCGCTGGCCCCATATCACGGAAAAGCGACACTTCTCCGAACAATTCAGCCACCCCGCCATATGCCTGCGCACACTGAAATCAGAAGTGCTGGTCGGCCTCCCGCCTGAGATTGCGGCCGGAACTCTCCACCTCCACCCCGACTGGCTTACCAGTAGCCGTTATGGAATCATTCAGGTGTTTACCGGCTGAAGGAACCACTATCATCAGAACAAGCAGCCATGAAAAAAACATCAGCGCTGCTGTAATACCCCGCTTGAATTCCCATACACCTGATTTCCTGAAATCATCGCCAGACAGTTGTTTGAAAGAAGGCTCACCGCAATCTGATTCAGACACCCGTTTATCTTCAGCTCCGGCTTCGATCAGAAAATCTGCAGATTTACTTTTCAGAATGAGCTTTATTGCCTCATTCTGCATACGCTGGTAGCGGTTACGCTCCGTAACGAGACTGTTGTAATTCTTCTTGCAGAATTTATAGAGGTATAAATACCAAAGCCGCACATAAATACCCCCCATCAGGGACAGTATGACAACAGGGCCAAGGATATCTCCCATGACGATAGTCGCCTGCTTCATTTTGTCTGCATTGGCCAGGCTCACCATTGCGACACCCGCAACGAACGTCCAGAGGCTGAACGTAACTCTCCACTCAACCGTTTGCAGAATTTCCACACGCTTGAGATGGAGTTCCGCGATCTTCAGAAAAAAATCTTCCCGGTCCATAGCATTCTCAAAAAGTAAACTGTTGCCAGTTTACCGGATATGCCGGGAATCTACTGGAATCAGGTAATTAAAAGAAATTAAATGATATTGAACAGCGACAATCCTGATACGCGGGTAAAGGTTTTCTGTGCCGCTTCAAGCAATGCCTGCTGACGTGTTATATCAGATATAGCCTGTGCAAAATCCAGATCCTGCAGACGCGAAAGCGATTGCTGGTATTGAACTGCCGTATCCTCACCGATCTGCTGCAGCGCATCAACTTCCTGCAGCCGTGACCCGACCGCCGCCCGTTTAGTCAGTACATTATCCAGCGCAACATCGAGATCCTGCAAAGCGGTACTCACTGCATCCTCTGGCATACCGCCGGGGGTTTCCAGTGTGGTAATGAAATCATCAATCGTATTAAACAGACTCAAGCCTTCTGGCTCAAAAATGGCATCACCGGTTTCACTGACCGGTAACTGACGGGAGCCGGAAACCTGTATCAGGCGCTGCTCCTGATCCCCCTTGTATTCCACGCCATTAGCCGTTTGTTCGAACGATCTGGTATTTCCCTTAAAGCCGGAGAACAGATAATTTCCCTGTTCATCTTTGGTATTGGCCAGCCCCAGTAACTCCTCAAAATGGCCACGCAGTTCAACCGCCATCATCTTCCGCTCACTGTCGGAAAATGCCGGATTACCGGCAGCCACTGCCATGGTGCGTACATTCTGAATCACATTGGAAACGCTGCCGAGCGTGCTGTCCACCAGTTGAAGGCTATCTGTCGCCCGGTGGCGATTGTCAGTGTATTGCGTATTCAGTGACAGCGACTGTGATAATTCGTGGGCACGCGCCGCGCCGATCGGATCATCCGAAGGCGTCATGATGCGTTTGCCGGTAGAAAGGTGCTGCTGCAGCCTGAACATTCCATCCTGCTGCTGCAGCATGGATCGGGTGCCCTGGTCATACAATGTGCTGGTGCTTACGCGCATGATAAATTCCTTTTTCCGTCAAAAAAGATCAGATTCTGAGCAGTGAATCGAACAGCGAATTACCGATTTCGATCACCTTGCTGGATGCCTGGAACATTTGCTGGTAGCGCAGCAGATTGGCAGCCTCCTCCTCCAGATTAACACCGGACAATGACTGTAACGCCTGATCTGTCTGATTGAGCATACTTTCCTGAGCCTTACTGGTCACTTCCAGCTCACGGGTTTTGTTACCTATCTGACTGACCAGACTGGCGTAGGCCGACTGATAGGATGCCGTTCCACCCTGCAGGGTATTCGCTGTCTGTAATTCGGCCAGCTTTAATGCGTTACGGTTATTCGTCACACCACCATCATTATTATCTGCCGCGGCAATCTTAGCAGGATCACTGATTGCCACCCTGATGTTTCGGGCAGCTTGGGACGGGTCAGCTGGATCCGTTCCCTCAAAAAAATTTGCCCCTCTCACACTTTGCAGATCAAATCCTTCCTGATGCTGGGTATTGAATGTATCGGCAATTCCCCATGCAAGCCGGTCAAAACTGTTTTGCACAGAATCCAGTGTTTCGCTGCGAAACGCCAGCAGCCCGCCCAGACTGCCCCCCTGCAACTGGTGCTCGGGCAGTACGATTTCTCCACCCTGCTGATCCATCGCCACCACCAGACGCTGGGGATCGTTGGGCGAAGGCACCGCCTTGAGTGTCATGGCACTTGAACCCACCACCAGTGACTGGCCATTGCCGATGAATACGTTGTAATGGCCGTTATTCTGACGCACAACATCTACATTGATAACTTTACTGAGATCGCGCACCAGTGCGTCGCGCTGATCCAGCAGATCATTAGCCGGTTGCCCGCTGGCAGAGCTTTCCACTGCCTGGATATTCATATTCAGACCGGCAATCTGTTGTGCGAGTGAATTGATTTCAGTCACGCTGCCGGTAATCTGGCTGTTCACCCCTTCACGCATTTCCGATAGCCGCTGATCCATCTGCTGAAACCGGGCAGTCAGTGATTCAGCATTGCTCAGCATCGCCTGACGGGAAGAAATGGAAGCAGGATTGGAAGCCACATCCTGCACCGCATTGAAAAAATTATGCAGCGCCGGTGTCAGTCCGGAAGTCGTATCCGCCAGTAAATTATCTATCTGCTTAATCTCGTTATAATGACTGTCAAGCTGGCTGCTCTGGCTCTGTGCCTGCAACGACTGACCGACCAGATGCTGGTTGTAAATACGCTGTACCGTCGTAATCTGCACTCCCCGGCCAATGAATCCATGACTGTTGGCCAGCGGCGTACTGGCACTCTGGATAGCCTGCTGGCGGTTGTAGCCCGGTGTTGTTGCATTGCCGATATTGTGGCTGGTCGTCAGCAATGCAACCTGAGCCGCCCGCAATCCGGAAACACCTACATTCATAATACCGTTTGCCATTTTGATCCTCGATTTTGGTAAATTACCTGTACTTATTTACGGCAGGCATCCGGCAAAATTAAGATAATTTTCAGGAAAATCCGGACTGCCCTTCTAATTTTCTGTCATGACAGAACAGTGAATTACCGCGTGTACAAACGAATTACAGGAATAAGTCCTTTTTCCCCGCTTTCATCCCGTTATATGCTTAAGGCATCACTGTTGATGATTCTCAGCAGTTTCTCCGCATAGGATGGGTCAGTCGCATAACCGGCCTCCTGTAATCCCCAGGCAAAAGCAGTGGCACTGCGGCTCTTTAATACCGCTGCGTAACGGGGGTTGTTCTGCAGCAACCTTGCATAGTCACGGAACGCTTCTTCATACGAGTTGTAAGCTCTGAATTTTTCCCTGCATTTTTGTGGCTTGCCATCCACATATTCGGTCGTAACCGCTTCTGCCACCCTCCCATGCCAGCCCTCGCCCGCCTTAATACCAAACAGATTGAAACTCGGCTGACTGTCTGCCCGGCGAATCTGATATTTACCCCAACCGGTTTCCAGTGCTGCCTGCGCGATCATAAAATGCTCAGGAATACCGGTTTCGCGCGCCACCTTGCGTGCATGCGGCAGTACATTCAGCACAAACTCTCTGGGCTGGTCGATAGCCGATACAGTCGGATCTGCATTACGCGAGCTGGAAGCAATCCCCATTCTTTCTTCCCCGGCTGCCGGCGAAACGGTGGAAAAACCCGGTTTGGCCCCCTGACCCGAATTTGACCAAAGCCGGGAGGGAAGGTCTTTAATCTGCCCTGGCATCAGTGAAATCAGCGGTTCCTCACGCTCTCCGGCAATGGAAGTCAGCAGTGATTCAGCCTGGCTGATCGCATTATCAGGTGAAGCTTCCTGTTTAATTGTTCTGGAAAGCTGCTGCACGAGCACATCAGCCAGACCGACCCCCTTCTCGGAAAGATTCTGTACCAGCTGCTGATCAAGCATCTGGGTATAAAAACGCGACTGGTCACTGTCAAACAGCCCGCCCTTGGGGATCGTCTCGCGCATACTCTTGACCATCATATTGAGGAACAATGCCTCAAACTGCTTTGCTGTCTGCTTCAACCCTTCCTGTGGATCACGCCGGACCTGGTTGCGCAGTTTGTCGACTGCCTGTGCATCAATCGCCAGCTGGCCGGAGAGATCGGGTGAATTGATCATCTGGCCGCCACCTTCAGAAGATTGCCCGGGGTACCTCTAAAAATCCGGTTGTGCGGGATGAAGCGCAAGGCGCACGGAGCACAGCAACGAGACATATCAGATAGATAGGCGAGGCAGTGGGCGCCACGCAACACTGCGATTCGCCTGAAAAACCAGTTTCCAGCGGTGTTCATCAGATGATTTCCAGCTCTGCCCGTAATGATCCGGCCGCCTTAAGCGCCTGCAGAATCGCCAGCAGATCCTGCGGTGTGGCGCCAATCGCGTTGAGTGCTTTCACCACATCCGCCAGGCTGGCTGATCCCGGCAGCAGCATCAGATTGCCTTCTTCCGAACGCACCTCTATCTGCGATTGCGGTACCACCACCGTTTCTCCACGTTGTGCAAACGGCCCTGGCTGGCTGACGATCGGCTGGGTATTGATAATTACTGAAAGATTGCCATGTGCCACCGCACTGGGTTCAAGTGTCACCATCCGGTTCATGACCACCGAACCGGTACGTGCATTAATAATGACTTTGGCTGCGGCCAGTGATGGTGCGATATCGAGATCCTCGATCATCGAAATAAAGGTAACCCGCTGGGTATTATCCATCGGCGCCCTGACCTGAATCACCCTGCCATCCAGCGCTGTAGCCGTTCCACGCGGATAACGGCTGTTGATGGTTTCCACGATGCGCCGCGCATTGGTAAAATCGGTATCACGCAATTCCAGATGAATATATTCTCCCTGGCCAAGCACAGTGGGTACGGCACGTTCCACAATGGCACCGGCACTGATACGCCCCGCTCCCAGATGATTGACCTGGACACTGCTGCCGGCCGAACTGGCACCTGCACCCCCAATGACCAGGCTCCCCTGTGCCACGGCATACACCTGGTTATCAATCCCCTTCAGCGGCGTCATCAGCAAGGTGCCGCCACGCAAACTCTTGGCGTTACCCATGGAAGACACGGTTACATCAATATATTGCCCCGGAGCGGCAAAAGCCGGCAGCGTTGCCGTCACCATCACCGATGCCACATTACGCAACTGCAGATTGGTTCCCGGTGGCAGATTAACACCCAGCTGCCCCAGCATGCTGACGATACTCTGCACAGTAAACGGTGTCTGCTGGGTTTGATCCCCCGTGCCATCCAGGCCCACTACCAGCCCGTAACCAATCAGCTGGTTGGAACGCACTCCCTGAACATTGACCAGATCCTTGATACGCTCGGCAGAAACCGGCAGGGAAATAGCCAGGCAGACCAGCAAACCAGAACTCAGGATCCATTTGGATAGTTTCATTATGTTATGTTCCCGCCAGATTCAGAAAGGTGAAATTGAAAGGAAGAAGCGTGACAGCCACCCCATGGTTTGTGCTTCATCCAGATAGCCGTTACCCCGGTATTCGAGGCGAGCATCCGCCACCTGTGTCGATGACACGGTGTTATTCATGATATTGATCGGGTTGATCACACCGGAGAGCCGGATAAACTCATACCCCTGATTAATACCGATCTGCTTCTCGCCACTGACCAGCAGATTACCGTTAGGCAGTATGTCGATCACAGTAACGGTGATCGTTCCGGTAAAGTTGTTATTACTGGAGCTCTCCCCCTTGCCATCAAACTTGTTGCTTGACGAGGCTGCCAGATCGAGATCCTGAAAGATTGACTTGAACGGCAAGCCAAGAAATGACGGGACCGAAAGCGCAATCTCACCTGCACGCTGGGCATTGCTGCCGGTTTTCTTGCTCGCGTTGGTCTTTTCATTAAGCGTAACAATGATGGTGTCGCCAATGCTGCGGGCGCGCCTGTCCTCAAACAACGGCGTATAACGCGGCCCGCCCTGATAGCTGAACGCCGCCTGATAAATCCCGCCATTGGTCTGGCCAGGAGGAACAACCGGCAGATCATGCGGCCGCATTGTCATCGGCTGCTGTACCTTCGGGGTAGGGGTAATCGCACACCCCGATACCATACAGACCATGACGATCAGTACAGATAAAACCAGACAACCACAATTTCTCATAAACGATTCCATGACACCTGCACACTGTCCATTTACAAACTCAGGCGCTGCACAATCCGGTAAAAACACCCGAAAACCTGAACGCATCAGAGCTGCGTCAACCTCTGCAGCATCTGGTCGGAAGTCTGGATCGATCTGGAGTTGATTTCGTACGCGCGCTGCGTCTGAATCATTTCCACCAGCTCTTCCACCACATTGACATTGGAAGTTTCCACAAACCCCTGGTTCAGCAACCCGGTTCCGTTCGTGCCTGGAATTCCCGGATTAGGCACGCCACTGCTCATGGTTTCAAGGTACAGATTCTCGCCAAAGCGCTGCAACCCGGCGGGATTGATAAAGGTGGTCAGTTGAATGTTACCCACCGGCATCGGTGAAGTTGAACCCGCCGTCAGGACAGATACCGTGCCATCCCGCCCGATGGTGATATTCAGTGTGTTTGGCGGAATCGTAATGGATGGCTGCAACGGAAAACCGCTGGCTGTCACCAGCTGCCCGTCCTGATCGGACTGGAAAGCGCCATCACGGGTATAGGCCAGTGTGCCGTCCGGCAGCAGGATCTGGAAGAAACCCTCACCCTGAATTGCCACATCACGCGAATTTCCCGTTTGCTGCAAATTCCCCTGCAGAAAAATACTTTCATTTGCCACCGGCCGCACCCCGGTTCCCAGCTGCAAACCGGAAGGCAAACGCGTGCGTTCGGATGACTGGGCACCCGGCTGCCGAATCGTCTGATACAGCAGATCTTCGAACACCGGGCGCATCCGCTTGAAGCCGTTGGTACTAATGTTAGCCAGGTTGTTGGCAATCACATCCATTTTGGTCTGCTGTGCATCCAGACCGGTTTTTGATATCCATAATGAGCGAATCATAGCGCGTTACCCTTTAAAAAATTAAACCTGGATTGCTTCCTGCTTCATGACATTCGCAGCCGCAATGACGTTTATGGATTTAATCAGCATTCTGTTGATCAGCCTCTAAGCGTCATAACTTCACTTGCCTGTTGCGCATTTTGCTGAGCATTTTCGAGCATCTTCATTTGCATATCGAACTGCCGCGCAAGGGTGATCATCTTCACCATTTCGCTGATTACATTGACATTACTGCTTTCCAGCGCGCCATCGATCAGGGCCACTTTTTCACTGACAGGCGCCTGACCTCCCTCTTTCAGCCGGAACAGGCCATCTTCCCCCCGGACGAGCTGTTCCTCAGGAGGATCGACCAGCTTGATTCGCCCGACAATCGAGACAGAAGTCATTCTCGAATCAGTCGGCAGCACTGAAACACTGCCATCCTTGCCAATTGCGATACGGCTGTCCGGCGGAACAGTAATGGGGCCGGATTCTCCCCTGATATTGAACCCCTGCTGTGTCTGCAGTACACCGTTGGCATCCATCTTGAGATTGCCGTGCCGGGTGTAGGCTTCTTCGCCATTTTCAAGCTGTACTGCAATCCAGCCGGAACCCTGTACCGCCACATCCAGCGGACGATCCGTCTGCTGGATCGCCCCCGGCGTAAAATCTGCCCCGGTGGTCGAATCCAGCACGAATGCACGGGTCGGTAACGATTCCCCGTAAACCGGCACTGCCCGAAAAGTATCATTCTGAGCGCGATAGCCCGTAGTTGAGGCATTGGCCAGATTATGGGAAACCGTTGCCTGCTGAGTCATGGTGTGCAATGCACCGGTCATCGCGGTATAAATCAGTCTGTCCATTTTTGAATCGTCACCTAATCAGGGTTAAACAGAAAACCATCAGATATTCATGATGGCCTGCATCACTGCATTCTGCGTCTCGATGGTTTTGGCATTGGCCTGATAGACGCGCTGTGTCATGATCAGGCTGACCAGCTCAGTCGTCAGATCGACATTGGATTCTTCCACTGCAGAAGATTGCAGTGAACCCAGAATACCGGTTTGCGGAGCACCTACCAGTGGCAATCCGGATTCAGCGGTCTCACCCCACTGGTTGTTTCCCATCGGCTTGAGACCATTGGGATTGGAAAAGCCTGCCAGCGCAAGCTGTCCGACTGTACGCGTGACATTATTGGTGTAACTGGCTCTGATCTCGCCACCATCAGAAATGCTGTACCCGGCCAGACGACCCGAAGCAAACCCATCCTGATTCATCATATTCACCCCGAATTTGCTGCCAAACTGGGTGGAGCGGGTCAGATCCAGTGAAAACTGGAGCGGCTGGATGGCTGCGTCATCAAAATTCACATCAACCGTAAATGGAGCTATTGACGAATCCATTATTCCACTGGAATCAAAATTCAGCGCAGATGCACTCAATGCCACCGTACCCCCACCTGCACTTGTCGCTCCCTCCACCGTTGCAAATACATTCCAAGCTGAAGCAGCTGGAGCAGCCGGGGTCGTTTTCTGAAAAAAAAGATTCAAAATATGAGAATTACCAAAGCTGTCAAAAATCTCCCCGGAAGTAGAATGGTTATAAGACAGTGGATTGGTTGCGTCAAAAGCAGGTAAAGGCGATGGCACCTCGGTACGCGCATCCAGATTGACCCCTGTCATGAAACTGGTAGTCGGCTTGGGCGTCATGTCTGCCGTAGGTAGCCGCAGATTGACCGGGATATTGGGAATGATTGTGCCAGCCGTATCTGCCCCAAAACCGGTGACATTGTAATTGCTCGCATTGACCAGAAATCCATCCTTGTCCAGATGAAACTGACCATTACGGGTAAAACTGATCGAGCCATTGTTGCTCATCCGGAAAAAGCCATTCCCGGTAATGGCCACATCCAGCGGGTTGTTGGTCGGCGTCACATTTCCCTGGGTAAACTCCTGCGCGACAGCTGCCAGTTGCGTACCAATCCCGATCTGGTTCCTGCCTCCTCCCAGCGCGTTGGCAAAGACATCGCTGAACTGCGCCTGCGACTGTTTGAAGCCAACGGTATTGGCGTTGGCGATATTGTTACCGGTCACATCCAGCTTGGCTGAAGCCCCTCTTAATCCGCTTAATCCGTGTTGAAAACCCATGATTTACTCTCCCGCTTAAAATATTTTCTTAATTGCGTCCATGCCGACATACCCCAGCCGGCCCACTTCCAGCAAAGCGCCATCCTTGCCGGCCGATGCGCTGCTGACTGAACCGAATGCCAGGGATGAGGAAGACACTTCCTTGCCGGCGCGCATCGCCTTTAATGCGAAGCTGTACTGTCCGTCAGCCGCTGCGTTCCCGTTACTGGCCATACCATCCCAGACGAAAGTACCCACACCGGCGGCCTGTGCGCCAAGATCGATTTCACGTACCGTAATACCGGCGCTGTCCTTGACGGTGACGGTCAGTTTGTCTACCGGCTCAGTCAGCTCAAACCCGCCAATACCGGCATGGTTTTCCAGTTGCATACCAGTGCCTGGAACCAGCACACTGCGACCGATCATGGTGGCCGCTTCCAGTGAACGGCGTGCGTCGGAATCTGCCAGCAGTTTCTCCAGTGTGGTATTGAGCTTGTCAATGCCGCTCACGGTGCTGATCTGCGCCATCTGACTGGTCACTTCCGCGTTATCCATTGGTTTGAGCGGATCCTGGTTTTGCATTTGTGTCACCAGCAGCTTGAGAAACCGATCCTGCATATCTTCATCCCCTTTGCGGGCAGTCTTAATACTGCCGCTGTTGGAAGACAGCAGTTCGGATACGCTGGAATTGTTCTGTACCTGACTCATGTTCTCTCCTTTTATTGACCGATTGTTAGCGCTTTCTGCAGCAGTGTTTTAGTCACGTTCATCATGTCGACACTGTTCTGATAGGAACGCGAAGCTGACATCATGTTGACCATTTCATCCACCACGTTGACATTGGGCAGAGTGACATACCCCTTTTCATTCGCCATCGGATGCTTCGGGTCGTACACCACCCGCATGGGCGAAGGGTCGTTCACCACACCCGCCACCTTCACACCTTTTGCCTTGTCTGCCGTGACATCAATGGTGCGAAACACCACCTGACGGGAACGATAGGCTTCTCCAGTCGAACTGGTAGCACTGTCTGCATTGGCAAGATTACTCGCCACGACATTCAGTCGCTGCGACTGGGCTGCCATGGATGAACCGGCTACATTGAATACGCTGAATAGGGACATGGCTGTTAATTTCCTTCTTTGATGGCTGATAACAAGGTACGGAACTGGCCGCTGATAAATGTCAGCCCGGCGTCATAGCGCATGGCGTTATCCATAAACTGCATCCGTTCGGTGTCCATATCGACGGTATTACCATCGATACTGGGTTGCTGCGGCACACGGTACTGCTTTGGTACGGAGGTGATCGACCTGAAATCTGCCATACCGATATGTCCGGGTGCTGTGGTCGCCAGAGAGGAATGCTGTACCCGCTGCGGTGATTGAACGTTCTGCATCGCTTTGGAGAAATCGAAATCTCTTGCCTTGAAACCCGGTGTATCGGCATTGGCGATATTCCCGGACAGTAGCTCCTGTCTGGTTGCCCGTAATCCCAATGCTCTCTGGTTAAAACCAACCAGATTTTCCAGTTTGCTGATCATGCTTTCCTCCTGCAAAGTAGTCACTACTACATTAAGCAGGAACCGTGCCAGGTTTAATTCCACTGCTCCCTGGAGACAATTTGGGGGCAATCCGTCAAATTGAATCATGATCCCCCCTCAACTCCCGGGTTAACCGGAGCATCGCGGCGATACCATGCGGAACGCAGCGGCAAAAATTGCCGCCTGCGGCAAAAAATACCCGCACAGATCACTTACTCTGGTGCCCAGCCTCAATATGATGAAAATAAATTTTTTGCTGCCTGTACTGATTTGCACCCTGATGCCGCTACCTGCCATTGCAGACGAAGCTGTTCCAGCCACACCCCTGCTCAATGTGGTAAATGATTTTGTTCGTCACGAAACCCGCCAGCTGCCCGGCAAAGTCATCATCAGGGTAAACAGGCCGGACAGCCGCCAGGCATTGCACCCGTGCCAGCAACCGGAAGCTTTTTTACCGGTGGGTGGGCGGGTATGGGGAAAATTCTCAGTGGGGGTGCGCTGTCAGGATACAGCCAGCTGGACAGTCTACATTCCGGTTGAAATTGAAGTCATTGCCCGTGTTGTGCATGCCGCCCAGCCGGTCAGCATGGGTAAAACAATAGACAGCCAGGATATCGTGAGTAAAGAAGCGGATCTCGTGCGCATTCCCGGGGGGGCAATCACAGACCCTGATGAGGTGATCGGCAAGGTGGCAACGACATTCCTGGCTTCCGGCCAACCCATACGCACACACCAGTTGCGTGCACCGCATGTCATCTCGCGCGGACAGAAAGTACAGCTTACCGTAATCGGGACAGGATTTGCCGTCAGCACGGAAGGGGAAACACTTGCTGCTGCTGCTGAGGGGGAAGTCGTCCAGGTGCGTAATCACACCGGACGTATCATTCGGGGAATTGCCCGCCAGGGTGGGGTGGTGGAAATAAGGCAATCGCCGCAATAGTGCGAAGCCGGTAAAGTTGAAGCAATCCGGCAACCGGATTCAAGGGACGGGAGGACAGGGCCAATCCTCCCTGACGGTGTCCGCAGCAGATCAGGTCTGGTTTGCTGCGAAGAGCTCCTGTCCCAGTGTGGCACGATCTTCCGCTGAAGCAGGGATTTTTTCCATTTTGGCAATTTTTTCCAGCAACCGGCTCATCCCTCTGCGATTGGCAATCTGGATGGACAGGCCGGGGCGGGCATTGAGTTCCAGCACCAGCGGCCCAAGTTCCCGATCAAGTACAACATCCACTCCCAGATACCCCAGTCCGACGAGATCGTGGCACTGTGCCGCCAGCGTCAGCAGTTTATGCCAGTGTGGAATTTCCAGCCCGCTGATGGCAGCCCCTGTATCCGGATGCTGTTCAATCGGGAAATTCTGCCAGATTGCATGAGTCGTGCGTCCGGTCATCAGATCAATACCGGCACCCACCGCACCCTGATGAAGGTTGGCTTTACCATCCGACATGCGGGTTGGCAGGCGCACCATGCAGGCAACCGGAATCCCTCTGAATACGATGGTGCGAATATCCGGCACACCACGGTAGGAAACCGCTTCAAACAGCGGATCGAATTTGACCCGATATTCGATCAGCGCCTGGTCAGGCTGTCCGCCCAGACTGTAAAGGCCGCTGAGGATGTTTGAAATGTGGTATTCGATTTCTTCTTCGGTCAGCAAATCGCCATTACTCTGCCGGTAACGATTGTTGAGGCGACCGGTAATGACACAAATTCCATTGCCACCCGAACCATGCGCCGGTTTTATTACGAAATCTTCATGATTCCTGACGATATTGGAAAAACCGGCAACATCATGCTGAATTTCAATAACGCCGTACAGCTCAGGCACCGCAATACCGGAAGCCATCGCCAGATATTTAGTCCGCAGCTTGTCATCCACCAGCGGATAAAGCGAACGCTTGTTGTAGCGCAGGATGAAATCAGCATTACGCTGATTCATGCCAACCACTCCGCTCTTTTTGAGCTTTTCCAGAAATCCGAACATGACGTTACGGCTTGTTTCGCGTAAATGCACGAAAACGCCAGAGCTCCATCAGCCGGTAGCCGGAATAACGGCCCAGCAGCAGGATTGCCGCCAGCACTACCAGCAGCAGCTCCGGGAACATAAAGAACATATACTGAAGTTCGCTGATGCTCATGGCCAGATAGCCCATTACCGCCACCAGCAGACTGCCTGATACCTGCTTGAAGGCTTCCATCGGCCCGGCCTCTTCCCAGGTCAGCGACATGCGCTCAATGGTCATGGTCATGATTACCATCGGGAACAGGGCAACGGATAACCCCATTTCAAATCCGAGCTTGTGCATGATGACGCTTACCCCGGCCATCAGCAGGACAACCATGGTTAACACCGCCGCCAGGCGGGGAACCAGCAGCAGCTTCAGCTGCTCGACATAAGCACGCAGTAATAGTCCCAGTCCTACGATCAGGCTGAACAGGATCAGCCCCCAGAATAATTCTGTTTCACGGAAAGCCATTGCAATCAGGATAGGCATGAACGTACCAAAAGTACGGATTCCGATAATGTTACGCATAAACACGACAACCAGTGCCCCCAGCGGCACCATTAGCAGTACCCGGTACACATTCTGGGTATGTACGGGTAATGAATACAGTGAAAATTCCATCAGATGAGAGCCTTTTTCCGCCGAACGAAACCCGGCAATATTGATGGTTTCCTGCACTGTTTTGGCAACCGAGTACTGGATACCGGATTCGGAAGCACCTTCAATCGAAAAAAAACGATCATCATCAGTCTGCCAGATGATGAAATCTGCCGGCAGACCTTCCCGACCATCCCTGATATTCAATGTGTGCCACTGTTCACCATCATAAACCTGCAGAAAATGCTCCAGATCTGTGTATTCCCGGTTGTCCTGCAGACGCAATCCGCGAATGACACGAGAAGGAATACGTGCACCAGCCAGAATCCAGCTCAGGCTTTTTGCCAGATTGCGTGTGCGGCTGACGTGTTTCATCAGCAACTTCAGTTCCGGCAGGGATGCTGCAGAATTCAGCTGCTCGATCACCCGTTGTGCAAAGGAAATGGTATCTGCCGATTGCTGACGTGCCTTGTCCAGTACCCCCTTTATCACCGGCACCAGCTTCTCGGGATATTCGGGAGGCTTTGGATAGACAGGTGCCGCATCCGGTTTACGGGCTGTTTCTTCATTCTCAAACAACACTACCCGGTAAAACAGCAGCTGTTTACCATGTGCCCTGCGTTTGGCCCACCGCGCCACACGGCCGGAATTATCCTGCTCGATTGCCAGACCGTAATCCGCGCTGACAAAGTCCTCATCGAGAATGGAATAACCGGCAGGGTTCAAAGGGAGCGGTAAAGTTACCTTGATTGCGCTATCCGATTTGGCCCGGAAACTGATGCGGGCTTCGATGTTCCACACCTGCGCCTCTTCTGAGGCGGTTAAAGGCAGACCGATTACTGCTATTTTGTAATAGGCCAGTCCCAATCCTGTCACACACAGGATTAGCGTCAGCAAAAACAAATGCAGTTTTTTCATTCAGATCGCCCGGAATCAGTTGACTCGTTCTCTTTCTTCTTCTTTTTGGTGTGGCCGCACACGGCCCTGGAAAGGTAGGCGCGCGCGGGATCAACTACCACATATCCGGCCAATGCCTTACGCCCGAGCAGCACCGGATAATTCAGGGCACGACGATCGATCAGATCGAATTCCGCTTCCCGGATTTCATCAGCCAGACAGATTTCCATAGAAATCACCGGACGCTCCTGCGGGGGGCCGTCATGCTGTTTGATTTTAAGCATGCGAACCAGCGGACGCTCAATTTCAACAGAACGTCCCCCGGTATCCTTCCTGAAGTCAAATGTAAACCTGACCCATGTTTTGCCATTTTTCTTGAATACGCTGATATCACGCGCGCTCATGGAAGAAGTGTTGGCACCCGTATCAATCCGGGCGGGAGTCTTGATTCCCCAGGGCTCCAGACGAATAAACTCTACCCAGCCAATGATTTTCAGAGGCTCTGAAATTGCTGTATTTTTTTCTGCCGAAGCTGTGCTGTAAGGTACCAGCAGTAATAAAACCGCAAACAGGGTGTGCAACAGTTGTCTGATTGAATGCATAGCTGTCAGGTTTTTCCGGGTTTTTTTGTTTTAATTAAAGACGGTACGGATCATGAGGATTTTATCGGACAAAGACAGGAAGCTGGCATAAGAAACCGGTACAAGAGGCTGACCTGACGGCTTCATGAAGTACGGGCAGGAACAAAACTCACCCCCGCAAACAGGAAAGGAAGCAATATCAGCCACCCCCGGTTAAATGGAGCGGGTGAAGGGAATCGAACCCTCGTATGCAGCTTGGGAAGCTGCCGTTCTGCCATTGAACTACACCCGCATGTATTAACACCTGCACCTGAGAATCCTCTGAAAAACGACCTGCGTTGCCCTCACCACGTTAAAAACAGCTGAAAATATGCATTTACCCTCTACATACTACGCACTTGCTCTTACACATCTGCTCTCTGTAAACCGCGTTTTCCCACCTGTTCTTACCTGTTTCTTCTTTGTACTGACTGCCGCACCAGCGTTTTTCTGTGAACCCCTGACCATCGCAAGCTGTACGACGATGCAAAACAATTATAACAAGACAAAATGAAAACAAATCCAAATCGAAAAAATAGAATGGTTTACGGGATTCCCCCCAATCCGGCCATCCCGGATGAGTCAACGTATCCCGGCACATCAGGAATGGCTGAAACCGGACTACAGCCGATGCTATAATTTCGCCGACCTGACTGGTAATGCTGCCAAATCGTTCAAAATATCACTTCCGTGTTTCCGGCTTTATCCTTTAATTTCGCGTACCGGATGATCCTGATGAATGACCGGGACGCTCCCTACAGCGTTTTATGCATGCCGGGGATTCACACATCACATCATATTTAATCTGCTGGAGGAATAATGAGCCACACCCTGTATGAAAATAAAACCCTGCGTGTACAACGCTGTGAACTGGCTGTTCCGGGCTCTCGCCCTGAGATGTTTGAGAAAGCGCTGAAAAGCGGCGTGGATTTCATCTTTCTGGATCTGGAGGATGCGGTAGCACCGGATGACAAAATCCAGGCAAGAAAAAATATCATTCAGGCGATTAATGATCTGGACTGGAAAGGCCACGGTATTACCCTTTCCGTGCGCATTAACGGACTGGATACCCAGTATATGGTGCGTGATGTGGTCGATCTGGTTGAACAGGCCGGAAGCAGGATCGACACCCTGCTGGTTCCCAAAGTCGGGGTCTATTCAGATATTTATATGGTGGAAGCCATGCTTAGCCAGCTGGAAATGCAGCAGGGACTGAAAAACCGGATCGGAATAGAAGCATTGATTGAAACCGCGCTTGGAATGGCCAATGTTGAAGATATTGCCCGCAGAGGAACAGCAGGACGCCTGGAGGCATTACATTTTGGTGTGGCTGATTACGCTGCCAGCAACCGCGCCCGCACCACCAATATCGGTGGGCTCAATCCGGATTATCCGGGCGATCAGTGGCATGCCGCCATCAGCAGAATGACCGTTGCCTGCCGTGCATTTGGTCTGCGGCCGATTGATGGTCCGTTTGGTGATATTCAGGATCCGGAAGGATTCAAACTGGCTGCAAAACGTGCTGCGGCACTGGGTTGTGAAGGTAAATGGGCCATTCATCCAACACAAATTGCTCTGGCAAACGAAGTCTTTACGCCTCCCGCAGCTGAAATCGATAAAGCCAAGCGGATACTGGCTGCCATGAAGGAAGCCGCTGCGCAGGGAAGAGGTGCTGCTTCACTCGATGGCCGGTTGATTGATGCCGCCTCGGAAAGAATGGCAAACAACATCGTCAAAATGGCAGAAGCAATTGCTGCCAAAAGCAGGTAAATACCCCAAACACACAGGGAAGTCCTGAAGCGATCTGCGCCCTGCCATCCTGTATGGAATCCGGCAAAAAGTGCATTTACCCTTTTCAGCTTCCTGATCCAACCATTCCATAAAACGCAAGGGAGAAACTATTGGATATCCATGAATATCAGGCCAAGGAAATCCTGGCTGATTACGGTGTCAGGCTGGCTGAAGGCGGACTGGCGCACACGGTGGAAGAAGCGGTTCAGCGCAGCCGCGAAATCGATGGCAATGTCTGGGTTGTCAAGGCACAGATTCATTCCGGCGCCCGCGGTAAAGCAGGGGGCGTCAAAGTCTGTAAAACACATGAAGAAATCGAAGCAACCGCTGAATCACTGTTGGGAAAAAAACTGGTTACCCACCAGACCGGCCCGGCAGGCAAGCTCTGTTCAAAACTGTATATCGAAGCAGGTACCGATATCGCGCGCGAAGTGTATCTCGCATTCATGATCGATCGCAGCCATGAACGTATCGTCATGGTAGGTTCTGCGCAGGGCGGAATGGATATTGAAACTCTGGCAGCCACCCATCCGGATGCCATCAGGAAAATCTACATTGAACCTGCTGTCGGTCTGCAGGATTTCCAGGCAAGAACCATGGCATTTGCGCTGGGTCTGGGAGATGAGCTGCTCAATCACGCCATCAGGACGATCAAGGGTTGCTACCGCGCTATGCGTGATCTGGATGCAAATATCCTTGAAATTAACCCGCTGGTGGTTACACGCAAAAATGAGCTGATCGCGCTTGATGCCAAAATGAGCTTCGATGAGAACGCACTGTTCCGCCGCACCCGGATTGCCGAGTTGCGGGATAACTCACAAATCGATTCACGTGAAGTTGCTGCAGCAGAAGCCGGACTCAGTTATGTCGGACTGGATGGAGATATCGGTTGCATGATCAATGGCGCAGGGCTGGCAATGGCTACCATGGATATGATCAAACTGGCCGGTGGCGAACCGGCGAACTTCCTGGACGTGGGTGGTGGTGCTTCTGCTGAACGAACTGAAAAAGCTTTCCGGCTGGTGCTGGCAGACAAAAATGTCAAAGCCATGCTGGTCAATATCTTCGCTGGGATCAACCGGTGTGACTGGATTGCTGAAGGTGTGGTCCAGGCGGTGCGAAATATTGGAATGACTGTGCCTCTGGTAGTGCGCCTGTCCGGTACCAATGTGGAAGAAGGCCGTCGCATCATCGCTGACAGCGGACTGCCCATCATTACTGCAGAAACACTGGCAGAAGCCGCCGAGAAAGCAGTGCAGGCACGCAACCAGGCCGCAGCCTGAAATACACGATACGAAAAAGGGGAACAGAAAAGTGGCAATTCTTATTAATGAGCGGACGCGGATCATCGTCCAGGGTTTTACCGGTCGGATCGGCACCTTCCATGCTCAGGAAATGATTGATTATGGCTCCAACGTGGTAGGTGGCGTAACACCCGGCAAAGGGGGACAGAAACACCTGGGGTTGCCGGTATTCAACACTGTGCGGGAAGCAGTTGAGCAGGCTGGTGCAGAAGCCAGTATCGTATTCGTTCCACCCGCTTTTGCAGCAGATTCCATCATGGAAGCGGCTGATGCCGGTATCAGATATTGTGTCTCTATCACCGATGGCATCCCGACCCAGGACATGATGGCCGTCAAGAATTTCTTACGTCTGTTTCCAAAGCAGGACAGAATGATGCTGACCGGTCCCAACTGTTCGGGCACCATCAGCCCGGAACGCTCCATGCTTGGCATTATGCCGGGACATATTTACAGCCGGGGGGTTGTTGGCGTGGTTGGCCGTTCCGGTACATTAGGCTATGAAGCTGCCGACCAGATGCGGCGGCTGAATATCGGTATATCCACCTCGGTTGGTATCGGCGGAGACCCAATTATTGGCAGTTCACACCGGGATGTGCTGGAAAAACTGGAAGCAGATCCGGAAACAAAAGTTGCGCTGATGATTGGTGAAATTGGCGGCCCAATGGAAGTGGAAGCAGGGGTATTTGCCAAAGAAAATATGAGTAAACCGCTGGTTGCCTACATTGCCGGGCTAACCGCACCGCCAGGAAGACGCATGGGGCATGCTGGTGCAATTATCTCTTCAGCCGGAGAAAGTGCCGCAGAAAAAGTGGAGCGACTGAAAGAACTGGGTGTCACCATCTGCCCGACTCCGTCACTTATGGGTGAAACCGTCGCAAAAGTACTCGCTGCACTCTGACAGGGCGATGTTTAACTGGCAGGATAGCTAACCAGGAGAATACCCTGCACATAACGGCCAGGCCTGTTAATAAAAAACATACAGGCCTGGCCGTTTCGTTTAAGGATTCTCTGAAAAACGTTGGTAAGGCAGCTGCCGGAACAGGGAAAAGAGCGAATAAAAACAGGTAACGCAAGCGGCAGATGGCGCAATAAGCGTAATAGGTGCAGTAAAGCGCAGTAAACAGCCATAAGGCCGGCCCGCAGAATATACCGGGTGAGAATTTGCCTGCATCGGGTAGAAAAATACGTTGACCGAATCGTAAATATGTATTTACGGCTGTTTTTAACGTAGAGAGACCATACAGACGATGCGAGCGGCTTTCAGAGGGCCTGCCCTTCATTATCAGTTTGAGTAGCCGGGTTGGCGTTTATTTTCTTTTCAGCCTTCTCCAGTTTTTTCGTACGCCGTGCAATTTCTTCCTTAATTTCCTCCAGGAAGCCGCTGTTTTTCTTATATTGCTGCTTTATCTTCCACCAGGTAAAGCAAATGGCTGTACCCGGCAGTATCGGTATAAAACCCGCCACATCAATACCATCAAAAGTTAGAAATACCACCCCGGTTGAAATACCAAACACACCGAGTAACCCAACTATGTTTCCCTTGCGCCCGTTCCAGATTGACTGATCATGTTTGGTACGCCATTCTTCAATCTGATTCCGGGCAGATGCAAGTTCATCGTCCGTCCATTTTTTGAGGCTCATCTGCTTTCCTCCTGATAGTTATCGTTATGGTCAAACGGGCAATTATCTTTCTACTCGCCCGGTCATTTTTTCTGCTCTGGTGCAGCACCCTTACCCGGTTTCAATCCATTCAACTGTTCGATTAGCGCCCGCCTTTCATTTTCTGCTTCCTGATAGCGCGTGTAGAGCTCGTGCAGTTCTTTTGTATAACGATGTATTTTTTCAGCATGTTCCCTGCGCTGCCTGGCGATATCCTCATATTTTGGTGCTTCACCGCTGATAATGCTATCCCCGGAGGGCTGTGTCTGCTCTACCTGTGCTATCTCGTTACGTCGTAATTCCTGAAGCATTTGAAATTGCTGGAACAGAATCTGCTGCTCCTGTTGCTGCTGTGTGATAGCAGTTTCCAGTTCTGAAATCTGTTTTCCATTATCGGCTTCCGCAGATACAGCGAGGGGCAACAGCAGTAAACAGAAGAGCAGCAGTTTTATCACGGTCAGATATGAATGGCTCGTTTATCCGCATCCAGCGCGGCTTCGTGCAGCGATTCAGACAATGAGGGATGCGCATGGACAATACGTGCCAAATCTTCACTGCTGGCAGAAAACTCCATCGCAACCACAGCTTCCGCAATCATCTCGGAAACATACGGGCCGACCATATGTACACCTAGGATACGGTCTGTTTCCGCATCAGCCAGAACCTTGACGAACCCTGCCGTTTCTCCCAGTGCACGGGCGCGGCCGTTAGCCATAAACGGAAATTGACCTGTCTTGTAGGTAATCCCCTCTGCTTTCAGCGCCTGCTCGGTTTTGCCCACCCAGGCAATCTCCGGTGCGGTATAAATCACCCAGGGCATCATACCGAGATCCACATGACCTGCCGAATCGGCCCCTCCCTGCCGGATTGATGCAATCCGCTCTGCAACAGCAACGCCTTCCTCGGATGCTTTGTGCGCCAGCATCGGCCCTCTTACGACATCACCAATCGCGTAAACATCTGGCAAATTGGTCTGACAGAATTCATCCACACTGATATAGCCGCGCTCATCACATTTAAGCCCTGTTTCTTCGGCCCCCAGTCCAGTGGTATTGGGGACACGCCCCACGGCCACGATCAGTTTATCCACTTTCAGCTTCTGAGCATTCCTGTCACGATCAACATACTCAATCTCGACACCCTGCTCATCTGTCCTGGTTGAGCTGATCTCCACTCCGGTGTGGATAACAAGTCCGGTATCGCGCGTCAGCGCCTTGTAAGCTTCTTTGGCGACCTGCTCATCCGCTGCCGGCAGGAAATCTGCCTGCGCTTCCAGCAATGTCACTTCCGCGCCCAGCCTGCGCCAGACACTTCCAAGCTCCAGACCAATCACACCTGCACCGATAATGGCAAGTTTCCCGGGTATTTGCTGTAAAGCCAGCGCACCCGCATTATCAAGCACATTCATTCCGTCCACCGGCGCACTCTTCAGCACGCGAGGAGTAGAACCGGTTGCAATAATAATATGCCTGGCACACACCGATTGCGCTTTCCCCTCAGCACTCACCCGGATTTCCCAGCTGTCATCCTTATCCGCACGTTTTTGCAATGTCCCCCGGCCATGTATGGCGGTTACTTTATTTTTTTTGAACAGCATACCGATGCCACCGGTAAAAGCTTTAACGATCTTGTCCTTGCGGGCAATCATGGCCGGAACATCGACCGACAGCCCTGCCACTCTGATACCATGTTCAGCGAATTTATGTCCGGCACGCTCGAAATTCTCCGAAGATTCAAGCAGCGCTTTGGAAGGAATACAGCCGACATTAAGACAGGTTCCACCCAGACTGGGTTTACCCTGTCCATTTTTCCAGTCATCGATACATACCGTATTGAGCCCGAGCTGCGCGCAACGGATAGCCGCCACATAGCCACCCGGCCCCGCACCGATAACTGCCACATCAAATAAATTATCCATATCAACCCAATCACTCAAATAGTTTGTTGAAAAATCCGGCCTGAATTATCCCGGAACAATGAAGGATCAGCACTCATCCGGATGTACAGGCAGGAGTCGCATCAATTTTATCGATCTCCGCCACCGCCTGAATAAATTGTGCCACTTCATGCAGCTGCGCCATAGATTGTGCCGCTGGCTGTCCGTGCATGCGCTCCAGGCTGGCCATACTGACAGTGGACGACTCCCATTGCAGGGATTGCAATAATTCATCAGCAGAATCAGGGTCATTACATACCAGCACCATATCACACCCTGCCTGTAAGGCCTGTTCCGCCCGGCGGGTGACGCTGCCATAATTCCTGGCCGCCTGCATACCCAGATCATCACTGAAAATACACCCTTCAAATCCCAGTCTGCTCCGCAAAATATCTCGCAGCCACCTGCCGGAAAAACCTGCCGGATTTGTGTCAATCGCAGGATAAATAACGTGCGCTGCCATGATGCCGGACAAACCGGAATCAATCATTTGCCGGAAAGGAATCAGATCTTCTTTTTCAATATCCGCGTAACTGCGTAAATCAACAGCGGTTTCAACATGGGTATCTGCCTGAATTGCGCCATGGCCGGGAAAATGTTTACCCACTGCCGCCATGCCTGCCAGTTTTAACCCGTTTATCAGGGCACCTGCCAGGTCAGTCACGGCTTGCGGTTTACGATGAAAGGCGCGGCTGCCGATTACACAGCTTTGTCCATAATCAAGATCCAGCACGGGCGTCAGGCTCAAGTCAACACTACAGGCCTTGAGCTCTGAAGCCAGCACATAACCTGTCTGCTTTGCCAGATGACAGGCCAGGTCAGGTTTTTCATCATAAATTTCTCCCAGCATATGCATTGGTGGCAATCGTGTAAAACCATCCCGGAAACGTTGCACCCTGCCCCCTTCCTGATCCACTGCAATGAGCAGGGGTGGGTATTTCAGTGTATGAATCGCTGTCGTCAGCTCAGCCAATTGCACCGGTGATGTATAGTTCCGCGCAAACAGAATGACCCCTCCCACCAGCGGATGATTCAGCCGGATGCGATCTGTTCCGGTTAATTCCGTGCCTGCTATATCGAGCATCAGCGGACCAGGTGGCATCACTATTTTTCCAGTACCACAAAAGCACTGACCATAGTCAGCTCATCACTAATGGAAAGGTGGTGGCTGGTAATACCACGCTGTTCCACCCAGCCCGCCAGCTCCTGATGAAATTCAAAATAGGGTTTACCTTGCGAATTGTGCCGAACCGCAATATTCCCGAATATAATCGGGGCACGCATCCCTGTGCCAGCCGCTTTGGAAAAGGCCTCCTTGGCAGCAAAACGCTTTGCCAGGAGCAGCGCAGGCTTGGCATGCTCCAGAAAATCCGGCCATTCCGTATCTGCCAGCACACGTTTGGCAAACCGCTCACCATAGCGCTCCAGCGATTGTGTGATACGAACAGGATCAACCAGATCCGTCCCGATACCGTAGATCATGCATCGGCTTTCCGAATCAGGGTTTTCATTTCCCGGACAGCCTCGGCAAAGCCAACGAACAGCGCCCTGGCAACAATGGCATGGCCAATATTTAATTCAGAGATTTCCGGTATAGCCGCAATCTGCGCGGTATTTCCATAATGTAATCCATGTCCGGCATTGACCTGCAATCCCTGGCTGAAAGCATAGGTCGCCATGGAACGGATATTTTCCAGTTCGGCCAGCTGCGCTTCAGCTGTTTCAGCATCCGCATAACGACCCGTATGCAGTTCGATCACAGGTGCGCCCGCCCTGACTGCGGCGTCGATTTGATCAGCCTGTGCATCAATAAATAACGAAACCCGGATTCCGGCTTGTACCAGACGCCTGCACGCTGCGGTAACCAGTGCGAAATGCCGGATCACATCCAGCCCGCCCTCAGTCGTCAGTTCTTCTCTCCGTTCGGGAACCAGACAAATATCATGCGGTTTAATCCGGCAGGCGAAAGTAACCATCTCTTCTGTTACAGCGCTCTCCAGATTCATCCTGGTTCTAAGCCGGTCACGCAAGATAATGACGTCCTCTTCCTGAATATGTCGACGATCCTCTCGCAAATGCAGCGTAATTGCATCAGCACCGTTATCCTCGGCAATCAGTGCCGCCTCAACCGGGCTGGGATAAGTTGTGCCGCGCGCCTGCCGTACAGTTGCCACATGATCGATATTAACGCCCAGAGCTATCATGATTATTCGGTTTTCCCGTCCACTTCCTGTCAGTAATTTTCTCTTTTATTCATAACCCAGGCTTTTTAGTGCCGCAGCATCATCCGCCCAGCCGGATTTCACTTTAACCCACACTTCCAGATAAACTTTGCCACCCAATAATATCTCCATATCCTTGCGTGCCTGTGTTGCCATCTCCTTCAGTTTTTTCCCCTGCCTGCCAATGAGAATCGCTTTCTGGTTTTCTCTTTCCACCAGAATACAGGCATGGATACGCCGTAAATTACCTTCCACAACAAACTGTTCTATTGCCACACTAACGGAATAAGGTACTTCTTCCCCCATTTGGCGGAAAACTTTTTCTCGCAGCAGTTCTGATGCCAGAAACCGCTCACTGCGATCAGTAATTTCATCTTCTGCGAATACGGGGGGATTTTCCGGTAAATATTGACGAACTGCTTCGACTAAAGCCGGCAGCTGCCTGTTTTGCAGGGCACTGACAGGTACGATATCCGAAAATTCGAATAATTCAGCTATTTTCCGGATAAAAGGAAGCAACTGCAATTTATCAGCCAGTGTATCAATTTTACTGATTGCCAGAATTACAGGAAGAGCCCGGGGTAACTGCTCTAAGACCTGTGCATCTTCATGGCCAAACCGCCCGGCTTCTACCACAAATACAACAACATCCACATCCTGCATACTCTGCAGAACAACCCGGTTCATTGTCTGATTCAGCTGGCTGCGATGGCGTGTCTGGAAACCGGGTGTATCCACAAAAATAAATTGTGACAGCGCATCAGTCAAAATTCCATGAATCCGGTGGCGGGTAGTTTGTGCTTTTCTGGAAGTAATACTGATCTTCTGTTTGATCAGATGGTTCAATAATGTCGATTTCCCAACATTTGGCCGCCCCACGATAGCTATATAGCCTGTTTTGTACCCGGGTGCGTTCATGATATGTCGCTTTTCAGACGAAAGAAGATAAGGTTGGTCAAGGGAAGTAATCTTATTACTGACAAGACGGACTGTTCAATGCTTCACAACAGCAAGCTCGTACGCCTGTCGTGCAGCTTCCTGCTCAGCCCGGCGGCGACTGGTTCCTTCGCCTTTTGTCCGGATATCAAATTTGGGAATAACACACTCCACCTGAAAAACCTGTGCATGCGGATCACCCTGAGCTGAAAGCACACTGTATTCCGGCAGAGCAACCCTGCGGCTCTGCAGAAATTCCTGTAACTGTGTTTTTGGATCTTTACCGGTAATATCCGGGTCCAACTGCTTAATCATTGGCTCATACAGGGCGGTAATAATCTGTACAACCGTGACAAACCCGCTTTCAAGATAGATCGCGCCGATTATAGCTTCCACTGCATTGGCCAAAATTGAAGGGCGACAATGTCCGCCGCTTTTACGTTCACCTTCACCAAGCAGAATCAGTTCCCCGATCCCCAAAGCAGATGCCAGCTGATGCAATGCCTGCTGATTGACAAAATTGGCACGCAACCGGGTCAGATCTCCCTCCGGCAGTGACGGGAAATGCCTGAATAACAATGTTGACACGGCACAGTTTAGTACACTGTCGCCCAGAAATTCAAAGCGCTCGTTATTTGGAAAACCGCAGCTGCGATGTGTAAGTGCTTCCCGAAGTAAATCAGGCTGCTTGAAGAGATAACCCAGTTTTTGCGAGAGGAGCGTGTAATCCCGCTCTTTCAGTGTTTTTATTCGTTTATTTTTTGTATTGCGTACAACAGCAGATTTGGAACCGGTCATCGGTTACTGGCAGCATCGAAATCAATCTGTAAAGACAGGTTGGCAAACAAGGGTTTTATCACTGTATAACTCACATTCAACACAACCTGTTCGTCCTGTTTTTTGATGATGACATCACTCCCGCTTACTGACCTGATAGCATCCACGGAAGCACGCTTGTCAAACGCCTGGCGAATTGCCTGGGTTCCTGCAGTACGCAGTTCCGGATCGCTGGCAATAGCGACCAGTACTCGCTTGACAGCGGCAAATTCAATATAGGCAGGGACCAGTCGCATCCCCAGAATCGCCACCAGAACAACGACTGCCGACCATGTCAGCAACCCCGGTAAACTTACGCCCTGCTGTCTTCTGCCTGCTGAAAAATCTGGATACATAAAAAGCCTCCGCAATATACTGAAGGTTCAGGTTGTTTATTTGATCAACGTACCTATTCTGCCCAGGTCGTTAAAATTCCACCAGATCAGAAAAGCTTTGCCGACAATATTGTTTTCCGGCACAAATCCCCAGTATCGGCTGTCACTGCTGCCATCACGATTATCACCTAGTGTGAAATAATTTCCTTCCGGAACTTTGCAGGAGAAACCGGTGCTATCGAAGGCGCAATTCTCCCGGTTTGGGAACTGATGTACAGCCGACAGCTGAATATCGGGCATATCATCACTGATCAGAATGTCATGTTCGTGACCATCCATACTCTCTTTCAGCCGCTGGGCATAAATATATCCCGGGCCCTCGATATATTTATAGTCCCCATCCTGCTCCAGCTGAACGGGAATATCATTGACACTCAGTTTTTTATTCCGGTAGGTAACTGTATCTCCCGGAACACCGATCACCCGCTTGATATAGTCAATAGAAGGATCTTCCGGGAAGCGGAATACCATGACCTCACCACGTTGCGGTTCATTTATATCGATAATTTTAAGGTTGGCAACCGGCAGCCTAATTCCATAAGTGTATTTGTTAACCAGTATAAAATCCCCGACCAGCAGCGTTGGAATCATTGAACCGGAGGGGATTTTGAAAGGCTCTACCAGAAATGATCTCAGGCAGAATACAACCAGAATGATGGGGAAAAAACTCTTGGGGTATTCGATCCACCATGGCTCAATACTGTCGGCCACACGCTGATGCCTCAGCACAAAATAATCCCACAGCCAGACTCCGCCTGTCACCACCAACAAAACGAGCAACACCAATGGAAAATTCATAACACCCCGGTACTTACCTGATCCAGAAATATACCAACCAACACCTTACCCGTCCCGACCGCCAGTAATTTTATTTGTTATCTACCTGAAGAATAGCAAGAAATGCGGCCTGTGGAATTTCGACATTACCGACCCTTTTCATACGTTTTTTACCCGCTTTCTGCTTTTCCAGCAGCTTGCGTTTACGGGTAATGTCTCCACCGTAACACTTTGCCAATACATTTTTGCGCAACGCTTTTACATTTTCACGTGCCACGATGTGAGCACCAATTGCTGCCTGCACGGCAATATCAAACATTTGTCGAGGAATAAGCTCACGCATTTTCTGCGCCAGTTCTCGCCCGCGATACTGGCTGCTGGCACGGTGTACGATCAGGGATAAAGCATCTACCCGGTCACCGTTGATCAGTATATCGAGCTTAACCAGATCAGCCGCCCGAAATTCCAGAAATTCGTAATCAAGCGAAGCATAGCCGCGACTCACAGATTTCAATTTATCAAAGAAATCCATAACCACCTCGTTTAGCGGCATTTCATAGACCAGCATCACTTGCCTGCCCATATACTGCATATTCTTCTGGATACCCCGCTTGCCGGTACACAGCGTCATTACCGCACCAACATATTCTTCAGGCACCAGAATTGTTGTGGTAATGATTGGTTCCCTGATTTCTTCTATGCTGGAAAGATCCGGCAATCTGGATGGATTTTCAATTTCAGTCACATTACCATCACGCAGGGCGACCTGGTAAACCACTGTGGGTGCAGTGGTAATGAGATCCATATCATATTCACGCTCCAGTCGCTCCTGAACAATATCCAGATGCAATAACCCCAGAAATCCGCATCGAAACCCGAAACCCAATGCCTGTGAAGTTTCCGGCTCAAAATGCAGAGAAGCATCATTTAGCTGCAGTTTTTCCAGTGCCGCGCGCAGTGCATCGTACTGATTGGATTCAACCGGATACAACCCGGCAAAAACCTGCGGCTTGATCTCCTTGAACCCAGCCAGAGGCGCCGTGGCGGGACGATCAGCGAGTGTTACCGTATCTCCTACTTTGGCAGATTTCAGATCCTTGATCCCTGAAATAATAAAACCCACTTCACCTGCACTCAGGGATTCACGGTTAACCGCTTTGGGCTGAAAAACACCGACTTCTTCACATAAATAACCCGCTTTGCTGGACATCAACAGGATTTTATTACCAGGCCTTAGCATCCCATCCACGACCCGAACCAGCATGACAACACCAACATAGCTGTCAAACCAGGAATCTATAATCAGCGCCTTGAGTGGCGCATCAATATCTCCTTTTGGGGGCGGGATCTGTGCCACGATCATTTCGAGTACCTGATCCACTCCTTCTCCAGTCTTCGCACTGATACGCAAAGCACTTTTGGCCTCAATCCCGATAATATCTTCCACCTCGGCGATCACTCTGTCAGGATCTGCTGCAGGCAGATCAATCTTGTTGAGTACCGGGATCACCTCAACACCCTGTTCGATTGCGGTGTAGCAATTTGCAACTGTCTGTGCTTCAACTCCCTGGGAAGCATCGACAACCAGCAGCGCTCCTTCACAAGCAGAAAGTGAGCGGGATACTTCATAGGAAAAATCAACGTGTCCCGGAGTATCAATCAGATTCAGCAAATAATTCCTGCCATCCCTGGCCTGATAATGCAAAGCAGCAGTCTGTGCCTTGATAGTAATACCGCGTTCACGCTCCAGGTCCATTGAATCGAGTACCTGATCCTCCATTTCCCGATCAGAGAGGCCGCCGCAAAACTGGATAATGCGATCGGCAAGCGTGGATTTACCATGATCAATATGCGCAATGATAGAAAAATTACGAATATGCTGTATCAAAAGAAATCACCAATTGGCGGAAAAGTTGACAGGAACCGGGGACGAAAGGAGCGATTGTATACAAATCAGCAGGGGGAAGATAGATTTCACAGCCCTGTCTGCACAATGACTGCACCGGACAACATCCGATAATTACGTAATGTGGAATATAAAGGAAAGAACGCGGGACTTACCGCGAGAAAATACCCGGCTTTACGGATAAACCGCCTGACGTTTAAGCTCGGGAGAGATAGCTGTCAACTACAACCATATCAAGAAAGTAATGACAAAGCTCCCTGTTTTCATTAACAGCAAAGAGAACGGGAACACGCTCAGTATACATTTGTACCAAACGGTCATCCCCATCAATATTAACCACCTCAAACTCAAACCGGGATTTTTCCTGTAAATCCCGAAGGGAGGCAATCATCTCCTCGCAAAGATGGCAACCCTCCCTTCCATATACGATCAGTTTTTTAGATTGCGTTTGATCCATTGCATCAGGAACCCGTTTTACTCATCTATTTTCATGGTAATAAAAGTCGTAACATCTCCCCTTCTTATCAGGAGCGCAATATTTCGGCCTTTTTTAGCATTATCCAGTAATTTATTAAACTGTTTGACGGAATTCACATCCTGGTTATTGAACCCCAGGATGATATCTCCAGGGCGTACATCCGCATTTCTGGCGATTCCATCGTACACTTCCTCAACCAGCAAACCATTATCCACCCCAAGCTGATTCTTCTCACTGATAGTGAGCTCCCTCAGAGCAAGCCCCAGCTTGCTGGTTACATCACTCGATTTACCTTGCTTCTGGGTAATGGCACCATCATCCCCGGGCATTTCCTCCACAGTGACTGTCAATTTTTTGATTGAGCCATTCCGCCACACCTCGACAGGCACTTTCGTACCTGGTTTTGTATTACCAACAATACGGGGCAAATCGCTTGAAGTATCGATATTCTTACCATCGAATTTCAGAATTACATCTCTTATCTTGATACCCGCCTTGTCTGCCGGCCCGTTTTTCTCTATTGAAGCAACCAGTGCACCACGCGATTTGTCCAGACTAAACGATTCTGCCAGCTCGTCTGTCATTTCCTGGATCATGACACCAATTCTGCCCCGCGAAATTTTGCCAAAGGCCTTAAGCTGATTAGCGATCTCCATTGCCACATCAATCGGAATAGCAAAGGATAACCCCATAAAACCACCTGTACGGCTGTAGATTTGTGAGTTGATCCCCACGACCTCCCCTTTCATATTAAACAGAGGCCCTCCTGAATTACCCGGATTGATTGCCACATCAGTTTGAATAAAAGGCACATAACTTTCCTGAGCAAGTGATCGCCCCTTTGCGCTCACGATTCCAGCCGTAACCGTATTTTCAAAGCCGAAAGGAGCACCAATTGCAACCACCCATTCACCAACCTTAAGCTGATCCGGATTACCTTGCGTAACGACAGGCAAATCATCCGCATCTATTTTGAGCAAAGCCACATCCGTTTTTCGGTCGGCTCCAATTACTTTTGCGCCAAATTCTCGCTTATCCGTCAACCTGACCTTGATTTCATTAGCTGACTCAACCACATGTGCATTGGTCAGAATATAACCATCCTTACTGATAATAAAACCGGAGCCCAGCGAACGGGATTCATATTTTCTCGGGCCGGAAAAAGGCTGCATATGCCTGCGGAAAAACTCGTAAAAAGGAGAATCTTCCGGAATATTGGGAAACTCAGGAAGGAAATGGTTTGCATCAATCTGCTGAGTCTGTATGGTACTAATGTTGACAACCGCCTGCCCGTGCTGCTCTACCAGATCAGTAAAATCCGGTAAATCTTTTGCATGCAGAGAAACCGGTAACGCTATTAAAGCCACGATAAACAGGTAAATTGCAAGAATACGCCTGCACCCTGGGTTCGTAATTTTATTCACCAATTTTTGCTCCATACCTTGATAAAAGTTATTCCGGGGGGCCACGTTAGTTATGTGTTTATTCACCAGAAAACCTCAACACACTTAGCCACGATTTTATTTTGCAGGTTACACAGATCCGGTTTTTGTGCTATTCAGCCGGAGAAACCGCATGATCTCCAGCCGATCCGGCCGGAGAAGATGTCGACTCAACCGGATAGCGGGCTGATCTTTCATAGGTCAGATCTTTATATACCAGCGGATAATGGCCATAGTGATTACTCACGGGCATGGAAGGAGAAGAATATGCAGATACCGGCTGGAAAGTCATTGATGAAGGGCGGCGCCCCCCTGCTGAAGGAGTATGGCTGTTAGCCATATACATCTCTCTATGCGATGTTTCGTTCTGTTCCACCGATTGAGAGATCAGCCATCCGACTGACAGGACTGCAACCGCGGCGGCAATCGAAAGGCTGCCCAGTTTTTGTTTACGATTCTGATGGGATTTATGCGGGTAGGCAGCTAATAAAAACGGCTCATCAGCCAGGCGATCCCTGACTCGTTCTGATATATCTATGCTAATGGCTGATTGACGCAGAGAATCGCCGATTGCATGATAAATTTTCCAGTCAGCAAGTAAATCACTATCATCCTTGATTGCATCAATAACCCTGCCAGCTTCAATATCACCAAGCTCACCATCTACCAGTTCAGATACTTTATTTTTCACAGTTTCACCTCTTGTTACCACCTTTTACTCTTATCAGTACCCAGTAAAGGCCTCAGCCTGTCTGCAACTGCCTCACGCGCTCTGAATATGCGCGACCGCACCGTCCCGACCGGGCAATTCATAACACCGGCAATCTCTTCATAACTCAGTCCTTCAATTTCCCTGAGAACAATAGCCGTCCTCAGCTCTTCAGGTAAGGTCTCAAGTGCCTGATTCACCGTTTGAGCAACCTGTTTCCCCATAAGTTCACTTTCTGGCGTGTTCACCTCCCGAAGCTGGTCAGCACCTTCAAAATTTTCGGCTTCTTCCGCATCAAACCCGTTAATGGTTGCAGGAAGTTTTCGGCCTTGCGATACCAGAAAATTCTTGGCTGTATTGACCCCGATCCGATACAACCAGGTGTAAAAAGCACTATCGCCACGAAAAGAGGGCAATGCCCGATAGGCTTTAATGAAAGTTTCCTGGCTGATATCTTCTACTTCCGCAGGATCACGAACAAATCGTGATAATAAACGTGCCAATCGCCGCTGATATTTAATTACCAGCAGATCAAACGCACGTTTATCACCATGTTGTACTTTTTCCACCAACTGTTGATCGATTTCACGATCACTCATTTCTCTGGTTTCCAGGATAAATCAATATATGGTTAAAAATTAAACAGGCTCATGGGAACCTGTGTTCTCAGCAACATCAGGCCTGATGCGCTCTACTTCCAGCAAATGCAAACGGCGGCTATCCGCTCTCAGGACCGTAAAACTAAAATCCTCAATGGCAATGGACTCACCATTCCTGGGAAGCCGGCCAAATTTATTGATAACAAGCCCGCCAATCGTATCAAACTCGTTATCACTGAACGTTGCACCCAATGTCTCGTTAAAACTGGTTATTTCTGTAATTGCCCTGACACGATAATGACCTTCTGTATCCGCAACAATGTACGTATCATCCTCATCAAAATCATATTCATCCTCGATATCCCCGACAATCTGTTCCAGGACATCTTCAATGGTGACAAATCCGGCTACTCCGCCATATTCATCAACCACAATTGCGATATGGTTGCGATTACTGCGAAAATCTTTAAGTAAAATATTCAGTTTTTTGGATTCAGGGACATACACAACCGGACGCAGCATATCGCGGATATCGAATTCCTCCCTGCTTGCGTAATAACGCAACAGATCCTTTGCCAGTAATATACCGATAATCTGATCTTTACTGCCATCCGTAACTGGAAAACGTGAATGAGCTGTCTCGATTACAAACGGAATAAATTCTTCCGGCTTCTCGCTGATATCGATCGTATCCATTTGTGAACGGGGAACCATCACATCGCGCACTTGTTTTTCGGAGACCTGCAGCACCCCTTCAATCATGGCTAATGCGTCCGCATCAAGCAGGTTACGTTCACAGGCAGAATGCAACAAAGCCAGCAACTGCTCACGATCTTCCGGTTTACGTGAAAGTAATGTACTAATATGTTCAAACCAGCCGACTTTGGTGGAGGTTTCGCTCATAAGGTTATAAATTGGGAATAAAAAGAGGGGGGGCTCGTAACCGCTTACGTCATCTCAGTATTGAATGGCATAAGGATCAGGGTAACCGAGTCTGGTGATAATTTCTGTTTCAAGTGATTCCATCACAGCAGCATCTTCATCACTGATGTGATCATAGCCTTGTAAATGCAAAACACCATGAACAGTAAGGTGTGCATAATGTGCTGTCAGGTCTTTACCCTGCTGCAGCGCTTCGTTATAAACAACGGGCGCGCACAACACAATATCACCCAGAAGCGGTATTTCATCACCATACACAAACGTCAGCACATTGGTTGCGGAATCTTTACCACGAAAGTCATGATTCAGCATCGCACCTTCCTGCAGATCAACAACACGAATCACCATTTCAGCAGGCTTACTTAACGCAGTCCTAACCCATTTACGGAACAAATATCTACTCGGAATATCTGTTTTATCAATTGCAAACTGTACTGTTAACTTGAGCTCCTGTTTGCAGTCTGGTGATTCAACCGGATTGTTTACCCGGAGCATATTTCTCATAGGCATCTACTATACGTTGAACTAGCGGATGGCGGACAACATCTTCCGTTCTAAAACGGGTGAATGCTATTCCGCTTACATTCTTCAAAACACGCTCCGCTTCAACTAAACCGCTTTTCTGATGTTTAGGCAGGTCTATCTGTGTAATATCCCCGGTGATAACCGCTTTGGAACCAAAACCGATACGTGTCAGAAACATTTTCATTTGTTCCGGTGTTGTATTTTGAGCTTCATCCAGAATGATAAATGACTGATTGAGCGTGCGGCCACGCATGAAGGCCAGTGGTGCAATTTCAATAATGCCTTTCTCAAAATGCTTGCTGACCTTTTCAAATCCCATCAAATCATACAGCGCGTCATAAAGCGGCCTCAAATAAGGATCCACCTTCTGAACCATATCTCCAGGCAGAAATCCCAGCCTTTCTCCAGCCTCTACCGCCGGGCGCACCAGAATAACCCGGCTAACCAGTTCACGCTCCAGTGCATCTACCGCACAGGCAACAGCAAGATAAGTTTTACCTGTGCCGGCCGGGCCAATGCCTAAAGTAATATCATGATTTTTTATCTGGAAGAGATAATCTGTCTGCCGGGCAGTACGTCCGTGAATATTGCCGCGACGAGTAATAAGCTGCAAAGGTGTTGCACTGGAATTTACAACAGCACTGTCTGAATCCATTAGAGAAGAAGGGGAAGGGTTATTTCGAACCTCAATTAAACCCAACTGAATTTGTTCAATACTAAGGTACCGGTGCGAATCATCATAAAACTTTTTGAGCGACCGGATGGCCAGCTGAGTATGGTCGGTCGAACCATAAAGCTTAAAGTGATTTCCCCTTCGTGAAATTACCACATCAAAAGCAGATTCAATCTGCTTGAGATTCTCATCAAATGCACCGCACAGGTTGGCCAGACGTTCATTATCTGCAGGGGACAGGGTCAGTCCAACCGGTTTGGATTTTATTGCCACTTCAAGAGTCATTGTTATATTCGGATTTTTAAGCAGCAGTCAAACTGAACAGCAGACAGGTGAAGGGCATCGTAATCACTGTGAACCGGAAACTTCGCCACGTAATGTATGTGAAGAAACGGCAGTTATTCTGATATCGGCAAAATTTCCTGCCAGACTTGTATAACCAGCAAAATTGACTACCCTGTTATTATCTGTCCTTCCACAAAATTCACCAGGATCCTTTTTTGAAGGCCCTTCTACCAGAACACGCTGGATAGTACCAACCATTTCCTGGCTAATTCTCTGTGCATTCAGTTGTATTTTTTCCTGCAAACGATGCAACCTTGTTAACTTTATCTCGTACGGGGTGTCATCCAGCAAGTCTGCAGCAGGTGTTCCCGGACGCGGGCTATAAATAAAACTGTACGATTCATCAAAATTCACATCATCGATCAGTTTTATCGTTGCTTCAAAATCATCATCTGTTTCGCCAGGAAATCCGACAATAAAATCAGACGATATCGATATACCCGGGCGAACAAGGCGCAATTTACGAATAATGGATTTATATTCAATGGTGGTATAGCCCCGCTTCATTGCAGCCAATACCCTGTCTGAACCGGATTGCACAGGCAAATGCACGTGCCCCACCAGTTTGGGCAGATGCTGGTATGCTTCAACCAGCCGGGTTGTAAATTCCCTTGGATGGGAAGTGGTATATCGAATACGCTCTATTCCGGGAATTTCATGAACGTAATCCAGCAAAGTTGAAAAATCAGCAATTTCACCGTTATCCATCCTGCCAAAATAGGCATTCACATTCTGCCCGAGCAACGTAACTTCTTTAACACCCTGTATCGCCAAACCCGCAACTTCTGTAAGAACATCGTCAAGGGGCCTGGAAACTTCTTCTCCCCGGGTATACGGCACAACACAAAAGCTGCAGTATTTACTGCAACCTTCCATTATCGATACAAAAGCAGTTGCTCCATCTGTTCGTGCAGGAGGTAAACGATCAAATTTTTCTATCTCGGGAAAGCTGATATCCACCTGCGGTTGACCTGTGCGTCTACGAGCATCGATCAGGTCGGGCAATCTATGCAGTGTTTGAGGACCAAACACCAAATCTACGAATGGGGCCCGCTTAACTATTTCCGAACCTTCCTGGCTGGCCACACACCCGCCGACACCAATCAGGAGCTCAGGTTTATTTTTTTTAAGATACCGTACGCGCCCCAGGTCATGAAAAACTTTTTCCTGTGCTTTTTCACGAACCGAGCATGTATTAAATAAAATCAGATCGGCTTCTTCAGGTATTTCAGTCAGCACCATTCCTTTTTCAGACGAAAGAATATCCGCCATTTTGTCCGAATCGTACTCATTCATCTGGCAACCAAACGTCTTAATATAAAGCTTGTTACCCATCGCCCCTCTTGTTACACACAACTTTAAGCTACAAAACAACTCTGCCGACAAAAAAGCAAGCTGCAATCTTAAGGAGGAAGGTTAATCCACACCAGAAGATTACAGCTTGCCCTTTGATATATAAAGATATATCCGATACACCGCAGCAAACTACAACTTACTCATTGTTATTGCTGTTTTCGCTGGAGGAGGTATCACTGTCTTCACCGGCTTTTTCGGTGTCAACTTCTTCCACATCAACTTCCACTTCACCTTCGTCTTCTTCACCCTCATCATCTC
>WBZR01000258.1_pt1 | contig 89621 bp, 56 predicted proteins | sample 5204231 | NCBI WGS metagenome assembly WBZR01 (sample SAMN12412403, study PRJNA552823) | activated sludge metagenome | isolation source: activated sludge from anammox sidestream of wastewater treatment plant... | place: USA: Virginia | collected 2017-08 | reverse complement strand
TCGTCGAAGGTGCGATGGGCACGTCGGCCGGCTCCGCCCCGGGGGCGGGAGCCGGTGCGGCGGTCGGCGGTGTCGCCGCAGGCCCGAAGGCGGGCCCGGCCGCGGCCGGCGGCACGGCGGGAGGCCTGTCCGGAAGCGCGGCCGCCGCCGGAGGGGCAACGCCCGGCTCCGCGCCGGTCGCGGGAGGGGGCTCGCCAGACCCGAAGACCGGTGGCGCCTGACCGAGCGCCCGTGCCTGCTCGGCCACGATCGACTGCAGCTGCGCGATCTGCGCCGCCAGGCGCGCCGCGGCGTTGCGCTGTTCGGTGCGGAGCGTCGCGAGCTCCCGCCCGAGCTGCGCGGCCGCGCCGTCCGCATCCGCCGGGCGCCGCCACCGGCTCACCAAGAGGTACGTCACCGTGACCAGCGCCGCCGACGGCAGGCCGCATGCCACGACCGCCAGCAACAGATCGAAGGCGTTGTCCATGGCTCCCCCCTGAAGCTCCAGACGGATCGCGCGCCACAGTATGAGTCCTTACTCATATTTTGTCAAGGGCTTGGCGGCGCGACGGCAAGCGCGGTCGCACATCCCGAGCGGAGTCGCTAGAATTGTGGGTTGTCGTCCTCCGGACAACGCAATCCAGCGACAGCGAACATCACCGTGGAGCCGAGCATGTCGACCAAGCCGCGAACCCGCAAGTTCCAGGCGCACACCCCCAAGCTGCTGGACCTCATGATCCACAGCGTCTACTCCCGCAAGGACGTGTTCCTGCGCGAGCTGATCTCCAACGCCTCCGACGCCATCGACAAGCTGCGCTTTCAGGCCCTCACCGACGACAGCCTGCGCGACGTCGACCTGCAGCCGAAGATCAAGCTGACGGTCGACGAAGCCGCGGGCACGCTGACCGTGCACGACAACGGCGTCGGCATGACCGAGGACGAGGTGGTCGAGAACCTCGGCACCATCGCCCGGTCGGGGTCGGCGGCCTTCGCCGAAGCCGCGGCCGCGGCCGAGGGCGGCGCGCCGAACGCCGACCTCATCGGCCAGTTCGGGGTCGGGTTCTACAGCGTGTTCATGGTCGCCGACGAGGCGATCGTGGTCACCCAGAAGCACGGCGCCGACCACGCCGTGCGCTGGCGGTCCACCGGCGGCGAGACGTACACCGTCGAGCGCATCCCCCCGCGCGAGCGCGGCACCAGCATCACCCTCAAGCTCAAGCACGAGGTCGACGAGGCCGCGCCCGACGACGATCCCTACGGCGACGAGGCTCCGGCCACGGCGTTCACCCAGACGTGGACGCTGCGCAAGATCGTCAAGGAGCACAGCGACTTCATCGCCTACCCCATCGTCGTCGACGTCCCGCGCGAGGAGGCCGTCAAGGACGCCGACGGCAAGCCCGTGCCGGGTGCCGAGCCGCGCCGTTGGACGGAGGAGGAGACCCTGAACTCGATGCGGCCGCTCTGGACGCGCCGCAAGGACGAGATCACGGCCGAGGAGTACGACGAGTTCTACCATCACATCACGCACGACTGGAACGACCCCTTCGAGGTCATCCACGCCCACATCGAAGGCGTCCACGAGTACACCGCGTTGATGTACGTCCCGGGGCAGGCGCCGCTGGACCTCTACGCACGCGAGCACCGCCGCGGCCTGCAGCTCTACGCCAAGCGCGTGTTCATCATGGAGGAGTGCCGCGAGCTCATGCCGGAGCACCTCCGCTTCGTGCGCGGCCTCGTCGACAGCCCGGACTTGCCGCTGAACATCAGCCGGGAGATGGTCCAGCAGGACCGGCTCATCGCCGCATTCCGCCGCCAGCTCGGGCGGCGGGTTCTCGACGCGCTGAAGGCGCGCATGGAACGCGACCGCGACGCGTACGAGGCGTTCTGGACGCACTTCGGCGCGGTGCTCAAGGAGGGCTTCCACTACGAGCCGGCGCACGCCGACATGCTGCGCTCGCTGCTGCTCTACCGCTCCACGGCCGGGAGCGGCTGGACGACGCTCGCCGAGTACATCGAGCGCATGCCAGAGGGGCAATCCGACATTTACTACCTCGCGGGCGACAGCGTCGCCCGCCTGCACGACGCGCCGCAGATCGAGGCGTTCCGCGCCCGCGGCGTCGAGGTGCTGCTGATGACCGATGCCGTCGACGAGATCGTGGCGGTCCAGATCGGCGACGTCGACGGCAAGCGCCTCAAGGACGTCGCACGCGGCGAGATCGACGTGTCGGACATCGGCGCCAAGCCTGGCGACGGCGCCGACGCGGGCGCCGGGGGCGAGGCCGCGGCTATCGAGACCCCGGGCGGAGCGCCCGCGCACGCGGGGCCCGCCCCCGAGAACCTCCGGCCCATGCTCGACCATCTGCAGTCGCTGCTTGCCGACGACGTCGAGGCTGTCCGCGTCTCGAAGCGCCTGACCGACAGCGCCGTGTGTCTGGTGTCGCCGGAGGGCGGCATGACCCCGCAGATCGAGCAGATGATGCGCGCGATGGGCCAGGCCGTCCCCAAGCAGAAGCGCGTGCTCGAGGTCAACCCGGGCCATGCGCTGATCCATCGGCTGTACGCCATCCACCAGGTCAACCCGACCGACCCGCGCCTGCGCGAGTTCGCCGAGATGCTGCTCGACCAGGCGCTGCTGGCGGAGGGCGCGCCGGTCCAGCACCCCGCCCGGTTCGCCCAGCGCGTGGCGGACCTCATGGCCAAAGCGATGGGCTGAGGGTTGACGGAGCACCTCGAGGTGCGCGCCGGCGACTTCCTGTACATCCCGGCCAACATGCCGCACCATCCGTACAATCCGAGCCCCACCGGGGACTGCGTGGCGATCATCGCCCGCACCGATCCCAACGAGCAGGAGAGCGTGGTGCAGTTGCCCGAGCTTGACATGGTGATACCGCCGAAGTGACGGGGGCGGTGTGTTCCGCTGGCGACAGGGCAGGCCTGTTGCCAGCATCGGCCTGATCGGATCGACGGCCGACGGGGCGATGATCCGCCGCAATCGACTGAGGGAGCAAAGGGATGCGACACCTATGGAGCCGGGATGTGACGACCGTGGTGATGCCGTGGCATCGCCACGGTCGTCACATCCCGCGGAACGCCTCCTCGACGGCCTCGCGGTGGCTGCGCTGTGCCTGCAGCGGTGCGGCGGGGTTGGCCGCGGTGTCGGCCATCGCGGCGGCTCAAGCGCAGTCAACGGCACCGGCAAGCATCACAGGCCGCGTGCTCCTGGCCGGCCGCAGTGCCCACGCAGGCATCGTCGTGCAGGTGGATGGAACGAACACGGCCGTGACCGTGCCGGACGGCACGTTCACCATCGCGCAGGTGGCACCGGGCGCGCATGTCATCCGGGCATCCTTCTCGCGCTACCTGTGCGCCGAAGCTGCCACCAAGGCCGAAGCTGGGAGCACCATGCGGCTGGCAGACTTGCGGCTGCCGGGCGGCGACACCGACGGCAACAATCGGGTCGACTTGTTCGACCTGGTGAGGGTGGCGGCCAACTACCGCCTGCGCCCGCCGGCGGACGCCCGCGCCGACCTCAACGACGACGGTATCACCGATCTGTTCGATCTGGTGATGGTGACCGCGAGCTACGATCGGACCTGTCCGGTGGCCTGGCTGCAGCCATCCCCGCGGCCATCACCGACGCCGTCGCCGACCCCGTCCCCCACCGTCGTGCCGGCGACAGCAGATCCAGGCGGTCGGGTCACCATCGTGGATCGGGCAGACATCGTCGTCGGCGACACGGGGGTCGACAGCCACACCGTGTACGCTCAGGTCGGTGCCGCGATCACCTGGCACAACCGCGGTGAGCGGGATCTCGCCTTCGGCGATCCCGCGGGGCCCCTCCGCGTGACCGTGCCGGCTGGCGGCCAGGCCACGTGGCACGTCCCGTCGCCCGGTACGTTCGCCTACCACGACGACACGGACCCGCCGGTGGAGGGCGTCATCCTGGCACCCGCCGACGCCGGCGCCGCGGCCGGCTACTTCGGCGGCGCGACGATCGCCGGGTTCTACGGCAACAGCTGCGGCGGCTGCCACGGGGTCAATCGCGAGGGCGGCATGGGACCCGCCCTGGTGCCGGAGCGCCTCACCGGACGCGATGCCGAGTACTTCGGGGTCATTCGCAATGGCCGGGTCAACACCGCCATGCCGGCATGGCGCACCATGGGGTTGAGCGACGACGAGATCTGGGGACTGCTGGGCTACCTGCGCAGCCCGGTGGCGGGCGGCGCGGCGACCTGGGACATCGAGGCCATCCGGCGATCGAGGGTGGTCTTCACCGACGAGTCGGCCCTGCCCGCCCGACCGATCCATACCGGCGACCTGGCCAACCTCATGCTGGTGACCGAACGCGACAACCGCACCATCGCCGTCATCGACGGGACCCGTCATCGCCTCGTCGGGCGAATGGAGTCCGGCTACCAGGCCCACGGCTACGCGTTCCCGCCGACAAGCGACCGCTGGGTATACAACGTCAGCCGCGACGGTTGGGTCTACAAGCTCGACCTTTACGGCCTGCGCGCCGTGCGGATCGTGCGCGTCGGGCTGGACGCGCGGGGCATCGCGGTGTCGGACGACGGGCGCTTTCTGATGGTCGGCAACTACGTGCCCGCCACCGCCGTGATCCTGGACGCGGCGACGCTGGAGCCGCTCGCGGTCATGCCGACGCAAGGCCGCGACCAAGGTGGGCGCCGCCTGGATTCACGCGTTGGCCTCGTCGTCGACGTGGCACCGGCGCGCGCGGGGCCGTACTTCCTGCTCGCGCTCAAGGAAGCCGGCGAGGTCTGGCGGGTCGACTGGAGCCGACCGGACTTCCCGATGACGAAGGTCGAGGGTGTGGGACGCATGCTCCACGACGGGTTCCTCGGCCCCGACAACCAGCGCCTGTACGTGGCTTCTCAGGCCGACGACTGGATGGCCGTGGTGGACGTGGCGCAGATGGCCGTGGTCGACAGGATTCAGACCGGAGACACCCCACACCCCGGCCCAGGCGCCGCGTGGTCGGCCGGTGGGAAAGACTACGCGGCGACCGTACACGCCGGAGAGGGACTCGTCACCATCTGGGACCTGGCATCCAACCGCGTCGTCGGGCGGCATCCGACGCGCGGGCCGGGGCTGTTCATCCGCGCGGCCGACAACAGTCCGTTTGTGTGGGCGGACGCCATGCTGGCGAGCGATCCGCACGCCATCACCGTGTTCCGCAAGATGCCGCCGTTCGACGTGGTCGGCACGATCACGGATGGCCGGCGCACGCTGCACCCCGAGCTCACTGCCGATGGCCGTTTCGCCTACGTGGCGGACTGGGACGACGGCACGGTGCGGGTCTACGACGCAGACACGTTATCGCTGGTGACCGAGATCACGGGGCTCACGACGCCGACCGGCATCTTCGGCACTGGGCGTCGCACGGAAACGGCGGGGCACTGAGGTCGCGCTGCGGACGGCGCGACCCATCGCGTCAACGGAAACACCATCCCCGAGACCGCGGGCTTCCGTCCCGCGCGGTACATGCGGGCTAGAAGCCCGCGGTCCCAGGCCGCACACTCGTTGCCCGACGGCGGCGCATCTGCGATGCCCCGCCCGTCTGGCATCCCGCTTGGCCCGCGCTGCGCCGAAGCGATATCATCAGCCCGGACAAGGCCCGGTGGCGTCGCTTCGTCCCGTCGCGCGGATCATCCGACATCCGATCGTCAGCCGGGCAACGCCCGAGATCAGGGAAGGCACAGGCCAGCCGACATGAACCATTCGACACACCGTCGCTGTCTGCGCCGGGCCCTGTGCGGCGCCACCGTGCCGCTGGCGACGCTGGTGCCCGTCGTGGTTGTCGCCGCGGGTTGGTCCGTTGGACATGCCGGGCCGAGTCTCGACACGCCCCGATCGGCCAGCGCTCCCGCCGCCGATGGGCCTGGCCAATCACCGCCGGCGGCCGTCCTCCACCTGCCGCTGGTCTGGCACACCGCCGCCGTGGCCCAGCTTCCGATTCCGGCGACGGCCCTGCCAGCCGCGACCCTGACCCCGGCCGCCGCCGCCACGTCCACCCCTCCGCCGCCCACCGAGCCGCCGCCGCCGACCGACCCGCCCACCGCCACGGCAGTCCCCAGCCCGACGCCGAAGGTGCCGTGGTGGGGTGCGTACGACGAGGCGTTGACCGACTTTGCGTCGCTCGACGACCTCAAGTCGGGCTACCGACAGGCCAACTGGTACCCCACCTTGCTCGACCTCCTCGACCGGCGCTATCGGTCCGGCCGGTACGTCGTGACCAAGCTGAACGACAGCCAGACCAACGCCGGCCTCTGGGTCGGCGACCAGACCGGGTCGTTCGCCGCGCTCGTCGGACAGGTCAACGTCACCGTGCACGAGATGAGCCACCAGCTGAGCTGGCAGGAAGGGATCATGGCCACCCGCCTCCAGAAGGAGGCCCTCATCGTCCGCGACGACCTGACCCTGTTGATGACCCGTGTCGAGACGTATCCGCGCGCCGAGATCGCCCGGTACGTCGTGGGCCCGCTCGACAACCAGTACAAGGCCATCTACCTGACCGGCGCCAGCGGCGATCAGGGGTTCGGCAGCGTCCTGAACGAGCTCAATGCCTACACGCACTCGCTGTTCGTCGGCTACGGCCTGCACGATCAAAACCCGCCCGGTCGGCGGCAGAGCGACCGCGACGGCCTCGTGACGTTCATGCTGTACACCCAGCTGTACCTGCGCCACGCCCGCACCGACCACCCGTCGGACCACGCGCGCCTGCGCGCCGAGCCCGAGATCCGCGACGCCGTCAGGCTCCTGTGGGCCCGGGCCAACTTCATCCTCGATGTCACCGAGGATATCCCGGGGCTTGCGCTCGACCCGGTCGCCGTCGAGTCCGAGATGCGGAAGCCCGACATGCAGGCCGAGATCCGCGACTTCATTGCGGCACCGTAGCGGGCACCCGAGACCGATTCCCCGGAGGGCAATCGACCGTGAAGATCCTCGTCACCGGCGGCGCCGGCTACATCGGCAGCGTGACCACCGCCGAGCTCATCCGTACCGGCCACGCCGTGGTCGTGCTCGACAACCTCTACCAGGGCCATCGTGATGCCGTCCATCCGGGCGCGGCGTTCGTCGAGGCCGACCTGGCCGACCCGGCGGCCGTGGCGCGCGTGTTTGCCGCCCACCCCGACATCGAAGGCATCATGCATTTCGCGTCGTACACGCTGGTCGGCGAGAGCATGGCGTTGCCGCTCAAGTACCTGCGCGACAACCTCGTCAACGCCGCCAACCTGCTCGAAGCCGCCGTCGGAGCCGGCGTGCGGCGCTTCATCCTGTCGTCCACCGCCAACCTGTTCGACGACCCCGCGCGGATGCCGATCGACGAACACGAGCGCATCGTGCCGGGTTCGCCGTACGGCGAGAGCAAGTTCTTCATCGAACGCCTGCTGCACTGGTTCGAGCGGATCCACGGCCTGCGCCATGCGTGCTTGCGCTACTTCAACGCCGCCGGCGACCTGCCCGACGTCGGCGAGGACCACGACCCCGAGACCCACCTCATCCCGTTGGTGTTGCAGGTCGCCCTTGGCCAGCGGCCGCACATCGCGGTGTTCGGGGACGACTACCCCACGCCCGACGGGACGTGCGTGCGCGACTACATCCACGTGGTCGACCTGGCGCAGGCCCACATCCTGGCCATGCAGGCGCTCGACCGGCTCGGGAGCCGCAAGTACAACCTCGGCAACGGTCAGGGGTTCTCGGTGCTCGAGGTGATCGAGGCCGCGCGCCGGGTCACCGGCCAACCCATCCCGCACGTCGTCGGCCCCCGCCGGGCGGGCGACCCGGCCGTGCTCATCGCGTCGTCCGACGCGATCCGGGCGGAGCTGGGCTGGGTGCCGCGCTACCCCGACCTGGCCTCGATCGTCGAGAGCGCCTGGGCGTGGCACCGCGCGCACCCTCACGGTTACGCCGACCGTTGACGCGTCACCACTCGGGCCGGCCGCACGCCGGCCACCTCAGACGGCCGACCCGCGATATCGAACCAGGCCAGGAGATCCGATGGAGCCGACGCTTTCCCGCCAGCCGCTCGACGCGTCCGCCGTCGCCGCGGCGCTGACCGGGCTCCCGGGGTGGACCGTCCGCGACGGCAAGCTGCACAAGGCGTACGTGTTCGGAGACTTCGTGGCGGCGTTCGGGTTCATGACCCGTGCCGCGCTGCACGCCGAGCGGATGGACCACCATCCGGAATGGTGCAACGTCTACCGGACCGTCCGGGTCGATCTCGTCACCCACTCGGCCGGCGGCATCACGGCGCTCGACGTCGCCTTGGCCAAGGCCTTCGACACCGTCGCCGGCTGATCAGCGGCCGACGGTCGGGCCGTCAGGGCGTTCCGGGGCGTCCCCGTCGGAGGTGCCGGGCGGGGACTCCGGCTCCGTGCCCTGATCGGGGCCGGCTGCCACACCGGCATCGTCTCCCGACCCGCCGACCGCATGCGGGCCATCGTCGATCGAGGCCGAATCGACCGCCGCATCGGGAACGTCGCCGGAGGCCGTGAGGTCATCGGTGGTGCCGCCGTCACCAGAACCGCCCTCGCCACCGTGTCCATCGTCGAAGCTCTCGGAGCCCAGCCCGCGCTCGTCGGCCACGGCCGGTGCCGTCGACAGGCCCATGCCGAACGCACCCGGCTCGCCCTCGGGCGGCATCGCCGCGGGTGAGCACTCGCGCCACACCAGCGTCCACGCCGCGGACTGGAAAACCTGGAACAGCCCCGCGACGAACGTCAGCGGCACGACGAGGCAGAAGATGCCGACGAGTCCACCGAGCACCAGCGCGCCGAGGGCGTGTCCGGCCACCGCATACGCCGCCGCGCCGACCGCCGCGCCGACGCCACCGGCCAGCAGGAGCGCGACGACGAGGATCGGGATGAAGATCGCCACGAAGAGCAGCCCGGCCAGGAACAGCAGCACGGTGATCAGGACGACATCGACCAGCCGGGCGCGCGCCAGCCGCACGCTCTCCATGAACGCCGCCCCGATGTCGCGGTCGGCCAGGAGGATCTCGCGGGTCCACAGCTCGCCGAGGATGCTGAAGGCGATGCCGAGAACGATGAGTAGCGGGAGGATCGTCAGGATGAGCCCGATGCCGAGGAAGACGAGGGCCGGGGTGGGCGCTCCGGCCGCCGAGGCACCGCCAAACACCACGGCGACGGCGATGAGCGCCACAGCGCCGACGCTGATCACGGCAAAGAGGAAGACCAGCCCGACGAGCACCTCGAGCAGGAAGAGCCGAAAGGTGCGCAGGCCGCGACCCATTCGAAGGCCCTCGCGCCACGTCGGGGCCGTGCCGGTGGCCTCGATCTGATCGACCATGCGGACCAGCGCGGCGCGGGCGACGTACTGAACCACGACCACGACCACCATGAAGGCGAGCGCCAGGCACGCCGCGGCGAGGATGAGCGGGATGGCGGCATCGCGCAGCGCGCCCCAGTCGATCCGCGCGACATCGTCGCGGAGGCGCTCGGCATAGGCTTGGAGCGCCGGCGGCAAGTCCATGGCGCGACCCTGGCTCCCTCGAGCGCCGCTTCCATCCCCCTGGAACTGCATGCCGCTGCTGGCGCCCCCCCCTCCGCCGGTCAGGGCCAGGAGGAACCCGATCACCCAAAGGGAACGGTGACGCCGGGTGATGGTGAAGGCTCGGCTGAGAATGGCTGTGTGGTTCATCGATCAGGCCTCCTTGCCCGCGTGCCGGAAATGGGACTCGCGGCGCGATGATAGCCGCTCCGGCGGGGACTGTCACGCGACCCGCACGCGATGCGCGTCGAGAAACGCCCCCACTGTGCGTTCCGGTGTGCCGACACCGCATACGGCCGGAACCGCGTTGCGGTTGCAGCAGGACATGCGTTCTGGTACACTCAGCGGCAGCAGAACGCATGTTCTGTTCTGGTCTCGATCGCCGCCAGCCCAACCCCTCCGAAACACCGGGCGCGAACGGTCGTGAGGCCGGCACCGGTCCGCCTGCACCCAAGGAGCAGCGCCATGACACCCTACGGTCGTCAGTCCAGCCGCGTCCCCCGCGTGCCCGTCGCGCCGATGGCTTCTGCGCCGTGGCGCAACGTCGCGGCTGCCGGGTTGTTCGTCGGCCTCGGGTGGGCCGCACCCCAGCTCGGCGATCGCCTCTCCGGACCGATCGCCGCGGCCGTCGCGGCCCCGACCAGCCCGGAGACGAACACGGCGCCAGCGGTCACGTTCGTCGCGCAAGCCACCGGCGTCACCCTCGGCGCCGTCGACGTGTACGATGCCCCCGCCGGAGGGGTGGTGAGCGCGGTGCTGCCGCAGGGAGCGCCGGTCGCGATCGGCGGCCGCATCCTGGTGCCCGCAGGGCTGTGGAACCGCGATGTGCTGTGGGTCCGCCTGAGCGCTTCCGGAACGAAGCCCGACGCGGCGACAACCGCAGCGTACGGCTTCGTGCCCGCAGACACCGTCGCGGTCACGGCGGGCACGCCGCTCCGGCTCGGCATCGACGCGGTCACACGCGCGTCGTTGGCGTCACCGGCATCGGCCATCCAGTACGCCGGCGGAGAAGGCAGGGCCCAGATCACCGCCGACGTTCACGTTCCGTCCGGTGCCGTGCCGACCTTGGCCGCTGCTCCGGACCCCTCCGAAGCCGCACATGCGCCCGTGCCGGGCGCCGCCGATGCGCCCGGGATCGGCGCCGCCGCCGACATCGGCATCGCCTGGCTGCCCGAGACGGTGGCGCGCTGGCAGCCCGACATCGTCGCCGCGGCGGCGGCGCACGGCATCGATCCCAAGCTCGCAGCGATCGTCATGCTCGTCGAGTCCGGCGGCGATCCGACGGCGCTCAGCCCGAGCGGGGCCCGCGGCCTCATGCAGGTCATGCCCGGCACCGGGGCGGATATCGCGCGGCGCCGGGACATCTCCGGGTTCGAGCCGGACATGCTCGCGGACCCCGCGACCAACCTCGACTTCGGGGCATGGTACCTCGCACAACAGCTCGGCGCCTTCGGCATCGCGAACGACCCCGACTGGCAAGCGTCCGTAGAGGCGGCGGCAGCCGCGTACAACGGCGGCCCTGGCAGCGTGCAGCGGATGCGGGCCGGCGGCTCGCTGCCGGACGAGACCGTGCGCTACCAGCGCTGGGTCGGCGGCATGTGGCGTGAACGCGCGTCGGCGACGTCGCCGACGTTCGAGGCCTGGTGGCACGCCGGCGGCTCACGCCTGGTGGCCGCCGCGGAGCGCGTCTCGGCCGGCCGATAGCGGACAGGCGTTGGCCATCGTCCCCAAGGGCCGTACAATTGGCGTGCCGTCGGGCACGCGCGCGACCATGCGCATCCGTCGATCGCGCGCCGCCTTGATCTGCCGCTCGCCGGCTCCCATCGATCACCGTCAGAGACCCTTCGCACAGGAGCGATTCCGTGGAGAGCGTGACCCTGCACGTGCCCAACATCAGCTGCGGGCACTGCGTCAAGACCATTCAGCGTGTCGTGCTGGACGAAGTGCCGGGCGTGGCCACGGTCAGCGGTGATCACGAGACGAAGACCGTCACGATCACGTTCGACGCGCCCGCGACGCTCGACGCCATCGTCGCCACGATGACGGAATGGAACTACGCCCCGGACCGCTGACGGCGCGGGGCGAGCCGGGCGATCGGCGCGAGACGGCCGCCGCAGCGACGCAAGATCGGCGCGCGTTCAGCGCGCCCGGCGCCCGGTTCTGACCTCTGTCAGGACACGCCCCTCTTCTGCGGCCCCCTCGATCGTCGCGAGCAGCGTGCCGAGGCTGTCCGTCGCCGCGTCGGGCGATGCCCCGGACTCGACCGCCGCCAGCAGGCCGAGCACTGCCCGTGCCGTCGCATCGGCCCCGGCCGCCCGTTCCAGCCATGCGGCCACCTTGGCCACCACGCGTTGACGGATGCCGGCCCGGCGGGTGTGGCCGAGGAGCACCAAGGCCACCAGTGCCGCGGCGCTGCGCGCGACATGTCCACCGCCGAAGCTGCCGTCGGCCCCTTGCAGGCGCGCCAGCCGCCCGGCGAGGTCGACCTCGTCGGGTCGCGCGCCCGCGCCGGGTGTGCTTTCCCGCGCCGGTGCCGGTTTGGCGGCGTCGCCGGCCAGTCGGCGGCGCAGACGGGCCGACACGCCGCCCGCGTCGGGCAGGGCGGCATCCGACGACATCGCCCTGAACCCGGTGAGCGCGCCGGCGCCTCCCGTCAGATCCGCCATGCCCGGCAACCCGCCGGGCGCAAACACGGCGGAGGCGTCGCCGGCAGCCTCCAGGAACGCGGGATCCCAACCCATCGGCAGCTCTGCCGGCTGGACGATCTCGACCCGCTCTCCGTGTTGGACCACCGAGTTGTCGACCGCGACGAACGCCGTGAAGCGCGAGGCGATGCCGTGAGCCAGGGCGATCCGGACGATCGACGACCGCACGGCCTCGGCCTCGGCGTCGGCGGGCTGCACGGCCCACCGGTCTTCGAGCGCCGCCACGCGGTCGCGCGCCCAGAGCGCGGCCAGCGGGAAGTCGACCCGCACCGGCGTCGCCGTCCACGCTGCCTCGCCGTCGGCCGTGCGCGCGGTCACACGCAGCGCGGCCGGCGCCCCCTCGAACAAGACGCTGGCGGGATGACCCGCGAACAGCCGCGGCGCGACGTCCGCCGCAAGCGCATCCGGCGCAACGCCCTCGACCACGACGTCGGTGGCCACGGGGCTGCCGAAGCGGCTCTCGAGCCCGGCAGCCGCGCCTTCGATGTCGTCGTGCGGCGTCATCAACGTGCAAGTCCCACCGCCGATCCGCGCCAAGCGCCGCAGCAGCGGGGCGTTGACCGCGGTGTCGATGCCCATCGTGAAGAACACGGCCCGATTGCGGCGCCCCGCCACGGCCGCCACGAGCTCGGCGTCGTTCCAGACCTGGCCGTCGGTGATGAACAGCACGGTGCGCAGCCGCCCGGCCGGCGTCTCACCCGCCAGCGCGGCCTGGATCGGCGGGAGCATCTCGGTGCCGCCCGTCGCGTTCAGGCGGCGAATCCAGGCGTCCGCCGCCTCGAGGGTCGCCTGCGTGTAGTCGACGAAACCGTCGTGCAGCGCCTGCGCGCGGTCGTTGAAGGCGATGAGCTGGAACCGGTCGCCGGGGACGAGGCCGTGCAACGCCGTGGAGAGCGCGCGCCGTGCGGCGTCGATCTTGACGCCGGTCATCGACCCCGACACGTCGATGACGAAGACCGCATCGCGCGGCAAGGTCGGCGGCGTCCGATCGGCAGGCGGCGCGACGGTCACCACCGTGAAGGCGCCGTCCGTCCAGGCGCGGGCCGTCGTCGCCTCCGGCTCGGCCGTCGAGAACGCCAGGACGAAGTCGCGGTCGAGCGTGGCCGCGAACGATGGCGCCACGCGCACGTGGGCGGGCGCATGAACGGCAGCGCCACTCTCGACCTCGGTCGTCCCCGCATGTGCAGCCACGACCGATGACCCGGCGGCGTGCTCGGCCAGGCCGCCGGCACCGCCCGGCGCGTCGATGTCGACGCGCACGGCGTGCAGCGACGAGGCCAGCGAGGTGACCGGGCCCGCGACGTCGACCGCGAGGTCGAGAAGCGTCCCGCCTGACAGGCGCAGGGGCGGCTGGAGGTGGGACGCGTCGGGGACGCGATCGGTGTCGGGGAGCGCCCCGGGCCCGGCCGAGCCGGTCGGAGCGCCCGGCAGGTAGCGCGGGGCGATGACGGTCGGGAAGCGCCATCGGGTGCGCCCGTCGATCGTGACCAACCGCTCGACGACGACGATCCGCACCGTCACGTCGGTGCGCGGCGGCAAGTTGGTCACGCGCAGCGTGTGCACGTCCGCCCGCTCGGCCGTGAGGAGCGCCGCGCGGTGGCCCGCCTGGCGTGCCGCGGCAAACGCCTGCTCGGCGGCATCGCGTTCGCGGCACTCGGCCCGAACGGTCACGTCGCCGGCCTCGAGCGAAAGCGCCACGACGGCGCCGTCCGCGGGCAGCGGGAAGATATGGACGGCCTCGAGCGCCACGTCCAAGGGGTTCGTGAAGCGCTGCTCGATCTCGGTCCGGCAACGGTCGCCGACGATCGCTGCCCGGACGCGCACCGATGCCAGCGGCAACGGTTGCTCGCCACTGCCGGCGAGGGCGACCAATCCGCCGGGGCCACGCGGATCGGGAGGTTCGTGGAGGCCGGGTTCCGGCACGAGCACGTCGGTGGACGTGGTCGGGGATCTCATTCGAGCGCTCCTGGTTCGAGCGTGCCCTTGCCGCCCGCCGCGGCGTCCAGCGGGACGGATGGCGCGGCGGGAGGTTCCGGCCCATCGGCCGAAAGCTCGGGCAGAGGGCCGCCACCGCGGTCGCCTTCCGGTCCGGCAAACCACGCCGCCACGGTATCGGGCTCGCCCGGCGGTGGCCACGGCTCCTGACCGGTGAGCCGCTTGAAGGCGTAGCCCATGAACAGCAGCAGCGTGGCCAAGAGCGGCGCAGACAGCAGCAGCCCGACGAAGCCGAGCAGGCTGCCGAGGACCGTCGCGGACAGCAGCAGGGCGGACACCGGCACCCCCAGCGCGTCGCCGGCCAGGCGCGGCGTGATGACGTAGTCGAAGGCCGCATCGATGACAAAGGCCACGACGAACGTGATCGCGGCATAGGTCCAGCCGTGCATGCCGAAGCTCCCGTCCCCCTGGACCACGGCGACGATCGAGGCCACCCCCCACACCGCCACGGGCCCGATGTATGGGATGAAGCGGGCCACCCCGGCCAGCACCGCGACGGCGAACGCGTAGTGCAGGCCGAGCATCCGCATCGCAGCCAGATAGACGACCACCGTGAGGAGAAACAGCACGAACTGGGTGCGCAGGTAGACCGACCAGATGCGCTGCAGCTCGACCCGGAGGCGGAGGATGTCCTCCTCGTAGCCTGGCACGGTGATGCGGGCCAGGACGGCGCCCGGCTGCGGCCCGACATCGATGAGGATGAACAGCGACACCAAGAAGGTGAGCGCGCCGGTGGTCAGGAGGCCGACGCTGCCGCCGATGATGGTGGCGACCACGGTGCCGACCAGCGACGCCATCTCCTGCGCCACGGTGCGGAGACCGTCGCCGTTGCGGGCCAGGCCCGGCAGGTCCACCGGCAGGTGCCACGGGCCGATGTCGACCGCGGCCGGGAGCCCGGCGAGGATCTCGGGGCCGCGTTCGATCGTGGCCTGGACCTTCCCGGCCACGTCGACGAGCTCGTTGCCGACCGAGATGCCCGCGACGGCCAGCACCACCGTCATGCCGAGGGCCAACACGACGAACACGACCACCGACGCCGCGCTCCATGGCAGGCGCACCCGCCGGTGCAGCCAGCCGGCGAGCGGGAACGTGACATAGGCGAGAATCAGGCTGAGGATGACCGAGCTGATGACATCGCTGAACGCGATGAAGAAGCCGCCGATGATCGCGGCGAACACCAGGCCGACCACGATCTTCGTGGCATCCTGCCAGCGAAGGTGCTGGTGGGGGGCGGGGGGCGACTCAGCCATGACAGGCCCTTTCTCGCATGGCGATCAGCCGCCGGCCCCGGCGACCGGCGGCGTGTCGCGACAGATCAGCCCGGTCAGGTACTCGCCTTCGGGGAAGCCGAGCCGGACGGGATGGTCCGGCGGCTGTCCCAAGCGCGCCACGATCTGGGGGTCCCGGCCGGCATCGACGGCGGCCGCGAACACGATCTTCTGGAAGAGGTCGGCCGACACTCGGCCCGAGCACGAGAACGTCGCGAGGATCCCGCCCGGCCGGAGGATTTGCAGCGCCACGCGGTTGGCATCCTTGTAGGCCCGGGCCGCGCGTTCGACCTGCCCCGCCGATGCGGCCAGCTTCGGAGGGTCGAGGATGACCGCGTCGAACGACTCGCCCAGCGCCCGGCACCGCCGCAGGTGGCTGAAGCCATCGGCCTCGACCAAGTCGGCGGGCTCGCACGCGAGCCCGTTGGCCTCGAGGTTGCGCCGCGCCCCGTCGAGCACCGCCTCGGAGGTGTCGACGTTGACCACCCGCCGCGCACCGGCCGCGAGCGCTTGCACGGCGAAGCCGCCGGTGTAGCTGAACACGTTGAGCACGGTCCGCCCGCGGCACCACGCGGCCACGCGGCGCCGGTTGAGCCGTTGGTCGAGGTAGAAGCCGGTCTTGTGGCCCGCGCGGACATCGACCTCGAACCGCAGCGCCTGATCCGCAGGCCCTGGCTCATCGATCACGACGCGGTCCGGCGGCGCCTCGCCGTACCGCACGCCCACCGTGGGCGCCAGCGCCTCCTTGGCGCGCACGTCGACGTCGCTGCGTTCGTAGATGCCCGCCGGAGCGCGGCCGGCCGCCGCGAGGACGTCGACCAGCGCCGCGACGATCGCTGCCTTGCGGACGTCGATGCCGAGCGTCAAGGCCTGGAGCACCACCCACTCGCCGTAGGCGTCGACGACCAGCCCGGGCAGTCCGTCGGACTCGGCGTTGACGAGGCGCCGCCCTCCGGTCGGCAACCACGGGTCGTCGCCGCCGGGGTCGCAGCGGGCGGCGATCGCGCAAGCCAGCGCACGACGCCAGTAGGCGTCGTCGAGGTGCTCGCTCGGGTCCCAGGCATGCAGCCGCACGGCGATCTGTGAGGCAGGGTTGAAGAGGCCGCGGGCGATGAAGTCCCCGCGCGACGTCACGACGTCGACGGCCGCACCGGGAGCCGGCTCGCCCTCGATACGCTCGATGGCCCCGGAGAAGACCCACGGGTGGCGGTTGCGTGCGGCCTTGTCGCGGCCGTGCTTGAGCCGGACCTGTGGGTAGGAGGGTGGATTGGTGGTCATCGACGCGTATCATGCGCGCCCCGGACCGGCGGGTCAACCCCCGGGCGCAGCGGGCGGCCGACCGTCGCCCATGCCGACGCTGCCGCCAAGGCGCGGCGCCGTCGGGTGCCTAGCGCCGCCGGCGCTCGCGCCGCTCGGGAAGACCCAGGAAGCCACGCAGGATGCCGGGCAGCACGAACATGCCGATGAAGAAGCCGGGCGCGCCCATCAAACGGGTCAACACGACCACGCCGACGATCCACACGACCGCAAACACCAGGCGCAGCTCGGGCGGGGGCACGGCGGGATGGGGCGCGGGAGCGATGGGTTGGGGGGCCGCCGTTCGCTCCGCCGGCTTCGCGGGCGTCGGTGCGCGGCCCGTCATGCCGGCAGCGGTCTTGCGCGGCTCGGTCGCCGGCGATGCCGCCGGGCCGGGCTGCGGCCGGACCCGGAGCGGGCGGCGGAAGTGGGCCACGATGCGATCCGGCGCACGGTCGTCCACCGTGGTGTCGTGAAGCGCCCAGCCGTCGACCGCCTCGGCACGCGCGATCCGGTCGACGTCCATCGGCGCGCACGACACCGCCTTCTCCTCGTACACGGTCGGCGCGGCCGGCTCGGCCGGCGCCCCGACCGGCTCGAGCTCGAGCGGGGCGCCGCAAGCCTCGCACACGGCGGCGCCGGCCAGGCCGGCCGCGCCGACGAACACCTGGCCGGCCTGCACGGGGCGGTCGCAGCGCGGGCAGCGCAGCGGCGTCGCCTCGGGAGGCGCCGGAGATCGGTTCAAGGCCGATTCGTTGGTTTCCATCGTCGCCCTCATCGCTTCCGTCGACCACCGCCCGGCTCGATGTCGACCCATCGGTCGGACAGCCTGTTACCGCAGCGCCTTACGCGGCGCGCGGCACGTGCGTTGCGGCCGGGCCTACGCCTGCGCTTGTGCGGGGGTCACCGCCCGCGTGGAGGCCGCGCCGTTCGGGCTGGGCACCATGTCGGCATGCCCCCGGTGACAGGGGCCGCCCACCGCGAGGTAGTCGTACCCCTTGGCCACGAGCGTGTCGAAGTCGTGGATCATCCGCCGGCCGTCGATGACGAGGTAGGGCGGCGGCGCGTTCTCGACGATGGTGTGCGACAGGCCGCGGAACTCCTCCCAGTCCGTCGAGATGAACAGCCCGTCGCTGCCGCGGATCGCGTCGGCGGCCGAGTCGTGATACGAGATGCGCTCGAACAGGTGGTTGGTCTCGGGGTTGAACCACGTCCGGCGCGCCTCCTCGGCCGCGAGCGGGTCGTAGGCCCGGATCGCCTTGACGCCTCGGCCGAGGAGCGATTCGACGACCTTGAGCGCGGCCGAGTCGCGCATGTCGTTGGTGCGCTTCTTGAAGGCCAGGCCCATGAGGGCGATGGTCTTCTGGTTGAAGCTGAAGCCGGTCTCGTGGATGGCGCGGTCGACGAGGTAGGTCTTCTGGAACTCGTTGATGTTGTAGACCGCCTGCAGCAGGTCGGTGGCGCGGCCGGCGCGGTTGAGCTGGTAGATCAGGCTCTGGATGTCCTTGCCGAAGCAGCTGCCGCCCGCGCCGTTGCTGACGTACGACCCCCACGTGCTGATCCGACTGTCGGCGGTGACGCCGAGCTTGAGGTCTTCCATGCGGATGTTGGGCATGGCCTCGGCCAGCCGCGCGCCGACGCCGTTCCAAAACGAGATGTAGGTGAGCAGAAGGGTGTTGCCGATGTACTTGATCGCCTCGGCCGTCTCGGGCGTGGTCTCGAGGTAGCGGATGCGCACGTGGTTGACGAACTGCGGGTACACCCGCCGCAGGATCTCGTAGTCCGCCTCGGTGTCGGCGCCGACCACCACGCGGTCGGGGCTGCGCGAGTCGTTGACCGCGTTGCCCTGGGCGAGGAACTCGGGGTTCGACGCGACGCCGGCATTGTCGACGCCGTGCTCCGCCAGGATCTGCCTGAGGAGGCGCGCGGTGCCGATGGGCACGGTGCTCTTGTTGACCACGACCACGCGCCGCTTGTCGGCCCGCCGGGCCAGGAGCTCGCCGACGTGGTTGGCCGCGCTGAGGTAGTGGGTCAGGTCGGACGAGCCGTCGCGGTTGGGCGGCGTGTTGAGGCACAGGAAGAACGCCTCGGCACCCTCCACGAGGCCGGTGATGTCGGTGGTGAAGAAGAGGTACCGGTCGATCGACTCGGCGATCGACGCCGCCAGGCCCGGCTCGTTGACGTAGCGCTCGATCTGCGCGGGGTCGCCGCTGCGGTAGGCGGCCATGCGCGTGGCGTCGATGTCGTAGGCGTGCACCTCGTGGCCGTACTCGGCCATGACGGCGGCGTGGGTGAGGCCGACGAATCCGGTGCCGACGACGATGATCTTCATGGAGTTCAATGCCTCGAAGAGTGAAGTCCGCTGAAAGAGCTTTGGAGTTGTTCAGTGGGGAACGTATGCTTGTCTAGATTATACAGTATAGCACGGACCTGAGCTATGGGGAAAGTGGCTCTGCACAGTCATAGCTTAGTCATGATTACCTACATGAGTTATCCTTGTGATGGCTCCATGAGAACCACTCTGAAACTCGTGCCGGGAGTTCATCGTGATCGAATGACTCGATATAACCATTTTGGATGCGCCAAACTTATTGGAGACTCCAGCCCTAGGCCCATTTTGACAATCAGACTCCGAAGCTCTGAATCAACACTCATTGTATGCACGATCCGATCCATGATATGTCGCCGAAGAAGAAGATTTCTACAAATCCTCCAACCAACAAAAAGGAGTCGGAAGCGGCGAGACAGTTCTGCTTCATACAGTCGTGAGTATGGTTGGGACAAGCCAATGCCAGCATGCAAGCACTCAGACGCAAGAATTCCACTGTAAAGCGCAAGGTCAATCCCTTCTCCAGTAAGCGGATTCACAAGTCCGGCCGCCTCTCCAACAAGCATCCAATTTGCCCCAGCGATCCGCTGCGTGCCATAGTCCGATCGAATGGGATAACCCTTGACATCGTCCTCTCTCGTGACTCCACACAAGACTTCCTGATTCACTCGGCGGTTAATAAATGCATCAAGCATCTCAATGTTAGATGTTGCACGGTGTCGCCCTCTCACCACTCCGATTCCGATGTTCGCCCTCTGATTTGCCACTGGGAAGACCCATCCGTAACCGGGAATCAGCTCTTCGTCAAAATACAATGCATAATCCTTGGGGAGTGGGATTGATGTCGAATAATAGGATCGAGTCGCCAAGGAAACATTCTGAGTGTTCACGGTGAAACCACAACGCCGCAAAAACCCTATGTTGGCACCAACAGCGAAGATCACATGTCTGGGCTGAATCTTCACTCTGACATTGGAGTCCAGGTGCTTCGCCGTCAGAGATGTGATCAAATCGCCATCCGTTTGCACCTCTTCGATTCGCGTGTGCAGCATCGCTTCAGCGCCAGATGATAATGCGTACTTTAGAAGGATACTGTCAAGGTCAATGCGAGGCATTGCTAGTGCGTACTCATTGGCTCCCAATGACTCGTCGAATCGTGAGCGATTCATCTTGCCCATCGGAGATTGAATCAACACATTCTCGATTCGGAATGCACCTTCGGACTCCACTTGCGACAAGACATTTAGCCTGATCAACATGCGAACCGCAAGTGGCGATATGCCATCACCGCACGTCTTATCGCGCGGGAATTGTGCGCTATCTGCAATCACAACACGATGTCCATGCATGGCAAGATATGAGGCTGCCGCGCAACCACTTGGGCCAGCACCGATCACCAATATGTCGACGCTCTTGGATCTCATATCTTACTAATCAACGCTTCATATATACTGAACACGGGAGGTCAGCCTGCGAGGTAGTCCGCTATTCGTTTGCCGATCAGATCAGATGCATACGTTAGTATCGGTATCGTGAGCGATGCACCCAGAGATGTCAGGCTTCCCAATGTAATCATCGAATTGGGTCCACTGGATATTGTCCTCTGTAGACCGGCAAGTTTCTCAATGGTATCAACCGTCGCCGCATCAGGAGTCGCGCTAGATCCTCTAAGCGCGGCAATCATTTGCTCAATGTCACTTATCGACCGATGCTTACCCTTAATTACCATACGGCGCAACTGTCGATGAGGGCCGATAAATGTCGCAATCGCCACCAACATTACCGTCGCAGACAGCATAAGCAACACATCATACCTACTAACAACAGAACCAATGAATACGTTGATCCCTATTACGGATAGTGCCGCAACAAGAGTCGATCTCATGCTCAGACGAGTAGCCATTGATGCAATTTCCCTTAGACAAGGAGTTAAATCGGGTCTCACCCAATGAAGTTCAACCGCAGCTTGACTCATACGGTTCCATAGTCTGGGGTACATGACTCCACCATAGAGAAGATTTGACGCCACCAGCCACATAAGAGAGAGAGAGAATGACATTGACAGTCGCAACCCATGATCATCTCTATCTACCAAAGCAAATGAGGCAAAAAATATGATAGCAGCAGATCCCAACTGGAATGCGGCTTGGATTCTCAGGCAAAACACACTTCGCAGCCAATCCAGCATCGCAACTATCTCATCGGCATCAGTCATCAACTTCGCCAAATTCCTTACAAGAGTAGAGAATCCCATCCGACGTTCCCGCACGGAAATCACGATGCACAAAATACCGAAGACCGTGAGGAGTAACTGCGGTACTAGAATAATCGACGATTCATCTGTGAGTGAAATATTGACGACCACCATACAGGAGTACAACAGCAGTCCGAGCAGTATCGATGACGCAATGTAGTCTGTATCGATACCAGGAAATCGTCGAAATACCCGTTGTGACAAAGTGTGCAGAATATAGGTTATTGGACTCAGGTTTCCAATCGCACCGTGATCAGGCTCGAAGAACTCAGCGAGTTCTCTTCGAGGGCAAGTGGTCGCAGATTCTGGTGATGTCACGATTACACCTCTCCGCCTATGCCTCGGTAATCGGGCTCGAGTAGTTCGATCGTACTTGTTCAGCCCGCGTCTGACGTAACGGGCAGCATCGAGGGAGCGGTCTGACCGTGGAAGTGGGCATCGATGGCAGACGAGAGGTAGCCGAAGACGTCGCGGTGCTGGAGTTCGATGCTGGCGGTGACGGTCAGGATGCGCTTGACGAACCGTGCGCCCATGTCCGACTCGGTGCGGTAGCTGAGCTTGCGCCAGATAACGGCGTAGCGCAGCAGCCGCTCGCAGAGGTTGTTGGTGACCGGGATGGTCGCGTCGACGGGGAAGGCCCACAGATGGTCCTCGATCTTGAGGATCTCCTGAGCTTTCGCCCGAGCCTTGGGCCCTGGAGCGCTCTTGGCTGCCCACGTCAGCCGGTCAAGGGTTCTCCGGCGCACGGGCTCGAGTCGGCTGACCATATCCGCGTGGTCGATCTCGCCGGCCCGCAGGGCGGCGTCGGCGTCCATCACCTGACGGGCGCAGTCGACGCGTCGCTGCCCATGCCACGGGCTGCCGAAATGCTCGACCATCGCGGTGAAGTCACGCAGCAGGCGCGCCCAGCACAGTTGGCGCCGCTCGAGGTGCGCGTAGGCACTCCAGCGATCGCTGCACACCACGCCGCCAAACGACTCGCCCAAGATCTCCTTGACGATAACACTGCCACGGCGACGGGTGATGGTAACGACAGCCAGGCACTCCGTCGCCGTTACCCAAAGCCAAGCCCGGCTCTTGAGGTGCCGCCAGCTGATCTCGTCCTTGCCGACAACCGGTGCACTCTTCCGCACCTTGCGCGCCTCGGTCACCGGCCCTTCCAGCGCCACCTCGACCCGCTGTTCCATCGCGCAGATGCTCCCGGGGCTGATCGACAGACCATGGAGCATTCCGAACAGCTCAACCACCAAGCGTTTACTCTGCCGGAAGCGCCCGACCAGGATCGCTGCCAGCGTGTGCAGTCCAACCCCGAAGGCGCTATCCGATACCCCTGCCGGCAACGCGCCGGTCGTCGTGCTCCCGCAGGCTCGGCAACTCAGTCTGAGGCGTCGGTACTCCCGAACGATCACCTTCGGCGTCGGAATGTCGACCACCTGATGCCGCTCAGGCGCCGGATTGTCGCCCTCCAGCAGCGCTCCGCACGACTCACAGCTCGTCGGCCGGCAGTCCACGATCTCGTCGACTTGCTCGGCGGGCACCAAGCGTCGGCTCGTGCCTTCGTGACCAGGCTGGCCGCCCCGGCCGCGACTGCCGGGCTCGCGCTTCCGCAGCGGCACTTGGGGGCCGTCTGACGACGGCGGCTTCGACGAGTTCCGGCTGTTGGTCGCCAGCTTCGACTCAAGCACAGCGATTCGCTGCTGCATCTCGGCATTCTCGGCTCGGAGTTCGGCGACGAGGACCCGCAACCGGAGGTTCTCGGCTTGGAGCCGCTCGACCTCCAACTCCACCGTCGTGCGGTTTCCGCGCACTCTCAACCGCTTCAGCATGGCGTCAGGGTACCTCCGTCCCGCCGGATTCGCAAACCGTCAGCTGGCCAGGCTGAACAAGTACGTTCGATCTTGGCGGCGTCCAGAACGAGCACGTCGACGCCGCCGCGGGCAAGCGTCAGCGCCGCAGCGGCTCCCGCCGGACCTCCGCCGACGACGACGACGCGGCGCCGCTCCACCGCCGCCATCACCGCCCGCGGAAGCGCCGACCGCCGCCGATGCGCGGCGGCACCGGGCCGGAAGGCATCCCCCCGCGTCGGCCCGGCATGACCATCTGCACCGGTGGCCGCTGGAGCTGCAAGGCCCACCACTCGGGCTCGTAGGCGCTCATCTTCATCTTCTTGCCGGTGTGCAGCGCCTGCAGGTTGCGCGTGATCGCGTCGTCGCCCGGCATGTGCTTCTGCGCTCGCTGCAGGATGTCGATGGCCGACTGGTTCCGCCCTCGCCGCCACTCGCACCAGGCATAGGCGCTCCACAACATCCCGGCGTCCTTGTTGGCCTTGACGGACTCCTCGAAGATCTGCCTGGCCTTCTCGTCGTCCTTGCGCTCGAAGTGGTACGCGGCCAACATGGCCTTGGCCTGCCAGTTGTTGGGCAGCGCGCGCTCGAGCAGCGGCCGTGCGCGCTCGTGGTCCTGCTTGGCGGTGTAGAGGATCACGCCGACCTGCCCGTCGATGAGGCGGTCCAGCATGAGCTGCCAGGCCGCGTAGCGGCGCGCCCGCTCGAGCAGCTCGATGGCCGCATCCACCCGCTGGCTCCCGAGCGCCCGCTCGACCTCGGGCAGGAGCGCCCGCAGCCGGCGGTTGACGAAGATCGCGATGCCGAAATAGACGCCCAACCCGGCCACGAGGCCGCCGACGAGCGCGGCGAGCCAACCGAGACGCGTGCCGGAAAGCGGGTAGTAGAGCGCGGCGAAGGCGATCGTGGCGGTGATCGCGCTGGCGACGATGCCGTACATGGCAGGCGAACTCCCCCTGGGGGTCATGGCGGGGTGGCGGGTGGCACCGGGCCACCGTCTGCTCGTTCGGAGGCCGCGGGGGCGGATGCGGCACGAGTATACCGCGCGGCCATCCCGCAGGCCAGTCCGGCCCTCCGCTGCCACCTGCTGCACGGCCGCCATGTCTTGCCCGCCACGACACGGCGCGCCTCCGGCCGCTACGGCGCGTCGGCGATCCAGCGTCCGGAGGCGCCGCAGCCCGGCGCCTCCCAGGTGCCCTCGGCCGTCGTCGCCGACGTGAACTGCCCTCGGAACGATCGGCCGGCGCTGTCGACGGTGGTGAAGCCCCCACCGACGACCGGGACGCACGCGTCGAGGAAGAACGTGCCGCAATCGGTGACGCGGGCGCTCAGCGTGCAGACCTCGCCCCCGGCCGCCGAGACGATGAAGTGCACGTACTCCAGCCCGCGCGTGCCCCGCCCGAACCAGCTGCCAGGCGCGACGCGCTCCCCCTCTGCGGGCGCGTTCCGGGCGGCCCATGGCAAGTGCAGCTTGGCGGAGAGCGGTCGGTCCGGGCCGCGCCGAGTCGGCGTCGGGGTGGGGGTGCAGTCGTCGCCGCAGCTTCGCCGCGTGGGCGTCGCGGTGGCGTCGCGCCCCGGCGTGCGGGTCGGGGTCGGCGTGCAGTCCTCGCCACAAGACCTGCGCGTCGCCGTCGGCGTCGCGGTGCGCTCGATGCCCGGCGTGGGCGTGGGCGGCACCGTCGGCGCCGCCCCGTCCGCCAGGCGGTACGTCAACGTCAGCACCGGGCCCTTTTGGCGGAGGTCGGTGTCGGCACCGTAGAAGATGACCGATGTCGCGGTGCCCGGCGTACCGACCAGGCGCAGCGCATAGCCGTAGTCCTGCCTTGGGTGCGCGAGCCAGAAGCGGAAGGCCTCGGTGACCAGCGGCCCGCCGAAGTCGGCACGCGCGTTGATGGCCGACAGCGTCACCACCGCGTCGACGCGCTCGGCGAGGTCGTTGGCGCCGTCGTAGTCGGCCTCCCGGTCGCCGCGGCCCCCAAGCGCCTGTGCGCCGGGCCGGTTCCACGCCTGGTTGGGATGCCGGTGGTGGTTCCACGTCGGGCCGCCGGTGGGGTTGGAGTTGTAGTCCTGGCGCCCGGCAGGGTCGTCCCAGCCCTGCAGCACACGACGCAGCTCGATGGCCTGTGCGTCGCCGTCGCGCGGCAGGAGCGAGAAGCTGGCGTCGAGCACGTCGTCCTCGCGCGTGACGCCCGTCGCCGCCCGGAACGCCTCCTGCCACTCGAAGCGCACGAAGCCGGGGTTGGGCCCGCCCTCGGTGCGGTAGACCCAGGGGCTGTCGTTGCCCCAGCCGGCCAGCCCGGGCCCGATGGGCGAGGCGTCGAGCACCGGCACGGTCAGGTTCTCGTAGCCCGAAGCGCCCAGCGTGATCGTGAGCCGATCGCCCAGCGTGAGCTCGTGGGCGTTGCGCGGGTCGTCCTGGGCGATGACGTTGGCCGTGCCGCCCGTGGCGCTCGCGGCGGCGTCGCGGATGGGGCCGGCCGGCTCGAGCCGATAGCGCAGACCCGCGGCCGAGGCGGCCAGCGCCGTCGTCAACGTGACGCGGTCGCCGTTTTGGGCGTCGAACCGGGCTGCGACGATGGGCTGCACGGCACCCGACGGCAGGGCGACCAGCCGGTAGTGGGCCGGGTTGCCGGCGCTCTCGCCGTCCACCGTCTCGTTGAACCACACTTCGATGCGCGTCCGCGAGGTGGGCGACACGCGTTCGATGCGCGGTGGCGCTGTGTCACGCAGTTGAGCCGCGGCCTTGCCATCGAGGTTGCCGTCGATGGACAGGACGAACGCGGCCAGGTCCAGCCGCTGTCGAACGGTGAGGTCATGGATGTGGCCGTGGGGCTTCGGACGGCCGGGCTCGACGAAGTCGTCCATGAGGCCCATGATGTCGGTGGCCCATCGGTAGGCGCTGCGCAGGTGCGGCCGGGCAAAGGCGCCGACGAGGCTCGGGGTGCCCGTGCACCAGAGGCACTCACCGCGCTTGGCGCTGTCGTTCAGCTCGAGCTCCTCGCCGGGACGGCGCGCGCCGACGTCGTGGAAGCCGTGGTCCAGGAACGCCGTCGCGGGCACGTGGCAGCCCGCGCACGCCGCGTCGGCCGGCCTCACGTGCGGGCTGCCGTTGAAGAAGGTGGCGCCCCGCACCGCCGCTTCGGTCAGGGATCCATCGGCGGCGCGGTGCGGGCTCCTGGCCAGCGGCGGAACGGACATGACGTAGGCCGCCAGCGCGTCGAGGTCGGCGTCTTGGCCGGCGTTCGGCGGTCCGAGCTCCGGCTGCGCCCGGTCGCCGAGGAAGCCGGTGCCGCCCATCTGGGGGCTCTGTGCGGTCCACTCGAAGTCCTGCACCTCGTCGCGATCGCCGCTGGCGTGGATCTGGCCCCAGCCAAGCGACGGGTGCCGCTGCCCGGCGGTGAGCGTGCGCCCAAGCCCGAGGAGGTCCAGCGTCACGCGCGGGCCGTGGCGCTGCCCCGCCGTGCCGGCCGGCGTCTTGTGCATGCCCCAGGCCCGGCCGTCGCTCTCGCCGTTGATGTGGCACGTGGCGCAGGCGACCTTCTCATTGCTCGAGAGGCGCGGGTCGGCGCTGGTGTAGAACAGCTTCGCGCCACGCAACAGCACCGGATCAGACACGGGGTAGCGCTCCAGGCGGGGCGGCAGGCCCGTGGCCAGCCGCCGCGTCTCGCGCGGGCGCGCGGGATCGCTCAAGTCGACGACCGACACGTCGAGCGACAGGTCGTTGTAGACGTAGGCCACGGGCTCGGTGGGCGACAGGGCCACGCCCATCGGGCGATCGCCGACGCGCACCTCGGGCAGCTTGGGTGTGCCGCGGCTGTCGGCGGAGCGGAACGGCGCGATGTCCCACGGCAGCACCACCAGCTCGTTGCTCTGCTCGGCCAACACCGCGGCGTAGACCTTGCCACCCAAGCGCGCAAAGCCGATGTCGACGGCGCCCGAGATCGACGCGTCCCAGCCCCACCCCAGCCACGCCGGATTGTTGTGCCCCTGGCTGGGGTTGTGCACGCTGACCGCGGTGAGGACCGCCTTGTCGCCGGCCAGCACCCGACGGGTCGCCAGGTCGAGCCGCCGCAGCGAGACCTGCACCGTGCTGTCCGGCGTGAACCCGTCGGCGTGCATGTTGTGGTACTGCGTCGGCAGCCAGACCTGCTGCAGCCCGGTCGACGACGGGATCTGCGCCGGATGGCCGCGGAAGTTCAGGTAGCCGCCCTCGGCGACGTTCTTGGCCGCGTCGGGGTTGGTGAGCTGCGGGTTGTTCTGCGGGGTCGCCGCGAAGGCGGTGACGCGCGTCGCGACCTTCGGCGCTGGGCCCGAGACGTCCACACGCGTGAGCTGTGCGTGCTCGTCGGTCACCAAGAGGTGGCTGACCCAGGCCGACGTCCCGTCCTCGGTCCACACGATGCCGTGCGGCGACACGAACACGTCCCCGAGCGGGATCACCGCGCGCGTCGCGGTGTCGATGATGGCCAGCTTGTTGGACCGATGCAGCGTCACCAGCGCCCACTTCTGCTTGCCGGACGCGGCATCCGGACGCGATAACGCGATCGAGTACGGCCCGCTCCCCCACGGCAGCGCGACGGTGGCCTTGACGGCGCCCGACGCGCCGTCCAGCACGTACACGCGATCGGTGTCGTGGCACGCCACCCACACCTCGCTGCCGTCTTCGAGCACCGACAGCCCGCGGGGGCTGTCGACCACGGCCGGCTCGGGCAGGAGGAAGGCGGACACGCTTTGGTCACGCGTGTCGATGCGGAACACGGTGTCGGCGTGGGCGTTGGCAGCCCAAACCCATCGACCGTCGGCGGTGACCTGGATCGGGCCGCTCTTGAAGGCGCGATCGCCGACCGGGTCGGCGGCGCGGGCCTGACCGGCGAGGGCGAGCACGAGCGGGGCGGTGGCGATCAGCGTCGAGCGGCGCATGGTGACCTCTTCGCAGGATGCGGTTCGGGTGCGGCGTCGGCCGGCGGCGTTCGGGCGATGGCCGCCGCGGGTCGACAAGATCATGCCCCGGGAACCCCAAAGGGTCACGCCACGGCACCAAGGTCGCCCTGAAGCGGATCGAGGCGGTGACGCGCGCCTCCGGATTCATCGGCGCCGCGCCGCCCGCCGTATCATTGGACCATGACCGTCGCCCATGCTTCAGCCCCGGCGCCGGCCCCAACCGCGTGGGGCCCGCACCTCGCCGGGCACGCCGCGGTGCCTGCGCCCGACCCCGCCGACGTCGTCGTCCGCTTCCTCGAGTGGGTCGCCGCGGGGGGCCGCACGCCGTACGACCACCAGGTGTCGGCGCTGCTCGAGCTGGCCGCCGGCCGGCACGTCGTCCTCGGCACGCCGACCGGCTCCGGCAAGTCGCTCGTCGCGCTCGGCCTGCACACGCTGGCGCTCGCCGCCGGGCAGCGGTCGTTCTACACCAGCCCCACCAAGGCACTGGCCAACGAGAAGTTCTTCCAGCTCTGCGACATCCTCGGCCCGGCGCGCGTCGGCATGCTCACGGGCGACGCCAGCGTCAACCCTGCGGCACCGGTGATCTGCTGCACGGCGGAGGTTCTGGCGAGCATGGCGCTTCGCGACGACCCCGGCCGCCTGCCGCCGCACGTGGTCATGGACGAGTTCCACTTCTACGGCGATCCCGATCGCGGCTCGGCCTGGCAGGTGCCGTTGGCGATGATGCCGGCGACGCGCTTCCTGCTGATGTCGGCGACGCTCGGCGACGTCGAGGTCGTCGCCGGGCACCTGCGCGTTCGGTCGGGCCGCGAGGTCGCGGTCGTCCGCTCCGACTCCCGGCCCGTCCCGCTGGACCACACGTGGCGCGAGACGCCGATGCACGAAACGGTCCAGTGGCTGGTCGAACGCGACTGGGTGCCGGCCTATCTCGTCTGCTTCTCGCACCGTGAATGCGGCGAGCTGGCGCAGCGCCTCACCAGCCTGACGGTGGCCTCCCGCGCCGATCGCGCGCGGATCGCGAACCGTCTCGCCGAGACCCGACTCGACACCCCCTTCGGGCGCGACCTGCGGCGATTCCTCGGCCACGCGATCGGCGTCCACCACGCCGGGATGCTGCCGAAGTACCGCCTCATCGTCGAGCAGCTCGCGCAGGCCGGCCTGCTGAAGGTGATCTGTGGCACCGACACGCTCGGCGTCGGCGTGAACATCCCGCTGCGCACCGTGGTCTTCACCGCGTTGGCCAAGTTCGACGGCCGACAGAGCCGGGTGCTCAGCGTGCGCGACTTCCGGCAAATCGCCGGCCGCTCCGGACGCAAGGGGTTCGACGACCTCGGCCACGTCGTGGCGCAGGCGCCGCCTCACGTCGTCGAGAACGCGCGGTTGGCACGGTTGGCCGCGGGCGGGCGCAAGAACGTGCGGCGAAAGAAGGCCCCGCCCGGGGCCGTCCAGTGGAGCCAGGCGACCTTCGACGACCTCGTCCGCCGCCCCGTCGAACCGCTCACGCCGCACCTCCGGCTCGACCACGGCCTGATCGTCGACGCCCTTCGCCGCACGGCCGAGCCGTTCGGCTATGCCGCGGTGGTGGCGCTGGTTCGTCACAGTCATCAACCCCCCGCGACGCATGCGCGTCTGCTGCGCGACGCCGCCGTGCTGTTCCGGTCGCTGCGGCGTGCCGGACTGATCGAGGTCAGCCGCGTGTCCGAGGTCGGAAGCACGGGCGCACCGCCCTGGCGCCGGGTCGGCGTCGCCGCCGAGCTCCAGCCCCGATTCGCGATGCGCCGCACGCTGTCGCTGTTCCTGATCGACGCCGTCGACCACCTCGACCGAACGTCCGCCAACCACGCGCTCGACGTCGTGAGCGTCGTCGAGGCGATCCTCGAAGACCCCGTCGCCATCCTGCGGCAGCAGCAGCACCAGGCCCGGGCCGCGATCGTCGCCGCGCTGAAGGCCGAGGGCATCCCGTTCGAGGAGCGCGTGGCCCAAGTGGCCGACGTCACGCACCCGCGCCCCCTGGCGGACTTCGTCGAGCGCCGCTTCGCGGCCTTCGCCGCCCACCACCCGTGGGTCCGCGCCGACGAGGTGCGGCCGAAGTCGATCGCCCGCGACCTCCTCGAGCGCGGGCTCGACTTCGCCGGCTACGTCAAGCGCTACGGTCTTCAGCGCAGCGAGGGGCTGCTCCTCCGGCACCTCAGCCACACCGTCAAGGCGCTTGTCGAGAACGTCCCGGCGACCTCCGCGACCCCCGCCCTTCACGCCTGCACCGAGACGCTGCGCGCGGTGGTGGTCGCGGCCGACGCCAGCTTGATTGAGGCCTGGGAGCGCCTGCGCGCCCTCGAGCAGGCGGCGCGCCCCGATTGACACCCGCCGCTCACGTGCGTTCGGCGCGATGAGGCCGGCGCAGCCGCACCTGCACCCGGATTGACAACGCTCCGAGCGAAGGCCAGAATAGCCGTCGATGAGCGACCGCGATCCCGACGGCCGGGCCGAACACGATCCTACGCCGCCCCCCCCGCCCGACGCCGGGCCAGGCGCCTCGACCGCCAGCGCCGCCGCCGGCGCGTCCGGTGGCCCGGCCGGCGGTCCGCCGCCCGCCGGCGACCCCGGCGCGCCGCTCATCGATCAGCTCAGCGGCGCGGTCGTCAGCACCGCCCGGGGCGTGCGCGGGCGCTGGATTTTCGTGGGGTGGACGGCGGACCGGCTGCCCGCGGCGGCGACGGCGCTCGAGCAGCTGTCGGACGGAGCGCGACAGGCGCTGACGGCCGGTCGTGGGGCACGGCTCGAACCCCGCAAGGTGCCGTTCGCCACCGTGATCCCGGTGACGTACGTCATGACCGGATCCGCGATCGACTTTGCCGACACCCCCGGCCGGCGCGCCGAGGACCAGGTGGGGTACACCGTGCTCGACGCCCGGGGGCAACGCCGCGAGATCGCCCTTGGTGAGCTGGCGGCCCTGGGGTCCATTGTGTCGGCCCGCGAGCCTTGGCAGGCAGTCCAGCCGGGCACCAACCTCGGCCTGGCGGTCGACACGGTGCCGTTGTACACCCTCTTCACCACCTTGCCCGGCATCCGTGCCGACACCGGGCTGGCGGTCCTGTTCGACCCCACCATCGCCGGCAGCACCAACAGCCCGGCGTTCCGCTCGTTCGTTCGCCACACGGTAGGCCGGCTCCTCGTCCTCGACGAGTCGCAACCGGCAGCCTCCCGCAAGGGCTACCTCGACGTCGCGGGCCGACGCGCCGGCAAGCCGCCCACGGGCGGATTCCTCCAGACGCTGGTGTGGATGCGCAAGATGGGGCTGATGGACTTCGACGACCCTTGGCTGCAGCAGATGCGGGCCACCGGGCGCAGGAACCAGGGCCGGTTCATCCGGCTGATGCGCGCCCTCGGGATGGTCGAGGTCAGCGACGAACTGCTCGACGAGCTCTCCGACCCGCGTCCGCACTACGATGTCGATCCGCTCGAGCTCGACCAGATGATCGACATGGCCGGCGAGATGTACGAGGTCGCACGTCGGCACCTCGGCGGGTGACGCAGGCGCCGGCACGACCGGCGCGCGAATCCCTTGATGCCCCGCTCGAGCGGCAGGTTGCCGCCAGGGCTTCAGGGCACGCGATAGGCCTCCACCAGAACGGTGCCGCAGCGCGCGAGCTCGACGCGCTCTCCACCCGGCGCCGCCGCCGCCAGCGCGTCGAGCTTCGCCGCGTTCGCCGGGCCCACCACCACCCACGCCGGCCGAACGTCGCCAATGGCCGCAGCGAGGTCGAGCGTGTCGCCGGGGACCGTGTAGACAAACCCCGAGCTCCCCGGCGCCCCGGGGCGTGGGACCTCCGGCGGCAGGGTTGCCAGGTCGCGCGGCTCGCGGTTCGAGAGAAACACCTGGTTCAGAAACGGTGCGAGCGCAAAGTCGGGCTCGGTCGCCGCGAAGGCGGTGTCGGTCCCGCCGCGGTCGCGGAAGAGGCGTCCCACGAGCGCCGCGGAGGCGGAGCGCGGATCGCCGTAGCGGCAGTTGACGAGGTGGTCCCGGAAGTAGTAGTTCACGTTGTAGGCCCCTATCCCGAGCGCTGCGATCGTTGTCGCCACCCACGGCGCACGCGCACCGAGACCCAACCCCCGCAAGCCGCCGTCCGCCAGCACCACCATGGCCAGGGTCACCAGGATGGCGCACGACGCCAGCACGCCGGTGATACGGTATGCCGATGCGTTGGGCAGGAGCACCAAGGCCAGCGCGGCGACGGCGCCCACGACGTGCAGCACCGGCAGCAGCGGCCTCAGGCCGCGCCACCTCGTCAGCGCCACGGCCAACCCCAGCACCAGGAGCGTCGCCGAAACGGCGTCGAGCATGGGGATCCGCGCGGAATAGTACATGTCGACGGGATAGGTCCCGAGCGCCAGGAAGGCGTCGCGGAGCTGTGTCGCGAGCACCGCGAGGTCGGGCGGCGGCTCGCCGAGCTCGGCCCGATGCTGCACCAGCCCCACCATCCCCAGGCGCGACATGTAGTCGCCCGTTCGGTAACGGGCCCAGTACAGGATCGGCGCCGCCGTGACCAACGCGGCGCCGAACGAGGCGGCCACGAGCCCGAGGCGGGAGCGGAGGTAGCCGGGGTCGATGAGCGCGATCGCGACGAGATAGACGGCCACGACGACGTCGATCAACCGGCCGCCGACGTAGCCGTACTGCGCCAGGCCGAGGGCCACCCCCGACACCGCCATCCAGCCCGCATCGCGGCGGTCGAGCCCGCGCAGGAGCCCGAACATGGCCACCATCGCCGTCAAGCTGTCGCACCCATGACAGAACGCGATGCGGCTGAAATGGATGTGGGCGTGCGACACCGCGAGGAGGAACCCTGCCAACATGCCCACCCGGCGCCCGAAGAGCTGCCGGGCGACGAGGTAGGTCGCCGGAACCGCCAGCGCGCCGCCCAGCGCGCTCGGCAGGCGGAGGGCCAACACCGCATCGTCCAGCCAGGCATAGGGCACGCTGACGAGGTAGTAGTACAGGTTGCCGTGCCCCCAGGCCGACCCGAAGATGTTGCCGGTCGCGGTCACCGCCAGGTCGCGGCCGATGTCGCCGATCATGCCCTCGTCGCCGTCGATGATGTCCGGCAGGGTTCCGAGGCGCCACACGCGCAGCGTGAGCGCCAGGGCCAGGAGCGCGGCAACGTCCAGGAGCGCCGTCCGATGGCGGCGGAGCGCTTGCCGCCACCAATTGGGGCGCACCACGCGCTCGCCCCACCCCATGGCGGCGAGGTACAGGCCGATCGAGGCCAGCCACAGGCCGAACACGTCCCAGTATGACACCGGGCCATCGGCGCGCAGCACGAGCACGGCGTAGATCGAGACGGCCAGCGTCAGCGAGACGGCCACGGCGGCGGCGCGCAGCGGGGATGCCGCAACCGCCACCACCCAGCGCCGCGCGAGCACCAAGGGCTCGACGGCCAGACCGCCGAGGGCTTCCCGCCACCCACGTGCACCGGGAGGGGTCTCGCGAGCGGCCATCGACCTCACCAACGCAGGGAGGTCACGAGCCTTGGCCGACCAGGCAAGGGCGGCGATGCACAACGCGCCCGCCAGGTAGTCGAACAGGCCAAGCGCCATGGCCCGATCGCGGGCCAGGAAGAGCTGGCCCGTGGCGGTCAGCGCGAGGGCCAGGAGCGCATAGGCCGCACCGGTCGTTTCCGGAGATGGGCTCGGCCCCGCGGGGCTCCCGGATTCTGTCGGGTCCGGCGCGGCGTCGGCCGGTGGTGCGCCGGCATCCCGGGCGGCGGCACCCGCGTCCTCGGGTTGCATACCGCCCGTCTCAGAGGGCGGGGAACCGTTCGCGCCGGCAGGAGGGACCGAAGGCGCCGCGGTGTGCTCCATGGTCGGATCACCGCCCGCCGAGCTGGTACCCTGTCAGGAACGTCTGCCGATCTTGGCGCAGCTGGGCCTCGTCGTTGCTGCCGGGATACTGCGGGGCGTGGGGCTGCTCGACCAGGTAGAGCTGCGCCTCGGGCACGTCGAACTGGCTCTTGAGCTCGTCGAACACGCGTCGACCGCGTGCCGCAGCCAGCCGATCGGACTCGGCTGCGGTGCAGGTCGGGCAGATGCGCGGGCCAGGGTAGGCGGCGCCTCCCTGGACCTGCAGCACGCAGTCCTGGCACGTGCGCAGGAACCGCACGGCCTCGCCCAAGGTCGCAAGCGCCGCGGCCGGGTCCCGGAAATCGGTCCGGTTGGCCATGAACTCGATCTGCACGCCCTTCTGGAACAGCACCTGCGCCTGTTGGATCTGGGCGTCGGTCACCGCCGCCGCGTTGGTGAAGTCGGTCACCTGGAAGATCTCGGCGCTCGGCCGCTCGTTGGGCTGGCCGAGCAGCTCGGGATCGGCCTTGACGGCCTGGACGAACTGCGGGGCGATCAGCGTCTCGACGGCCGTCACGGGCGGCACGTCGACCCCACAGTACCCCCAGTAGAACGCCGCCTCGTCCAAGCGGTTGAGCAGCGTCTGCCGGCTGTCCATCAGCTGGGCGGCGTCGCGCAGCGTCGCGAACGCCTCGCTGTCGAGCTGTTGCCGGAACTCGGCCGCGTCGGTGGTGGTGAGCAGCGCCTGACGGCCAGGGTCGTCGCCGGCCCATGCCACCATGGCGGCCAGCGCCGAGTCGGGGTCGCGGGTGAGGTCGCGCAACGCAGCGTAGTAGGCGCGCGTGAAGGCCTCGAACGCCGCGGGCTCGCGCTCGACGGCCGTGGACGAAAACTCGACGATGTCCCAGAGGATGCGCACATCCTTCGACGACAGGATGACCTGGCTGCCGGGCACGGCGGCCAGCGCCCGCGACACCTCGGGCTCCCAAGCCACCACGGAGAGGATGTTTTGCTCGGCGCCGGCATTGATCCAGTCGTCCACCGCCGCCGCCGCGTCGTCCATGCGGATCGGAAGCTGGATCGGCTGGTTGGCGCTGTGGCTCGCGAAGCACGCCATGTACTCGCTGACGCTGTAGCCGGTGAATGCCACCGCGTGCTCGAAGATGTCGTTCCAGGTGTCGACCCCGGCCTTGACGACGATCGCGTCGTTGCCAGCGCTCTGGCCGATGGGAATGCCCACCGCCACGCCTTCACCGCACTTGCGGGTGGCGTCGACCGTCGTTGCGAGCGCCTGGTACTCGCCGCTCCGGACGGCCTCGCACTGCCCGGCCTCGTCGAGGGCGATCGCGTCGCTGTAGACGTCGAAGAGCTGCAAGTCGTGGCCGAGCGCCTCGAGGTACCCGCCGGCCTCCATGTGCACCAGCGTCGCCATGTACGGGGTGTACTGCAACGTCAGCACACGGAACGGCGGCAGCCCGCTGTCGTCGCGCGCTCCCGCCGCGCCGGTCACCGCCCGCGTCCCTGCGGCCCGCGGCGCCGTCGCTGCGGCGCTGCCTTCGCCGGTTGCGGGTACGAAGCCCCTTGCGCGGGTGGCCGTCGGCGCGACGACCCCCCCGAGGCCCGGATCGATGCCCGTCACCTGGAGCCCGGCACGCTGGAAGGCGAACCACGTGCCCAACCCGCACAGGCCGAGCACGATCAAGAGCGCGAGAATCACCCGTCCCCAACGGATCCGCATGGTGCACGTCCTTTCCGATTGGCCGATGCCAGGTTGACCCGATCGACGCGCGTCGCCCTATCCGCCCGAGCCGGCGTCAGCCCTGTCCGCCGCCCGCCTCGGCTTGCTGCTCGGCGGGTTGAGCCGCTGGCGCGGCCTGGGCCGCCGCCGGCGGCGCCGTGGCGATCCCCATCTCGCGGCGCAGCTCATCGAGCTTGGCCGCACCGGCGGCGCTGGTCACCACACGCTCGGTGGCGGCGCGGCGCTTCTGGTCCCACAGCGCGTCCACCACGTCGCGGCGCGCCCGGTAGCGCGCTTCGTCCTTGACCACGTGCTCCTGGATACGGGCGCGCATGTTGCTCTGGTCGCCGGGCACGAGGTCCATCATCTGCTCGCGCAGCTCGAGCTGCTGGCGCCGCATGTCGGTCATGCGGGCGCGCGCCACCAGACGCGAGTCGTGCCGGGCCAGCTTCTCGAGCTCCTTGGACTGGTCGAGCACCATGGCGATGGCTTCCTTCTTGTCGGACAGCGCCTCCTCCACGAGCTGTTCGAGCCCCAGCACCTCGCCCTCCGCGTCGGCCAGCTCTTCGGCCAGCGCGGCCGCCCGCGCCTCCTCCTGCTGTTGGGTCACCGCGTCGCCGCGCGCGGCGGCGGCCGCCGCCGCCTGAAGGTGCGCCTTGGTCTCCTGCCGCACGTTGGCCGACACGATCCGGGCCTCGGCCAGCTGTTGGACCATCATCTCGGCGGCGACGCCGACGTCCTCGGCCGCACCCATCTGCTTCTTGAGGTTCTCGGCCCGCTTGAGGCGGTCGTAGGCCAGTCGGCGCTCGACGGGCACGCTGTCTTCGGCGCTGTCGACGAAGCCGGACAGCAGCATCCGGAAGAACTCGATGATCCGACGGAAGATGTTCATTCCAACCCTCCTTGCGGGTGGGGGCTTGCGCGCGACGGCTCGTGCCGGGCGTGTCTCGAGTCAGAGGCGCTTCGACGCAGCCGAGAACCGCCATCGGGCACTGCTCCGTCGAGATCGATGATGGCATACGCCGAGTTGGAGCGCCCGGTCGCGCGGTGGCCGTCGCAGCGGGGCGACGCCGGCATGTTATGAGAGAAATCGGCGCCCGTCAATTCCGTCCCTCGTCCACATGATCGCTCCTGCGCGGCGATCACCCATATAATAGCAAGCGTGACCACACAACCGCGCCGTACGCCTGCGGGCGAACCGACCTATCTCGAGCGCGTCCGGCACGACTGGGCCGGCCTCGGCATGTGGGACTACCTCCGTTACGACGACGACGGCGAGCTGTGGGTCAACGGGCTGCGTGTCCGCGACGCGGCACGGCGCTACGGCACGCCGCTCGAGATCGTCGACACCACCGTCGTCGAGCGCCGCGCGGCCGAGTGGGTGGCGCTGACGCAGGCCGTCGCGGGCGAGGCGGGCTACCCGGGCCAGCTCCGCTACGTCTACGCCGCCAAGGCCAACCTGGCCAGCGAGATCACGCACGCCGCCTACCGCAGCGGGTGGGGGGCCGAGACCAGCGCCATCCAAGACCTCGAGCACCTGGAGTGGATGGTCGAACACGGCCTCGTGTCCCGCGACATCCGTGTCGTATGCAACGGCTTCAAGCTTCCGGCGGGGTGTTTCGGGTGGCCGTCGACGGTCTCGGACGCCACGCCCGCGCCCGGCAGCGCCGTCGATCCCGTCCCGGCCCCCGATGCCCGCACCGAGCTGCTGCTTCCGCCCGGAGACGATGCTCCGGTGCGCGGCATGACGTACGCCGAGAAGATCGTGGCGCTCGCCCGTGCCGGGTGGGACATCACCCCGGTGCTGGACGCCGGAGAGCTCGACACGTTTCTCGATCCGACCGTGCCCCCGATGAACGTCGGCGTGCGGCTCAAGTTCGGGCCGGCGACCAGCGAAGCGGCCCTCGATGCCCTCGTCAGCCGCTTCGGAATGTCGCCGGCCGCGGTGGCCGAGACGGCCGGGCGGATCGCCGCTTCCGGCCACCTGACCTTCACCACGCTGCACGCGATGGTCGGCTCGGCCGAAGGCATCCCGATCGACGCGTACGTGGCCGCGTTTGCGCTGGCCGGGCGGATCTGGGCGGACCTGCGCCTCGCCCACCCGACGCTGACGGAGCTCAACACCGGCGGCGGGATGCCGCCGCTCGGCGACGCCTACGACCACCGCGGGTTTCTCGCGGGCCTGTTCCGTGCCCTCGCGGAAGCCAGCGGCGCGGTGGGGGTGCCGCCGCCGGACGTGACGTTCGAGCTCGGCAACCTCATCGCCGCCGAGTCGGGCTTCCACGTGTTCAAGGTCCTCCAGCGCCGCGTCAATCACACCCCCGCGCCCGACGGGGTGAGCACGTGGGCGCTGATCGACGGCGGGTTGATGGCCGCCATCCCGGACATGCTCCTCATCCACAAGCCCTTTCGGATCCTGTCGGTGCGGCACGCGCATGCGCCGGCGACGCGCGTCCGGCTCGGCGACCTCACCTGCGATTCCGACGGCCGCTACCCGCCCAAGGCGTTTGCCGACGAGCCCGGCATCTGGCTGCCGGACGTGCCCGGCGACAACTACGTGGTGATCCAGGGCGTCGGTGCGTATCAGGAGATCCTGGCCGGCGTGCGGGGGGCCCACCACTGCGGGCTGCTCGAGGCGATCGAGCTGATCCTCGAGCGCGGTGCCGACGGCGTCGTCCGCGGCCGGCTCATGCCCCGCCAGACGGCCGCCGACGCGGCCCGCTTGCTCGGCTACACGGCCGTCGCGGCGCACGCCCTTGCCCGCACGCGCGCACCCGGCCTCGCCGCCGGCGGCTGATTCTGGCCGCGCGGCGCCCCGGCGGATATCCTTGACGGCCTGCCAGACACCGCACCCCATGGAGAGTCGTGTGATGCACCCGTGTTCGCCGCGGCGCCGGACCCGCGCCAGCCTCGTGATCGCGTCGGGCCTGCTGGCGACGGCCTGCGCGACCGGCGCCCCCACGCCGCCCGGCAGCGTCGCCCCGCCGACCGCTGCGCCGCCGACCATCGTCGCGCGCGGCGCCACCGCCGGGCCGGCCGCGGCCGGCCCCGTCCCGCTCGGCTCGCCCGAGTACGGGGTCCACGGATTCCTGTGGTGGCGGCCCGAGGTGGCCGAGCGCGACATGCTCCTGGTCAAGGACATGGGGTTCGGCTGGATCAAGCAGGGCTTCGGCTGGCGCGACATCGAGCTCTCCAAGGGCACGTTCGACTGGGAGCACACCGACCACATCGTCGGCAAGATCCACGAGTACGGCGGGCTGCACCTGATCGCCCGCATCGACCACCAGCCGGCATGGGCGCGCGAGGGCTGCTCGATGCAGGGCCCCCCGCGCGACCTCGGTGACCTCGCCGACTTCCTGACGGCGGTCGCGACCCGCTACCGCGGCAGGATCGCGGCCTATCAGATCTGGAACGAGCCGAACCTCGCCCGCGAGTGGTGCGACCAGGCACCCGATCCCGAGGCGTACGCCGAGATGCTGCGCGTGGCCTACGGGGCGATCAAGTCCGTGGACCCCGACGCCTACGTGATCAGCGCCGGCATGGCGCCTACCGGGACGCAGCCACCGACCGCGATGCCCGACGACGCGTACCTCGACGCCCTTTACACCGCCATCGGCGGATCGGGCGACGGCTACTTCGATATCCTCGGCGTCCACGCGCCGGGATACGCCGCGCCGCCGGAGACCGCGCCGGAAGAGGCGGCCGCCAGCGACGCCTACGGGGGCGAGCGCTACTTCACGTTCCGGCGCGTCGAAGACCTGCGCGCCATCGTGGAGCGCCACGGCGACGCCTCGCGGCGCTTCGCCATTCTCGAGATGGGCTGGACGAGCGACCAGGTCCACCCCGAGTATCGGTGGCATGCGGTGACCGAGGCGCAGAAGGCCGAGTACCTCGTCCGGGCATACGCGTATGCTGCGGAGCACTGGCAGCCGTGGATGACGATCATGTCCACGATCTTCCTGTGCAACGCCGATTGGACCGAGCAGGACGAGCAGTACTGGTGGTGCATCAACAACCCGGACGGCACGCCGCGCCCGGCGTTCGACGCCCTCAAGCAGATGCCCAAGCACCGGTAGGTCGACGGGGGTTCACCGCGCCCGCCGTGCGATCGGCAGGTAGAGCGGTGGGATCCCCGGGACCCGGCGGTCCGGGTCGATGATCGCGTGTTGCGCCCCGTCCGGCTCGAACCGGTTGTCGGGATAGAGCGCCAGAAGCGGCGCAGGGCCCGCCCCACCGGTGGCGGCGAGGCCCACCGTCGCTCGCTGGCCCGCGGCGACGGCGGCCGACCACCGTTCCGGCACCCGGCGACGGCTCGCCGGGTCGAACCGATAGCGGGGGCCGTCCCGTTGGTCCGCCCCGTCCGGCGCCACGTCGGCCCGCACGACGTCCAGCCAATCCTCGTTCAGGCCCCGATGGACGACGTAGAAGTCGAACGGTGCGCCCGCCGCGAGCCCGAGCGCGGCGAGCGGCACGCTCACCGTGCGAACGCGCGTGTGCAGGTCGCCCGGCACCTCGCCCACGATCGTCTCGCCACCCGCGGGCGCACCGGCGGCGTCGTCCCACGGCGTCACGCCGAGCTGGACGCGATCGTCCGTGCCGCTGCCGCTCAAAACGCTGGGGGCCCCCACCCTCACGCGGCGGTCGATCGCGCCGTCGCCGTCGCCGTCGACGAAGATCTCGACCGCCGTCGACTGTGGGATGGCCGCGACGGCGTGCAGCGCCAACCCGAAGGTCACGGCCGGCGGCTCGGACGGCGCGGTGTCGTGGCGCACTCCGACGGCTGCGATGTCGATCTCGCCGACCGTGTCGGCCTCGTCGGGATCGCCGCCCTCGCCACCAACCGGTAATGCGAACAGCTCGACCGTCCCGTCGAAGCCGCCGTTGTCGAAGATCAGCGCCGGCGCCGGGGCGTCCGGGGGCGAGGCCGCGCCGACGACGCGCGACGCGCGCCGGGGAAGGACGAAGAACGGCACGCTCGGTTCGGGCTCGGCGCCGCCCGTCCTTCGTCCGTCCGCGTCCGTGAGCCGCACCGTGACGAAGCCGTCGATCTCGAGGGCGTCCAGCACGTCGGGGCCCACCCACGCCCGGTCGGCGGCCCAGTCGCGCAGGCGACCGGTGCCGCGGGCGGCGTCCTCGAAGAAGAAGGTCGTGGACACGAGGGCGCGGCCATGCGCCGGAACCTCGACGGGTTCATCCCACGGCACCACCGCCACGCCCTTGCCCGCGTCGTCGGGATGCACGAAGCGCGCCTCGGGCAGCACGAACACCGCGGTGTCGGAGAGGTTGCGCACGTCGATGCCGAGCTCGCGTCGTTCGCCTGGGCGATCGAGCGACACGGCGCCGAGGTTGAGGCTGGCGATGTCGCCGGCGCGTGCCGTCAGCCAACCCGTGGCGGCGCGCAAGACGTCGATGCGACCCGCTCCTTGACGGGTGACGCCCACGGCGGCATCCATCGCGCCGCTCGGCGGTGCGACGCCGCGGTCCGCATGGTTCATCAGCAGAGCCGCCAGGTCGAGCGCGCCGAGACCGAGCTGCGCCTCACGGTCGCGCTGGCGCAGCACCGCCAGCGCGCCGGCGGCATGCGGGCTGGACATCGACGTGCCGCTCAGCGACACGCCGCCCGACCCGCTGCCGCGCGCCGCCGAGAAGACGGCGGAGCCCGGCGCGGTGACGTCGGGCTTGAGCGCGCCGTGCTTGCCCGGCCCGCGGGCGCTGAAGTCCGATATCGCGTCGGCGTCGCCGCCGACGATGGCGCTGGCGACGCTCAGCACCTTGGGGCTCGCCGACGGCGCGTTGAGCACGAACGGACGGTTGCCGGCGTTGCCCGCCGACGCCGCGACGGCGATGCCGGTGCCCGTCGCGGCCTCCACGGCGGCATCGAAGAGCGGGCTGGCCTGCCCGAAGGGCTCGCCGAGGCTCATGTTGATCACGTCGACGTGCGGCGGCGCGACGCCCGGCACCGGGCGCGCCAGGTTGACGCTCACGCACCACTCGATGGCGTCGACGACGACGTCGACCGCCTCGTCGACCGCCAGGCCGGCCGGCGTGCCGTAGATCTTGAGCGCCACGAGCTTCGCCCCGGGTGCCACACCGTCGGCCACGCCCCCGACCGCACGCCCCGCGACGATGCCGGCCACATGGGTGCCGTGGTTGTGCTGATCGAGCGGGTCGGGGTCGGGCTGCGGGATGTTGACGCAGCGTCCGGCGCGGACCAGGTCGTCGCCGCAATAGCTCGGGTGGGTGTACTTGGGGCCGACGAAGTCCCACCCGCCCACGACCTTGTCGGTCGGGAAGAGCAACCGGCCCTCCCAGGTGTCGGCGATGGTCTCGGCCTGTCCGTTCGCCGCCTGATAAGCGGCGGCCGTGCCGGGGCCACCGAAGTGGGCGTGCGTGTAGTCGATGCCGGAGTCGATCACCGCCACGAAGGTGCCGGAGCCGTCGAATCCCAACCGCCTGGCCACCTCGTCGGCGCGGATGCGCGGCACGCTTCGGGCGAGGTCCAAGCGGACCCGGGGGGCCGGCTCGATGGCGACGACACCGGGCGCCCGCGCCAGCGCGGCGACAGCCGCCGGCGGGCCGTGGACGAGGAGCGCGTTGGCGACGGTTCGATACCGGCTGACGACGATGACGCCCGATCGCCGCGCGGCGGCGACCACCGGGGCCTGGCGGCGGAGCACGTCGGCGTCGGCCGCGTCGAGCTGGCGGCGCAGCTTGGCGGCACGCGCCACGCTGGCGGGCCCAGATGGCGCCACGCCGGCCAGGGCGACGAATCGGTCGTAGACGCCGGCGCCCTCGAGGCGGACGACAGCGCTGACGATCGGGGAGCTCGGCATCGGCCGGCTCGCGGCCGCGGGGGCGTGCCGGCGGCTGACGGGCGGGCGGGTGACTGCGGCCCCGAAGGCCGGCTCGGAGGCGGATGAGCGCGCGGCCGGCGCGCCGACCGCTCCCGCTGCGGCCGCGATGGCGCCGGCCATGCCCAGCGCCGCCAGCGACGCGCGCCCTCCTGCACCGCCCCAACTCCGTCGCGCCATGATCGCCCTCCCACGTTCTTGAACGGCCGCCGGCGGCGGCACGTGACCGTGCCGCGATTGCCGCGCGCGGCGCTAAGATTATGGCACGATGCACCGAGCTCCTACGACCGCCGAATTCCACGTCTCGCCTCGCCGATGGCCGTCGACGGCCGGGCGACGCATGCGATCCGGCGCCCCGCACGGCCTTGTGTCCGTCGCGGTGGGCGTGGCCGCGGCGATGCTGCCCGGATGCAGCCGGCTGACATCCGACGTGCCGGCGGCCACGCCCACGCCTCGGCCGCTCGTGGGCGGCGTGCTGCCGTTGGGAACGCCGGAGCCGCCGGGCACGGCGCCGCCGATGCCGGCGGACCTCGCCCCGACAGCCACGGCGCTCGTGGCAACGTTGACGGCGATCGCGGTATCGGCCGGCCCGGCCGGCACGCCGCCCGCCCCCGCCGCGCCACCGCCCGACCCGAGCACGGCGGCCAGTGCCGTGCCGCCGGCGGCGCCGGTGCCGCTCGAGGCGTGCCCCATCGTGAAGTCGGCCGACGTGTACGCGCTGGCGCCGGCGCCGGAAGCGCCCGAGGACGTCCGTGTGGCCTGGTCCGGACAGACGACGGTCGCGCTCGACGCCGAGGTGGTGGAGCACAACGCCGAGCTCGGGATCTACAAGCTCGCGGCGCGTGAGCCGGCGGCCGACCACCCGTTCCTCTTGCTCCACACGGGCGGCACGCTTCCGATCGAAATCGGCAAGCGCTACCGCTTCACGGCCCACAACGACGTGGCGGGTCAGCCGCCGGCCGGGGCGGGCCTGCGCATCGACGACGAGGCCGGTCCGGTCTTCCTCGGGATCAGCACCCGCGAGACCGACGGCGCCGATCGGCGGCTCATGGGCGGCGACCGTGCCGGCTTCGCCATCCGCCAGACCGAGACGCTGTGCCTTCCCGGCGCCGTGGACCCGTGCGGGTACGAGCTGCGCGCGGCGCCGGTCGAGGTCCGCCATGGCGACGCGGCCGTCACGCTGATGGCGGGCGCGACGGGCGCGCTGGCGGCGGACCCTCCGTACGTGGTCGCCGTGACGGCGAGCCACTACCGGCGCTGGATCGGCAGCGCCCCGTGCCCGGACCCGACGGACTGGGTCCTGGCCTACCGCATCACACGCGGCGCGCCCTCGCCCGTCACGCCGGAATCGCAGGTGGCGCCGTGAATCGCCGACTGCCGGCGCGGGCGGCCGCAGAACGGCCCGGGGAACGACCCACATGAATCCTGCGGACGACTTGGACCGCAACACCATCTTCGACGGCTTCGGGCGGCGCATCGACTACTTGCGCGTGTCGCTCACCGACCGCTGCAACCTGCGCTGCCGCTATTGCATGCCGACGCATGGCCTGACGTTCGCGCCGGACGACGCGCTGCTGACGGCGGCCGAGATCGAATCCGTCGTCCGGGCGGCGGCCGGGCTGGGCTTCCGCAAGGTGCGGCTGACGGGCGGCGAACCGATGCTGCGCCACGACATCGTCGACATCGTCGGACGGATCGCGGCGGTGCCGGGGATCGCCGACGTCTCGATGACGACCAACGGCACGCGCCTGCCGCAGCTTGCGCCCGCGCTGAAGGCCGCCGGCCTGCGCCGCGTCAACCTGCACGTGGACTCGCTCGACAAGGCCAACGTCGAGCACCTGATGCGCTGGAGCCATGCCGAGTCGCTGTGGGCGGCCGCCGACGCGGCCGAGGCGGCGGGGCTGGTGCCGCTCAAGCTCAACACCGTCGTCGCCCGTGGCTACAACGACGGCGACGCCGTCGACCTGGCGCGGCTGACGCTGGCACACGCCTGGGCGGTGCGCTTTATCGAGCTGATGCCGTTCGGCACGAGCGCCGAGGCCCAGTTCTCGGTCGACCACTACGTGCCGAACAGCGAGGTGCGCGCGCGCATCGAGGCGGCGCTCGGCGCGCTCGAGGCCGTCCCGAACGCCGACCCGGCCGACGAGGCGCGCAACTACCGCCTCGCGGACGCCCCGGGCACGGTGGGCTTCATCTCACCGGTCAGCGAGCCGTACTGCGACACCTGCAACCGGATGCGCCTGACCGCCGACGGAAAGTTCCACCTTTGCCTGCTGCACGACGACGAGATCGACGTCCGCGCCGTCTTGCGCGCCGGAGGCGACGCCGAGGCGGTGCGCGACGTCCTGCGCCGCGCGGTGGCCGCCAAGCCGACCGGCCACAGCCTGCGGCAGGGCGTCCACACCGAAGACCGGCGGATGCACGCCATCGGGGGTTGACGCTCAGGGCGGTGCGGTGCCGGCCGGCGTGCGCGTCGGGCCGGGCGTGCCGGTCGGCCGGGGTGTTCGCGTCGGCAGCGGGATCGGCGTGCGCGTCGGGGTCGGGGTCGCCGTCGGTGGCGGAGTGTCGCTGGGCAACGGCGTGGGCGAAGGCACGACAGCCGTCGGGATGTCGCCGCGCGCCGCGGCGACCAGCGCGATGGGCAGATAGAGGCCGCGCTCCTCGGGCCGCGGCGTCGGCGTCGACGTCGGCGTCGACGTCGGCACCGGCGAGGCGGTTGCGGTCGGCGTGGCCGTCGGGATCGGCGTGACCGTCGGCAACGGGGCGGCCGTCGGGAGGTCCGGCGGTACGGGACCGGCGATCGCGATCGGTACCGGCGGGACGTAGCGGACACCGCTGCTGCCGTCGGCCGTCGTGTACTCGAGCCGGGTCCAAAGCGTGGCCGGGAACCGCCCGGGGCGCCGCGCCACGAGCTGCCGCGAGACGGCGACCCCCCCATCGCCGGGGAAGCCGAACGCCCACACGTCGGGGTCCGGGCCCCGGACAGGCATCGGAACGGCGGTGTCGGGCACCGCAGGCAGCACACGCTCGCCGTGTGGCTGGTCGACGACCCGCACGCTCGCCGGCACCGTGCCGTTGATGACCGCCGCGATCCGGCTGTAGAGCGCGACGAGCCCGCGGCTGTCGGGCACGTCGAAGTAGAACGCCGGGTCGCTGACGGCGTTGACGAGCGCGGGGTCGCACACCCCGCCCGCGCACACGGCGATGACGTCGATTCCGGCATCCCTCGCGTTGCCGGCCGTCTCGGGAATCGGCCGTGCGCCGGTCGAGTTGTAGCCGTCGGTCAGCAGCACGATGAAGCGCCGCGCCCCCGGCCGGGCCGCCTTCAGCACCTCGACCGCCGTGTCGATCGCCATCCCGATGTTCGTGTCGCCGCCGGGGGTGAGGGACCGCAGCCGGTCGGCGATGACGGTGCGATCGGCCGTCAGCGGCTCGCGCGCGACCAGCACGTTGCTGAAGGCCACGAGGCCGAACCGCACGTCGGCGCCGGTGGCCTGGCCGAGGAGCGTTTCGACCGCCAGGCGTGTGTCGGCGATGCGCTGCCCGCGCATCGAGAACGAGTGGTCGACCACCAGGACGACCTCCATCGGCAGCGGCGCGCCGCGGCACGCAAGGTCGGCGCGCACCGTCGTCGAGATCGCCTCGCCGACCGTCACCGCCACCGGGCGCAGCACGCGCTCGAGGACCTCGACGGTGCACGGGCCGGTCGCGGGCGGCACCACCGTGACTTCCGGCACGTTCAGTTGCGCCGAGCCGACGCCGCCTTCGCTGTCGCGCCAGACGACCTCGATGCGCTCGGCCACCGGCCAGCGCCCCGGGCCCGCCGCGGCCAGTGGGAACGCCACGCGGGTTCGCCCGAAGAGCGGCGCCGCCTGCTCCCACGTCAACACCGCGTCGTCGATGGTGGTCGGCCGATCGTGAACGCCATCGGACCCGCGATACGGGAAGACCGGAAACGCGGTGTGGTTGATCGCCAGCCGGTCGAAGTCCGGGCGACCGAGGTAGGCGGCCAAGTCGCCGTAGAAGCGCGTCAGCTCGACGGGGTCGGTGGTGGCCAGATGGTGGGAGGCCGGCGCGGCGAGCGCTCGGAACTTCTCGTCGCACACGGCGGGCGTGTTGACGCAAACGGTGACGACCCGCACGCCCTCGACGTGCGCCCACTGGGCTTCGGGCAGGGGGTCGTCGCGCACCTCGCCATCGGAGAGGAGCACGATCACCGGCAGGGCGCCTGGCCGGCGTCCTTCGAGCATGCGCCGCGCCGCGGCGATACCCTCGCCCATGTAGGTCTCACCGCCGGCGGACACCGCATCCAGCCCGGCCAGGACCGGCGCGGGATCGCGCGCCAGCTCGGCCACGCGGTCGGCCGTAGAGGCGAAGGTGACCAACCCGACCCGTGTACGCTCAGGATCGGCTCCCGCCACGAACGCGCGCGCGGCCGTCTGGACGTCCGCCAGCCGTTGACCCTGCAGCATCGACGACGAGCGGTCGACGGCCAGCACGACGTCGACGTCGCGCCGAGCCGTGGGGCAGTCCGCCAGCACCGTCAGCGTGACCGCCACCGACGCGTCGAGCGGCACACGGTCGGGGGTCGCCTCGGCCAGAGCCCGGACGCCGCACACGCTGGGCTTCTCGGGTGCGGGCAGAACCCGGACCGGCGGCAGCGGGCCGGCGACGAAGCTCACCTCGTCGCCGGCCGTCGTGACGCCCTGCAGCGTGACGACGCCCGCGACGACCACGTCGCCGACGGTGGCCGGGATGGTGGCGAAGCGCATCGTGCGGGCGTCGATCGGCGCCGCCAGCCGCCATTCGATGAACGCTCCCCCTGCTCGCCCGATCCGCGCCGGCGGGGGAGCGACCGAGCCGAACGCGTAGGCCGTCTGCGTGCCCATCGTCGCGCGCAGCGTCGCCCACTCCAGCGCCACGGGTACCCGGCCCGCGTGCAACGCGTCCAGCCGCGCGCCACCCGCCGCCGCGTCGACCACGTCGTGGGTCGTCAGGCCCGGGAAGCGCTTGCAGCCGCCGCCGATACAGATGTGGTGGACGTCGATCGCGAAGCTGCGCGCCACCTCGAGGTCGAAGCGGAGCTGCGGCTCGTAGCCGATCGGCGCACCGGCGTGCCCGATGACGACAATGCCGCGCCTGCCGGGCGGCAGCGCCGGGCCGACCGTGCCGCCGGAGACCGCGGCGTAGCGGTTGTAGGCGGCGTGGACCAGGTCGGTCAGCGACGCGCCCGTGGTGGAGGAGCGGAACGTCTGCAATGCCGCATCGAGCGAGGCGCGCAGCGTGCCCACCGGGAAGACCCGCATCTGGGGGTCGTCGCCGAGAAGAACGCCGAGCTGAGTGGGGAACGCCGTCGCGTTGACGAACGCGATGGCCATGTCGCGCACCGCCGCGGCACCGGCGTCGTCCGGCCACGGCTGCAGCGCCAGCATGTGGTGTCGCGGCAGCGTCTCGGCAGCGCAGTTCGGGTCGACGTCGACGAAGATCGGAACGGGATCGCCGAGGCTCACCGCGGTGCGGTCGAGGCGCTGGACCACGCGCGGGAAGCACGTCGGGATGCCCTGTCCGGCCGGCGCGGCGCGTGCGGGCGCGGCCGAAGGGGCGACGGCTCCGAGAAGGCCCGCGACGACGAGAAGCACCGCGCGCGGCGCTGCGGCACCGCGGGTCGAGGCATCCCGCGTGGGCCGGGCCGCGGGCTGGACGTGGACCACGGGCCGGGCGGCCCATCCCCCTCGCCGATCCATCTCAGGCCTCCTGAAGTGCGATGGGCCAGCCGCCCATCGGCGTACATCTCCGCCGCCGTGCGCCGTGCGCGCGATCGGTGCTGAGGTGGTCACGCGCGCCGCGCGCCGGGTTCCATCCGGTCACAGCGGTGGCCGCGTGCCTCACGGACCGGGATGGTGCCGCGCCAACGTCGGCAGGAAGGTGTGGTAGCGTGGCGATCCGGTGGGCGTCGCCGACGGCGTGGCGGCATCGACCGGCACCAGCGCGATGTCGCGTGCCGGGTTGGCTCGCAGGTCCGCCACCGCGATCGATCGCTCGTAAGGCGCGTAACCCACCGCACGCGCGGAGAGCGTGACCGCAGCGCAGGCATTGGCGTAATCCGCCGGGAGCAGAACGGCGTAGCGGCCGTCCAGCCCCGATGTGCTCTGGAACGGTTGGTGCGGGACGCAAACGCCGATGGCGACCGTGGCGCCGGCGAGGGGACGGGTGGTGCCCTGACGGGCATCGTAGACCAGCCCGGTGACGGTCACATCGCCCCCAGGGGCAGCCGTCGCGGTCGGCGTGGCCGTGCCGGCGTCGTCGTGAGGGAGCGCGAAGCTCTGCTCGGGCTGGCGCAGCAGGTCGGCGACCGCCATCACCCGCTCGACGGTCAGATAGCCCGCCGCCCGCGCCGACAGCGTGAAGCTCTGGCAGCTGATCGGGTAGGGCTCGGGGACGAGCAGCTGGTAGCGTCCGTCCGGCCCGGTCTGCGCCTGGAACGGCTGATGCGGTTGGCAGACCTGCGCCGCCACGGTGGCGCCAGCGATCGGCTGGCCGGTCACGGCGCTCGTCACCCGCCCGGTCAGGGTGAGCGTGCCCGGCGGCGTCGGCGTCGGGGTCACCGCGCCCGTGGCCGTGGGCGAGGCCGTCGGTGCCGTCGCAACCGCTTCCGGGGCGGCGGCGCCATAGCGCATCGTCAGGTGCGTGTTGCGCGGGATCGCCGCGCCCGGCACGTCGACGGTCGTCCCATCCGGCCACGTGACGCGCATGACGAAGTCGCAGCCGAGGTCGCCGAGCCCGAAGTGCAGCACCCGCGTGTCCATCGAGTTGTACGTACCGCGGCTGCTCTTGACCTCGCGCAGGAGCGTGCGGTCGCCGTACACCAGCGCCACCCGCCCCCCGATGGCATCGCGGTTGACCTTGTCGCCGTCGCCGACGAGCCGCACGGCCAGCCAGTCGTTGCGCGAGCCGATGTCGTTGCGGAACAGGAAGTTCGGCCGGCCCGCCCGGCCGCCGGCGCGTCCGCCCACCAGCAGGTCGAGGTCCCCGTCGCGATCGATGTCGCTCCAGGCGTGGTTCTGCGCTCCCTTCATCCGAAGGAGCTCCGGGGGCGTGTTGACGGTGTCGTTGATCCCGCTGGCCAGCCCGACGCTGGCAAAGCCGCCGCCGGCTTCCTGATGCATCAGCCCGAACCAGCCGAGCTGATCGGCCGTGGCGTAGCGCGGCGACCCGTCGGAGTTCGTCTCGTACTTCCGGTCGCGGCTGATCGACAGGTCCATCCGCCCGTCGTTGTCGAAGTCCGCCATCCCGCCGTCGACGTCGCCCTCGTTGAACGGCAGCTCACGGTCGAGCCACTGGTTCTCGAACGCCCACCCCCGCTCCGGCCCGAGGTTGATCAGCAGGGCAGAGGGGTCGCTCCACGTCCGCGCATAGTCCTGCGCCTCGGGGTGCGAGATGTTGGTGATGAAGATGTCCATCCGGCCGTCGTTGTTGGCGTCCTCGCACTGCAGGCCGAACCCGTTGCCGCCGACCCATTGCGCCGCCGTCTTGCCGGGCTCGGCCGTTCGGCCGAATCCCGTCTGGGAGAGGAGGTAGTTGCCGGTGGCCAGGGCGTGGAAGCCGCGCGCCTCGGCGACGTTCGTGAACCGGCCCCGGCCGTCGTTCTCCCAGAGGACGTCGTGGCCCAGCGCCTGGCTGATGCCGTAGTTGGACACGAAGATGTCCTGGTCGCCGTCGTTGTCGTAGTCGCAGTGCACCGATCCGTTGCTCGGCCGCTGGATCAACGGGCCCTGGAGGCGCTCCGATGCGTGCACGAACGTGCCGTCGCCGTTGCCCATGAAGATCTGGTCGGGCGCCAGGTAGCTCGTCTGGCCGTTGCCGAGGAAGAGGTCGAGGTTGGCATCGCCGTCGAAGTCCGCGAAGACCGCGTTGCCCGTCAGGTGCAGGACGTTTCCGGACGCATCCTGAAATGCGACGTTGACCCCGCTGTCGAGCTTGGGAGCGAAGTGACCCTGCCCGTCGTTGAGGAGCAGCGTGTGGCGGTTGGAGGGGCTCGGGCTGGCGGCGCTGGGGATGGGGTCGTCCAGGCCCGCGAACACGTCCTGGTCGCCGTCGTTGTCGACGTCGCCGAAGAGGAAGAAGCCCGCTTGGAGGTCGCGCAGGCCCGATGCGTCGCTGACGTTGGAGAACGTCCCGTCACGGTTGTTGCGGAAGACCAGGTGCTCGAACGGGATCCCCCGGCGCGGGTTGGGGAACAGGTTGTGGGCCACGATGTCGTCGTAGCCGTCGCCGTCGATGTCCCCGAAGCCGAGGCGGCTGTGGTCGTTGATCACCATGTTCTCGGGCGGATCGGGATCGAAGTTCTGCTCGCGGATGCCGCTGGCATCCGACACGTCGGTGAAATAACCCGTCTCGAGCGGGGTGACCGGGCGCGGCGACCGGCACTGCCGGGGCGCGTCATCCCGGGGGCCGTCGAACGGCGCCCCCGCCGCCGCGGGCGACCCGTCTCCCGTCGCAGCCCTCACGGCCATGCTCGCCAGCAACACCAAGCCAAACCACCGCGCAGCCCGTCCGTGCATCCCGCACCTCCTTGGTCGATCCCCGGGCAGGCGAACCCCCCGGAGGTTAGCCCAATCCCGTGGCGCCGGCAATCGGCACGCCCGCGCCGTGAAGCTCCCCGGTTCCGTCAGGTTGGAGGTAGCGCACCAACAGCCGTTTGGTCTCGGCCATGAGGCGCGCCTGGAATGCCCCGTCCCCGGGCGCCGACGCCGCCAGCGCCAGCATGGCCTTGACCACCTCGACGCTGACCGCAGCCACAAGATCGGCGCGCCCTTCGGCGAGCCCGGGGTCGCGTGCCATCAACACACCCCGAAGCCGTTCGACGATGGCCGCGTTGAGGTCTTCGGCCGAGGCCGCGAGCTCGGCCGAGCCCAGGGAGCGGTGGAAGACGTGGACGAAGGCCGGCCGGGTGGCATGGAAGGCCGCGAGGGTGTCGATCAGACGATCGACCACGTCAGGCAGCGGGTCGCAGGCTCCAGCATCGGCCAAGATCACGTCGATGAGCGGACGCAGGTCGGCGAGATAGCGGTTCGCCAGCGCCTGGAGGATGGCCTGCTTGTTGGGGAAGAACTGATAGACCGACCCGATCGACGTCCGCGCGCGCTCGGCGATCGCGTTGGTCGTCGTGGCCTCGTAGCCCACCGTCCCGAACAGCTCGGCGGCGGCCGCCAGGATGCGTTCCACGCGAGCGCGGCCCCTGGCCTGCCGGGGCGCCCGGCGCGGGGTGGATTCGCCGTCCATCCCCGGCAGTATAGCACCCGGCGCCGGATGCCGCGCCGCTCGCAGGCCGCCCCCGCCCATGATACAATAGCGCTCGCCCATCGACGAACCCCCCGGCGGCGCCTGCCGCGCGGGCGCGCGGGGTTGGTGCCCTCGAACGAGACGGCCGCCGGCGACCATCCCCCAGACTCTAGCGTGCCAGGAGAACCGCGTGGACTTCGAACAACGTCAGACCCGTTACATCTTCGTGACCGGCGGCGTCGTCAGCTCGCTGGGCAAGGGCATCTCCGCCGCGGCCCTCGGGCGCATCCTCAAGGCGCGCGGCATACACGTGTCGATGCAAAAGCTGGACCCTTATGTCAATGTTGACCCCGGCACGATGAGCCCCTTCGAGCACGGAGAGGTGTTCGTGCTCGAGAAGGGATCCGAGACCGACCTCGACCTCGGCCACTACGAGCGGTTCATCGACGAAGATCTCCCGTCGGCCGCCAACATCACGACCGGCCAGGTCTACCAGGAGGTGATCGCCCGCGAGCGGCGCGGCGACTACCTTGGCAAGACCGTCCAGATGATCCCGCACGTGACGAACGAGATCCTGCGCCGGATCCAGCTTGCCGCCCGGCAGAGCAACGCCGAGGTGCTGATCGTCGAGATCGGCGGCACGGTCGGCGACATCGAGTCGTTGGTGTTCCTCGAGGCGATCCGCCAGATGCGGGTCGCCGTCGGGCACAACCGGGTCATGTACATCCACCTCACCCTGCTGCCGCACATCGGAGCCACCGGCGAGCTCAAGACCAAGCCCACCCAGCACTCGGTCAAGGAGCTCCGCGGCATCGGGATCCAGCCCGACGTCATCATCGCCCGCTCCGATCTGCCGGTGCCGGACGAGCTGCGCGACAAGATCGCGTTGTTCACCGACGTTCGCCGCGAGGCGGTCATCCCGCTCGTCACGCTCGACACCATCTATGCCGTGCCGCTCGAGCTCGAAGCGTTCGGGCTCGGCCAGCTCGTCACCCGTCACCTTGGGCTGGCCGACGAGACCCCGGACTTGACGGAGTGGCACGACCTCGTGTCCCGCATCCGCGCGCCGAAGCCGATCGCCCGTATCGCGGTGGTCGGCAAGTACGTCGAGCTGCCGGACGCCTACCTCAGCGTCAGCGAGGCGCTGCACCATGCCGGCCTGAAGCACGGGCTCGGCGTCCACATCGACTGGGTGGACAGCGAGTCGTTGGAACGAGGGCGCGACTGGGAGCGCGTCGAGGAGGCCGACGGCATCGTCATCCCCGGGGGGTTCGGCCACCGCGGGATCGAGGGGAAGGTCCGCGCGGCGCGGTTCGCCCGCGAGAACGGCCGCCCCTATCTCGGCCTGTGCCTGGGGCTTCAGGTGATGGTCATCGAGCTGGCGCGGCACGCGCTCGGCAACGACGACCCCAACTCCACCGAGTTCAACCCGGCCACCAAGTTCCCGGTGATCGACCTCCTGCCGGAACAGGTCAACATCACCGACATGGGCGGCACGATGCGGCTGGGCGCGTGGCCGTGCCGCGTGCTGCCGAGCACCCGCGCCGCTGCCGCGTACGGCACCGATCTCATCCACGAGCGCCACCGGCACCGGTTCGAGGTCAACCCGTCGTTCCTCCCGCTGCTCAAGGAGGCCGGGCTGGTCGTCAGCGGCGTCTACACCGAGCGCGACCTCGTCGACATCGCCGAGATCCGCGATCACCCTTACATGGTGGGCAGCCAATTCCATCCCGAGTTCAAGAGCCGTCCCTTGCGGCCGCACCCGCTGTTCGAGGCGTTCATGGGCGCGGTGCGCGGGCGCTCCTTGACCGCGGCGTCCGCGGCGGCCACCCGGCCCGTGAACGGTGCGGTCGACGACGGCGGCCACGCCGCCGAGGCTCAGACGATGGCGCTCGACCTTGCCTGAGCGCCATCGGGGCGAGGTGGGACGCCGGCGGCAGCGCGAGCGGGTCGCGCGGACGGCTTCCTCGTCCAGTGCCGATCGGTGCGCATGACCACCGCGCGCCGTCCAAGCCGTCAGGAGCTCAACCCACCGTGATCCTCAGCCACGATCCCCATGTCGACCTTCAGATCGCCGACGCGGCCGTCGCCCAGCTGCCGGCGTACCTCGCGGGCCGGTCGCTCACCCGGCCGATCTACGTCAACGTCGGCGGCGCGGCCTACCGACCGGCCATCAGCCTCGGCTTCGTGCTCGACCTCCTGCACGCGCTGCAGCTGCGCGCACCGGCGCTCTCGGCCGACGAGACGGCGCTGCTCGCCCGCTTGCACGACGATCTCCGCGTCGCGCGCACGCTGCACCGGGCCGACTACGCCCGCCACCTGACCCAAGAGCTGACCAGCCTGCTGGACACCTGGGAGGCCTACCTCGACGACCTCGCCGGCGGCGAGGATGCCGGAGCGGCCAACCATGCCACCGAGGCACGCAAGCGCACCCGGATCGCGCTCCTCCTGGCGGAAGCGGCAGCACACGACATCGACGTCGCGGCCCACGCCGAGCGCACCGCGCACGCCGATCGCCGCATGGACGACATCCTCGTGCCGGGTGCCTACGTCGGCCCGGCGGGGTTGGCCAACGCCTTCCCCGCCGATCGGTTCCGTTGGCTCCATCGATCCCCGAAGCCAAGCCGCTCGCACTAGCCGGATCGGTCGCACGCCCCAAGCCGGGTCGAGGCTTTCCCGGCCCGTGAGGCCCGTCGGGGCCAGGCGAGTTAAGTTTCCCGTAACCGATTTGGCATGCCGGCCGTCTACGCTCTAGAATACGGCCGGTTATTTTCTCGTTGTCGGGCGGGCGCAACGCCACCCGACCCACGGCGGCCCAGGAGCGCTCGGACCAAAATCGCGGGGGGACTTGACGGCGGGGGTTATTTTGTGCATAATAAATAATGTATTCATAACCGCCCGCGATCCCCTCCTCGTGAGGGATCCCCTGCCAAGGTGACCAAGGCCACAGCACCCGGCCGCGGTCCCGCGGCTGCCGAAGGCCCGGGCCGACCGCAGCCGCCAGACGACGACCTGTCGCGCGACGACGCGGCCGAAGACAAGAAGACCTGGGGAAAGACCCGGGCGTGGGCGGCGGACCTCGCCTGACCCGACGAACCTGAACACGCATGGAAAGGACAGCTTGAAGATGCAAACGATGCTTTCGTTGCGATGGCGAGCCGTGCTGGCAGCGGCCGTGCTCGTCGCGGGCGCGGCCGCCCTGTTCGCGCCGCCCCACCAGACCGCGCAGGCCCAAGACAACCCCCTCACCATCTTCGCCATCGGCTTCGTGGACGTGGCCGGCGGTGACGATCCCAACTGCCCGGGCTGCGATGGCGAGTTCGGCGAGGAGGACGAGGACTTCGCGACGAACAACCCGCTCCCCGAGCTCGAGTTCATCGTCAAGGACCAGGGCGGCACCGAGATTGCGAGTGGCTTCACCGAGCCGCTGGCCAACCTGCAGCGCGCCCAGATCGAGGTGCCCGAGCTGCTCGACGGCGAGGAGTACACCCTCGAGCTGGTCTCCCCCCCCAACGGCTGGCAGCTCTGCCCCAACGAGTCCGCGTCGCGCACGTTGACGATCGACGACTTCCAGCTCGGCTCGACGCGCGAGGACTTCCATTTCTGGATGGGCTGCCAGGCCCAGGCGACACCGACGACCCCCGGCGAGGAGCCGACGGTGACCCCGCCGTCCGGCGCGACGCCCAAGGCCACGTCCAAGCCGGGCGACGACGACGACGATGACGATGACGAGCACCGGGCGACCACCGAGCGCCTGGGCTCGATCAAGGGGCTGGTCTTCACCGATCAGAATCAGGACGGAAGCCTGGGTCCGTCGGAGCCAGGCATGAGCGGCGTCGGCGTCCACCTCCGGGGCGGCGGCCTGGACCTGTACCAGGTCAGCAGCAGCACGGGCCAGTTCAGCTTTGACGGTCTGGGTGCAGGCGAATACGATGTCTTCGTGCAGACCGGGCCGGAGTGGAAGATCACCACGCCGGCGCTGTACAAGGTCAAGGTAAACGGTGACACGGTCATGGGCATCGACTTCGGCCTGGTGCGCACGGGCGCTGAGCCTGCGAAGGCGCACCGCGGCATGCGCCTCCCGCCGACGGGCGTGGCGGACTTGCCGACGTCCGGCCTGCTCGGCGCCATCGCCGCCGTGCTCGGCGCCGTGGCCGTGGTCGGCTACACGTTCGAGCGCCGCCGCGCGCGCCCGTAACACGCCTGTCCGTTCGGTCCTCCCACCCCTCGCGTCGGCCCCCGGGCCGGCGCGAGGGGTTTGTGTTGCCGTCGCGGGCGATGACAAGCCCACGCTGACCGTCATCGCCCCGCCGGGATGGGCGACGCGCCCCGCCAGCGCCCGCTTGGTCGCCCGGGCGACGGCCGCCGCGTTGGCCGCGTCGCTGGCGTTCGCCCGTCCGGCCGAGGTGCGGCCCGCCGCCAGCGAGCCTGCCTGGGCGCCGCCGGCCGGGCATGGCGCACCGGGTCCGGCCGGCGGCCGCGCCGTCGCGCCGGCTGCGGCGAGCGTCGCGGCTGCCGTGCGGTCGGCGACCGCCGCCGGGCCGGCACGCTTCCTCGTGAGGTTGAATCCTCCGCCGCAACCGTTCGCGGCGGCGCCCATTCCCCGCGACCGGCGCGCACGCATCGCGGCCACGCAGCGCCTGCTGGAGGCAGGCGCCGCCCGCGCCGCCGGGCTGGACACCGAGCTCGAGCGCCTCGCGCGATCGGGCGCCGTCTCCAGCGCGGAGCGCTTCCCGGCCTTCGGGGTGATCGCCGTGACCGGCGACCGCACGGCCGTCGACGCGCTCGCACGGGCTCCAGGCGTGGCCGCGATCCAGGCCGATCGCAGCCACCGCATCGACGGCACGGTCAGCCACCGCTGGCCGGCCGGTCAGGCGGACGTCGGGCCGCGGCCGGGCGGTTGGAACCTCGACGCCGTCGCCGCGCCGCGGGCCTGGCGCGCACTGGGAGCCACGGGTGGCGGTGCCACGGTCGGGGTCATCGACACCGGTGCCGACTGGCGTCACCCCGCTCTGTCGCCGTCGTACCGAGGCCGCCCGGGTGGCCATCACCACCACTGGATCGACCTCGCATCGCCGCGCGGCGCATCCGAGCCGGTCGACCTCAACGGGCACGGCACCCACGTCACCGGTCTGATCGCCGGGCGGTTCGCCGATGAAGCGTACGGTGTGGCGCCCGGCGCACGCTGGATCGCCGCCCAGGCCTTCGACGCCGACGGCGACTCCAGCGACACCGTGCTGCTGCGCGCCGCGCAGTGGATGCTCGCGCCGACACGGCTCGACGGCACGTCCCCCCGCCCGGACCTGGCGCCCGACATCGTCAACGGCAGCTGGGGTCTCGACAACAGCGCCGACCCGCTGTTCGACGCCGTGGTCGAGGCATGGCGAGCGGCGGGCATCCTTGCGGTCTTCGCGGCAGGCAACGCCGACATCGGCACGGTGTGGGACGCGGTGCTGGCGCCGGGAGGGCACCCGCTGGCGCTGGCCGTCGGCGCCGTCGATGCACGCGGCATGCTGTGGTGGCGCTCGCGCCGCGGTCCGGGCTTCCACGCAGGCGTCAAGCCCGACCTGGTCGCCCCCGGCGTCGACGTGGTGTCGACGTGGCCCGGGGGGGGCAGCGCCAGCTTCGACGGGACCAGCATGGCGGCGCCGCACGTCGCGGGCGCCGCGGCGGTGCTGCGCGGCCTCGACCCTTCGCTCACGCCGGACGATCTCGCCGGATTCCTCCGCGCGGGTGCCCGCGACGCCGGGCCGCCGGGCCCGGACCTCGACAGCGGCTGGGGGACGCTCGACGTGTTCGCCGCGGCGGTGCTCGCGCTCGATGCCGGGCGGGTCGCCGGTCGCGTCGTCGATGCACGAGGACGATCCCTTTCGGGCGCCGCCGTCAGGGCCGAAGGGGCCCGCGCGGCCACCGCGCCGTGGTCGGCGGTGACCGACGATGACGGGCGGTTCGACGTGGCGTTGCCGTCCGGCACGTGGCAGCTCGCGGCCGCGGCATTCGGACACGCCGTGCAGGCGCGGCGTGTCGACGTGCGCCGCGGGGAGACGCTTGCCGTCGACTTCGTCTTGAGCGCGGCGCCGGCCGCCGTCGTCCATGGCACGATCGGGTCGGCCGCCGGGGGGATCCCCGAGCACGCGCGGGTCGACGTGGCGGGCATCGCCGGGGGCGCGGCCGAGGCCGACGCGGCCGGCCGCTACTCGCTCGCCCTGCCGGCCGGCACCCATGCCTTGCGGTTCTCCGCCGATGCGCATCAGGCCATCTCGCGCACGCTCGTGGCCGTGCCCGGGGGCAGCGCCGGGCTCGACGTCGTCCTGCCGGTGGCGCCGCGAATCCTCTTCGTCGATGCCGACGCATGGGACGAAGAGCGGATCGGTCCCTACATCCGCCGCGCGCTGGACGACGGCGGTTATCCGCACGCGGCGTGGACCGTCGACCGGCTCGCCGCGGCGCCCACCGCAGCCGACCTGGCCGCTTTCGACGTCGTGGTGTGGTCCCATGGCTACAACTCCCCGGGACGGCTGGATCTCTTGCGGGGTGACAGCGCTGTCACCGATGCCTTGGCGACGTTCGTGACCCAGGGCGGGCGCCTGCTCTTGACCGGACAGGACGTCGGCGCGTTCGACGCCGCCACGCCGCGCCGAACGGGGCTCGCACCGGCCTTCTATCGCCGGATTCTCGGTGCGGCACTGGTGCGCGATGTGGCCGGCAGCGAGCTCCGAGCCTTGGGGGTGGGTCCGCTGGAAGGGTTGAGCCTCGGCCTCGCATGGCCGGGCGGGGCCGAGAAGGGCCGGCGCGGCGTGCTCCCCGATGCGGTGCTGCCGGCGCCGGAGGCGGAGCCCGGCACCGTGCAGCCGATCCTGATGTTCCCCGATGGCCAGATCGCGGGCCTCGCCACGGCAGATGCCAATGGTCGGCGCATCTACCTCGCCTTCGGGCCCGAGAGCGCCGGCGGGCGCGTCGCTCTGGCTCGCATGTTCGACCGCCTCATCGGCTGGCTGGAGCCGCCTTCGGTATCGCTCGTCGCGCCGGCTTCCGTCGGCCCCGGCGACGCGTTCAGGCTGGAGCTGACCGCTCGCGCGGGGCGGTCGGCGGCTGCGGTGACGGGCGGCATTCTCCCCCCGCCCGGCATCGTGCTGGAACCCGACGGGGATTGGGCACCGGGTTCGGGAGGCGCGCTGTCGTGGTCGGGGCCGCTCGCGGCCGGCGAAGTGCGCCGGTGGTCGATCGCGGCACGATTGGACGGCCATCGCCGTGGCGCGACCCGGCTTCCCATCACGGCCACGCTCGAGGCCAACGCCTATCGTGCCACGGCGACGGCCGTGGTTCAACCCCGCGCCCCTGCGCTCGCGGCATCCCGGCTTGCGCTCGCACCGGCGCGACGTCCCATCGGTGGACCGGTGTCGGTGACCCTGCGGCTGGACAACGTGGGGCCGGTCGCGGCCGATGGCGCCAGCGCATGGCTGGCGCTGCCCGACGGGCTCACGCCGATCTCGAACACGCTCGCCGCCTCGGGAGGTGACGTCTGGTGGGACGGCGATGCGTTGCGGCGCGCCGGATGGTCGGGCGGGCTGCGCCCTGGCATGCCGGTCACCGTGACGCTGGCGGGGCGCATTGCCGACCGGCGCGGGGTCACGCACGTGGTCACCGCCACGCTCCGCGACGGGATCGACCAGGTCATCACGCGCACCGGCGCCATCCTCGTCGGCGGTCCGGACCTCGGCGCGACGCACTTCGCCGACCCGCCTGCGATCGCGAGCGCCGGCGTTCCGTTGTCGGCGACGCTGCGCCTGATCAACGTCGGGCCGGTCGAGGCGCGCGCCACGGCGTCGATTCCCCTGCCGGACGGGATCACGGTCGACGCCGGCGGTGGCGCGTCGACGGCGGCCGACGCGTTCGTCTGGACCGGCACCGTCGAACCCGGCGCCACGCGCGACGTGACCGTGCGGCTGTGGGTCGCCGGCGACGCCGCGCCCGGTCCCCGTGTGCTGACGGCCACCATCGCCGACGGGTGGTCGCCGCCGCATTCGGTGACCGCCGTTCCATGGACGGTCGAGGTGCGCCGCGCAGTGCTCGACGGATCGCGGATCGTCCTGTGGCCTGCGACACCGCGCTCCGGGGGGGTGCTCAGCGCGACCCTGCTGGTCGGCAATCACGGCAACGCGGCGGCCGACGTCGAGCTGGTGGACAGCCTCTCACCCGCGTTGACGCCGCTCGTGGATGCGGTTCGCGCGAGCGGCGGCACGGTGGAGGTGCAGCCCGGGACGGTCAGATGGCGCGTTCAGGTGCCGCCGATCTCGGGGACCGAGTACCGGCCCCGGCTGGGTGGACCGGCTGCCTCGCCCGTGCCGGGTCATCCACTCCCCCCTGTCGATCCGGCCACGGGCACGCGCGGACCGGTTGAGCTCGGGTTGGCGTTCCCCTTTTACCGCCAAGTCTATACCCAGGCTTGGGTGACCGACGGGCTTGTCTCGTTCGTGGCTGTTGATCCATCCGGTCCCGACCTGCCGCCGGTGCCGTCGATCGCGGCGCGTCTGCGGCCCGGCGACTCGCCGCCGCCGCGATCGCCCGCGCCCACCATTCGGCGGGACGGCGACCGCACCGTGTTCATGTGGCCGGACGCGGCAGGGAATCCCAACGCCAGCACCACGCTCGAGCTTCGGCCCGAAGGGCGCGTTGCGTTCGGCTATGGGCCGGAGGCGGACTTGGCCGGCACGTTGGTTGGCCTACGCGCGCCGGACGGCCACATGCTCGAGGTACCGGATCACGTCACGCTGGCAGGGTACACGACGGAGCTCGATCCGCCGGGAGCCTGGGCATGGCTCAACATACCGGCGCGGGTGGGCCACACCCTCGATGCCAACCGGGCGGTGGGGCATGTGGTTCGGCTGTTGACCGGCGACACGGCACGGTCGTTCGGCGCAAGCACGATCGCCAACCGACTCGTGCTCGACGCCGGCATCGCCCGCACGCCTTCCCATGCTACGGCCGGGTCTACGGTGCGATACACCGTGAGCTTGCGGGCGCTCGGCGTGGTGGACGCGCGAGATGCCGAGGTCGAGGTCGACGTGCCCGACGGCGCCGCGTTCGAGCCTTCCCCGCCCGGCTCGGACTGGAACGTCGACGCCGTCTCGCGCAGCGCGCGCTGGCGTGGGGGCGTGCCGATCGGCATGCCGCGGCTCATCTCGTGGTCGCTCCGTCTGCGGCCCGACTTGCCCGTGGGCGCACGAATCGTGACCCACGCCGCAGTGCGCACGCGCAGCGGCAGTGTTCCGCCGGTCGACCTGTGGAATGTCGCGCGCCTCGAAGCGACGGATCTCTCGTCGTCGACGATCCGGGCCATCCCGGTGGTCGCCCGCACGGGCGCGGTCGTCACGTTCGAGCTGCGGGCCGTCAACAGTGGCCGCCGGGCGGCCGACGTCGAGGTCGTCGACGCGCTTCCGGACGGCCTGACCTTCGTCGACGGCTCGGCCGAGTCGTCGTCGGGTCCAGCGCCGCAATGGGACCCAGCTTCGCGCAGCCTGCGCTGGGAAGGCCCGCTCGCAGCCGGCGGCGCCTCCGTCGTGCGCTTCGAGGCGCGCTTCTCGGGCCGGGAGCGCGTGGTGAACGCCATGCGCGTTGCCGACGCCGAGGGCACCGCCTTCGCCGCGTGGGCCGAGGTGGTCGCGGAGCGCGCTCGCACGTACCTTCCGCTTGTCGAGAACGGCGATTGACCGGTGCTCGGGGAGGCCGTGACGGCGATGTCCCGCGGCGGGCGCTCCTCACCGTAACGGCGGTCCGCGGCCGCCGTCTTATCTATTTGGCGGCCGCATCCGGCAGGCGGGCGGCGTTCGTGTGCATCGATCGCGGCCCGAGGGACCCGTCGTCGAGGCCCTGCACGGACGCGCGCTGCTCCGCCCGAGGACCGATTCGGCCCGCCATGCACGTTCCCGACCCAAGCCTGGCCCCGCGCTCACTGGGCCCCGTCCGCGACGCCCGCCTCGTGCCGCCGCCTCTGGTGGCGGCGGGTGGCGCACGGATGCGGGCGAGCTCCCTCGCGATCCTTGCCGCCGTCGCCGCCCTGCTGGCGACGGCCGTGGCCGTGCTGTCCCTCGGCCTGAACCACGGCCCATCCTCCCCGACCGGCCTGCAGGCGGACTCGGGCGCCAACCTCGGGGTGTCGCTGCACGGACCCCGCCACGCCGCGCCCCGCGGTCGGGTCGATCTGCGCATCGCCATCACCAACACCGGAACCGCGGCGGCCACGGACGTGGTCGTCACGGCAACGCTCGGCGCGCCGCTGGCGTTTGCCGCCGCATCCGACGGCGGCCAGCTCGTCGCTCCCGGCGCCGTCCGATGGACGATCCCGTCGCTTGCCCCAGGCGCGGCGCGCAGCATCGGCGTGGCGGCGGGCATCCCGGCCAACGCGCCGACGGGGAGCCTGGTGCCGACCACCGTCGTGGTGCGGGCGGCCACCCCGGACGACGAGCCCGACGACAACGGCGCGTCGCACGCGCTGACGGTCACGCCGTCGGACCTGCGGGTCGAGATCGGCACGGCGGCGCCCGACGTTCGGCCGGGTGAGGTCGTGACCCACACCATCACGCTGCACAACGTCAGCCAATCGGCCGCCGATTCGGTCGTCGTCACGGCCACGCTCGGCGCCGGCTCCGCCTGGGTCGACGATTCGGCGGCCGTGCACGGCTTCACGCGCATCGATCTGCCGGGCGGCGTCGCGTGGCGCCGGCCGGGCGTTCCGGGGGTGTGGTCGGCATCCTTCGACGTGGTCACGCGCGTCCCGTGGCACGCCCTTCCTGGCAGCACGGTGTTCCACGTCGTGCAGGCCGATGCCGCGACGGTCGATGCGAATCTCGGCAACAACGTCGCGGTCGCAATCCCGCTCGTCGTGGTGGTGCCGGACCTGCGCCTGACCAAGACCGGCCCGCCGCAGACGGCGCCCGGAGGCACGGCGGACTTTTCGCTGGCCTACGCGAACCGCGGCACCGGCCTGGCGCCGCGCACCCGCGTCACCGACACGCTGCCGGCCGGCATGACCTTCGTCTCGGCGAGCCCGGCGGCGACGGTGCTCGGCGACGGGACGCTGACATGGGACCTCGGTCGCCTGCCGGCGGGGGACGAGGGCGTGATCCAGGTCCGGGCGCGGGCGTCCGCCGGCCTGGCGGCGGGCGCGACGCTGGTCAACCGCGCCGCGATCGGTTCGGCGGCCGTGGACGCGGTGCCGGCCGACAACGCCGCCACGGCCGTGACCTCGGTCATCGCCGGCCCCCCTCGGACGGTTCAGCTCGGGGTATCGCCCGAGGTGAGCGTCGGGACGTCCGTCGAGGTCGTGGCGGACGTGCGGGATGCCGCCGGCAACCCCGTCGTCGACGACACGCCCGTGCAGCTCTCCGCGAGCCTCGGCCAGGTGCAACCCGCGGCGTCGCCCACACGCGGCGGCCGCGCGGTGTTCGCGTGGCGGCCCGGCGCGGCGGCGGGCGCGGCGGTCTTGACGGCGCAGGCGCAATCGGCGCAGGACCGGCTGACGGTCATGGTCCAACCCGGTGCACCCGACAGCGTGAGGATCGTCCCCGAGCCGGCGACCGCAACCGTCGGCCAGACCGTGACGCTCGCGGTCGAGGTGCGCGACGCCTTCGGCAACGCCGTGCGCGACGGAACGGGAGTGGCGCTTAGCGCGCCGAGCGGCGTGTTCGCGGCGCCGACCGCGGCCACGATCGGCGGTCGCACCGCCATGGGATGGCGGCACACGGGTGCCGGCACGTTCCTGATCACGGCCGGCGCCGGCGACGTCGCCAGCGGCGTGCGGGTGACGCTGCGGCCCGACGTGCCGGCCACCGTGCGGGTGTCGTTGGAACGCTCCGATGTGGCCGTCGACGACGGTCGAACCCAAGTCTGGGCGAGCGTCGACGACCGCTTCGGGAACCCCGTCGACGACGGCGTGCGCGTGGCGTTCGAGTGCGCCGGCGGCCGATTCGACAGCCCATCGACCACCACGTCGGGCGGCCTGGCCGGCGCCGCGTTCACCGCCGGCCCTGCGCCGGGCGCGTTCGTGATCGCGGCCACGGCCGGCGCGCTGCGCGGCCAGGCGACCGTGCACGTCCAGCCCACCGACCTCGTCATCGGCAGCCGCCTCAGCGGGCCGCGGGGCGCCGCGCCGACGGCGCAGATCTTCCCCGGCGACCCCGTGACGTATGTCGTCACCGTGCGCAACACCGGCCCCGCCAAGGCGCGCGGCGTGGTGCTGGGCACGGCGTTGGAGGAGCGGGTGCGCCTGCGGGACGTGACCGGCTCCCAGCCGCTCCAACCCATCGCCGAGCGGGCCAACCTCCCGAAAGCGCCGAGCCAGGGCTACACGCGCCACACGTGGTCGCTGCCCGACATGGCGCCCCAACAGACCGTCACGGTCACGCTGCGGGCCGACGTCGAGCGCGAGCCGACCACACCGTGGACGGGCTTCGACACGCTGTTCTTCCGTTCGGCCATCACCACCACGACGGCCGAGGCGTCGGCCGTGGACCTCGTCCGCTCCGAGAAGGGTGAGATCCACGCACCCGATCTTTATGTCGACTTGACCCTGGACGCCGAGAACAGCGCCATCCGGCCGGGCGGCCAGCTGGCCTACCTCGTCACGTTCGGCAACCACCAGGCGGCGCAGGTCACCGACACGGTCATCACGGCCACGCTGCCGGCTTACACCCGGTTCGATCACTGGCAGCCGGAGTTCGGCACGTCGCTGCGCCCGCTCGGTGGCTTCGACGGCGCCACGCCCGTGCTCCGATGGGCGTTCGACGGTCCTTACCGGCAAAACCAGGCCTTCCGGCTGTGGCTCGGCATCGACGCCGATGCGCCGCCGGAGAGCGTGCTGCAGCTCGTGGCGGAGATCGGGACCGCGGCGCACGACGTCGAGCCCTTCAACAACACGGCTTTGACGGCCGGCGTCCGCCTCAAGGGCGTCAACCTTCGCGCCAGCGTCAGCGGACCCGTCACCGCTGCGCCCGGCGAGCCCGTGGCCTGGCAGCTCGCAGTGCGCAATGCGTCGGTGCACGACGCCGCCACGGACGTCGCCGTGGTGGCCCGCCTTCCCGAGGGCCTGCCCGTCGTCCGCGTCGATCCGCCGCCCGCGTCCCGCGCCGGCGACACCGTCCGCTGGGCGCTCGAACAGCCGCTCCTGCCCGGGTCCGAGCAGCGCTTCACGGTCACGGCCGCGGTGCCCGACGACGCACGCGCCGGCACGACCTACACGGTGTCGATGGAGGCCACGAGCCAGCAGCGCGACGCCTTCACCGATGACAACGCCGCCGTCTGGGCCACGCGGGTAAGCCCCGGACCGGCGACGACGCTCGCGTTGACGGCCAGCCACGACACCGCCACGGTGTGCGGCACCGACGTCATCCAGCTCACGGCGTCGGCGACGGACCGCGCCGGCAACCCGGTTGCGGACGGATCCGTCGTCGCGTGGGAGGCGACGGGGGGCGAGCTCTCCTCCACGACCGCCTCGACCCTCGGCGGCAAGGCGGCGGTGATGCTGCGGGCCGGCAGCGCCGCCGGGCCGGCGACGGTCACGGCGCGCCTCGGCAGTTTGGCGCGCACGGCCGACGTGGTTCTGCTCGCCGGCCCGCCCGGCCGAATCGTCGTGTCGGCGGACCCGCTCGAGGTGGCCTGGGACGGTACGGCCGACATCTCCGTTCTCGTCACGGACGCGTGCGCCAACCCGGTCGCGGACCGTTGGCCGATCACGCTGGCGGCCGAGCGCGGCGAGTGGCCCGGCGGCGACCCCACCATCGCGTTGCCGACGGTGGGCGGCGCGGTGGCGGCGCGGTTGGCCGTTGGCCAGGGCTCCGGGCCGTTGCGGATCTCGGCCCGGCATGGCGCGGTCACCGGCGCGGTCACGGTGACGGTCGGCGCCGAGCCGACGGCCACGCCGAGGCCGACGCGCTGGAGCCTGTACGTGCCGTGGGCACGCCGCGCCGGGACCGGCGCTCGCCGCTAGGCGGGCGAGATGGCACTCGGCGGTCGGCACAGGCAGCGCCGGGAAGTCCAGCACCTGCGCCGGGGCGCCCCGACGCCTCGCGCCGTACGCCGGGCGCGCCGCCGATGCGGGATCATGGCGCGCAGTACACCAGCGCGTAGCTGTGATCGTAGCCGTAGCCGTACGCATCCCAACCGATGACGACCTCCCCCTCGAAGGCCAGCACCGCGCCAACGTGCCGTGCCACGTCCCAGGCCAGCGGCGTGACGCCGGCGTCGCTCTTGAGGTTCGCAACCTCGATGACGACACGCCCGCCCGGCGCCAGCCGTCCGGCCAACAGGGCGTAGACCGCCTGGAGGTCGCGCAGGTAGGCCGCGTAACCGGCGCCGGGTGTGGTGTAGGCCGTCAGCGGGTTCTCGGGGTCCTCGCGCAGCATGTAGGGCGGCGACGACAGCGCCAGGTCCACCGCCGGGAACGCGTAGTCGGCCAGCGCGCGGGCATCGCCGTGGATCAAGCGTTCCGGGGCCGCCAGCCCGGCGCGCGCGAACGCCGCCCGCCGCGCGTCGTACTCCAGCCCCCAGCCCTGCCGCCCCATCCGTTCGGCTGCCCGGAGGGTCGTCCCGAACCCGGCGAATGGGTCGAACACGACCGCGCCGGGGGTCGTGTACGCCGCGACGAAGTGCGCCACGAGCGACTCGGGGAACCGAACGTCGTCGCCCGCCATCTCGGGCGGGAGCGGTGGCATGTCGGCACGCTTGAGCTGCAGGAAAGTGCGCATGGAAGGCCCCATGGGTGACCGGCGTGTTCAACGTGTAGCACGCGGACGGGCGATCACCAACTCGCGGGTCGACCCACGGGGTGTGATATCCTCAGCGCCATGCGTGCACCCGGTCGGTTCTCCCGCCTCGCCGTCGAGCACCGCTCCGTCGCCGGCCTGCTGTGCGCGCTGGCGCTGGTGGCCGGCGTCTACATGGCCCTCACCCCGCCCTTCGAAGGCCCGGACTCGGGCGCCCATTACCGCTACGCGTTGTACCTGCGCGCGCACCCCGGACGGCCGCCGCTCGACGCCGCGACCGCACGGGTGTCGCACGAGCTGATCCTCCAGCCGCCGCTCTACTACGCCCTGGCCGCCCTGGCGACGCTGCCGTTCGACGCCGACGTCGGCGGTGTGTCCCGGCTGGACCCGCGGAACCCGCACTACCCTGGCCTCAGCCACCGGGCGACGTACACGCCTCCCGACGTGCCCGGGTCGGCCTACGCCCCGGCCCGCGTGGCGGCAGCGGTGTCGTTGCTCGGGGGGCTCCTGGCGGTGGCGGCGACGTGGGCGTGGGTGCGCTGCATGGTGCCCACCCACCCACGGGCCGCCACGGCCGTGGCGGCCGTCGTCGGCCTGAACCCGCAGTTTGCGTTCTCGTCGGCCACCATCACCAACGACGCCTGGGCTACCGGCACGTGCGCCCTGGCGCTGTGGGCCGCGGCCGCGGCGGCCACGCGCGGCGGCGGCGGCTGGCGCTGGGGCGCCGCGGGCGCCGCGGCGGGCCTGGCGGCGCTGACGAAGTACACCGGCCTGGCGGTGCTCGCCCCGGTGGGGCTGACGTGGCTGTGGGCCGCGCGCCACGGTCCCCGCGCGGCCTTCCGGTCCGTCGTCTGGCTGGCGGCGGGCTTCGCGGCCGTGGCAGGCTGGTGGTATGTGCCGAACGTGCTGCGCTGGGGCGTGCTGGTGCCCGCCGAGCTGACCCGCACCCTGATGCCCGAGAACAACCGGAGCCACCCCGCGGGTTGGAGCACGGTGCTGCGGGAGGCGGCCTGGCTGACGCGGTCGTACACCGGCGTCTTCGGCTACGGGGTGGTGGCGCCCGCCGCCTACTTCCGGGTCGTCGACACCCTCGGCGGGCTTGCGGTGACCGGCCTCGCGGTGGCCGCGTGGCGCCGGCTCACGCTGGCGGGCTGGTGGCCGGCCGCACCGATCGCGGCGGCATGGTTCGGCCTCGTCGTCGTCGGCATCCTCGACTACATGCGCACCGTGACGGCCGCCAGCCAGGGACGGCTGCTGTTTCCGGCGGCGCCCGCGCTGGCGCTGCTCCTGGTCCTCGGCTGGTCGTCGCTCGCCCCGGCCGCGGCCGTGCGCCGCGTGCTGGGCATCGTCCCGCCCTTGATGGTGGGGCTGGCGCTGTCGCAGGCAGGCACGCTGGCGCGCGCCTACGCGGTCCCGGCTGCCATCCCCGACCCGGTCACGCCCGACCGGGCGGTGGACGCCCGATTCGACGGGGTCGGCACGTTGATCGGAGCGGACCTCCCGCATGGCGGCAGCGTGCCCGGCGGCGGGCGCCTGCCGCTGACGCTGTACCTGCGCGGCGAGCATGCCGCAACCCGACCGGCCGTGATGTTCGTGCACCTCACCGACGACGCCGACCGGCGCCTGGGCGGCCACGACGGGGTGCCAGCCGGGGGTCGACACCCAACGCTCCAATGGGTGCCGGGAGTGGCGTTCGCCGACGGCTACGGGCTCGAAGTCGCGTCCGTGTCCACCGATACGCTCGCCGTCCTCAGCGTGGGCTTTTACGACCCGGAGGGCGGCGCCCGCCGCGCCGTGCTCGGCGACGGCGACCGGCCGGTCGGCGACCGGGCCGTCCTCGGCCACGTGATGGTACGGGCCGCGCCACCGGACACGGCGCGACGGGGCATCGAGCCGCCGTTCGCCGTGTGGGCGAACGGGATCGCCCTCACCCGCTCGGAGGTGACCTTCGGCCCGACGGGTGCGCCGGAGCGATGGGCCGTCGCGTGGTCGGCGCGCACGCCGGTGCAGCACGACCTGACGACGTTTGTCCAACTCCTGGACCGCGGCGGGCGGCTGGTGGGCCAGATCGACCGCCGCCCCCGAAACGGCGCCGGGCCGACCGACACGTGGGTCCCGGGCTACACCGTGCGCGATGCGTACGATCTGCCAGCGGCGGACGACTGGGACCGGCTGATCGCGGGGTTCTACGACGACGCCGGCCGGCGCGTCCCGCTCGCGGACGGCACGGACCACCATGTCGTGGCCCGGCGACGCCACGACTGACCGACGTTCATCCCCCGCCGGTGTAGAGGCTGGCAGCGCGCACCAGCGACGCCGTGACGGCCGGCTGCTTGAACGCCGCCTCGAGCTCGTCGGCGATCCACGGCCAGCGGCCCGTGATGTCGGCACGGGCTGCGCGCACGTGGTCGAGGTTCGGCGAGGCCGCCGCCAGGGCTTGCTGCAGGCTGGCCAACGCGGCGACGAGCGCCGCACGGTCGGCTTGCGGGACGGCGAGCTGCCGCTGCACCAGGACCTGGAGTCCGGTGAACACGTCGTCGAGCGATGCCGGGGGCGTGTCGGCGGCTTTGGCGGCCGAGGCGTCGGCACGGCCGGGCTGCATCGCCTGGCCCATCATCTGCGCCATGATCGCCCCCAGCCCGGCGCCGGCGCCGAGCCCCATGCCAACCGCGGCCGCGTCGCCGGCCCCGCCGGCGCCGGACTCGAGCGCGCGCGCGGCCTTGAACTTGAGGTAGGCATCGATGTTGCCGATGGCGCCCATCGCCGCCCGCTCGTCGATGGCCTTCTGGGTCTCCTCGGTCGTCGAGATGCTCGTCACGTACATCGACTTCAGGGTCAGCCCGAGCGCCTGGAACTCCTCGCGCAAGCTGGCCGAAAGCGCGGCCGCCACCTCGTCGTACTGCGACGGAAGGTCGAGGAGGCCGACCTTGAGGGTGCCGAGGATGTCGGCAAGTCGGGCGGTGACGATGCCCCGCAGGTAGCCGACGATGTCGGCCGTCGTGTACAGGCCCTGACCGCCGACGATCTTGTTGACGAAGAGCGCCGGCTCCTCGACGGCCATCGCGAACGTGCCGAAGGCCCGGAGGCGTGCGAGCCCGAAGTCCGGATCGCGCAGCGCGATGGGTTGCGGGGTCCCCCACTTCAGATCGAGGAACGTCCGCAGGTTGACGAAGTAGACCTCGGTCCGGAACGGCGACTTGCCGCCGAAGACCAGCCCGATCAGCGACGACAGGATGGGGATGTTCTCGGTGTCCAGCGTGTAACGGCCGGGGTCGAAGACGTCGGCGGCCTGGCCGTTGTGATAGAACACCGCCTTCTGGCTCTCGCGCACCACCAGCTGCGAGCCCAGGCGGAACTCGCCGGAGTCGCCTTCCGGCACGCGGTGCACGATCTCGCTCGGGTTGGGATTGGCCCATTCGACGAGGTCGAGGATGGCCATGGCGCTCGCTCCTTGGTTGGGGTTGGCTTCAGACTATATCAGCTCGGCTTCCTCGGCGTCCAGCCGCAGGCCGCGCCACACGCGGGTGCCCGCGTCGGTCCTTTCGACCCAGAGCCGTCCGCCCGCATCGCCCTCGAACAGCCAGCGCTCACCGGCCACCCGGCGCACGCCTGCGACGTCGCGCACGAGCGCCCCGCCGTCATCCGACCACCGCCGGGTGAACACCTCCTCGGCGGTGGCGACGGTGTCGCCCGGCGGCACGTCGACGTTCAGCGGCTGCTCCTCGAAGAGCACACGCTCGCCGCCGACATCCTCCCACAGGCGCAGGCGGGGCGTCGCGTCGCCGAGGGCGAGGGCGTGGTCGCCGCGGTCCCATCGCCAGTGCCCGGTCACGGCGTGCGCTTCGCCGAGGACCTCCACGCGGCCGCCGACCGCGGCCGCCATCGCCGCCCCCGGGCCCGGCGCCGCGGGCGGAGCCGGTGCCGCCAACGCGGCCAGGCGCGCGTCGAGAACCGCATGCCATCCATCGACGAAGACGCTCGAAGCGCTGGCATCGGCCGCGGCGTGCTCGGCATCGGTGCGGATCGACTGCAGCAGCGCCGCACCGTCGTCGACGGCGGCCAGGAGGGTCACGTCCAATGCGACCAGCCCTTCGCGCGCCGCGCTCGGCAACGACGGGTCGGCCCACCACGCCCCATACCCGACGGCCGTCTGGTCAAGGCGATCGGCGAAGCGTTGGATGCGGCCGATCAAGGCCTCGACGGCCGGCAGATCCGCGAACCGCGCGGCGGCGACGAGCCGGCGCTGCGCGGCCGCCACGGCGTCTCGGCCCTCGCGCGCCCGCCGGGCGGCGGCGGCACGGACGCGCCGCTCGGTGGCCGCGCGTGCCGCCGGCGTGGCGTAGCCGTCATGGCCGGGCACGGCATCGGCGATGGCCGCCGCGCGGGCGGCGGCAGCGTCAGGATCGGGCATCGTCGACGCGCCCCTTGTGCACCAGGTAGACACCGGAGGCCATCACCGGCAGCCCGACGCCGAGGACGACGAGCACGGCCATGGCGTAAGCCGGCCGCGAGAGCTGGTCCCAGGTGTACGCCTCGGCCAGCCAGCGCAGGGCACCTTGCACGGCGGCCAAACCGGTTGCGACGACGGTGAGGCCCGCGACCCGCACGCGGTTCACGGCGTCGGCCCGGCGTCTGCCGCCCGCGGCTTGCCGTTGGGCACGCGCGGCGGCACAAACGGCGGCGGGAATGCGGTATCGGGAGGGGCGGCGCGCTCGTCGGGTGCCGCGTGCTCGCCGGGGCCGTCGAGGGGGCGATCACCGGGCAAGCCGCTTGGACGCGTCAGGTACATCTCGCCCAACCACGCGACCCCGTCGCCGTCCACCGGAAGGTCGTCGAGACCGATCGGGGCCTCCGGCGCGGCGTCGTCGGCGTCGTCGTCCTGGCCGTCCACCTCGGCCGGGACGAAGAACAGCAGCCGCACGTTGCTGTACGTGCGCCGGTCGATCTCGTGGAAGTGCTCCAGGGTCACCGGCGCGTCCTCGACGGGATCGATCTGGACGACGATCACGCCGTCGTCGGTCACCCACTCGGGAACGGCGTCCAACGCCCGCAACGTGGCGAGCCACAGTCCCTTGTACTGCGGCGGCGCGACGAAGACGATGTGATAGGGCTCGCGCGGCGGCTCGCGGAGAAGCTGGAAGACGTCTCGGCGCAGCACGCGGGCCGTGTCGCCGGCCAGCCCGGTGTGTTCGAGGTTCTGGTGGATGGTGCGCACGGCGGCGGGCGCCTGTTCGACGAAGTCGCAACCGGCTGCGCCGCGGCTGAGCGCCTCGATGCCGACGCCGCCGGTGCCGGCGAAGAGGTCGAGCACCCAGGCGTCGTTCACGTCGACGCCGAGGATGCTGAAGAGCGCTTCCTTCGCGCGGTCGGTGATCGGCCGCGTGCCTTGCCCGGGCACGGCCTGCAGCCGTCGTCCCCGCGCCTTGCCGGCGATCACGCGCATGGGGCGATCCGGCGGTGTCGGGCGCCGCGCCTGGCCAGGGCCTGCATGCGCCCATTGTAGGCGGCGTCGCCGGCAGGCGCAAAGGGTCGCGGCCGGGCACCGGATTAAGAATCCTGAATCAAGGCTTCAAGGTGGCTTGGCGAGGGATTAACGGGGCAATCACGCCGCTCGGGTATCGTGGACTGAGGGTCGCGCAGGCGCGGGCCCCGCAACGACACGGGAGTTCGCACAACCCGCCCAGTCGGTCACGTCGGCGGTGATGGGTGCCCCCGACCTCAATCCGAATCATGATTGCACAGGCATGGTCTTGATGCGGTTGGGAATGTGTTTCCGAGTGACGACCTTCGGAATATTCCCACGAGGATCGGTTACAATGGTTGATGAGGCATTGCTGGATCACGTCTGGACGGCGATCATCCACTTGGCCTTGCGACGTGGCCCTATCAGTCTTCTGACGTGATCCGGAGCGATGTGGGTGCCTGTCTGCCGCGCCCGAAATCACAGGCATTGGCGACGACACATGGCCCGATCAAACAAGGAAGACATCGAAAGGGGGAACCCGCAAGTGTTTCAAGTTCGCAAGCTTTGCACCATCATTCTGGTGGTGAGCATCGCCACAGTTTTCGCGACATCCATGTGGACACGCGCCGACGTGTCCACCGTACATGCACAGGGATCCATCCCGGTGGGCGGCAAGCTGCAGGCCGACAACGCCTGCTACGTCCGCCTGCCCGACCTGCCACGGGGCCTCTACGGCGGCTTCGGTGGCTACAACGAGGACACGGGCGTGCTGACGTTCGCCGGCGGCGCCGAGAAGCGCACCGACGAGAACACCATCGCCTACTACGATCTGTACGCGCTCAAGCTGGACGGCAAGGTCCAGGACTGGCAGAAGATCGGCTACAGCGCGGGCGGCTACCTGCGCGACGTCGACCGCGGCTGCCGCGAGATGGCCACGGTGAAGATGTCGGCCACGAGCTGGCTGTCGGTGCTCGGCAAGGACGGCTGCGACGGCACGGCCGATCGCCGCGGCGACATCAAGGAGCTGAACGTCGGCGCCACGGCCAACGCCAGCGGCGTGCGGTGGAAGAGCGGCAGCGGCATCGCCGGCAGCCTCCCCACCGAGCTCGAGAACGGCAAGGCCGCCCTGGCGCGCCTGTTCGCGACGTTCGACACCGAGCGCAACCGCCTCGTGTTCGGCCAGGGCACGTACAACGACGAGCTCGACACCGAGTCGCAGGACGAGGTCTACGTGGCGACGCGGTCCGGCCAGCAGTGGAGCGTGCGCGAGATCAAGCCGGCCGGCGCGGGCCCGGTCAAGCGCTACGGCACGTGTGCGGCGTACGTGTCGAACAAGGACACGGGCGTCGACGGCGTGTTGATCCTCGGCGGCAAGGAAGGCGGGCCGGAAGGCTCGGTGACGGCCACCTACAACGAGGTGTGGTGGCTGGACTTCTCGAAGAGCCAGAGCGGCGAGTGGAAGAACATCACCAGCCGCTTCGCCAACCAGAAGGACTTCGGCGGGCGCCGCGAGGGCGCCTGCGCCTACAACCCGCAGACCAAGATGTTCTACTCGTGGTTTGGCCGCGCCAGCAGCTCGATCCCCGACGGCGCCAGCCGCTCGAGCGGGCTGTGGCGGGTGGACCTGTCGAACCTCGCGGACGCCGCGGCGCCGCTGACGTGGGAGCGGCTGGCCAAGGACAAGAACGACCTTCCCGGCGGCGGTCGCCGGCTGATCCCCAACGTGTACGACTGGAAGCACAACCGCGTGTTCGTCCTCGGCGGCCGCGGCGGCAGCGACGAGATCACCGAGTTCAAGGAGGTGTGGGCGCTCTACCCCGACGTCACGGGCGACGCGTGCGCCGAGCTCGACCCGTATGCGCCGTTCGCGTCGGTGCCCACGCCCACCCCGCCGAGCACGGGACCGACGGCGACGCCCGGCAGCGGCACGGCCGCCCCGACCCGCGTGCCGACGGCAACGCCCGCCGGCCCGGTCGCCGCGTCGGTCTGCCCCAACCTCGACCGAATCGTGCCGCGCGCGGTCATCGACGCGGCGGTGGCCAACCCGTCGAGCGTCCAGGGCTACGACCAGCTCTGCAACCCCAACCTGCCGATGGGCCCGTCGAACGGCAAGCGCGGGCGGCTGGGCCTGCAGAACCCCGGCGCGCCGTACCACCCCATCTTCAACGGCGTGGTCTACAAGTGCGGGTGCCCGTAGCCCCGCGCGGCCACGATCCCGTACGAACGCTTATCATTGAAGGAGGGCCGGCGATCGCCGGCCCTCCATGCGTTCGTCAGGGCGCGGTGGTCGCCATGAATGGGCCCAGGTTGGGCCGCCCGGGTCGTGGCGCCGGGCACGCCTGACCAGAGGAGGATCGACGAATGGACGGCATGGCGCATGGCGGCGGAGGCCGCCACGACGGCGATGCGGGCGGGGGCGGGGGCCCCGCCGGCGGCGGGTACACGATCGTCGACCTGGCCGCCGGCGGCGGCGACGCGACGGAGCAGGCGGCGCGGCTCCTGGTCGAGGGCTTCCGGGAGCACTGGCCGGACGCCTGGCCGGACATCGCGGCCGCCCGCGAGGAGGTGGCCGAGGCCCTGGCGGACGGTGGCCGCATCGCGCGGATCGCGGTGGCCGGCGGGACGGTGCTGGGCTGGGTCGGCGGCATGCCGATGTACGACGGGCGGGTGTGGGAGCTCCATCCACTCGTCGTCCACGTCGATCACCGGGGTCGGGGCATTGGGCGGGCGCTGGTGGCGGACCTGGAAGCGCGGGTGCGCGAACGGGGTGGGCTGACCGTCTACCTCGGCACCGACGACGAGGCGGGCATGACGTCGCTGGCGGGCGTGGACCTGTATCCCGCCGTCTGGGACCACTTGCGCGGCATCCAGAACCTGCGCCGGCACCCGTTCACGTTCTACCAGAAGATGGGCTACACGATCGTCGGCGTGGTCCCGGACGCCAACGGGTTCGGCAAGCCGGACATCATGATGGCCAAACGCGTCGGCGGGGCCGCGGCCGGCGAGGACGGTCCGTCGCGTTAGCCCGCGCCGGCACCGTGCGACGCGCTAGCCCTCCGCGTCGCCGTCCGCCGGCCGCTCGAGCACGTACACGAACGCCGGCGGGACGTTGCGCCACACCACCGGCGTCGTCCGGAGCGTGCCGGGCTGGCGCCGGAGCAGGGCGCGGAAGGCGCGGCCCCGCGGCAGCCAGTGCAGCCCGAAGTAGGCGAAGGTCGCGAACCGCCCGCCGGGCGCCAGGCGCGGCAGGACGTTGCCGAGGATGGCGGCCTGCATGGGCTCCGGGAACGCGGTCCACGGCAGCCCGCACACGACGGCTTCGAAGCCGGCGCCGGGCGGCAGCCAGGCGTCGAAGTCGAAGGCCTGGGCGGGCGACTCGGCAAACGTCAGCCCGGGGAACCGCTCGCGCAGGTGGGCGACGAACACCGGGTTGACCTCGATGCCGAGGTAGCGGGCGTGCGCGGGCATGGCAGCGCGCACGACGGCCGTGAACGGGCCGGTGCCGGGGCCGAGCTCGAGCACGTGGCGGGCCGTGGCCACGCCGGCGGCGTCGACGATGCACGCGGCCATGGCCGTCGACGACGGCAAGACGGCGCCGGTGGCGTTCCAGTTGCGCGCGAACTCGCGGATGAAGGTGGCGGCGGACATGGCGGCGGCCTCGTCGGGGAGAATGCGAAGGGCCGCCATTATACCCGATGCGGGCGACGCGCCGCGGGGCCGGCTGTTGACGACGCCGACGGGTCCGGACATACTTCGGCGCGACCGTCGGCCGGCGACGTCGGCCCCGGATCCGGGCCGCGCTCGTGATCGCGATCCCGCGGCCGCCAACCAGCGCCTTGCGACGAAGAGGAGGCATTCCCATGGCCAGCCTTCCGCTCTCCCCCGACGAGCACCGCCGCCTCGTGCGGCTCGTGACCGACCGCGGCGGCATGTCGACGGCGCTCCAGCGCCAGAACGCGCTCGATGCCGCCGGGTTGCTCGAGCGGTTCGGCGGACGGGTGAACTTCGACGTCGACACGGCCACGTACTGCCAGATGCTGGTGCGCGAGCTTCAACAGTTCGGGACGGACCCCGCCACCGGTCGTCCGGCGCTGGTGGCGCTCTTGTACGTCATGCGCGACCGCCTCGAGGGCTGGCCCGAGGATCGGGCGTTCGTCGATGCGTTGATCGCGCGCGCGCCGGCTGGCGCGGGTGCGGCGGCGGGCGGCGGCGCGTCCGTCGGCGTGAGTCCGGCGGTTCGGCCAGAGACGGCGCTGCGCATCCTCTTCCTGGCCGCCAACCCGGCGGACACGCCGCCGCTCCGGCTGGGCGAGGAGTCGCGTGTCATCAAGCAGCGGCTGCTCGTCGAGGCCGATCTGCGCGACCGGTTCGACATCGAGCAGGAGCACGCGGAGCGCTGGGAAGGCCTCAGCCTGCACCTCCTGCGCTACCGGCCGCACATCGTGCACTTCGCCGGTCACGGCGAGCGTGGCGGCGAGCTGGTGTTCGAGTCGGACGGGGGCGGGCGGCGCACGGTGCCGGTGGCATTGGTCGGTGAGCTGTTCGAGATCGTCAAGGCCACGACGGGGATCCAGGGGGTGGTGCTGAACGCGTGTTGGTCGGAGGCGCAGGCGCGCGCCATCCTGCCGCACGTGTCGTTCGTCATCGGCATGGCGCGCCCGATTCCGGACGACGCGGCGATCCGCTTCGCGGCCGGCTTCTACCGCGGCCTGGGCTTCGGGCTGAGCGTGGCGGATGCGTTCAAGCTCGGGCGGAACGAGATGGCCGGCGGTGCAGGCGAGCGCGGCAACCGCGGCTTCTCGGCGCCGACCGGCGCTGGGGCGGAGGGCGTCTCGGCCGACACATCGCTCGCGGACATCCCGCAGCTGCTGTTCGGACCGCACGTCGACGGCGGGTCGCTGACGCTGCTCGGGCGCAGTGCATCGCGCTGAGCCGGCGCCGAGCATCCCTGTCGCGGCCGCGTGAGGCGACGCGGGGCCGCACCTTGACGACCGGCCACCTGCCTTGGGATCGCCGCCGATCCCGACGGCCGGAGCGGCCGGGTCAGTCCTCCCCGTACAGCGCTTCCAGCCCCCGCGCCTGCCGCATCGCCAGCGCCACCAAGAGCGCCGTCACCAATGCCAGCTCAAGCGCCGCCACCGGACCGGACGGAGGCTGGCCCAGAATGGCGATCGGGCCCAGGCTCACCGGCACCGGGCACAGCGCGAGCAGCGCGTGGACGACGCTCATCGGCTGCAGCGCCGCCGGCAGGAAGGGGTTGACCGCCTCCCATGCGAACACCACCACCGCCGGGATGATCGGGTTCACCCGCAGCAAGCCCACCACGAGGAACACCGCGCCGTAGCCCGCGCACGCCGCGAGCGTCACGCCCACGTAGGCCAGCGTGTGCCCCAGCCACGGCCCCGCCATCACCGTGCGCACCGCCGTCTCCCCCCAACCGGGCCCTCCGCCCAGCATCACCAGCCGCGTCGCCAGCGTTGCCCCGCCGAACACCAGCGCCGCCCCGGCGAGTCCCCCGACGTACTTGCCGAAAACCAGGACTTCCCTCCGCACCGGCGCCAAGAGGTAGTAGTGCAGCGTCCGGGCGTACACCTCGCCCCGGACGAGGTTGACGAAGATCGCCAGGCACCCGAAGAACACGCACAGGCGCAGCATCAACGTCTGATACACCTCCGCGTACGCCGTGTCGCCGATCGCCCGCTCGCCCTCGGCCAACACGTCGAAGCCCAGCACCACCACCAGCACCCGCGCCACCATCAGCAGCACCGGCAGCACGGCCAGCCCCCAGCCGATCAGCGCCATCCGGCTCAGCAGCACCTTGCGCAGCTCGAGCCGCACGATGCCGCCGACCTGGCGCCGCCACAGCCCCCACGGCCGCCCTTCGCCCGCCGCCCCCGCCGTCACGGCCGTCATAGCCCCTCCCCGCCCGTGCCGATCAAGTACTGGTACACCGCCTGGACATCGTCGTCTGCCGGCACGATCGCGTCGACGTCGATGTCGCCCGCCAGCACGATCTCGCCCAACGCCGCGTAGAAGCCGTCGAGATCCCGCGTGCGCACCAGAAGCCCCGCGCCGTCGTCGTGCAGCCGCGCCTCGACCACGTCGACCCGCCCGAACAGCCGGCGCGCCACCTCCGCCGGCCGGTCGCACCGGACCTGGATCCCCAGCGGGTGCTCGGCGTCGAGCGACGCGCGCATGTCGGCGATGCCGCCCTCCGCCCGCACGTAGCCGTGGTGGATCACCACCACCCGGTCGGCCAGCGTGTCGACCTCGTGCAGGATGTGGCTCGACACGACGATGAAGTGCCCGTCCGCCGCCAGCGCGCGGAAGAGCGCCGCCATCTCCGCCCGCGCCATGGGGTCCAGGCCGTTGAGCGGCTCGTCGAGCACCAGCACCCGCGGCCCGTGGCTGATCGCCGCCGCCAGCTTGATGCGCTGGCGCATGCCCTTGCTGTAGCCGTCGACCTTGCGCCCGGCGGCCTCGACCAGGTCCACCCGTTCGATCGCCGCCGCCGCCCGGGCGCGCGCCTCGTCCTCGGGCCAACCGCCCACCCGCAGGAGGCCGTGCACGAAGCTCCAACCCGTCGCCCCCGCCGGGAAGCTGTCGACCTGGGTGCAGTAACCGACCAGCCGCCCCAGCCGCTCGGCATCGGTCACCGGCACGCCCAGCACCGCGATCGCGCCCTGCGTCGGGCGCAAGAGGCCGGTCATGAGGTTCATCAGCGTCGTCTTGCCGGAGCCGTTGGGCCCCACCAGGCTCGTGATGCCCGGCGCCAGGCTGAGGTTGACGCGGTTGACGCCCAGGATCTCGCCGTAGAACCGCGACACGTCGCGGAACACGATCCGGTCCGCCGGAGCCCGAAGGTCGTCCGCCGGCGACCCTGCCGCCCGCCCCGCCGCGGACCCGGCGGATCGGTCGCCCGACACCCGCGCTGACCCGTTGCGCTCGGGCGGCGTGCCGGCCGACCCGCCGGTCGGCCCGTCGCGGTCCGCAGCGGCCTGCCGCCGCCCCAGCCCGATCATCGGACCGCCTCGTACGCCCGCACCTTGCGGGCGAGCACCACCACCGACAGCCCGGTCCACAACGCGACCGCGCTCCACGCCGCCCAGGCCGGGATGCCCGGTCGGGCGTCGATGACGCCGAACCACGCCGCGTGGCCCATCAGGTCCGCCCAGATCGCGTACGCCACCGACGTCGGCGCCACGATCTCGCCCCAGCCGGTGCCGAACAGCTCGTTGATCACCGCCGCCACCCCCCGCAGGACGATCACCCCCCCGAAGATCACCCCCCGGGCCGCCCACGTCCGCCGCAGCACCGCCGACACCGCGAGCACGCCGAGCGCCAGCGGCAGGATCAGCGCCCACGAGCCGACGACCAACGCCAGCGCCTCGCCGGCATGCTCGCGCAACCACCCCACGCCGTCGAACGCCGTCTGGGCGCCGAGGATGACGAGCCCGAAGCCCCACGTGACCAGCGACAGCGGCCCGAGCAGCACCAGCAGCTTGCCGCCGACATAGGCCGCGCGCGACAGCGGCCGGGCCAGGTACAGCGGCAGCGCGTTGTCGCGGACGTCGCGTGCGATGAGCGGAGGGCCGATCCACAGCGCCAGGAAGAACGCGACCCAGGCCTGGAGGAAGAGGTAGCCCACGAAGAAGTCGCTGTCGAGCTGCAGCTCGCGCGCGATGTCGCCCCCGAACACCGCCAGCACGGTCGCGTTGTGGCGCGCGTAGACCGTCGCCAGCGCCACTGCCGGCACGACACAGCCGCCGACGAGCATGGCGAGCGTCAGCTTGGACCGCAAGAGCTCGGCGTACGCGTAGCGCGGGATGACGAGCGCCCGCGCCCACGCGCCCGTCAGCGGGCCGGCATAGGGGTGGAAGGTCGGCTGGCTCATGCCGTGGTCTCCACGAACGGCTCCCGTTCGGCGCCGGTCGTCGAACGATCGTCGACGCCTTGATCGCCGAGCGCAGCGCCATCGCCGCCGCCGGCGTCGCCCGGCAGCAGCCCCGGGATTCCCATCGCCGAGAGGAACAGGTCTTCGATCGCGTGCCGGCGGTAGGCCAGGCGGCGGATCTGCGTGTCGCTGGCGGCACTGACGTGGTAGAGGTCCCGCACCGCCATGCCGTCGGGCAACACCACCTTCACCCGCCACTGCCCGTGCAGCGCCACCTCGCACCCGCGCGCCGCCAACGCCGCGGCGAATCCCTCGCGCGCGCCGCGCACCTCGACGTCGAGGAAGCGCCGGTTGGCGCGGCGAGCCGAGGCCAGGTCGCTGTGCAGCGCCACCCGGCCGTCCTTGAGCACCAGAACCTCGTCGCACACCTGGTCGACGTCGTGCAGCAGGTGCGACGACAGCACGACGCCGACGCCGCTGTCGCGGATCTGCCGGATGAGCTCGATCATCCGCAGCCGCCCCGCCGGATCCAGCCCGTTTGTCGGCTCGTCGAGGAACACCAGCCGCGGCCCGTGGACGATGGCCTGCGCGAGCTTCACGCGCTGCTTCATGCCCAGCGAGTAGGTGCCGACGTCGCGGTAGCGCGCCTCGCCCAACCCGACCGCGATCAGAGCCTCGTGGGCGCGCTCGAGCGCCGCGGCCGGCGGCACGCCCGACAGCTCGGCGAACATGCGCACCTGCCGGATGGCGGAGAGGTCGCCGACGAACGCGTCGCGCTCGGGCATGTAGCCCACCGCCTGGCGGATCGCCGCCAGCGCGCCGGGCGCCTGGACGTCGTGGCCCAGCACGCGGGCCGTCCCGGCGTCGACCGCGTGGAAGCCGAGCAGCGTGTGGATCAGCGTGGTCTTGCCGGCGCCGTTCGGCCCGAGCAGGCCCACGGCGGGGCGCTCGAGGCGTACGGTCAGGTCGCGCAGGATCGGGCGCCCGCCGAGGCGGACGCCCAGTCCCGCGAGCGCGATGAGCGCCGTCACGTGCGCGACGACGCGGGGCCGCCGTCGAGCGGCGACGCCGGCCACGGCAGGCCGCCGGGCGCCGGGACGTCGGCCCCGCCCGGCCCGCCGCCGGTCGCGCCGCCCAGCAACCGCAAGAGCACGGCGAACCCCAGCGGGCTGGACTCGGTGGCCCCGGCGAAGCGCAGCCGCCGGGGCTCCGCCCAGGCGTAGACCAGCGACGGCGCGACCTTGGCCGCCAGGTCACCCAGCGCCAGGTCTTCCGCACCCGGGCCCTGTCCGCCTGCCCCATCGCCCGCCGCGCCGGCCAGCACGCGCGTCAACCGCCCCAAGTCCTGCCAGAGCACCGCGCTGAAGTCGGTCTCGGCGCCGGCCGGCAAGGCGCGGGCGAAGGCATCCGACCGTGGGAGGGTGACGCCGCTCTCACGGATCCGGATGGCCGTCGTCAGCAGGCCCGGATCCGCCGCCGCGATGAGATAGCCGTCGGTGTAGAGCCAGTGCATGGCAGGGATCTCGCCGGCGCCCGCGGCCCCGCCCGAGCCCAGGGTGCCGGCCGCATCCGCCGCGCCGCCGAGCGCGCGGGGCGCGGCATCGCCCGCCAGCGCCAGCGTCCACACCGTGCGGCCGTCGCGCGCCGCGGACGAGAGCGCCAGCGCGGCGTCGAGCCCGTCGCCGGCCATCCGGGCGTTCACGGCCGCCACCGCGCGGTCGAGCGCCGCCTGCAGCGCGGCCGGGTCCGCGACCTCGACGACGAGCTTCCACGCCGGCTCGGGCAAGAGCGGGCCATCGACCGCGAACGCCACCTCGCCGCCGAGCGCGTCCGCCAGGTCGGCCAGCACGTCGGCGGGCAAGCTGTCGCCGGCATTCCCGACGGCGCCAGGGTCGCCGGCGTCCAGCGCCGCGGCGCGGCTGAGGCCGACGAAGTCCGCCACCACCTTCTCGGGGGCGTCGATGAGGGCGGCCCCGGCCACGTAGGCGTCGGGCGAGACGTAGTCCAGCGTCCCCATCGCCCCCGGTTCCGCCAGCCAGCCCGCCATGCCGCTCCGGTCGGCGCCGAACGTCAGCTCGGCCTCGATCCGGGTGCGGTCGCCGTCGCGCGCCTGGGTGACGACCGCGTAGCGCGCGCCCGCCAGCCCCAAGGGATCCACCGCCGCATCGGCCGCGGCGCCGCCGTGGTCGATCGCCTCGGCCGCGACGCGCGGGACGTCCACCGCCAGCAGCGCGTCGACGCCGCCGCGATAGCCCGCCACCACGGCGGCGCGGAACTCGGCCGGCAGGCCGCGCCGGCCCGCCAGCGCCGCCGCGATGCGCGCGGCCGACGGCGAGACCAGCAGCGGCCCGTCGCCGAGCCACACGTACAGCGGGGCATCGGCGGTCCCGGTGCCGGCGGCCGCGTCGGCCGCCGCCGCCTCCAGGGCCGCGGCATCGTCGAGCACGCGGACCGGCGGGTCGCCGGCACCGTCGCCCGCCTCGCCCGGCACCGGGGCGGCCGCCCCGCCGGCCCGGTCCGGCGCGCCCTCGCCCGGCAGCTCGGCCGCCAGCTCGGCCAGCCGCGTCTCGAAGAACACGCGGGCCGCGGCGCGGTCGGTGGTCTCGGCCAGGAGCAGCGGGGCGTCGCCGTCCCCGGCGCCGTCTGCGCCTGCCGCGATGACCACCTCGTCGCCCAGCGCCGTGCCGAGGTCGCCCAGCGCGGCGATCGCCGCGTCCAGCCGCGCCTCGACCGCCGCGTCTTCGATGCTGCCCATCCACCAGTCGCGCAGGGCCGGATCGGCCGCCACCCCGGCGCGGAACCGCGTGTAGGCGTCGGCCAGCGCGGGGCCGAGGTTGGGCAGCGCGACGAAGACCACCGTGTCGGCCGGGACCGCGTCGAGCAGGGCCGACGCCGTGCGCGGCGCCGGCAGCGGGACAGACGCGTCGATCGCCGTCCCCAGCCGGTCGAGCGCGGCCAGCAGCTCGCGATACTCCGCGCCGTGCCGGCTCCACGCGACGTCGTCGGCGACCGGGACGGTCGCAATGGCCGCATGCGAGGCGTACTGCATCCCCGGCAGGAGCGTCCGCCGGCCGCGCGCGCCGGCGACCTCGACCTCGCCCTCGACCACCGACACGCGCGAACCCTTGGTGCCGTGGCGCACCGCGAAGATCGTGCCCTTGACGGCGACGTCGACATCGGACGTGGCCACCCGCAAGCGCCCGCGGCCCTGCGGCGCGGCATGCACGATCACGTCGCCGCGCGCCAGCTCGACGGCCAGCCCGTCCCAGCGCGACGCCAGCGCCAGCTCGGCACGCGGCCCCATCTCGATGGTCGACCCGTCGTTGAGCGTGACCACGGCCCCCTGGCCGCCGCCCGTGCGCAGCGACTGCCGCGGGTGGACGGTGTCGCCCACGGCCAGCGGCCGCCCGCCCGTGGCGTCGGCCAGCTCGATGAGGCCGCCGTCGACCTCCGTCACCTGGGCAAGCACGCGGTTCGGTTGCAGGGTGTCGCGCGCGAAGAGGAACGACCCCAGCGCCACCGCCACGGCCGCCGCGGCCGCCAGCGGCCAGGACCGGCGCGCGGCGAGCCACGCCGAAGCGGGCGCCGCCGCGGACGGCGCCGCCACGCCCGTCAGCACGCGCGGCGCCACGCCGCGGCGCGCCGCCTCGAGCGCCATGCGGAAGGCGGTGTCCTCGCGGATCCGGTCGGCCACGAGCAGCGCCTGGGCCGGCGACAACCGCCCGGCCAGGTAGTCGCGGATGAGCGCCGGATCGTCCGCCGTCGGCCCGGCGCCCGCGCCGGCAGCGGACATGATGCGCGCCCAGGCGCGGGCGCCGGCCGCCACGACGTCGGCATCGGCCGGCACGTCGGCCTGCAGCGCCGCGACCGCGCGGTCGACGAGGCCGTCGAGGCGGGCATCGGCGCCCGGGCGTGGATCGTGGGTCGGGATGGGGGTGCGGTCGTCGTTCATGGCATCCTCCGATGTGTCGCTGGCGGCGCCGGCATCCTCCGGCGCGGCGGCCGTGGCGGGCGACTGCGTGGTCATTGGAGACCCTCCGTCGGCGCGGCGTCGACGAGCGGCGCCAGCGACGCGCGGACGCGCTGGCGCGCCCGGTGCAGCGTGACGCCGATGCTGGCGTCGCTCGTGCCCAAGAGCTCGGCGATCTGGCGGTTCGTCAGCCCCTCGACGTAGCGGAGCGCGAAGATCTCGGCGGCGCGCGGCGGCAGCGCGCCGAGCGCGTCGCGCAGCCCGGCGCGCAGCTCGGGGTCGGTGGCATCGGCGGCGGGGTCGGCGGACGCGGCAGCGGACGTGGGTCCCGTCGCGGTGGACCGACTGCGCGCTGCACGCGATCCCGTCGGGCCATCCCCTTCCAGCCGATCCAACCCGACGGCCGGCCGACGGCGGCGTTGGCGGAGCGCGTTCAGCGCGGCGTTGACGGCCAGCCGATGCAGGTAGCCGCCGGCGTGGGCGACGTCGGTCGCGCCCGCCTGGCGCACGAGCTGCAGGAAGACCGACTGCAGCACGTCCTCGGCGTCCTCGGCCTGCCCGACGATGCGGTAGGCCGTCCGGTACACCATGGCGTGGTGGGCCGCGAAGAGCGCCGCGACGTCCAGCGGCCGGGATGTGGGCCGGATCACGGGCCGGGCTGCGGGCGCCCCGAGGCGCCCCGTGAGCAGTTGCACGTGTGTCTCCTGGGCACGGCGGGCTTGCGAAGCCGCGGCGCCGGGCCGCGGCCGGCGCGCCGCCGGGTCGGGCGGTCGCCGTGCGTCACGGGGAATGACACCGGAGCGGTGCGGATCATTAACACGCGGGCGGCATCCGACGCGCGCGACAGGGCCAAGGCGTGACCGGCGGCCACAGCGGCGGCGTGCCCGGGCTTCCATGCGGCGGCCCGGCACGATCGCGGGGCGGGTCTCGCAGGCAGGCCACATCGCGTCCTCATCGGCGTGCCTCGGCGACGGCCATCCGCAGCGCCACCGCGAGCGCCGCCGCGTTCGAGCCGGCCCACAGAGCGCGCGTCGGCACACGGAGGAACGGCCGCCGGCGCTTGGCCCACAGCAGCCAGCGTTCCCACGCCGCCATCCGCAGATCCGCGGGCGGCTCGAGCAGCCCCGCCGGGATGTCGGCGCCGAGCCAGTCGCGCGCCAGGCCTAGGGCGAGCCATGCGCGCCGGTCGAGCCGGGTGCGGGCAAGCTCGGCGGCGAGGGCTTCCCAGTCGACACGGTCGCCCACGGCGTCGATGGCGTGCGCGAGGTCGACCACGGCGCGCAGCGGCGAGAAACCGCGCCGCACGCCGTTGGCGACGAGCGTCAGCACGAGGTCGGTCGGCGCCGGCACCCGCAGCGGGAGTTGTGTGGTGTCGGAGTCACCGACGTGCACGGTCTCGGCGCGTTCCCAGATCCCCTCCCAGTCGAGCCGCCCGGCCGCCCAGCGTCCACCGCCGAACAACGACGGCTCGAGGTCGTGGTGGGCGGTCCCGTCGAGCTCGACGTGGTGGCCGGCCGGGGCGCGCCGGTCGGGGTTGGCCCGCACCAGCGCGTCGCGGATGTCGGCCACGGCCGCCTCGGCGCGCGATCGGTCGGCGTCGCGGACCGACAGGTCGATGTCGGCGGCGATGCGCACGGCCGGGTCGGCATACACGGTCAGGGCGAGCGCCGCGCCCTTGTGCGCCAGCACCGCGATGCCGGCCTCGGCCAGCCGGGCGAGGATGGCGTCGCGGATGCCCTCGACCTCGCGCCACCGCAGGGTGCCGGCGATGTGTTGCCGCCGAAGGGACGCCGCGGTCGAGGCGGGCACCTCGAAGTCACCGGCGCGGGCCAGCGCCTTGAGCCCCTGCCAGGCCAGCGGGCCGACCTGTCCCTCGAGGGCGCGGGCCGGGAGGCGGTCCCAATCCAGCGGGCCGCGGGCAAGACTCCGCGCCCGCGCGGTCGTGGCGGGATCCGGATGGGGGCGCAGGGCCAAGAGCAGCAACGCCTCGTCGGCGGGCATCGGGGGCAGCACCCGGCGCCCGAGCGCGCGGCCGGCCCGCTGCACAGCGCGGGGGCGCGGGCGGTGCGGCCACCCCACGGCAAGCTGCCAGCGCGCCACGGCTGCGGTGGCACAGGCCAGCGCGCGCTGCCCGGGGTCGTCGGACCGCCAGCCGCCGGGGGCCTCGACCGCGGTCACGCGCCCGAGCACGAGCCGCGGGTCCAGGGGGGGATCGCAGCCCGCGGTGTCGTCGCCGCGCAGCACGAGCCGCCCGTCCGGGGCGCGCCCGACCAGGCGGTGGGCGACGAGCCCGCCGGGGGTCGGCGCGCACAGGATGTCGCCCGGGCGGGGCGCGGGCGCGGGCACGACCCGGACGACGTCGCCGTCGTGCAGCAGCGGCCGCATGCTGCCGCCGACGATGGGTACGCGCCCGGCGGCGGTCGTGCCGGGCGGCGTCGGGGGCGTCGGAGCGGGCCGGCCCGCGACGATGGAGGCCGCGGCCGGTGGCCCGGTGCCACCCGCAGGGCGGTCGGGCTGACCCGCGCGCATCTGGGCCGCGGGCCCAGCGGGCCGCGGTCGGCTCATCGCGCGCCGTCCCCGGCATCGTCGAGCAGGCCGGCGATGAGGTCGGCGGTGGCCGCCACCGGGCCGGGCGACAGCCGGTACACGGCCGCGTCGCACGCGGCGACGGCCGTGCGGAGCGCCGCGCGGGCGGCGAGCACGTCGGGTGGGTGCGTCCCGAACAGGAAGCGGCGCCCCGCGAGCGAGAGGTCGTGGAACAGAAGCGCGTCGAGGGCCGCCGCGGGGTCGATCGGGTCAAGCGCGGGCGCGGGCCCGAAGTCCGGCGGAGCGGCGGCGCCGGCGTGGGCGGAGAGGACGGCGACGTCGTGCGCGGCGCACACGCGGTCCACGGCCGCGACGATGCGCGCCGCGCCGGCGGTGTGGATCACGAGGTGGTGGGCGTGCGCGTCGGGTGTGGTCGCCGGCGCGACCGAGGCGACGCCGGGGATCGCGGCCAGGTCCGCGACGAAGCCGGCCGGCAGGTGGTCGACCTCGAGGCGCCACGGGCCGGCGGGCGGCGTGGAGCTCGCCGCCGAGGCCAGGAGGCAGACGGCGGCCAGGCGGGCGGGGCCGCCGAGACGGTCCGGCCAGAGCTGCTCGACGTCGACCATCCACTTGACGCGCCCGCCGAAGCCGGCGACGATCGGGGAGCCGGGGGGCGGGGCGAGGTCCAGCAGGTCGAGGCTGGCGGTCGTGAGGTTGACGCGGCGGACGAAGGGTTCGACGGTGCCGTCGGCACGCACGACGGCAAAGTCGTCGCTGAGCAGCCGCCACCCGCGTTGGACCAGGGCGAGCGTCTGCGTGGTCTTGCCCCAGCCGGACCGGCCGACGATGAGCACGGCCCGGCCATCGCGCGCGACGGCGCCGGCATGCAGGACCCGGCGGCCGTCGGCCAGCGCCGCCGCGGCGTTGACGAGCACGAGGTGGGCGTGGTGCGCCAGCTCGCCGGCCGACGGCGCGCGGACGGTTCGCCCCCCGAGCTCGACCCGCGGGCCGCCAGGGCCGTCGGCGCGGACGGCGACGACGAGATCGGGCAGGGCGGCCCGCCCGGGGTCGGCGGCGTCGTCGACGCGCTGCCGGTCGTAGATCGCGTCGAGCAGGTCGGCCACGGCCGGGTCGTCGCAGTCCACGCGCACGGTGCGGCCGAAGAAGCGGTAGGCGCGCGCGGTCACGGCAGGCAGGCCGGTCCACACCCGCGGCGCGCGACGGGCGTGGGATGCGCGCTGCCCGGGCCGTGGCGGCGCGTCGATCGGTGGAGCGGTTGAAGGGCGATGGCGAGTCCCTCCCAAGGCCATCCGAACCTGCGTGGCGGGCCGCGTCGATCGGGCCGGCCGGCTACGGCACCACCCGGAAGTTGCGCATCATGCCCATGTCCTCGTGCTCGAGCATGTGGCAATGGTAGAGGTAGAGCCCGGTGAAGTCGCCGAACGTCGCCCGGATCCGGACCCGCTCGAAGGGCATCACCAGCACGGTGTCGCGCCAGCCGTCGTCGAGCAGGCCGTCGCGCACCGTCGCGTGGTCGGCGGCGAAGCGCGGGTCGGGATCGCGCCCGACGACGCGGAACTGCACGAGGTGGAGGTGCATGGCGTGGGCCATCGCCATGCGCCCCATGCCACCCATGCCGGCGCCCTGGTTGGAGAACTCCCAGACCTCGTCGGCGCCGAGGCGGACGACCTCGTCGGCCGCGACGCCCTCGATCTCGAACGTGCGCCCGTTGATGGTCCAGCCGCCCATCTGCATGCCGAGGGTGAAGGTCCGGTCCGGCGGGCGGTCCTGGGTGGCGCCGTAGGGCCGCCCGGCGCGCGCGCGGCCGGGGCGGTGCGGCCCGACGCCGACGTTGCGACCGTTGCCGGCCGGCACGCCGTTGGCGAGGGCGGGCAGGTAGAGCGGCGGCGCGCCGCCCGCGACGCGGAAGGTCGCCAGCGTGAAGCGGCTGCCCAGCGGCAGCGTCGTCGTGCCTGCATCCATCATCGTCGATGCGCCGGTGAACGGGAGGCTCTCGAGCACCCACCGCCGGCCCGCGGCGGGGTCGCCGAAGTCGGCCAGCAGGTCGAGGCGCTGACCCGGCGCCAGCATCGCGTAGGGTCGCCGCACGGGCGCGTCGAGCGCGCCGCCGTCGGTGCCGAGGACGGTGAGCGGGGCGCCGGTCTGCCAGGCCAGCTTGTAGATGCGGCTGTTGGAGCCGTTGAGCACCCGCAGGCGGTGTCGGGCGGGCGGCACGTCGAAGACCGCGTCGGGCCGCCCGTTCACCCAGATCTCGTCGCCGAGCATGCCCATCATGTCCTGCCGGTACACGAGCCGGTTGTCGGCCGCCAAGGTTCGGTCCTGTACGACGAGGGGCAGGTCGACGAGGCCGGTCGGGGTGGCGTCCTCGACCCACAAGAGGCCGACCTGGCCCATGTAGGTGTGCAGGCCGGTGCGCATGTCGGGGTGGGGATGGAACCAGTAGGGGCCGGGCGCGTTGCGCACCGTGAAGGCGTACGTGTAGCTGGCGCCGGGGTCGACGGCGAAACGGGGGTGGCCGTCGGCGTCGTCGGGCACGTTGAGACCGTGCCAGTGGACGGTCGTCCGCTCGGGCAGGCGGTTGACGAAGTCGACGCGAATGGCGTCGCCGCGCCGGACGCGGATCAGCGGGCCGGTGAAGGGGCCGGGCAGGTCGACGACGGCTGCCGGGTCGCCGGCCTCCACGGCCGCCCGATAGCGCCAGATCTCGGTCGGGGCCCCGGGGCGGAGCTGGACGTGCTCGACCACGGCCTCGAGCCCGATCACGAGGTCGGGCTCGCTCGGGTCCTGTGACGGATGCCCGCCGGCACGTCGCACGGGGATGACGGCGGGGCCGGTGGCGATGGCGCCGGCGGACAGGCCGACGAGGCTCAGGAACTGGCGGCGGGAGCGTGTGGGCATGGCGGTCTCCGATGCGGCGAATTGTAGCGGACGGGGGTGTGGACGAGGTCGGATGGACGGCAATCGGCCGTGCGTGGCAGCGGGTTGTGACCACCGGCGTTGCCCAGGCAGGCGTGCGCCGATCTCAGCCAAGGCTCAGGTCGGCCGCAGCCCGGGCTCAGCCACCGCCCGCGGGGATCGGCGATACTGGGGGCAGACAGATCGACCGCATCCGAACTCATCCACAAGGAGAACG
>WBZR01000255.1_pt1 | contig 89952 bp, 75 predicted proteins | sample 5204231 | NCBI WGS metagenome assembly WBZR01 (sample SAMN12412403, study PRJNA552823) | activated sludge metagenome | isolation source: activated sludge from anammox sidestream of wastewater treatment plant... | place: USA: Virginia | collected 2017-08 | reverse complement strand
CTCATCGGCTTTTGCTTTTTCAACGCTGCTAATTTTAGCATTTGCCGTAGCATCATCCACTTGAGTGGCAAGCGCCTCATTATAAGCAGTTAGAGCATTATCGAATTTTTTGTCATTAAGCGCCTCATCACCTTTTTTAATGGCTGCGTCAAACTCTTCTTTTTTCTTGGCAGCGGCAGCATCAGCCTCTGCTTTGGCTTTAGCATCAGCCTCTGCTTTTAATCTTGCTTCCTCATCGGCTTTAGCTTTAGCCACACTACTAATTTTTGCATTTGCCGTAGCATTATCCACTTGGGTGGCAAGAGCATCATTATAGGCAGATAAGGCATTATCGAATTTTTTGGCGTTAAGCGCCTCATCACCTTTTTTAATGGCCGCGTCAAACTCCGCCTTTTTCTTAGCAGCCTCTTTTGCAGCCGCAGCATCAGCCTCTGCTTTGGCTTTAGCATCAGCCTCTGCTTTTAATCTTGCTTCCTCATCGGCTTTAGCTTTAGCCACACTACTAATTTTTGCATTTGCCGTAGCATTATCTACTTGGGTGGCAAGTGCATCATTATAGGCAGATAAGGCATTATCGAATTTTTTGGCGTTAAGCGCGTCATCACCTTTTTTAATGGCTGCGTCAAACTCTGCTTTTTTCTTAGCGGCCTCTTTCGCAGCTTCAGCTTCAGCTTTGAGTAATTTTTCCTGTTCTAATTGCAACTGATATAACCGTGATTGAATACTTTTAGTATATTCTGCATCATGCTTAAAGATTTGTGCAGATGCCACATAGTTAACTTTCCCTATAGGATCCTTAAGCAATGTTCCATCAAATCCTTTAAATTCTTTAAAAATATCGACATCCATTTCAAAAGTGAATGGTTTAACACGTTCGTCTTCTATGGCAGGTACATTTTTAGTGTCAATATTTACAATTTTAGTTATATAACCACCACTTTTCGTTATATAAATATCATAAACTCCATTAGGATCTAGGTCAAAAGAGTATTTTCCATTTGATGAAGTATTTATGGTTACTGGTGCTGCACCTCTTTTACTAATTTTAATGGAAGCATTATCCAAACCTTTACCATTTTCCGAAATTTTTCCAAAAACGTGTAATTTCCAATTTGGCTGTGCCCATACCTTTACATTACTCCCAAGTATAAAAAGCAATAAAAAAGTGAAAAATAACTTAAATAAGAAATCTATTTTTAAAGTAAAATTCATATCATATATTTGTCATATATTGATTTGTAAACGTTCAATATTGACTTTTAGTTGCAAATATGTATAAAAATATGAACAATCAATAATCAAAAATAGGAATTTATGAACTTAAGTTATTGGGAAAAAAAATCATTTTTCGGAAAACAGCATTTAATTATTGTTGGAAGTGGTATTGTAGGGTTAAATGCCGCGATTTGTTATAAGCAAAAAAATCCTAAAAATTCTGTAATGTTGGTTGACAGGGGTATCATACCTCAGGGAGCCAGTAGCAAGAATGCCGGTTTTGCATGCATTGGGAGTGCTGGAGAGATAATCAGTGATTTAAAATTAAATGATGAAAGCAGTGTTTTTTTACTGGTTGAAAGAAGATACAAAGGGCTAAGTTTATTGCGTAAAATAGTGGGAGACAAAGATTTGGATTATAAGGCTTATGGTGGTTTTGAGCTGTTTGAAAATGACCAAAAGTTTGATGAATGTGTTAATAAGCTAGATTATTTGAATAAAAAGCTTGCTCCAATAACAGGGATAAAAGAAACCTATAGCATAGCTGACCCGGATATTTTAAAATTTGGTTTCAAAGGGGTTAAGCACCTTATTAAAAATAATTGTGAGGGACAAATAGATACCGGAATGATGATGAGGAAATTAATGAAGATAGCCCAAGATAACGATATAATATTATGGGGAGGGGTGCATGTAAAAAGTATTTTGAGGAATAGCTCAACCACCGGTATTGAAATTGAGCAAGGAGGTATAATTGAAGCCGATAAAGTTTTAATTTGCACAAACGGATTTGCAAGTGAATTAATACCTCAAATTACAGTAAAACCTGCAAGAGCTCAGGTGCTGATTACTTCAGAAATTAAAAATTTAAGGGTACAAGGCAGTTTTCATTATGATGAAGGTTTTTACTACTTCCGAAATATTAATCAAAGAATATTGTTTGGGGGAGCTAGAAATATGGATATTGAAGGAGAAACAACAACTGAAATGGTTAATACTGATGCTATCATAAATAGATTAAAAGAAATGTTGAATGATATCATCATTCCTGATACAGATTATAAAGTAGATATGACCTGGAGCGGAATTATGGGATTTGGTCAAAATAAACAACCAATAGTTAAACAATTATACGATAATGTTTATTGTGCAGTGGGTATGGGTGGAATGGGCGTGGCCATTGGTTCGTTAGTAGGCCAAGAAATTGTAGAACTTATGATGAATAGTTAATACATTATTCATTACATTTATTACAATGCTCTCCTTTTTTCTTTTCGGAACTCAGGAAGTTATTAAGAATTAGCTTTCTGAATAAATATCCAAGGGCAATAAGTACAATTAAACTTGTTAATATTTCCTGATAATATTGTTGTAAAAATTTCATCGTTTAAAGTTAAGCTTTTTCATAACTTCGCAGCAAAATTAAATAATAATAATTTAATATCATGTTAAAGTTCGATAGAAAGAAACATCGCGATAGCCTTCTGTTAGGATTATACGAGGGGATGTTAAAACCTAGAATGATTGAGGAAAAAATGCTATTATTGCTTCGTCAAGGAAAGATATCCAAATGGTTTTCGGGAATAGGACAGGAAGCAATTTCTACTGGTGTTACATTAGCTCTTGAGGACGATGAATATATATTACCCATGCATCGTAATTTGGGTGTTTTTACTTGCCGTAATATTCCATTAAACCGTCTTTTTGCCCAGTTTCAGGGTACAATGGGGGGCTTTTCTAAAGGTCGCGAACGCTCTTTTCACTTCGGGTCACAAGAGCACAAAATAGTTGGAATGATTTCTCATTTAGGCCCTCAGATGGGAGTGGCCGATGGTATTGCTCTGGCTCACAAATTAAAAGAGGAGGCCAAGGTAACGGTAGTTTTTACAGGCGATGGAGGAGCTAGTGAGGGAGATTTTCATGAAAGTATTAATGTAGCTGCGGTATGGGACTTACCGGTAATTTTTGTGGTTGAAAATAATGGCTATGGATTATCAACCCCCGTAAATCAGCAATTTAGATTTAATAATTTTATTGACAAAGGTATTGGCTATGGTATTGAGGCGGTTAAAATAGATGGAAATAATATCTTAGAAGTTTATGATACGGTAAAAAAACTGGCTGAGAGTATTAGAGAAAAACCACGTCCTATATTGTTAGAATGTATTACCTTCAGAATGCGTGGACATGAAGAAGCATCGGGAGTAAAATATGTTCCTAAGGAACTTATTGAAGAATGGGGTAAAAAAGATCCGTTAATTAACTACGAAAAATATTTGCTTGATGAAGCTGTACTTACCGAAGAAATTATTAATGAGTACAGAATAAAAATTAAGAAAGAAATAGAAGAAGGGTTAGAGCTTGCATTTGCAGAACCAAAGATAATACCCGATACAGAAGCGGAATATAATGATTTATTTGCTCCTTTTGATAATATTGCTGTTGGAAACATTGAAGGCAGCAGTACCAACAAACGTATGATAGATGCTATTAGTGATGCTTTACGTGAAAGTATGCGTAAACATCCAAATCTGGTATTGATGGGGCAAGATATAGCTGAATATGGTGGTGTGTTTAAAATTACCGAAGGTTTTGTAAGCGAATTTGGAACAGACAGAGTTAGAAACACACCATTGTGTGAGTCGGCTATAGTAGGTACAGGTTTGGGCTTGTCTATAAAAGGCATGAAAGCTATGGTTGAGATGCAGTTTGCCGACTTTGTTACCGAAGGGTTTAATCAAATAGTGAATAATTTGGCTAAAATACACTGGCGTTGGGGGCAAAATGCCGATGTAGTAGTACGTATGCCAACCGGTGCAGGAGTGGGAGCAGGACCTTTCCATTCTCAATCAAACGAAGCCTGGTTTTTTCATACTCCAGGGTTAAAAATATTATACCCTGCCTTTCCGGCCGATGCCAAAGGCTTATTGAATGCCGCGTTTAATGACCCTAACCCCGTCATGTTTTTTGAACACAAGGCTCTGTATAGAAGTGTTAGCGGGAATGTTCCTGATGATTATTATAGTATTGAAATAGGGAAAGCTAACTTGGTAAAAAGCGGAACCCAGATAGCTATTATTACCTACGGATATGGTGTTCATTGGGCATTAGAGGTGTTGGAGAAATATCCCGAGATTTCGGCTAGTGTGCTCGATTTAAGAACACTCCTACCTTTTGATAAAGAAGCTATTATTGAGGTGGTTAAGAAAACAGGCAAAGTTATAGTATTACATGAAGACACCTTAATTGGAGGAATTGGTGGTGAAATAGCTTCATTCATTAACGAGAACTGTTTTAATTATCTTGATGCCCCTGTTGTCAGATGTGCCTCGTTAGACACACCTGTTCCTTTTTCTTTAGAACTGGAAAAGAATTTCTTACCTAAAAACCGATTTGAAACTAGATTAAAAGAACTTTGGGAGTATTAATTTTTTAGGATTGAATTAAAGTGGAATTAACATCTAAGTTATTAACCGAAGCTGTTCAGCAATTTTCCGGTTTACCGGGGATTGGAAAAAAAACTGCTTTACGTTTAGTTTTACATTTATTAAAGCAAGATGAAACAAAGGTTAATGCCTTTGCCAATGCATTAACTACGTTGAAAAACGAAGTGGTATATTGCAAACAATGTTATAATATTTCGGATACGGAAATATGTGAAATATGCAGCAGTGCTTCTCGCTCTCGCAACCTTGTGTGTGTTGTGGCTGATATACGAGATATAATTGCTATTGAGAATACCGGGCAATATAACGGACTTTATCATGTATTGGGAGGAATAATATCTCCTATTGATGGCATTGGACCGGCTGATTTAACTATTGATAATCTTGAAAGGAGAGTGATGAACGATAATATCAAAGAAGTAATATTAGCATTAAAAGGGAGTATTGAAGGCGATACAACTGCTTTTTATATTTATAAAAAATTAAAAGACTATTCGTGTTCAATAAGTATAATTGCTCGTGGCATTTCTATTGGCGATGAAATAGAATATGCTGATGAGATATCATTAGGTAGAAGTATACTTCAAAGAACACCTTTTGAAAATTCGTTAAAGTAGATTGTAACATATTTTTTTTAATAATCGAAAATTTGCTCCTAATTATATTTCTGATTATAAAAATATTCCACTCTTTCATCAGATTATTTATTCATTTCCGCATTTAATGCTTGTATTAAAAACAAAAAATATTTTGTAATAGTTCCGAGAAGCCCACTGTTTTAGGTGTTTTCAGCTTTTATTATAAAATAATCATTATTAACATATTGCTGTTTAAAATAAACACACAGGTCATAAAATTATACTTAATCTATAAGTAGTTTTGAAGAGTAATAAACTGTTTCAACATAAAACAGTTTAGTTTGCTAATAAACAGTATTAACTAATACACGAGAGTATGTATAAATATATTTTCATTTTACTGAATGTTGCCTTATTGGCAAGTTTAAGAGGCTTAACAGGAAGCGATAGTAAGCCTAACGTAACCCTTAATATTCCAAGTTCTGCACTTACAGGGACAGAGTTTATTGAAGAAATAACTATTACCAAGCCTGCATCGGTAGATAACTTTGCCAAGTTTGAACAACAATTACCTCCGGGAATGGTTGCGGTTGGAATTGACACAAAAGGGGGAATGTTAACTCAAGATGAAAATAATTTGGTAAAAATAATATGGTATAAAGTTTCAGATTTAAATGAGTTTACTATTAAATTAAGAATTATAGTTGATCATGAAACTAGTTTAAACGAATATGCCATAAGCGGTAGATTTGCCTATTTAGAGAAGAATACACGCCAAAGCGTAACTTCCGGTACATCAAAAATAACCATTGAAAAAGGTGCACCTAAACAAATTGATGATAATGAAAAAGAACTTGTTCAATTAGCGGATACTACCCTACACCGCGCACTTACCGATAATATTGATAAAATGCTTAGAGAAGCCGGAGTAGCATGTACTCAGGTGTCAGAAATGTTATCAAAGAATGAAGTGAAAATAAATATAAAAATAGTAAAAGGTAAAGTAAGCGGTTTCGGAAAAATTGAAGAACCTATATGTGAAGGAGTAACAGCAATTAATATAGATAATGCCGGTGGAGTTTTTTCCTTTTCAGAAGGAAAGGTTAAATATACTTGGACAAACTTACCTGCTGATGGAACCATTAATGTAAGTTTTAAATTAGTTAGAAATAAGGAAGCCGGTTGGTTAAGCAGATGCTCAGCCGAAGGTGAATTTTCCTATCTTGATGGCGAAAAAAGTTTACGTTGTAAGTTTAATTCTATTACCGTTGATTTTGAAAAAGGAATTACCGTTTCAAACTTTCCTGGTGTTGGAGAAACAACGGCACAAACAAATGCACAGACAGAAACACAGCCTAGTCAATCGGTACAGAAAGAACCGGAAGTTGTCAATAATGAAAACGTAATCCCAGATACTAATGTAATCCCTCAAAACAATCAAAACGAGGCTGCTCAAAAAGTAGCACAAGTAGAGCCTGAAAAAGAAATAGAAATGCCCGAAAGTGTAAATAACAAGGTTGCCAACAATGAAAACATTATTGAACCACCTAAGCCGACAAAAGCACCTGAAGCAAAACATAGTCAGGCATCTATGGACGGCCTGATATTTAAAGTTCAGGTTTGCGCAACTCATCGTGCGGTTGACGCTTCCTTTATTAAATCAACCTATAAGTTACCTGATGCGGTTGATATGGAAATGCATGAAGGGTGGAATAAATTTACGGTTGGTGGCTTTGGTCAATATGTTGAAGCCAGAAATAAGCGAGAAGATTTGGCACCATATAATTTACCGGGTCCTTTTGTAACAGCTTACAATAATGGAAATAGAATAACTGTTCAGGAAGCGTTAATGATTTCAAAACAACAATGGGTTAAATAAGTTAACCTAAAAATTATTTCTACTTACTTTTCTTATCATATTCTGCTATAATATTATGGCACCAGTTTTCGGCTTCAGCCAAAGTATTAAATATTTTAAAAGGAGTATGCTGAGGTTTAAACTTAAGATAAAAGTTAGCCATTAATTTTTGGGCAAAACTTTTTATCACTACCGCTATGCATATTTTTGGAAAAGAGTTCTGATTGTTTTTGGCGTATTGAATTGAACCGGCATCAAATGTAAAAGTATCATCTTCTGAATAATAAATAAATGCATAAAAATTCCCTTGTATTAATCTGTTATATTCAGAAATATTATATTGTAAATCTTCTTTGGATAATACAATATTGGGCTTCCCCAATATTCTAACAATTCTGTCACTGCATAGGCGAATAATCATAGTTTCGGTTATTGATTCTTTTAAAACCTGATATTTCATTTATGATAATTTGCCTATAAAAGTATTAATTTTAATAAGTCACAAAGCTATAAATAAATACAATATTTAGAATCATTTTAGGGGAATTTTTTGAAGAAAATATTTTGTTGATTAAATGATAAATTTTATCCTGGAATTTGTCCTTTTAATATTTTCTTCTGAACTTATTAAGGAGTATTTTCTTGTTATTCAACAAAGAAATAAGGGAACTTTTTGATAATTATATCTATTTAGTTATAACCGTAAGAATAGCAATATTTTGTCTATGTGAGTTAATTGTGTTTGCGGGTAAAAGTTGCTTGTACTTTTTGTTTAATTAACATAATAAAAGTATTTAAATACTTTTATTATGAAATTAATTTATACATTTGTTCTATGAATTAACTAATAAAATATAAAGAAAATGGAATCAACTCAAAATTTAATAGACGTTACCGTGCTACCACCACACTTAAAGCATGCTACTATATTTAGTAAGATAGATGAACTTCAACCCGGACAAAGTTTAACCATTCACAACGACCATGATCCCAAACCTTTGTATTATCATTTACAAAGTATGTATGGTGATACTTTTGGATGGGAGTATTTAGAGCAAGGTCCTGAATGGTGGAAAGTAAAAATTACCCGTAAATAAATTATTTTAACAAATTATAAAAAACTAATAATATGTCAAATCAAGAAAACACTTTGGATGTAACAATACTGCCTCCGCACTTAAAGCATGCTACTATTTTTAGTAAGATAGATGAACTTCAACCCGGGCAAAGTTTAACCATACACAACGACCATGATCCCAAGCCTTTGTATTATCATTTACAAAGTATGTACGGTGATACTTTTGGGTGGGAGTATTTAGAGCAAGGTCCTGAATGGTGGAAAGTAAAAATATCAAAAAAATAAATATTAATAATAAAAAAATTTAACTATGGAAACTGTAACCGATAATATATTGGATGTAACCATACTTGATCCTAAAGTAAAACATCCTACCATATTTGGAAGAATTGATGAGCTTAAAGAAGGTGAAAGCCTAACTATACATAATGACCATGACCCTAAACCGTTATATTATCATTTAATGGCCGAAAAAGGAAATATATTTGATTGGGAATATCTTGAACAAGGGCCTCAATGGTGGAAGGTAAAAATTACCATTAAAATAACGGGAGTTGGGAGTGAAACACTTGGCGATATTGTGGTTAAAGATTTTAGAAAAGCTAAAATATTTAAGAAGTATGGACTTGATTTTTGTTGTAATGGTTGGAAAACAATTAAAGAGGCTTGTGCAGAGGCGCAAGTTAATTTAAAACAAGTTGAAAGGGAACTTCAGGAGATTGATAAAGTGCAAGACAACCGTTCATTGCCATACAACGATTGGAGTTTGTCGTTTTTGGCAGATTATATTGTTAACACACACCATTTATATTTACGTAAGAATCTTCCCGAAATTCTTAACTACTCGGCTAAAGTAAATCAAGTACATAGCAATAACCACCCCGAACTGGCAAAAATTAACCAGATTGTACAGTCTGTTGCCAAAGAGTTGAATAGTCATATGGAAGAAGAAGAAAATATTTTGTTTCCCTATATTAAAGATATAGATAGTGGAAGTGTAAAGCAAGGAGTTATAGAAGATTTGGTTAAATTTCTGCATAAAACCGAGCACGAACACCGAGTAATAGGTGCTAACTTGGAAGAAATTGAATCGTTAACTCAAAACTATACTTTGCCTTCTGATGCCTGTGCAAGCTATACCTTAATGTACAATCATTTAAAGGCGATGGACGAAGACGTTCGTTTGCATATTCATTTAGAGAATAATATTTTGTTTCCAAAGGCATTAGCCAAAGAGAAAGCAAAATAATAAATGTTTGACATATAAAAATGTAAAAGATATCACTTGGAGCAGTATAAAACTGGAATTTAAGTTATATTTGGTAAATCATTTAAATTTAAAGAAATAAAGGAAATGAGTTATAAAATTTCAACTCCGCAAGCAACCTGGCAAGTTGGTAAAGTTAAAGGGTTTTCTGCCAAAGAGTTGATAGCCTTGGAAAACGGTGCATTTAAATTAGTAAAAGTAAATCCTCACTCTAACTATCCGCCACATGTTCATCCTGATAGAACAGAGTACATATACGTTCTTAAGGGTTTTCCTTCTTTTCTTATAGGAGACGAGAAGTATAATGCCCAGCCCGATGATTTTTTTATTTTTCCGCATAAAATAAATCATGCCATTTTTAATGAGTCTGATGAAGATTGTGTATTAATGGTTGGTGCTATTAAAGTAAGTTAAGTATGTTAACAATAGATGCAAACACAAAAATAAGCGCCTTGCTAAAGCAACATCCCGATGCTCTAGAGGCTATCATCAGCATATCGCCTAAGTTTAATAAACTTAGAAACCCGCTGCTTCGTAAATTAATGGCACCTCGTACTTCCATTAGTATGGCAAGCAAAATTGGAGGTTGCACAGTGAACGACTTTTTTGACAAGCTACAGCCTTTAGGTTTTGTTATTGATAAAACAGTAGATCACAAAGAGTCTGAATCTTCAAAAGACATACCTGTTTTTATGAAAACTATGAATCCTGAAAAGGTAATTCTTTTAGATGTAAGACAAGATATTGAAGCAGGAAAAGATCCTTTAAGTTTAATTATGCAAAAGGTTAAACCGATGCATGCTGGCGAGATTCTGAAATTGGTCAATAGTTTTGAACCTGTTCCTCTTATGCAACTGCTCGAGAAACAAGGGTATGAATCATACTCAGAGATAATAAACGAAAATATTGTTTACACTTACTTTTATAAAACAGAAAAAGCTGTTGAAAAATCGGCCGAAGGAACTAAGCCCGGAGATAGCGATAATTGGGAAGAAATGTTGGCTAAATTTAAAGATAAAACCACAACCATTGATGTGCGTGAATTAGAAATGCCACTACCAATGCTTACAATTTTAGATAACCTTGATAAATTACCGGAAGGTACTGCTTTATATGTTTTTCATAAGCGTATTCCTGTATTTTTATTGCCCGAGTTAAGAGAAAGAAAATTTGATTATCGCATTAAAGAAATCAGTGATGCTGAAGTACATTTATTAATATTTAAGTTATAGTATGTTTATAGTATCAGGTAAAACAGCAGCTATAAAAACTACTTCGTATAAGGTTGTATTACCTTTTTATGTTTATGCGGCTGTTTCTTTTTTAGTAGCCACCTTTTTTTTATTTTTCAACAGCGGAACCTTCTTAAATCATTATTTTCATCCCCACACACTAGCCATTACCCACATTATGGCTTTAGGCTGGGGTACAATGATTATTTTAGGTGCAAGTCATCAATTAGTTCCGGTAATTATTGAAGGGAAACTGTATAGCGAAAAATTAGCTATGGCATCATTTATATGTGCAGCAATAGGTATTCCCTTATTAGTATACGGGTTTTATTACTTTAAAATGGGAGCACCGGCAAAGTGGGGTGGGCGCTTTGTGTTAGTGGCTATTATTTTGTATTTAATAAATCTATGGAAAAGCATATCTCAGAGTAAAAGCGAGAATGTGCAAGCCATATTTGTGTTTACCTCAGTATTATGGCTGTTTGTTACTGCTGCATTAGGTTTGGCTTTGGTATATAATTTTACCTATATAATGTTTCCTAAAGGTTCGCTGCATTATCTGCCTTTGCATGTTCATGCCGGGGTTATAGGATGGTTTTTGCTATTAATATTAGGCGTTGGGTCGCGTCTTATACCTATGTTTCTGATTTCAAAATATCAAAATATTAAACTTCTTTGGTATATATACTTCTTAATAAATTCCGGATTAGTAGGCTACATACTTTTGTTTTATACCAGTAGTTTAGAAGTCTTGTTATTTATTCCTATTGCTTTTATTCTAATAGCCATAGCTTTATTTATTTATTATTGTTACTGCGCCTATAAACAACGGATACGTAAGCAGGTAGATGATCAAATGAAAATTTCATTACTATCCATAGGAATGATTTTATTACCTATTATTTTAATAAGTATTATTATTGTTATGTTAATGTCTTTTTCAATCAATAAAACTAATCTTGTGCTTTCATACGGTTTTTTAATTTTCTTTGGCTGGATTACAGCTATAATACTAGGAATGACATTTAAAACTTTACCTTTTATTGTATGGAATAAAGTTTATCATACACGCTCTGCCGTTGGCAAAACTCCTACACCCAAAGATTTATTTAGTGCTCCGGTATTTAAGTGGATGGGTATATTTTATATAGCCGGTTTTATTGCATTTGTATTAGGGATTACATTTTCTATATTGATTTTGATTCAGATAGGTGCAATATTATTAATTATCTCCGCAGCACTATATAATACTAATGTATTTAAGTTAATTACTCATAAAGCTAATAACAATGAATGAAGTAACCAATAATAATATTAAATGTACCCTTGCTCTAACCGCTCTTCATGATGTTTACGATCCTGAGATTGGATTAAATGTGGTTGATTTAGGTTTGATATATGAGCTTAATTTTGATGATGCAGAAAAGAAAGTAACTTGTATTATGACCTTAACCACCGAGTTCTGCCCTATGGGAGAATCTATTGTGGATAATGTGAAACAAGCTTTGGGAGCAACATTTCCGGGCGAAACTATTGAGGTAAACCTGATATTTGAGCCGGCTTGGAACTACGATAAAATTTCAGAAGAAGGACGAGAGTTTTTAAACGGGTAAACTATGTTAAGCTTAACTTGTAAAGCATCAATTAAGGCTGTTATTTATTTGGGCTCAGTTTATAATAAGAATAAAAAATCGAGCATTAAGGAAGTAGCACAGTTTATTAATGAAAACGAGCATACCGTTGGGAAGCTTTTACAAAAATTAGTAAAGGAAAATATTATTAATAGTAATAAAGGACCTAATGGAGGATATTATATTACCGCAAAACAAAAAAATCAAAAAATAATACATATTGTTGAGGCTATTGATGGCGAAGATGTTTTCAAACTTTGCGGTTTAGGCTTGAACAAATGTAGTGAAAACAGGCCTTGCCCATTTCATAATGATTTTAAACCTATACGTGAACTTTTTAAAAAAATGTGTTCTGAAAAACGAGTAAAAGATTTATACGAAAACGTTAACAATGGCTTGTCTTATTTGATAGGCTAAAAGACTTTGTTTAACTAATTACCGGTGTGTTTTGATTAATTTTTGAGGGTTTGGTAAATTACAGAATGCTTTTAATAAATCATAATTGAAATAATTAACTTTGTTGTTTCAATTATGTGTAAATTGATACAAAAATTTTTCTATTCCCTTATTCACTCCAATATTTTTATTTCGGCTGCTGCTTTGTTGTTGGCTATCGAAACTCAAATTCAGATAAAACTTCAACCCCAGTGGCATCCTTATTTATTCCTTATTTTTTTTGCTACTTTATTTGAGTATAATTTGCATCGGCTAATTACCATTATTTCCGAACCCAAGGCTCTTGAAACGGATAAACATTACTGGGTACATGATAATAAACTATTGTTCTATTTTATTGTTGCTTTGTCGGTTATAGGCTTTATTATTGCTTTATATTTTGCTGAAGTTAAAGTACTTATTGCCTTAAGTCCATTTTTCGCTTTAACATTACTTTATTCAACTCCTATATTAAAGACCCAAAGTGGTTTATTCAGGCTACGCGAAATTCCCTTTTTGAAAATTTTCTTAATAGCATTGGTATGGTCGGTAGTTACAATTTTGTTACCGGTAGCTTATGCTGATTATGATATTAGTGTTTCTCATATTTCAATCATAATAATTGAAAGATTTTTATTTGTATTTGCCATTACTGTTCCTTTTGATATTAGAGATATGGAAATAGATAAACAATCGGGGTTAAAAACAATTCCACTTGTAATTGGCAAAAATAATGCTCAAAAGGCAGCTCTAATTGTTGTTGGCTTGTTTATTATTGTCTCGGCTATTCACTATTATTATACTCAACAATACCAAATAGGTGTTGCCATGCTGCTTTCAGGTATTATTACCGGATATTGTTTAATATCCGAAAAGGTTAAATCTCTTCCTTTATATCATTATGGAGTTCTGGACGGAATGATGCTATTACAAGCATTGCTTGTAATAGCAGCTTCCTGGTGCTCATGATTGTTTTACTTTCTATAAAACAAAAAAAAGCCCTACAGCATGCTGTAGGGCTTTTTTTTGACCTAAAAATTACACTTTTACAGTTTGTTAAATTTAACTCTTCCAACACCTTGGTTGTTTTGAATTTCAATAAAATAAATACCGCTGGCAATTGAGCTAATATCCATACTAACTGATTTCTCTGAACGGTTTATGATTGGGACATTTACTTTTTGACCATTGATATTAAGTACATTTACAGTTGATAAATTATTTTGGTTGTTGAATGCTACCTCAATCATATTACTTGCCGGATTTGGAGACACACTGATATTTTCAACAGAAATAGATTGATTTTCAATACCGGTTAAGGCAGTTATGTTTATGTTGTAATCTTCGGTTTCGCCCCAATCTAATGAGCCACCTGTTGAACCATCGGCAGTACAAGGGGTGGCATTAGTGTTTGAAGCTCCCCAGGTATATTCATCGTCTTCTATAACCATAACACGCATTCGGGTTACGCCTGTGGCGGCATTGGCCGGAATGGTAACAACTGTAGTTGCCGGATTAGGAATAGTATTTGGATCATTTATAGTATATTGCATTACCCTTTCATTAGCATCATCAAAATCACCGTCTTTATTAAAATCTATATATACTGCTATAAAATGAATTGAAGAGCCCCCATCGTGTGATACGGAAAGATTGTAATTACTTCCTTGGGTAAAATTTTGAGTGGCTAAGTTGTTGTAGAAAATATAGTGATTCCCGGATGCCTGTGTAGTTCCACTGCTGTTGGTTAATGTTCCAAGACTCACTTCGCTTATATAATGTTCAACAGCCATAAAATCATCATCGTAGCCGGCAGCACAATAGGGTGCAGGATCAGTAGATTGTGCCATTGATAAAGAAGAAAGCAATAAGGCAGCCCCTAAAAAAATGTATTTTTTTCTCATTATTATTTTTTTTAATGGTTTATAAAATAGTATATAACACTTATACTCCTATAAAGTGTTTTATGTTAGCCTTTATTACTAAAATTATGTTAAGTTAAGTTATAAATAATGTAATTTCTCATTTTAGCTACAAATAACTTAACTTTGATGTGCTTTATAAATATAACTATGAATATTGGAATTGTATGTTATCCCACTTTTGGAGGAAGCGGAGTAGTTGCAACCGAGTTGGGAAAAGCCTTGGCTCAGAAAGGCCATAAAGTTCATTTTATTTCCTACAGTCAGCCTGTAAGGTTAGATTCTTTCTCAGAAAATATTTTTTATCACGAAGTATCAGTAAGCAATTACCCCTTGTTTGATTATCAACCTTATGAGTTGGTATTGGCTAGTAAATTGGTTGATGTTTCAATTTTTGAAAATCTTGATTTATTACATGTACACTATGCTATTCCACATGCCTCTGCTGCCTATATGGCACAGCAAATATTGGCCAGCAAGGGTTGGAGAGTTCCTTTCATTACTACACTCCACGGAACGGATATAACTTTAGTAGGCAAAGATGCTTCATTTGAACCTGTAATTACTTTTGCTATCAGCCAAAGTAATGCTATAACCTCTGTGTCGGAAAGTCTGAAAAGAGATACCTATAAGCATTTTGGGGTACGTAAACCCATTCATGTTATCCCCAACTTTATATGTATTGAAGATTACACTAAACTTAGAGCCAAAATAGGAGAGCAGGAGATAGAGAAGCATAAGAAGTATTATGCCCCCAACAAAGAAAAAATCATGATTCATATTTCTAATTTTAGACGCGTAAAAAGATTAGAAGATGTATTGAAAGTATTTGAAAAAGTACGGAAAGAGGTTCCTGTAAAATTATTATTGTTAGGCGATGGTCCGGAAAGACCAAATATTGAGAGAATGTGCAGAGAGTTAGATGTTTGTAATGATGTTAGGCTTTTAGGGAAGGTGGTAAATCCTGATGATTATTTACTCTTTTCCGATTTGTTTTTATTACCTTCAGAAACCGAAAGTTTTGGATTGGCCGCCTTGGAAGCTATGGCTAGTCGCGTTCCGGTAATCAGTAGCAATACCGGAGGTATTCCTGAAGTTAACTTGCATGGTTTTTCAGGGTTTTTGAGCCAAGTGGGCGATGTAGAAGATATGGCCAAGAATGCTGTATTTATATTAAATAACCCGGAAATACTTCAGAAATTCAGAAAACAAGCCTTTGAACAAGCATTAACCTTTGACATTCATAAAATACTGCCAATGTATGAGAAATTGTATGATGAAGTAGTTAAAGAAAACGCTACTATAGAAACTAATAAATGACTAGGAAAATAGTAGGTTATTTACTGATTGCCACAGCCATTATTATTGGAGTATTGCAATTTAAAAGATATATCATCGCGCCTGATTTGACTTTAAGAGAGTTTGATTTGTACGAAACTGATGGTAATACCCCTTTTAAAATACAAGCTAATAACGGTACCTATACTGTTATTTGTTTTTTCACTACCTGGTGCGGAAGTTGCCATCAAGAATTTGGGAGTATTCAAAAGGGTACGGAACTTGGTCTCTTAAATAATTTTAAATTTATTGCTATTACCGATGAATCAATAGATAAATTAAACAAATACCTGAATACCTACTCCTATAATTCCATACAATTTAAGTATAGCAGAAAGAGTATGAGCCAATATGGAATTAAAGCTTTCCCAACAGTATATATTTTTGATAAGCAGGGGAAAATGCTATACTCACATATAGGAATAGTTAATTGGCAGGATACTAACTGGCTTCAACAATTTGTGATGCACAACGCACCACAAGCTAACATATTAGCAGAAAAAGTATCAGGATTAAACTTCATACAAACTAAAGACCTTAAACCGAAAGAGCCGGAATCCTTAATTTATGCATATAAGAGGTTTTTACGCCTGGTGGTCAATTTGTAAAAACAAAGAAAATGTTTATATTTAAAATCTTTAATTAATTCGTAAAATTGCAATAAAAATAAAACATGGCTGACGATAAGAAAATTATATTTTCAATGGTTAAGGTAAGCAAGACCTTTCCACCACAAAAACAGGTATTAAAAGATATCTATCTTTCGTTCTTTTACGGAGCTAAAATTGGGATTATAGGATTAAATGGTTCAGGTAAATCCACGTTACTCAAAATTATTGCCGGAGTAGAAAAATCATATCAAGGTGAGGTAGTTTTTTCGCCCGGATATTCTGTGGGATACCTCGAGCAGGAACCTCATTTAGATGAAAGCAAAACGGTAAAAGAGATAGTTATGGAAGGGGTGCAGGAAACGGTTGATTTACTGAATGAATTTGAAGAGATAAATAATAAATTTGGGTTACCTGAGTATTATGAAGATGCTGATGCCATGGAGAAGCTGATGAACAGACAAGCAATCATTCAGGATAAAATAGATGCTGCTAATGCATGGGAATTAGATACTCAGCTTGAACGCGCTATGGATGCTTTACGCTGTCCGGAAGGAAACACCCCTGTAAATGTACTGAGTGGTGGTGAACGCAGGCGTGTGGCATTATGTCGCTTGTTGCTTAAAAAACCAGATATTTTGTTATTAGATGAGCCTACCAACCATTTAGATGCCGAATCTATTGATTGGTTAGAACAATTTTTGCAAAGTTATGCAGGCACTGTTATCGGAATTACCCACGACCGTTATTTTCTTGATAATGTTGCCGGATGGATACTTGAGTTAGATAGAGGTGAAGGCATTCCATGGAAAGGAAACTACTCATCTTGGTTAGAGCAAAAAGGAAAGCGCCTGGCACAAGAAGAAAAAACAGAAAGCAAACGTCAAAAAACCTTGGCTCGCGAGTTGGAATGGGTTAAACAAGGAGCTAAAGGGCGACAAGCAAAGAGCAAAGCACGTTTACAGAACTACGATAAATTATTAAACGAAGACGTAAAGCAGAAAGAGGAAAAGCTGGAAATATTTATTCCTAACGGCCCTCGTTTGGGTTCTGAAGTTATTGAAGCAATTAATGTATCTAAAGTTTATGGCGACCGAATTTTGTACGAAAATCTGAATTTTAAATTACCACCTGCCGGAATTGTTGGCATTATTGGTCCTAATGGAGCCGGTAAAACTACCCTATTTAAAATGATTATGGGAATGGAGCAACCAAGTTCCGGTGAATTTAAAATAGGCTCAACGGTTAAAATAAGTTATGTTGACCAATCGCATAAAGATATTGATCCTAACAAAACTGTATGGGAGGTAATTAGTGGAGGTAATGAAAATATGGAGATGGGAGGTAAAATGATTAATTCGCGTGCTTATGTTTCGCGTTTCAATTTTAGTGGGGCTGATCAAGGAAAGAAGTGTGGGGTATTGTCAGGGGGTGAAAGAAATAGATTGCACCTGGCAATGGCTCTAAAGGCCGAAGGAAATGTATTATTGCTAGATGAGCCTACCAATGATATTGATGTAAACACTTTGCGTGCTTTAGAAGAAGGTTTGGAAGATTTTGCCGGATGTGCGGTAATAATTAGCCACGACAGGTGGTTTCTAGATCGTGTTTGTACACATATTCTTGCTTTTGAGGGTGATAGTACGGTGTATTATTTTGAAGGTGGATATTCTGAATACGAAGAAAACCGGAAAAAGCGCATGGGTAATGTTGAACCTAAAAGACCAAGGTTTAAGAAATTAACCGTTTAATTTTTATTTATTAATCTGCACGATGCAATATACCATCAAAGGGCCTGTATTAAATTTTAGCGAAAAAATTGATATTAAAAAACCTTTGATGTTAATAGGTTCGTGCTTTGCCGAGAATATTGGCAATTTACTGCATGAACGCTTTTTTGATATTGTTGTAAATCCATTTGGTATTGTATATAATCCATTGAGTATTGCCCAACAACTCAATCGAATTATTAATTGCCAATATTTTACAAAGGATGATTTATTTGAATATAACAATACTTTTAAAAGTTGGCAGCATCATAGCGCTTTTGATGAGACTGATGGTAATATTATGCTCAATAAGATTAACACAGAAATCGAAAAAGCCCATCAGCAACTCACAAAGGCCCAATGGCTAATTATTACCTTTGGTTCAGCCTTTTATTATAGATTAAAATTTAACGGAGAAATTGTCAGTAATTGTCATAAAAAACCTGCTTATTTATTTGATAAAGAGATTTCATCAGTAGAACAAATTATTAATGAGTATAAGCTCTTATTATATTCGGTTCATGCTAAAAACAGTTCGGTAAAAATCCTGTTTAATATAAGCCCGGTAAGGTATTTACGTGATGGTTTGGTTGAGAACAATAGAAGCAAAAGCATTTTAAACATAGCTGTTCATGAGCTCACTCATTTGATAAATAATTGTTTTTATTTTCCTTCGTTTGAAATACTAATTGACGAGTTGCGAGATTATAGATTTTATGCTGAAGATATGCTGCATCCCAATCAAACAGCGGTTAATTATATTTATGAAAAGTTGGCCGAGTCAATGTTTAATGATGAAACAAAAACTATACTCAAAGAAATTGAACAAGCAATAAATTTTAAAAACCATAGGTTATTAACCAATAATCAAAGCGTAAAAAACCAACACCAGCTCATTGTTCGTGAGAAGATACAGAATTTAGGAACTCAATTTCCTTTCCTGAAAATTCATGACTGACATTGAATTTATTTTTCAGATTAGAAATTCAACAATGAGATAAGACAGTTGTTTGTTAGCTTAACCATTCTAAATTTACAGAGTTTGTCAAAAGTATTCTACTATTAAAATCTTTGTTTTTGTTGCAAACTAATGTAGTATAGTTTATTATGAAGCTACTCATTCCTTAAAATTCATGATTTAAGATATCTAAGAAAGAATTGATGTTCATATTAATTTCTTTTGAATAAAGCTATTGATGAAACTTACACGGTTTATTAAGTAGGCAGCCGGAATCAATAATAATATATCAGCCTGTAAAAAGTATCGTATTTCAATGTTACGGCACTGCTGTCCTGTACCAAAACATAAATAAAAATACAAAGTCAGGAAAAAAAGCCCCAGAATTATAGCTACCGGCCGTATATCTTTTTGTTTATACATTACAACTAAACCGGTTAGTCCTAATAAAATAAGAACAGAGCGGTAGTAAAACAATAAATTTACAGCCTTACCCATGATATTATTTTTATTTACCAGTTCTGTTTTAAAGATTGCTTTCTTTAGGTTTTGCAAAGGAACATATACATAATAATTGAAAGGAAATTGTTTAATTTGTTTTTCTCTCAATTCATTAAATATTTGTGCTATTTCAGAGGAACAATCATTCATACTATCACCCGGGGAAATTGGTTCTTTCCAATACCCGTTCCATTGGCTAAATCCCGCCCCACATGTTTTTGCTAAAGCTATGGCATGTTCCAACTTAATTGAATCTTGGCTATTGGTGTAGGCTTCTTTGGGAAAAGTTACTTTCTGATTCTTGATAATATTAGTAAACTGAGGCTCCCATTCAGATTTTACACTGTATATATAATGCATAAATGCCATAACATCAACATTCCAGTTGCTAAAGGCTCTGATGTCTTGGGTAAAAACAACCTTATTAAATCTGATATAATTACGTAATGGCCAAGAACCATACATTAAACCAAAGCAAACTATAAATACCAAAAAATGTTTAAGATTAGTTCCACTATTATCTTTATACTTTGAGTGAATAAGCAATAATATCAAAGGAACAAGGATAGCATATTGTGGTTTATTCAGTATGGAGAAACCCATAGAAAACCCGGCTAAAGCCCAATAAATTTTCTTATCGGAACCCACTATAATGGACAGAGCCAATAGGGCAAAAAATATAGATGGTATTTCAGCATAGCACACCGGATTCCATACGATTACAAAAGGATAGAAGGCATAAAGCAATGCTGAAATAATTGCAACACTATGTTGTTTTATGGTTTTGAGTGAAAAATAGTAAATCAAAAATATACTAATACTGTCTAAAACAATTTGTGTATATGCTGTAATTTTTATTATTAGAAACCATATCTCAGGATTTGTGCTGTCAAAACCCTTTATGTTGTATATAAGAGTAGCCAATCCAAAAGGAGGTAGAAAAAAAAATGAGTAGCCGGGCATACGACCATAAGAGGCCATTTCATTACTAAGGTTAGAGCTAAGCTCTCCATTTAATAGTAAATTTGCCAAGGAGGCCATCCAAATAGGGGTGTCATTATCAATTTCAATATATTCTCTGTTAAAAAAGGATGGTGCTATAAACCATGTAAATATTAATCGTGCAAGTAATCCGGCCAATACAATTATTAATATTGATTTATACGATTTGCAGTATGATTTAATATTCCTTATCATAAAGTATTTTGGGCCGCTGGTGAAAATATTGAAAATATAAAATGCTTGATGAATAATCAAAAATTTTGTTCCATAAATTTATGAAAGCAAATTATTGTCCATAATCGGTTATAATAAAAATCAAGCCCATCTTGGTAAAAATGTTTTTTTAATTTTTGTGCATACCCCCAATTTACAATACCGTATCGCTCACATATTTCTTTATTAATATATTTTTCGGCATAAGTTCTAATATCTTTTCTGAGCCATTGATGCATAGGTATGGAAAATCCTTTTTTGGGGCGATTAAAAAAATGAGCCGGAACATACTCATACAAAACTTCTTTCAACAAATACTTTGCTGTTTTGTCTCTTAATTTTAGGCTTTGATTAAGGTTTAATGAGAACTCAACAATACGGTAATCCAACAATGGAACACGTGTTTCGAGCGAGTGTTGCATAGAGGCCCGATCAACCTTAACCAACAAATCGTCTTTTAAATATACTCTCAAATCAAACAATGATTGCAACTCTGCAGCAGTAAGTTTTCGTTTCTCTGTTTTTATTGGAAACAGGCTTGAAACTTGATGGTTAAGAGAATGTCCTACAATTGAAGAAAGTTCTTTTTCATAAAAAAGATTTTGTTCTTGCGACAAGATATTACTATGTAAATATTTATTAGAATATGAATGAAAAAGATTGGCTACACGCTTGCTTCTGTTATTTCCCATTTGCAGAGCAAATTGTATAGGATACCTGAGAGCCGAAACCAAAGGATGTTTTAGCCTTTGCGCCCAAAGATGTGCCCCATATCCCATAAACAGCTCGTCACCACCATCACCGGATAAAGTCATGGTAACGTATTTACGAGCCAGTTTTGATACTATTAAAGTAGGAAATGCTGAGCTGTCGGCATAGGGTTCATCATATATTTTTTCAATTTCATCAATAAGTTCCAAAGCATCGTTCATACTAACTTTAAAGCTATGATGATCGGTTTTTAAATACTTGGCCACCTGTTCAGAATATTTGCTCTCACTATATTCCTCTTCCTCTAAGCCTATGGAGAATGTTTTAACCGGGGTGTTTGAAACACTTTGGGCAACAGCCGTAACCAAGCTACTGTCAATACCACCACTTAAAAAAGTACCAAAAGGAACATCGCTTATTAAGCGATATTTTACAGATGATTCAATTAAATATTTTAACTGCACTTTCGCTTCTTTTTCGTTATCTAAAGTTTCGGCTTTTATTTTGTCCTGTACCTGCCAAAATGGTTTAATTTCAATACCCGCATTATTTATTCTCAAATAACTTCCGGCCGGAAATTTAAAAACATTTTTATAGATGCTATATGGTTCAGGTATAAAACCTAAATGAAAAAAATAAGGAATAGCATCATAGTTAAGCTCAAGCAATGGAAGTACCGACTTTATGGCTTTCAACTCAGAGGCAAAAAAGAAATCGCGCTCATTGTAATAATAATAAATTGGCTTTATGCCTAGCCGATCTCTGATAAGAAAAAGTTCCTGTTTTTCATTGTCATAAATGGCAATAGCAAACATACCATTCATTTTATTAATCATTTCAACACCCCATAATACAAACGCTTCCAGAATAATTTCGGTATCTGATGTTGTTTTAAATTTTATTTCCGGCTTTTGCTTTATAATTTCTTGGGCTATTTCTTTAAAATTATAAACTTCACCATTATAAACAATGATATAACGTTTATTGGAGCTTACCATGGGCTGGTTGGCACCTTCAGATAAATCTATTATACTTAATCTTCTGTGTCCTAATCCTACAGATCCCTGTATAAAAGTACCTCCTGCATCGGGGCCGCGATGGTAAATGCTTTGTGTGGCTTGTTCTAAAAGAGTCTTATTAAATTTGCCTGAAGAAGAGTAATAACCCGCAATTCCACACATACCTCATTACAATTTATAGTTATTCATTTCATGCTGTAACTTTTCAGCAATTTTCTCGCAAGCCTCGTTAACCAAATCAAATACAAGTTGAAACCCATCTTCGCCTCCAAAATATGGATCAGGAACCTCATTAAAATTTGTGTTGTCCAATTCATCGAGCAACAATTTAACCTTAGCTGCATCTTCGCTATTTCTTGAAAGTTTTAAGATATCTTTCATGTTTTGTTTGTCCATAGCGTATATCACGTCAAAACCATTAAAGTCGGTAACTTTAAACTGGCGTGCTATTAATTTACTAATATCTACTCCATTCTTTAAAGCGTTAGTTATGCTTCTTCTATCAGGATTTTCACCAATATGGTAACTAGATGTTCCGGCAGAATCAACATAAATTTCAAGCTTTCGTTGTTTTAGTTTCTCTCTCATAATACCCTCGGCCAGTGGCGAGCGACAAATATTCCCTAAACAAACCATTAATATATTTCTTGTGTGCATAGCTTAATTAGTGTCTTTCTCATCAATTTTAGTAACTCCCCCCGATACTATAAACTTCATAAATTCAGCAGCCGGAACGGGAACCGGTTTAACATAAGAACTTGAAACTATAATTAAATCGCCCGAAAGACTATAACTTAAAGGAAAATATACAGCTACCTTGTTTTCAGAAATATGTAAATCTTCGAGTGAGTTTTGGGTAATAAAGCCTAAGCGTTCAATAGGAGGATTCTCATTTATTTTTACAATAACAGGTTGATTGAATTTTTTCTTTTGCCCAACAAATGCCGATAAAAGATCTTTTACTGAGCTATAAACAATTTTTAAAAAGGGAGTCTTTTCTATGAGTTGCTCTATTCTGTTGAATATAGGATAAAAGAAAATTGAACTACTAAGAGCCCCAATCATGATTAAAAATAATACCCCACCAATCAATCCAAACAAGGGGTCAACAATAGGGTGAATAGAAACACCTAAAAAATCAACAAACATACCTACCCATTTTGATATGCTGATTATAATATAGAAAGTAATAGCTACAGGTACCGTAAACAATATTCCTTGTAGTAAATACCGGATAATTTTATTCATTTATTAATGATAATTTTATATATAAAATAATTAGGGGTAAAGATAGTAAATTCAAAATTATGAAATGTTATTTTGTTAATCAGTGAGGGTTCTTTCCTTTATTCTAAAATAAAATGGTATCTCAAGATATAATTTAACTGATTGGTTTTTATAAGTCACAAATCCAAATTGTTTTTTCTCCTCAAGAACTTTTATTACTGCTTCCTCAAATCCCCAGTAATGTTTGGTGAGTGGGGTAATTGAGTACATTCTGCCATTGGTTTCAACCATAAAACCTATTTTTACAAGTGCTTGTATTTTTTTCTTCATCGCATTACGCGGGTAAACAACGTGCTGCTCAAGGTAATTGTAAAGTGATTGCAATTGCCTGTCAAAATTATCATCAAACTCAAAATAGTTATAAACGGTATCATTTTCTGATACACAATAGTCTTCATAAAGATATTTGTTGATTACAATGATGGTTCTGTTTTTCCCGAATTTTTTGTCAAAGAAACTATGCTTGATATAGGAAGAGCTTAAAATACTTTTCCCTTTAGTATCATAAAAACTTATCACAGAATCGCCATGAATGGTAGGGGTGCTGATAAATAATACCGATTTGTTCTCGTAATATGTAGTATCGTAGCTTTGGGCAATACAAATGTTTGTTGCTATCAAACATAAATGAAAAATAAATATAACCTTTTTCATCTATTCATTTTTAAGCTTTATGAAGTTTTTATATTCCACTAAAACTATAAATCCTATGTAAATCATAACTATAGATGTATTTACAATCATTTTAACGTTAAAACTCGCTTCCACAAATGTAGAAACCCAATAAAGTAGAATAGAAAGAAGAAGATAACCTAAAATCTTTTTTAGATCATAATTTATCCGAAAATGAACTTGCCCTTGAAAATAGCTGAGCAACATCATAGTTGCATAACATATTAAGGTAGTCCAGGCTGCCCCATAGTATCCAAATCGAGGAATAAGTAATATGTTGAAAATAATGGTTATAATGGCTCCCATTAAACTTATAGCTGCACCGTAATGTGTTTTATTGGTTAGCTTATACCAAACCGTTAAATTAAAATAAATACCTAAAAACCAATTTGCCACAAGTAATACCGGAACTATGGGAAGGCCTGCCCAATATTTTTTTCCAATAAAGAACTTAACAATATCAAGGTATAACATGGTCATTAAAAAAATGATGGAGCAGGCAATAACAAAATATTTCATTACATCAGCGTATAGTTGACGCGCATCGGTTTGTTTGGAGTGGTTAAAAAAGAAGGGCTCTGCTGCATACCTGAATGTTTGAATAAAGATGGTCATAATAATACTTATTTTATAACATGCACCATAAATTCCCGTTTCGGCCATAACATCTTTACCTGGCGGAAGCCAATATTTTAGCATAATACGGTCGGCTGTTTCATTGACCATACCTGCAAGTCCAACAAATAGCAATGGAAGTGCGTATTTTATGAGTTCTTTCCATAATTCCTTGTCAAATTCAAATTTAATTTTCAGCTCGGGCAACAGAAGAATCAGCATAACGAAAGAGGCCACAAGGTTTGAAATGAAAATATATCCGATTCCGATATTGGCATTATAAAAATGGTGTACCAATTCCGGATTACTCTTTTCCCATATTGGGCAGAGTACAATGAAAAATAGATTTAAAAATATATTTACAAAAATATTAATCAGCCTTATTCCCGCAAATTTTAATGCTTTATTTTCGGCTCTTAGTTTGGCAAAGGGGATAGCTGTTAGGGCATCAATAGCAATTATAAAAATCATACACCACAAATACCAAACGTTTTGTTGGTAGTTTAAAAAATTGGCAATACTTTGCGAATAGCCTAAAGCAACAATTAAGAAAAGCGTTGTAGTAGATAATATAGAAAGAAAACTGGTTGAAAAAACAGCATTTTTAGAAATGTTGTCTTTTTGAGAGTATCTGAAATAGGCAGTTTCCATACCATAAGTCATAACAACCGCCAAAAACGAAACATAAGCATAAAGCTCGGTAACAATACCGTATTGTGCCGGTAAAAAAGTATTGGTATATAAAGGCACCAGCAAATAGTTGAGCAGTCGGCCCACTATACTGCTCAAGCCGTAAACTACAGTTTGAGAGGCTAATTTTTTTATTGCGCTCAATTTCTAATTCTTTAATTATTAGCAATAATAGTCAGCTTTTTTTACTTTCCGAATAAGGGGGCTAATATTAATCTTAACTTTTTAATGCTGATAACATTTTTATTCTAATAAACATTTGACCCTATATGAAAGTACAAAGGTATTATGGTAAAGTGAATCTGTAATATTTTATTAAAGTTTTTTTGTACATGATATTTAACCAAACGTATATGAAGGTTCACAATAATCATACCCGATTATTAAGCTTCCTACCGGCTAAACCACAAATATTTCCTGGTTTGTGTGTAACTTATTCAAAAAGGTACTTTGTCCAAATAATACCTATAGCTGCAATATGCCGCAAAATCATGATGGGGTGTTACAGTACTAACAGTAATTTTTTTGAAGGAATTAATCATTATCCCAAAAAATTACCTTTTACTCTTTACCATTATTCCAGCTAGAGTAAATTATTTACCTGTGGATATTTTTTAATGAAAATTTTTGTTTGCAAATAAAGATGAAAGAATAGAAGCAAAACGAACTAATGCTAAACAAATGGTGGGTTAATTATGAATTTATTATAGTTCACAACACCTAATTTAAAACATGTGTACCACATCTAAATATTATTAAACAGGTATAAATTGGAGTTATCCTTCGTTTTTCTTTTTATTAAGACCCTCCACAACTATAACAAGTTCTCCTTTTACCTCACGTAATTGAAAATACTCTGTTAGTTCTTTTAAAGTTCCTTGCTTATTTTCTTCATAAATTTTTGTGAGTTCACGACTTATAGAAGCCTTACGCTCGACACCAAATACCACTTGAAATTGTTGTAATGTTTTTATTAAGCGATGAGGTGACTCATAGAATATCATAGTTCTTTCTTCCTTACTAAGCAATTCCATTCGGGTTTGACGTCCTTTTTTTAGCGGTAAAAAGCCTTCAAAACAAAACCTTTCGCAAGGTAAACCCGAGTTAATCAATGCAGGTACAAAGGCAGTTGGGCCGGGTAAACTAATTACTGTAATTTCGTGCTTAATACATTCGCGTACCAGCAAAAATCCAGGGTCAGAAATACCGGGAGTGCCGGCATCTGTTATCAAAGCTAAATTCATCCCTGATTTTAGCCTCTCAATAATAGCACCCAATATTTTATGTTCGTTATGTTGATGATAGGGGATAAACTTTTTCTCAATTCCATAATGTTTTAATAACAATCCACTCTTTCTTGTATCTTCAGCTATTACCGCATCTACACTCTGCAATGTTTCAATAGAGCGGTAAGTAATATCTTTTAAATTACCAATAGGAGTGGGTATTAGATAAAGCATAACAATAACTGAAAAATAGATCGATTATAATTTTTCAAGCGGAATACAAACATCATTATCTCTAACATAACACTTTAATTTATCTTTAAATACCGATGATTTGTATATTGATTTTCCTAATAACATTCTTACACATTCTTGTATGCCCTCAATAATAGAAGGGTGGGGATGCATCATAACTGCTAACTCTTCAATACTTTGGTTGGTATGTATGAGATATGCTACTGCTTGAATGGCACTACTGGCATGCTCACCTACAGCACGCATACCTAATAGCCGCATTTCGTCATCGTTGCTTACTATAATTTTAAAAAAACCGTTGGTTTTTCGCATGGCTATGGCACGTGCTATACACGAATAGTCAATCTTGGCTACTTTTACACTTATGTTCTTTTTTTGTGCTTCTTGTTCGCCCATACCAACAGAGGCTACTTCTGGATTCAAAAACATAATAGTTGAAATATTAGTATAAACCAATGGCTTAATATTTTCGCCAAAAATTCGGGCTACGGCATGCCGACCTTCGCGTTCCCCAACATTTACCAAAGCTATATTGGCACTTATATCACCGGCTACATAAATATTTGGGGTGGTTGTTTGCGTATCAAAATCTTTAATATAACCGGCAGGGGTAAGCTCCACACCCGCTGCTTCTAAATTTAAGTCTTCTACATTAGGAACCCTTCCAATAGAAATAAGAGCATGGTCAACCGTAAAATTAGCTATACTGCCATCATTGTATTTTAACTGATAATGAACTTTACCTTCAATAACTTCAATCTTATTTAAACTCGAATTTTTATGAATAACAACCCCATTTCTTTCTAAGTTATCCATTACCGTATGGGCTACATCTTCATCTTCAAAAGGCAATATTCTGTCGCCTTTATCAATTAAGAATACTTTGGTTTTACCTAAATTTGAAAAAATTGTGGCAAATTCACAACCAATTACACCTGCCCCTACAATAACTAAACTTTCAGGTAGTTTATTCAAATTATCTAAACCATCACTGGTAAAAATTATTTTTTCATCAACCGGAATACTGTTAATTAATCGTGGCCTACTTCCGGTGGCTATTACAACATAATCAGCATGTATAGTAAATTCTTCATTCTTTTTTTCTATACGTATATGATTCTTATCAACGAAAGAAGCTTTTCCTTTTACGTAATGAAACAACTTGCTTTCAGTTTCTTCATGTAATAACTTCATGTGCACAGTCATCTGAAATTTTCTTTCAAATAAAGCTTCATCAACCATACGCATCATGCCCTCAAAACTGGCATGGTTAACACCTGTTTCTTCCTTTACCTGTACCATTCTTTCCGAATACTCCCACATGGTTTTGCTCCACAATGCACCATTAAATAAACCCGTACCGCCTATTTTGTCCTTCTCAATTAAAAGAACCTTTTTTCCGAAGTCTATGGCTCTCATGGCAGCAGCATAACCCGATGGGCCTCCACCTATAACGCATAAATCATAATGTTCCATGAAAAAAAATTTATTGTATAAAAGTAGAAATTATTTTTAATACTGACGATTCATTTAATAGTTAAATCATTTAAATCTACCTTGCATACATTCAAATCTACTTCGTTCAAAACGCCTTTTACAACTCCTTTGCAACTGTGTTGCCATATTGTCCAATCTTGCCAACCTTTAGGAATAGCAGGCTCTTCACGAAATCTGTAATCGGCAATCCATAAATGATATTCACCTTCCATTGATTTGAAAAATGGAGCAAACTGTCTGTTCCAAAAACCGGCATTGGTATATATAATAGGTTTTACTTGCAATTCTTCTTCAATATATCTGATCATTTCTTTCAAATGCTTGGCTGCTACCGATGGGTGAATGTGTTTGTATATTCTACCATGCTCTACATCTAATACCGGTAATAAATGTCCTGCCTCAAGATTTGCAGTACTTAAAAATAACTTTGCTTGTTCTATTCCTGAATTTTGAGGCCTAAAAAAATGATATGCTCCTTTCTTAACTCGTGGATTAATATTAGACCAAAAAGTCGAAAACTTTGGATCTGTAATAGTTATTCCTTCAGTTGCTTTGCAAATAATAAAATTAATATTGGTGTCAAGTTTGTTCCAGTCAATTGTTTGATACCGACTTATATCAATACCAAAGCTATATGTTGCTTCGTGTGCTGTACTTCTGAATACCACATCGGTACTTTCACTGTAGTTTTTTGCCTCAAGCAGGCCAAAAAGAATGAGTAAAAATACTAATGGAATTTTTTTCATAATGACTAAATAATATAAGTATGCAATCTAGCATATAATTAAATTTAAATCAGCTTTTTTATTAATCTTCTTTTAACACTTTTGTGTTTATAATAAATGCAAAATGTTTTAATGTACTTTATAAGTTATTTTTCAGTCAAATGGAATAGAAATAAAATTTAAAATGTAATTGATTTGCACATATTACCTATCTTTGTGTAATTTTATAATTAGCCAGAGTTAAATTTCTCCTTCTATTTAAGAGTAGTATATGATTTATCAAAAATATCTTTTAATTTCCTTGAAAAAATATGAAGAGAATAAAAGAATAGTTGAAAAATTTAAGCGAAAAAAAACAGCCCTTTTAGATAATATTTTTCATGAACTTCATGAAAAAGTTTTTGAAGAGATAGATTGTTTAAAGTGTGCCAATTGCTGTAAAACTACCAGCCCCATTTTTTACATGAAAGATATTGAACGTGCTGCCAAAGCTCTTAAAATGAAAGCATCTGCTTTTATTGATAAATATTTAAAAGTTGATGAAGATAATGACTATGTTCTGAAAAGTGCGCCTTGCTTTTTTTTAGATCATGAAAATTATTGTACCATATATAACGACCGCCCTACGGCTTGTCGCGAGTATCCGCATACCAATAGAAAAAGAATGGTACAAATTTTGGATATTACCCTTAAAAATACCTTAGTTTGTCCTGCAGTGGCCAAGATTTTTACACACCTAAACGAAAATAATCAATCATGAGTACCTTATTCAAAATATTATCAACCTTTGTATTGATTGCCTTTGCATCCCTTGGAGTTGCATGCAAAAATCAACAGTCAAGCATAGCTTCCACCACTTCCCATCAAAGCAATACAAATACCGAAACTCCCACATCACCAATGGCATACCCTGTTGAACCCGGAACTTGTATGATGCAGGCTTATGTTTTAAATATTTATCTTACCAACAAAGATGAAAACCAAGAACCTTGTAAATCATACCCCTGTGTAGCCGATGTGGTAATAACCCAATGGCGCAGTTGTGGATATGGAGTTGAGAATAAACCTCATGAAGGAGACACTATAAAGGTAAAATTTATTTACTCCTTGGTGCCAAGTGACGAGTTTAATAAAGTATATCCTGCTCGTGTTTATTTACCCGGATTAACTGTCAATACAGCCTTTGAAGCTCGGGTACACATTAAAAACGATTTGCAAGCACCTATACGTTATGAAGTAGGTAACTATGAAATATTAAGATAGTTTTTTGGAGTAATTTGTTTTTTTGTCTCCTTTTAGTGCATTAGGTTTTATAAATTAGAATCATTCTAAATTAGATAGTTGATGAATGGTTTATAAAAATATACTTGTTGTAATTATTTTTTTTTTACTTTTACGCTCTCAATAAATTAACAATTATTTTATGTCAAGTCACGCAGTTTCTACGCAATCTAAAGCCAATTGGGGTGGAGGAGGTGTTTCTCCATTCGGTATGAGCTACGGTAAAATGTTTATGTGGTTCTTCTTGCTTTCTGATGCCTTTACATTTTCGGGTTTATTAGCCGCCTATGGCTTTATGCGCCATAAATATACTGACATTTGGCCTGATCCGGGACATGTTTTTCATCATTTTCCATTCTATGATGGAAGTATTCCATTGGCTTATGTGGGGTTAATGACCTTTATCCTGATTATGAGCTCAGTAACTATGGTATTAGCCGTTGAAGCAGGTCACAGAAACAGGAAAAATCAAGTGGCTATGTGGATGTTACTTACCATTATTGGAGGAGCTTTATTCTTAGGCTCACAAGCATGGGAGTGGTATAACTTTATTGTTGGAACACCAGAAGGAGCTGTTAGAAATGTTTTAGTTGATGGCGTTTTTGTTGATCAGGTTGTGCATGGCGCCAATATGACGTACAATGAGTATGGTCATACTGTTTTTGCCAACTTCTTTTTCTTTATTACCGGATTTCACGGATTTCACGTATTTACCGGGGTTTTGCTAAATGTTATTATTTATATAAATGTAATTAGAGGAACTTACGAAAAAAGAGGGCATTATGAAATGGTTGAAAAAGTTGGATTATACTGGCATTTTGTGGACTTAGTTTGGGTATTTGTGTTTACTTTCTTCTATTTATTGTAAAGCTAAATTTTAATTTAATAATAACAATTTAATATAAGTATTATGGAATTTAATGATGGTTATCCTTCATACGAAAAAATGGCTCTTCATGATGAGGAACATGGAAAAAAAGTGCGTAAAGCAATTTGGAAGGTGTTTTGGATATTATTAATCGTTACCTTAGTTGAACTGGTTGTTGGTTTTCAAGCTCATGCCTGGAATTTAGGGAGAACATTCTTAATGGTATTCTTTATCAGTCTTACGATTGTTAAAGCGGCATACATTGTGATGTCATTTATGCATTTGGGTGATGAAGTTAAATCATTTAAATGGACGGTGTTAGGTCCTTTTGCTATTTTAATTTTGTATCTTGTTTTCTTGGTTGACCCCGGAGAAGGTACTTATTCAAAAAGCGGTCGTTATGTTATTGATAAAAACTTAACCAAACATACTCACCAATCTCATACCCCTGCCAAAGAAGCCTCTAAACACTAATATTATTGATTAACTCTTTAATAGATAGTGTATTTAAATGAGTAAAGGTACAGTAAATAAGAAACTTATTACTTTTTTTGTTTTTATAATCCCATCACTTTTGTGTTTGGGATTATATTTTTTTGTAATACGCAAGCCTTTTACTAAGGCCAATTCAGGCATATTTATTAAATTGCCCCATTACGGTCCGGCAACTATACAGCCAAACTCCGCTGACTCTTCCTTTTATACTTTACCCGAGTTTTCGTTCATTAATCAAAACAATGATACTGTATCATCAGTTAATTTAAATGACAAATTTTTTGTTTTGGGTGTAGTCAAATACAATTCAACCCAAGCAAATCAGCTTGCAGCTCAGCTTTACACGTTACAAAAAAAATTAAAAGCCTACAAAAATGATTTTCAGTTTATCATTTTAATGACCGAGCTCCCTAACGATTCTTTAAAAAGTTTAAAACATTTCGCCTACGAGATTCATGCAGATAAGAAAATAGTAAACTTGGTATCTCCAATACAAGCCGATAGTTTGTTAGAAATATTTAAAACCCCCGGATTTATACAAAACTTAGATGAAAGTATGTATGAAAATATTTCGCTTATTTTAGTTGATAAACAAAAACAAATTAGAGGGCATTATAAAGGGGTTTATTTGAAAGAAACCAATAGAATGAGCGATGAAATTCTTGTGCTCGCTTCAGAGTATGGAAAACTAAAAAGTACGAAATAATATGAATGATAAACTAATTACCAGAATAATTATTCTTTTATCAGTATTGGTTATTGCAGCCGTAATGGTATTAAATAAAAGAATTTTACCGGTGCCTGAAAATATACCCAGTTTTATTTACCAATTACCTAAACTAAACGCAAGTATAAATGCTACATGCACTATTATACTGCTCGTGTCCTTTTATTATGTAAAACACAAAAATGTTAAGTTGCACAAAAAACTAAATATAACTGCTTTTATTTTGTCATGTATCTTTTTTGTATCCTATCTAACCTATCATTGGTTGGCTCAAGAAACAAGTTTTCCGAAAGATAATCCTTTGCGCGGGGTATATTTATTTATATTAATAACGCATATTATTCTTGCTGCCTTTGTTTTACCTTTAATTTTAATGTCGTTTTACTATGGATTGCAAATGAAAATAGAAAAACATAAGAAAATTGTACGATTTTCATACCCAATATGGCTATACGTTACTATTACCGGTGTTATTGTATATCTTATGATATCTCCCTATTATTCTAAATAATTTATTACTATATTTGTATTTATTATGAAATCTAGAATACTCTTTTTAATTGTTATCATAGCAATTCTGATGATTTTCTCGGAAGCTGTATTAGCACAAGGTTGCTCCCAATGCCGCTTAGGCCCTGCCTCTAATTTAGATGCAGGAGGTAATGTGGCACGTGGTATTAATTCGGGTATTTTATACTTAATGCTTATCCCTTACCTATTGTTTATGGGTATTATGGGATATTTCTTTAAGAATGATATTATTCAAAAGTGGCAATTATTTAAGAATTTGCTCTCTAAAAAACAATTGCACCCTTAATTTATTGCCTAAATATTATAGAAGTATAAAATTACTTTACACAAATTATTGCTTGCTTTAATTTCTTGGCTTTTGAATCGTTGATTTCAAAGTTATAATATTCTTTCCCTAATTTTATTTTTAATACCTGAATATTATTGGTTCCTAAAGTATTCCAATCATTAGCAGAAACACTATAAAAAGGGTAATAAGTAGTAGATTCAGTCATCTCATCAGCTTTTCCAACCGGCAAGTACTTATCATCAGCAATGGCCAATAGTACATCATTATTGCTTAGTAAAATAGTCATGGTATCGCCTTTGTTAATAATGTCTTTTTGTAATTCAGTCATAGTTATTTCTAATCCTATTTTATAAGAACCTCCGTTATTATTAGTCCAAACCTGAAATTGATTATTAATACCTGTCATTATATGTTTCTTTTCAATACCACTCTGAGGGTCTTTTTCATTTAAATTAAAATTACATTTTTGTTTCTGTGCAAATGAAAACGAAACAAAGAAAACAGAGAATAAAATAGTATTTAGTAGTTTCATAAAAAAATAATTTATTGAAGTAACAAAAGTAAAGTTTTTTTTGAATATTTAGCTACTTAACCATTAATTTATTCCTCCGATAGAAATATAATACTGTACGTATATGACAAGTTATCCTGTTAAATATTTTCATAGTTTTTTTGCTTAATTTGTAAAAAATACAAATAGTAAATCTAATTAATAAAATAGCTTTTAAGGATAACCCAATTATGTTATATTTGCAGTCCTAATGGAAAAATATATAGTTTCGGCACGTAAGTACAGACCCATTACCTTTAGCTCGGTAGTGGGGCAAAACCATATTACCACAACTTTAAAGAATGCTATTAAAAGTAATCATTTAGCACAAGCATTTCTTTTTTGCGGACCGCGTGGTGTAGGTAAAACAACTTGTGCGCGTATATTAGCCAAAACCATTAATTGTTTTAATGTTGATGAAAACATTGAGCCTTGTAATAAGTGCGAAAGTTGTGTTTCGTTTATTGAAGGTCGCTCTTTAAATATTTCTGAACTTGATGCTGCAAGTAATAACTCTGTAGATGATATCAGAGCTTTAGTTGATCAGGTAAGATTTGTTCCGCAAATAGGTAAATACAAAGTGTTTATCATTGATGAGGTGCACATGTTGAGTAATTCTGCATTTAATGCCTTTTTAAAAACTCTTGAAGAGCCCCCGCCTCATGCAATATTTATTTTAGCAACCACCGAAAAACATAAAATTATACCTACTATACTTTCCAGGTGCCAAATATTTGACTTCAATAGAATTAGGGTAGAAGACATGGCAAATCATTTGGCTGAGATTGCACAAAAAGAGAACATTACCTACGAAAATGATGGCTTACACATCATTGTTCAGAAGGCCGATGGTGCTTTACGTGATGCCCTTAGTATGTTTGACCAGATTGTAACCTTTGCAGGAAATCATGTAAGCTACAAAGCCGTAATCGAAAATTTGAATATTCTTGATTATGATTACTATTTTAAACTTACAGATGATATTTTACAAGGAAATATTTCTGCCTCTTTAATATTATATAACGATATTCTTGGACATGGTTTTGAAGGTAACTTTTTTATTAATGGCTTAGCTTTTCATTTACGTAACCTACTGGTTAGCCGCGATACAGCTACACTTCAACTCTTAGAAACCAGTCCTAATATTAAAGAGCGATATAAAAATCAAGCGCAATTGTGTTCGCTTACGTTTTTAATTAAAGGTATAGATATTTGTACAAAAACTGAGGCCGCCTATAAAAATAGTGTTAACCAACGATTGTTGGTTGAGTTGGCCATAATGCAATTGTGTGCTTTGCAGGTTCCTACACCTGATGGCGAAAAAAAAAAAGTTGAATTAGAACCAAACCCTCAATACAAAACGGTAGCCAATAACACATCTACAGCTGCCGAACCTATAAACAATACTTTACAGAATACCAATATCGCAGCATCCGGCAATATGCCCAATACTGCCCATTCAAAGCCTTTAGAAACACCTAATACCCACGTTGAAACTAATCAACAACCATTACCGGTTACAAAAGAAGTAATTGTAAATAAAGTTGCCTCATCAAAACCCACCTTAGCTTCCATAAAACGAAAAATAAATAAGGAAGACACCGAAGAGAAAGTAACTGTTTTGCAAGAGCGTAATCATCCATTTACCGAAGAACAATTACAGCAATCATGGGATTCTTTTGCTTTAAATATGAAAAACAAAGGAAAATCCTCATTATCGCACACACTCTCATGTAACAAACCTCAATTGATTGATAATAACATTATCACTTATACTATTTTTAATTCGGTACAAGAAAATGATTTGAATACTGTTTTGGGGGAGTTAAAAATGACTTTGCAAAATGATTTACAAAATGATACTATCCAAATAAAACTAATTATCAATAAAGAAGACACAGAAAAAAAACCATACACTAACCGTGAGAAGTACATACGTATGGCTCAGATAAATCCACAAATAGAAAATCTTAGGAAAAAACTCGATTTAGATGTTTAATTAATATATCATGAATAAAAGTAATTATTTTATAAGAGTGATGCTAGCTGTGCTGGTAGCTACCGGTGCTTACGCTCAGAAAAATATACATAACACAAAAAACACACAGTTACAAACTGTTGGCAATAACCTTAAGCCAAATACTGACATTGCCTATAAATACGAAACAGTAAAAGGCGATATGCTTAACGCACGTATTTATACTTTGGATAATGGGTTAAAAGTATATCTAAGTGTATATAAAGATGCCCCAAGAATTCAAACTTATATAGCAACAAAGGCAGGGAGCAAGAGCGACCCTGCTGATGCTACCGGATTAGCACATTATCTGGAACACATGCTTTTTAAAGGAACCGATAAATACGGAACGCTTAACTTTGAAAAGGAAAAAGTGGAGCTTGATAAAATTGAAGCTCTATACGAAACCTACCGCAAAACAAATGACGAGAAAAAGCGTAAAGTTATTTATCACCAAATTGACAGCATTAGCGGAGTAGCTGCAAAATTTGCTATTGCTAATGAATATGATAAAATGATGAGTTCTATAGGGGCTAAAGGAACCAATGCTTTTACTTCGTTTGAACAAACTGTTTATGTGAACGATATTCCATCTAATCAACTGGAAAAATGGCTAACTATTGAAGCCGAACGTTTTCGCAATCCGGTATTGCGAATTTTTCATACCGAGCTTGAAGCAGTATATGAAGAAAAAAACAGAGGACTGGACAATGACGGCAGGAAAATGTTTGAAACCTTGTTTGAAGCTATGTTTCCCAATAATAATTACGGTAAGCAAACTACTATTGGAACCATTGACCATTTGAAAAACCCATCAATCAAAAAAATTAAAGAATATTACAATAGCTACTATGTGCCTAACAATATGGCCATAATTATGTCGGGTGATTTTGATTATGACCGTGCTATAAGGTTAATTGACAGTCGTTTTGGAAGTATGAAAGCCAAACCGGTACCTGAGTATATTCCCGGAAAAGAAGCACCAATTACCAAACCCATAGTTCGCAATGTGTATGGTCCCGATGCAGAACAAGTTGTAGTGGCCTATCGTGTAGGGGGGCAAAAAACAAATGATAGAGATTATGCCGAGTTGGCCGGCAAAATATTGTATAACGGAACTGCCGGTTTGATAGATTTAAATTTGAATCAAAAACAAAAAGTTTTAGAAGCAGATGTTTTCCCATATATTTTGAATGATTACGGAGTGATGTTTTTTAGCGCTACAGCTAAAGAAGGACAAAGCTTGGAACAAACCAAAGACCTACTATTAGAAGAAATTGAAAAATTTAAAAAAGGCGATTTTCCTGACTGGATGATGAAAGCAGTTATCAATGACATCAAACTCAAACAAATTGAGGCCTTCGAAAACAATGATGAAAGAGCCAGAGCAATGCTTGATGCCTTTATTAGCGATGTGTCATGGCAAGACTATTCCAATCAAATTAACAGAATGGCAGCCATTACCAAGCAAGAGCTTACAGAGTGGGCAAAAAATAATTTCAATAATAATTATGTAGTTGTTTATAAGCGTACGGGTGAAGATAAAAATGTTCAAAAAGTAATAAAGCCCGAAATTACCCCTGTTGAATTAAACCGTGATGCACAATCGCCCTTCCTAAAGGCCATTACCGAAGCTCAAAGCCCTGTAATTGAACCCGTGTTTATTGATTACAATAGAGACATTGTTCAGTACAAATCAGCCATAGGTGCACCTATATATTTAAACCATAACAGCGAGAACAACTTGTTTAAAATGTTTTATGTGCTGGAGATGGGAAAAAATAATGATAAAAAATTAGAGTTAGCCGTTAATTATCTTGACTATTTAGGGACCTCGAAGTATAGTAATGAAGAGTTAAAACAAGAATTTTATAAACTGGGCTGCAATTACTCTGTATTTGCTTCTGAAGATAGGGTATATGTTAGTTTAGAAGGATTAAATGATAATTTTGATAATGCCATTAATCTTTTTGAAGAGTTATTAAAAGACCCCAAAGCTGATAGCCAAGCGCTCGAAAATTTGGTTGCCTCCATATTAAAACAACGTGAAGATAATAAATTAAGTAAAAATAAAATTCTTTGGAGTGGTATGCAAAACTATGCCATATACGGGGCTAAATCACCTTTTACCAATATTCTCACAGCAGAGGAGTTAAAATCAATAAAACCTGAAGAGCTTATTCAAAAAATAAAAGATTTAACTTCATATCAGCATGATATATATTATTACGGTCCACTAAAAACAGATGAGTTTACCGCTAAAATTAATAAATACCATCAAGCTGTTACACCTTTAAAAGCCATTCCTGAGCCTATGGCATTTACACAGCAAGATACTCCAAAAAACAAGGTTTTTGTAATTGATTATGATATGAAACAAGCAGAAATATTAATGCTTTCAAAGGATCAAGCATACAACTTATCTGTTATTCCAACAATTACTTTATTTAACGAATATTTTGGAGGCAATATGGGAAGTATTGTGTTTCAAACCATGCGCGAGTCAAAAGCTTTAGCCTATTCTGTTTTTAGCAGATATACCTTACCCGATAATAAAAATAAATCACACTATGTTATGGCATACATTGGAACCCAGTCAGATAAACTTCCCGAAGCCATGGCCGGTATGGTTGACTTGCTAAACAATATGCCTGAAAGTGATAACTTGTTTGCATCGGCCAAAAAAGCTACCGAAGAACAAATTAGAACCGAAAGAATTACCAAAAGCAATATTTTGTTTAATTATATGAACGCCAAAAAGCTAGGAAACAATCATGATATACGTAAAGATATTTACGATGCTTTACCAACTCTAACTTTTGAGAATATTAAATCATTCCAGCAAACACGCATTAAGAATAAGAAATATAATATTATGGTTTTGGGAAGTAAATCAAATCTTGATTTGAAAACACTTGAGAATTATGGCGAGATTACCTATTTAACCTTATCAGATATTTTTGGATACTAATAACATATTAATAATCAATAACCAAGCTAACCAATGAACAAAATTAAAGTTAACAACCCTGTAGTAGAACTCGATGGCGATGAAATGACCAGAGTAATTTGGGCTTTTATTAAAGAAAAGCTGATTTACCCTTATCTAGATTTAGATATTAAATACTATGATTTAGGCATTGAACATCGCGATGCAACAAACGATCAAGTTACAATAGAGGCTGCAGAAGCTATTAAAAAGTACAATGTAGGTATAAAATGTGCAACCATTACTCCTGATGAGGCGCGTGTCAAAGAATTTAATTTAAAACAAATGTGGAAATCGCCTAATGGTACTATCCGAAATATACTTGATGGTACTGTTTTTCGTGAGCCTATTGTAATGAAAAATATTCCTCGTCTGGTTCCTAACTGGACATCACCTATATGTATCGGTCGTCACGCCTTTGGTGATCAATACCGTGCTACTGATTTTGTAACCAAAAGCAAAGGAAAACTTACTATTACATTTACCCCTGAAGACGGCTCTGCCCCTCAATCTTTTGAAGTATATAATTTTAAAGGAGATGGTGTAGCTTTAGCTATGTATAATACTGATGAATCTATTAGAGGATTTGCACGCTCATGCTTTAACCAAGCCTTAATGAAAAAATGGCCTCTGTATCTTTCAACAAAAAATACCATCCTTAAAAAATATGATGGCCGATTTAAAGATATTTTTGAAGAAATCTACCAATCAGAATTTAAGAGCAGAATGGATGTATTAGGATTAACCTACGAGCATCGTTTAATTGATGACATGGTGGCATCGGCCCTAAAATGGCATGGCAACTTTGTTTGGGCATGCAAAAACTACGATGGTGATGTGCAAAGCGACACTGTAGCCCAAGGCTTTGGTTCATTAGGACTAATGACCAGCTCACTTATTACACCTGATGGAAAAACTATGGAAGCTGAGGCAGCACATGGTACTGTTACACGTCATTATCGTTTACATCAGCAAGGTAAGCCTACCTCAACCAATCCAATAGCATCAATATTTGCCTGGACTCAAGGATTAGCTTTCCGGGCTATGCTCGATCAAAACAATGAATTGGCTAATTTTTGTCAAACCCTCGAAAAAGTATGTATAGAAACTGTTGAAAGCGGAAAAATGACCAAAGATTTAGCCGTTTGTATTCATGGCAACAATGTAAGCCAAGATCAATACCTTTCCACCGAAGACTTTTTAGAGTCTTTAAATACCAACTTACGTAACAAGCTTGCTGCACAGTAACAATAAATTTTACCTTTTTCTTTAAGACCTTAATAGCACTATTAAGGTCTTTTTTTTGCATTTTTAAAAAAAAAATTGACAATCTATCTAAACCACATTTTGAAATTATCGTGATACGATTATTTGTTGAAAAACTTGGGATATTACTAACAATTTAATAGTTAAAAGTATCTCAAATCTTCTTAATTGTTTGTATAGTAGCGAGGTATGTAAGTTGTTTAGAATCTTTTTAAATTAATAAATTTCTAAAAAAATGTCCCTAAAATGTGTCTATTGATTAGGTATTCTTATAATTTTGCCGCGTGAAAATATGATGACACTATTGTGACAAAAGAAAAAATTACTTATATGCAAACAAATAATAAAGTATTTACATTTTGTTTTAAGCCGCTGGTAATATTAGCAGCTTTCTTACTATTGCGTCCTGTAAGTTTATACAGTCAGGATGCAGCAGCCGGACAGAAATTATTTAAGAATAATTGTGCCGCCTGTCATACCTTAACAGATGCCAAACTTGTAGGTCCCGGCCTTAAAGATGTTGCCTCTAAGGTACCTCAACCGGCTGAAGAATGGCTTATTAAATGGATAAAAAATTCGCAGGCACTTGTTAAAAGTGGCGACTCTTATGCAGTTAAAATTTTTGAAGAGTATAATAAATCGGTAATGCCTTCGCAAGCATTATCTGATGACGAAATAAAGTCAATTTTGGCATATATTGCCAACCCCGAAGCAGTAGGAGGTGGCGCAGCTAAGCCTAAAGAAGCAGCTAAACCGGCTGATTCAACAGCTCCTGCCGCCTCAAACCCAAATACAACTTTATATTTCTTATTAGGTTTAATTATTCTTTTCCTAATCCTGATTGGCGTATTAAGCGGAGTAAAAAAATCAATGCAGCGAATGGTCAATAACCAGGCTGGTTTACCCGAGCCGGAGCCTGTAACCTATAACTGGGACTACTGCAAACATTGGTTAAGAAACAATAAAAAAATTGTAGCTGTTGTTCTCATTTTGTTAAGTGGTTATTTATCTAAAGCGGCTTGGGACGGTATGATGGGCATTGGTGTTTATCAAGGATATGCACCTGAGCAACCTATTTTCTTTAGTCATAAAATTCACGCAGGAGAAAATGGCATTAGCTGTGTGTATTGCCACTCTGGGGTTGAAAAAAGTAAAATATCAAATGTGCCTTCTGCTAATGTTTGTATGAATTGTCATAAAGGAATTCAGGAAGGTACTGTTACCGGAAAAACAGAAATTGCAAAAATTTATAAAGCGTTAGATTATGATCCGGACAAACAAACCTATGGACCAAATCCTCAACCTATTAAATGGGTAAAAGTACATCAATTACCGGAACATGCATATTACAACCACGCACAGCACGTTACTGTTGGTAAAATAGAATGCCAAACATGTCATGGCCCTGTTGAAAAAATGGACACTTTACGTCAATTTTCGCCATTAACAATGGGTTGGTGTGTTGACTGCCATAGAAAAACAGAAGTTAAAATGGCTGGTAATCCATATTACGACAAAATGCATGAAGAACTTAAAAAGACTTATGGTAATAAACCAATTACTGTAAGTATGATGGGGGGTATTGAATGTGGTAAATGCCATTATTAATCAAATATTTTAATTAGTAATTTTTCTGTTAAACAGAGCTTAGTATAAAAACTATGAATAATAAAAAATATTGGAAATCGCTAGGAGAACTTAATAATAATGATGAATTTATTAAGCAATCAAAAAACGAATTTACAGAACAACTTCCTATAGGAAACTTCTTAGGAAAAGAGTCATTAGCCGACACTAAAACACCTCGAAGAGATTTTCTTAAATTTTTAGGGTTTTCGGTTACGGCCGCTTCACTTGCCGCCTGCGAAACTCCTGTGAGAAAAACAGTTCCTTACCTTATTAAGCCCGAAGAAATTACCGTTGGCATAGCTAATTGGTATGCTTCTACTTATGATGACGGTAATGATTTTTGCAATATTTTGGTAAAAACCAGAGAAGGTCGTCCTATAAAAATTGAAGGGAACAAATTATCTAGTTTTTCAGGTGGAGGAACAAATGCCAGAGTACAAGCATCAGTACTGTCACTCTATGATAACGAAAGATTACAAGGCCCTTTAAAAGACGGAAAAGCCACTGATTGGAAGCAAATTGACAGTGACCTTATTGCAAAATTAGAAGCTGCTAATGCAGCCGGAAATGGAATAAGAATCTTAAGTTCAACCATTACCAGTCCTTCATTAAATGCTTTGATTGCTGAGTTTACCGCAAAATATCCTACCACTAAGCTGGTAACCTATGATGCTATATCTTATGCAGGTATTAGAAAAGCCAACCAAAAAACCTTTGGAGCTGCTGTTATACCTACTTATAATTTTAGTAATGCCAATGTAATTGTGAGTTTTGGCGCTGATTTTCTCGGAAATTGGGTATCACCTATACAATTTGCACGCCAGTACGGAAAAAGCAGAAAACTAAGTAAAGATAAAAAGGAAATGAGCAAACACTTTCAATTTGAAAGTATTTTATCTTTATCAGGAGCTAATGCTGATGTACGTGTGGGAGTAAAACCTTCGCAAATAGGAGCAGGGGTTGTTAACTTATATAATGCCATTGCTACAAAAGCCGGTGCTGCTACCTTGTCGGCCGGTAAAGTACCTTTCGATAAATCTATAGCCAAAGCTGCTGACGCTTTATGGGCAAATCAAGGAAAATCAATAGTAATATGTGGTTCAAACGATTCGCACATCCAAACTGTGGTTAATGGTATAAATTACTTATTACATAATTATGATAAAACTATTGATATAGTTAACCATTTAAACCTTGGCAAAGGAGACGATGCTGAGTTTTCTACCCTCATTGATGAAATGAAAGGAGGAAAAGTTGGTGTTTTAATGATGCATAATTGTAATCCGGTTTATACTTCTCCAAAGGCATTAGAATTTGAAGCTGCATTAGCAAAAGTAGGCACAAGTGTATCGTTTAATATTTCAAAAGACGAAACAGCCGATAAGTGCAAGTATGTTTGTCCTAACCATCATTATTTAGAGTCATGGGGAGATGCTAGTCCGCAAGTTAATAGCTTTGCCTTAATTCAACCTACTATTTACCCATTATTTAATACCAGAGCTATTGGCGAGAGTTTGTTAGCATGGATGAAGGGTTCAGGAAATTATCAGGATTACATAAAATCTGTTTGGCAGAAAAGTATGTTTACCATGCAAAACACTGAGCCTTTCTTTGAGAATTTCTGGGAGAAGTGTTTGCATGACGGTATTTTTGAAACATCTCCTCGTTTGGCCGAGCCTTTAGCATGGTCGTATGATTTAACTGCTGATGCTGCTGATGTAGCAAACGAAAAAGGAAGTGAATTAGAAATTACTTTCTATCAAAAAATGGGCATTGGGAATGGTAATCAAGCCAACAATCCTTGGTTACAAGAAATGCCAGACCCAATATCAAAAACAACTTGGGATAATTACATAACCATGTCACCAAAAGAAATGGAGAGAAGAGGTTATAATATTATTCATGAAAAAGAAGAAAAAATGAGCACTGTTAACTTAACCGTTAATGGTGTTACTTTTCAAAACGTACCGGTGTTTCCACAACCCGGACAGCCCGAAGGAACAATTGGCTTGGCATTAGGATATGGAAGAACCAAAGCAGGAAAAGTAGCTAATAATATTGGAGTTAATGCTTATTCCTATATGGGTAAAAATGCTGATGGTTTGTTAAGCTATTATGCTACTAAAGTGAGTATTGCAGATAGCGCAGAAAAATATATGATTGTTACCACTCAAACCCACCAAACCTTGATGGGAAGGAATATGGTAAAGGAAACAACATTTTCGGAATACTTAAAAGATCCAAAAGCGGGGAATGAAACCGTAATGCTTTCCCTAGCCAATGGTCATGAACATAAAAAAGTACCTGCACATACTGTTGATTTATGGGCCACAGAAGATAAACCGGGCTTTGCCAGACCGGGGCTTCAATGGAGCATGGGGATTGACTTAAACGTATGTATCGGTTGCGGTAATTGCGTTGTTGCATGTCAGTCGGAAAATAATGTTGCAGTAGTTGGAAAAGACGAAGTTAGAATGAATCGTGAAATGCATTGGATACGCATTGACCGATATTATTCCAGCAGCATGACAAAAGAAAAAGGAGAGCTTGAAAATAAAGGAATTATTGAGACTTACCATGAAATGGAGGTGCCTGAGGAAAATCCACAAGTAGTTTTCCAACCGCTAATGTGTATGCACTGTAACCATGCTCCATGCGAAACAGTATGTCCGGTAATTGCTACCACACATAGTAACGAAGGCTTAAACCACATGACTTATAACCGTTGTGTTGGAACTAAGTATTGCGCCAATAACTGTCCTTACAAAGTACGTAGATTTAACTGGTTTAAATATTTTGAAAATAAACAGTTTGACTTTAATATGAATAACGATTTAGGTAAAATGGTTTTAAACCCTGATGTTACCGTTCGTTCACGTGGGGTTATGGAAAAATGTTCTATGTGTATTCAACGTATTCAGGAAGGCAAACTTACCGCCAAAAAAGAAGGAAGAGAAATTAGAGACGGTGAATTTGAAACAGCATGCGCACAATCTTGCCCAACAAATGCTATTACTTTTGGAAATATTGCCGATAGCAATAGTAAAGTTGCCAAAATGAAAGAAGATGAGCGTTCATACTACATGCTTGAGGAATTAGGGGTAAAACCATCTGTATTCTATCAGGTAAAAGTTAGAAATATTGAAGAATCACTTTCTTAAATTAATTAATTAGTATTCAAGAAAAAATTAAAAGTTTAATCATATAATAATTTAAAGATTATGTACGAAGCCCCGATAAGAGAACCATTAATACTGGGTGACAAAACCAATCATGAAATTACTGAAGATATCTGTAGGCCTATTGAGGGAAAAGCCAACAAATACTGGTGGTGGTGTTTTATAGTAGCTTTTGCGGCACTAATTTGGTGGGTATTAAGCGTAGCCATTACCGTAGGAGAAGGAATAGGGGTATGGGGAATTAATAATATAGTTGATTGGGGTTGGGATATTACCAACTTCGTTTGGTGGGTTGGTATAGGTCATGCCGGAACACTCATTTCAGCAGTATTATTACTTTTCCGTCAAAAATGGCGCTTATCTATTAATCGTTCTGCTGAAGCTATGACCATTTTTGCTGTAATTTGTGCCGCTACTTTCCTTTTAACTCACATTGGTCGTCCTTGGTTACCTTATTGGTTACTTCCACTTCCTAATCAGTTTGGTTCATTGTGGGTTAACTTTAACTCACCTTTAGTTTGGGATACTTTTGCTGTTTCTACTTATTTTACAGTTTCCTTAGTATTTTGGTACACCGGCTTAATTCCTGATTTTGCTGTAGTTAGAGACCGTGCCAAGACCAAAGCCATGAAATTTTGGTATGGACTTTTAGCTTTTGGTTGGACAGGTTCATCAAAAAATTGGCAACGCTTTGAAGAGGTTTCATTAGTATTGGCAGGGGTTTCAACTCCACTCGTACTTTCGGTTCACACCATTGTATCTATGGACTTTGCCACTTCTTTGATTCCTGGATGGCATGCTACAATTTTCCCTCCATATTTCGTTGCCGGAGCTATCTTCTCCGGATTTGCTATGGTGCAAACCTTATTGATTATTACCCGTAAAGTATTAAGTCTTGAGAATTACATTACCACTCTTCATATTGATATGATGAATAGAATTATTTTGGTAACAGGTTCTATAGTTGGTATTGCTTATATCACTGAATTTTTTATTGCTTGGTATTCGGGTGTAGAATATGAAAGTTATTGTTTTATTAACCGTGCCACAGGTTATTATTGGTGGGCCTATGCCAGCATGATGACATGTAATGTAATATCTCCGCAATTGTTCTGGATTAAAAGTTTAAGAACAAATATTACCTTTACATTCATTTTAAGTATTGTTGTAAACACAGGGATGTGGTTTGAACGCTTTGTTATTATTGTATCATCTCTTCACAGGGCTTATGTTCCATCAGAGTGGGGCAATTATCATCCATCGTGGGTTGAGGTAGGTATTTATATTGGTTCTTTAGGATTATTTTTTACATGCTTTCTTTTATTTACTCGCTTCTTCCCTGTAATCGCTATGAGCGAGTTGAAGACTATTGTTAAATCATCAAGCACCCAAGCCAAGCGTGCCCAAAAAAATAACCCACACGCACATGCAGCACATCATTAATAAATTAATATTTGAATAATAATCAGTTATGAGTAAATATATTTTTGCAATTTATAATGACGAAGATGTTTTAATGGAAAACATTAAACCTTTACGTAGTAACGGTGTTCGTATTAAAGAAGTTTATAGTCCATTTCCGGTACATGGTTTAGATAAACTGGTTGGGCATAAACCAACTCGTATAGCTATAACCTCCTTTATTTATGGAGTAATTGGAACTATTTTGGCTATCATTATGACTAATTATATGATGATTACCGATTGGCCAATGGATATTGGTGGGAAACCAAGCTTTGCTTTTTACAAGAACCTACCGGCTTTTATTCCGGTTATTTTTGAATCGGCAATATTTTGTGCAGCACACGGAATGGTTATAACTTTTTATTTAAGAAGTAAAACCCTACCCGGAGTTACTGCATTTGTACCGGATAAAAGAATGACCGATGATAGATTTGTGATGCAGGTTGAATGTAACGATTTTTCAAAAAAGGCCGAATTAACAGAATTATTATTGAAGCACGGAGCTGAGGAAGTAAAAGAATATGGCAAGTAATAAAGAATTTAACGATTTTATGAATAATATGAAAATTTATAAACGTACACTAGTAGGAATAGCACTAACTACAGTATCTGTAGTGTTGCTTAATGGTTGTAAAAGCGATCCTTTAAGTCCGGGTATTGAATTTATGCCTGATATGTATCGTTCAGTAGCCTATAAACCTTACGAAGAAAATCCTAATTTTAAAGACCAGTTAGGAGCTAGACCACCTGTAGCCGGAACAATTTCTCAGGGACAATTTCCTAATTCAGCCTTTGGAATAAATAATCAATCTTATCCTTATCCTAATACTAATGAAGGATATGAGGAAGCCGGAAAGAATTTAAAAAACCCTATAGAGCTTAATGAAGTTAATTTGGCTAAGGGAAAGAAGTTATATACTGATTTTTGTACCCACTGCCACGGTGATGCCGGTGATGGTAATGGCAAATTAGTTCAAAATGGCAAGTTTCCTTCTCCGGGTAAGTTTTGGGATAAGGTTGAAGCAAATGGCTTAAACGATGGAAAAATGTTCCATTCAATTACCTATGGAAGAAACTTGATGGGCTCACATGCCTCGCAGGTAACCAAGGAAGAAAGATGGTTGATTATACATTATATTGATGAATTGGTAAAAAAAGCAACACCAGCTAAAGCAGAACCTGTTGCTGATGAAAAGAAAAAATAATTAAATAAATACAAAAGCACCGAATATACATTATACCTATGACTACATACGCTGTAACAAAAAATAATAAAACACTGGCAATGGCTCTAATGGCCGTTGGAATTGTTGGTATTGCCTATGGATTTGCAACTGATATTACCAGAACATGGGCAAGTTTATTGCACGGTAACTTTTTTCTTTTGGCTATCGCTTTGTGCGGTTTGTTTTTTTACACCTTTCAATTTGCCTCAGAAGCAGGGTGGAGTGCCGGTATTTTACGTGTTCCTTTAGCTATGGCTCAGTTCTTACCTTACGCTTGCGGAATTTTAATCTTAATATTTATCTTCGGACACCATGACCTTTATCATTGGACACATGAAGGTTTGTATGACAAAGCTTCGCCCGATTTTGATAAAGTAATGTATGGTAAAAAAGCATTTTTAAATATTCCCTTCTTTGTTATTAGATTGGTGCTTTATGGAATAATATGGGGAGGTTCGGCTATTATGCTTAAAAAATATGCTATTGAGGAAGATAAATTAGGAGGCACTGATTATTATTGGAAAGCCTCAAAAGTGTCGCATGTGTTTTTAGTATTGTTTGCGGTTACTTCTTCTACCGGAGCTTGGGATATATTAATGTCTATTGATGCTCACTGGTTTAGTACTTTATTCGGATGGTATATTTTCTCTGGTTTGTTTGTAACCGGATTAACTGTAATTGGTTTGCTTACTATTTATTTAAAACGTAATGGTTATATGCCAAAAGTTAATGAGAATCACATCCATGACATTGCTAAATATATGTTTGCCTTTAGTATTTTCTGGACTTATTTGTGGTTCTCTCAGTTTATGTTAATTTGGTATGCCAACTTGCCTGAAGAGGTTGCTTATTATGCTATAAGACAAGAAGCAGGATTAAAACCAATTTTTATTCTTAATTTTGTAATTAACTTCTTTGTTCCTTTCTTATTATTTATGTCAAGAGACGCAAAAAGAAGAGAGGGTACATTATTGTTTGTAGGGGTTATTATGATAATAGGACATTGGCTTGATGTATGGCTAATTGTAATGCCAGGTGTTATGGGAACTCATGCCCATATTGGAATTGTTGAAATTGCTTCTACAGCATTCTTTGGTGGCATGTTTTTATGGGTGTTCTTTAATGCACTATCCAAATCGGCAGTTGTCCCTGAAAATCACCCAATGATTGAAGAAAGTTACCATTTTGAATTATAAGAATAAGAAAAGTAATAATTTTGAATATATAATTAATAAACATGATTTCATTTTTAACCATTGTAACCTTAGTACTAGGCGTTGTAGCTTTTGCTAACCTGATTAAAGTATATGAATTGTCTTCAACACTAAAAGGAAGTTCTCCTGATGAAGATCCTATTCCTGATTCGGAAAATAGGTTTAATAGTAATATGATGATGGTTTTTATCATCTCTTTCCTTATTTTCTGTGCTTGGGTAACAAATCATTATTGGGATCATATATTGCCTGAAGCAGCCTCTGAGCATGGTCAAGAAGTGGACAAATTAAATGCTTTTAACTATTATATCATTACTTTTGTATTTGTAGTAGTTAATTTCCTTTTATTCTTTTTTGCATATAAATACTATGCTAAAAAAGGCCGCACTGCATTTTATTTTCCACATAATGCAAAATTAGAACTATTGTGGACAATTATTCCTGCTGCATTCTTAACCGTTGTTTCAGTATATGGATTATCATTATGGAATAAAATTACTACCCCTGCCGATCACAAAGATGCTATTGTTATGGAAGTTTTTGGGGAACAATTTAAATGGACAGCTCGTTATGCCGGTAGAGATAATACTTTAGGAAAATTTGATTACCGTCTTACCGGAGATATGAATCCTCTAGCGCTTGATACTACTGATAAAGCTGCATGGGACGATAAATTGGTAAATGGAGAATTACATATTCCGGTAGGGAAAACTGTTATTATGTATTTTCGTTCAAAAGATGTAATTCATAGTGCCTACATGCCACACTTTAGGGCACAAATGAATGTGGTTCCCGGAATGGTTACCCAATTTCATTTTAAACCTACAATTACCACTGCTGAAATGCGCGAAAAAACCAAGAACCCGGAATTTGACTATTTATTGCTTTGTAACAAAATTTGTGGAGCAACTCACTGGAATATGCAAATGAATATTATTGTAGATTCTGAAAAAGATTATAAAGAATGGTTAAGAGAGCAAGACACATTTAAGAAAAAATATATGTCGGCTCAAAACAATAATCAAAACGAAGAAATCAAATTAGCTTCAAACTAATTTTTTATATTTAATAATTTTTACTCTCAATAAAACACACAATCGTAATTAAATAACAGTAATATATTATGAGCTCTCAAGCAAATATTTTAAGCCACGATGATACGCACGAACATGATAATCATGCACATGATCATCATCATCATGAAGAACAAAGTTTTTGGTCAAAATATATTTTTAGCACCGACCATAAAATGATTTCGAAGCAGTTTTTAGTAACTGCTATATTTATGGGAGTAGTGGGCATGATGCTTTCTATCTTCTTTCGTCTTCAGTTGGCATGGCCTGGGCACGGATTCGGGATTTTAGAATTTTTCTTAGGCAAGAAATGGGCACCCGATGGGGTTTTAGACCCTAATATGTACTTGGCATTGGTTACTATTCATGGTACTATCATGGTATTCTTTGTATTAACCGGTGGACTCAGTGGGACTTTCAGTAATTTGTTAATTCCTTTCCAAATAGGTGCCAGGGATATGGCCTCAGGTTTCTTGAATATGATTTCGTTTTGGTTGTATGGCATTTCAAGTATAATTATGTTTGCCTCTTTGTTTATTGAAACAGGACCTGCTGCTGCCGGTTGGACAGTATATCCTCCTCTTAGTGCCATTCAAGAAGCTATGCCGGGTTCAGGCTTGGGAATGAATATGTGGTTGATAAGTATGATATTTTTTGTGGCGGGTTCTTTGATAGGATCAATCAACTATATTGTAACTATTCTTAATCTTAGAACCAAAGGCATGACCATGTCAAGATTGCCTTTAACTATTTGGAGTTTCTTAATTACTGCTGTGGTTGGTTTATTAACTTTCCCTGTGTTGTTTGCCGGTGTTCTTTTGCTAATTGCCGACCGATCATTAGGTACTAGTTTTTATCTTTCAGATATTTTTATCAGCGGACAGGCTTTAGAGCAAACCGGTGGTAGTCCAATATTATTCCAACACTTGTTTTGGTTCTTAGGTCACCCTGAGGTTTATATTGTATTATTGCCATCACTAGGTATAACTTCTGAAATTATTTCAACGATGAGCCGTAAGCCTATTTTTGGGTATAGAGCTATGGTGGGTTCAATGGTTGCTATTGGTTTCCTTTCAATAATAGTTTGGGGGCATCACATGTTTATTACCGGTATGAATCCTTTCTTAGGTTCGGTGTTTGCATTTACTACATTAATGATTGCAATCCCTTCAACCGTTAAAGTATTTAATTATATTACCACGCTGTGGAAAGGAACATTGAAGTTTTCACCGGCTATGCTTTTTGCCATTGGCTTAGTTTCTACCTTTATCTCTGGTGGGGTAACAGGTATTATTTTGGCTAACTCAACACTTGACATTAACGTACACGACACTTATTTCGTTGTTGCCCATTTCCATCTGGTAATGGGAGCTTCGGCTGTATTTGGTATGTTTAGCGGTATTTATCATTGGTTTCCTCGTATGTTTGGACGTATGATGAATAACAAATTAGGATATGCCCATTTTTGGATAACATTTATTGCCGTTTATGGTGTATTTTTTCCAATGCACTTCCTAGGGTTTGGTGGTGTTCCAAGACGTTATTACAGCAATGAAGCATTTGCATTATTTGATGGCTTACAAAGTATAAACGTAATGATGACAATTTTTGCGATAATAGGTGGTTTAGCACAAATACTTTTCTTGTTTAACTTCTTCTACAGTATGTATCGTGGTAAAAAATCCAGCCAGAATCCTTGGAATAGTAACACTATTGAGTGGACTGCTCCTATTGATAAGCAATTACACGGAAACTGGCCCGGAGAGTTGCCTACCGTACATCGTTGGGCTTATGACTACAGCAAACCGGGTAAAGACCAAGATTTTGTTCCTCAAACAGTTCCTTTAGCTCCCGGAGAAGAAAGCGAAGAAGAACATTAATTAGATGATTAAGAATATAAGCCTCAGTTTTTTTCTGAGGCTTTTTTGTTTCGTGAAAGCGGTATCGTCAAATTTTTTTTATATTGTTTATGGAATTTAAGTGATTGATGCATCTAATAGCTGTAACCATTAAAATTTTATGCTATGAAACGTTTCACAATCATTTCCATTACTGCATGCAGCCTCATTATATTGTTAAGTGGATTAATGCATGCCGACATTATTTTTACTGCAGAAAGAGATAATGCATTTCTAACTCTGCTTAAAGAAAAGTTTATTAACTTTAATAACACTTTACCACAAGATAGAGTTTTTATACATACCGATAAATACTTGTATAATCCTGGCGAAACCATGTGGTTCAGCGTTTATTTGCGTGACGCAAAAAGCATGAAAGCCTCTGAAATGAGCGACATTGTTCAAATTCAAATTGTAGCCCCAAAAGGCAATATTGAAAAGGAATTTAAACTTATTTGTAAAGACGGAAAGGCTGCAGGCGACTTCTTATTTGCCGGTAATTGCGTAGGTGGTATATATAAAATACGCGCCTTTAGTCAATGGCAAAAAAACGAGCCTGATAGTATATTCTTTGAAAAAGAAATTAATGTTCAACAGTTAATTACACCTCGACTTAAAATGAAGCTCGAATTTGATCGTAAGAGTTACGGCAAAGGCGATGAGGTAATTGCTCTTCTAAATCTTGAAAGTAATGATAATAAAGTTTTATCAAACTTTCCTTTTGAGTATGCGGTAAAAATTGCCGACAAGGAAATCAATAGGTCAAAAGCAACGACTGATCATGATGGCAATATGCATATTAAATTTAAACTTCCAACACGATTAAGTAGTAATGACGGTTTGCTCAATGTGATGATGCAGTACGATGGGATGAACGAAAGTATTTCAAGAAGCATTCCTATAGTGCTTAATAATATTACTTTGAAATTTTACCCGGAGGGTGGTGATTTAATTGATAATTTAACTAATAAAGTGGCTTTTAAAGCCACTGATGAGTTCGGGAAACCTGCCGATATTGAAGGAGTTGTATTAGATAGTAAAGGGAATAAAATAACCGACTTTAAGAGTTATTTTAGGGGTATGGGGTCATTTGCTCTGTTGCCAAAACCCGATGAAAGTTATACTGCAAGAATAACAAGCCCTGTAGGTATTGAAGCGGTGTATGGTTTACCACAGGCATTAAATGAAGGGTTTGTGCTTAATGTAACCGAGCAAAATTCATCGTCAATAACTGTAGCGGTTAATGCATTAGATACACAGGAACTTTCGCTTACAGCACAAATACGTGGCAAGATTTATTACAGCACTGCTATTGATGCTAAAAATGGTACTTCTTTAATAAAAATTCCAATTAAGGAAATGCCTATAGGAGTTTGTCAGATTACCTTATTTAACCATGAAGGAATCCCTGAAAACGAAAGGTTGGTTTTTGTAAATAGGGATAAAAAATTGAACGTAGTTGTTAAAACTGATAAAGAAAAGTATATGCCACGCGAAAAAGTAAAAGCAACGATAAAAGTTAGCGATAGCGAAGGGCATCCTGTAGCAGCCAATTTAAGCTTGAATGTAACTAATGATGAGTTACTTGTTTTTGCTGATGATAAGCAAGGCAATATTATATCAAAATTATACTTGGAGCCTGATGTAAAAGGTAAGATTGAAGAACCTAATTTTTATTTTACCAATGACTCAAAAGCAGAAACTGCACTTGATTATGTTATGCTTACCTCTGGTTGGCGCAGATTTACTTGGGAATATATGCTTGAAAATGATTATCCCGTAGTTAAATATAAATCAGAGAAAGCCATTATAAGAGCTACCGTATTAGATAGATATTCATTCAAACCTGTTTCCCAAGCCACTATTACTTGCGGAAACTACCAATATCAAACCAATAATAGAGGAATGTTTGTGATTAAAAATATTGATATAACCGAAAACCCGGTTTTAAGCATAAAAGCAAAAGGATATAACAATTACCAACAAACTTTATCAGATTATTTCTCCAATAAAACCATCTATTTAGATCCTGTTGATTTTCCGAGAGTGGCTTATACAGCAATGCAAGCGCGGGCCGAAGGTTCACCCAAAAACGAAGCTTTTGGTGGTGCCATGATTCATCATAAGGAAGATAATATGAATATGAAAAAGAAAATTCAAGTTCCCGTTGATATGATACCTGTAGCAGAAGCAGAATTGGAGAAACAAGAAGTGGTAAATCTTGACCCCAACAAGAATTTTGAAGGTATGAGAATGTTAAACGATCTTGATGAAGAACTGCTTGATAAAGGAGAAGAGCCTAAGCCAAACGTGGGTATTAGATTCTACAAAGCGCGTGTGTTTGATGTTCCGGACTATAGTAAGAATAGTGAAACACAGGTTAGAAATGACTTTAGAAAAACCATTTACTGGAATCCTTCAATCAACATAGATCATACGGGAAAAAAAGAAATTGAGTTTTATACAGGCGATGATTTGGCTTCCTATCGATTTGTGTTTCAGGGGATAGGAAACAATGGTGAGGCAGCCTATACAGAGTATAAAATTTTTACTCAACAACCTTTGAATATGACTCTTAAAATGCCCGAAATATTAGTTCAAAATGATGAATTGGTTTTGCCATTGTTGATAAAGAATAATAGTGATAATAAAATTAACGGCCAACTTAATATTAATGTTCCGGATGAATTGCAGAGTTTGAATAATATAGAAAACAATGTTACTATAGCACCGCGTGAAAGTAAAACTGTCTTATTGAAATATTATACTAAGATGCCTATTGAGAAAGGTGCTATAATTGTATCGTTTAAGAGTAATGTTTATAACGATTCATTTGAACGTAATTTTTCAATAATTCCTGAAGGTTATCCTAAGCAAGTTTCGTTTAGCGGTAAAGAAACCAATAATTCTTACGTAGTAGATATTGATAATTTAGTAAAAGGCTCTATAGTAGCTTCGGTAACGGCTTATCCAAGCGTTGTTAGTGACTTAATGAAAGGAATAGAAAGCATTTTAAACGAACCTGTAGGTTGCTTTGAGCAGACCTCTATGAGCAGTTATCCCAATGTGTTGGTAAAGGAGTATTTGGATATTATGGGAGAGGTAAATCCTAAAATAGAAGCCAGAGCCAATGAGCTAATTGCCAAAGGATATAAGAGGTTAATTACTTTTGAAACTAAAGAAAAAGGATATGAATGGTTTGGTGGAGCTCCCGGTCATGAGGCTTTAACAGCTTATGGATTAATGCAATTTAATGATATGAAAAGAGTGTATAGCGGAGTTGAGCAGAGCATGATAGACCGAACAGCCGATTGGTTAATGGCCAGTAAAGATGGTATTGGAGGTTATAAGAGAAACAGTAAAGCCCTTGATAATTTTGGTCGTGCCGATAAAAATATTACTGATGCTTATATTACTTTTGCACTGGCATGTGCTAAATACAGTAATATAAAGTTAGAAATTAATCATTTGTATGACGAAGCAAAAAAGAGCAAAGACCCATATTTGTTAGGGCTTGCAGCTAATGCTTTATTTGCTTATGAAAAAGATAAAAGAGCACAAAGTATTTTAAATGAATTGTTGAAATATCAAAAGGATGACGGCAGCTTTAATGGTTTGGTACACTCAATAACCCGCAGTACCGGAATAGCATTGAAGGTTGAAACAACATCATTGGCCGTGTTGGCAATGTTGCAAAGTGACCAGATGAACCATCAACAATTAAATAAAGCGGTTGATTTTTTAATAAAATCAAGAAATGGAAATGGTGGATTTGGGAATACCCAATCAACCATAATGGCCTTAAAGGCTTTAACTCAATATGCCATATTCAATAAACATACAAATGAAGATGGGGTGTTGGAGGTTTATATTGAGGGGCAAAAAGTTAAAGAACTGGAATATAAAGCAGGTGAACGTGATGCTATTGTTATTGCAGGCTTAGAATCATTTTTACATGAAGGGAAAAATAAAATCCAGTTGAAGTACCGAAAAGCAAAAAATCCACTTCCATACTCCATAGCGGTAAAATGGTTTTCATATTTACCCACATCGTCAAAAGATTGCGTGGTGGGGTTAGATTTAGGCCTGTCAGACACTAAAATAAAAGCCGGAGAAACCGTACGACTGAATGTTAAGATTGAGAATAAAACCAATCAAGGATTACCTAATACCATGGTTGTTGTTGGAATACCAGGAGGATGCAGTGTACAGCCTTGGCAACTGAAAGAAATGATGGATAAGAAATTGGTAGATTTTTATGAGATAAATGGTAATAAGCTGAATTTATATTATCGCCAAATGTTGCCTTCAGAGCAAAAAGTACTTCATTTTGATTTGAAATCTGAAATTAAGGGTAAGTTTCAATCACCGGCAGGTAGCGCTTACTTATATTATACCAATGAGGATAAGGTATGGAAATCATTGCCTGTATTGGAAATTATTTAGTTAATTCAAGTATCTATGGGTGTTGTGTAAAATATGTAAGGCTTATATTCCCTTGGGAATATAAGCCTTAACAACACTAGAAACAACTTAATGATGAAAACAAACAATAATTATTTTGCTTGATTAAACTCTAAATTAACCACAAACGCAACATCTTCACCAACTGTATTTACACCCTCGGTTAAAACATTCCATTTTAGGCCATACTCTATTCTGTTAATGCTACCTGTTGCTTTGAAGCCCGCTTTTACATTTCCGTAACCATCTTTTTGAATTCCTCTATGAATTACATCAAATTTTACTTTTTTGGTAACATCTCTCACGGTAAGATTTCCTTCTAATACATATTTATTACCGCTTACTTTTTTAAATGAAGTACTCTTAAATTTCATTTGAGGAAATTTTTCAGCATTAAAGAAATCATCACTCTTTAAATGTTTATCACGCATTTCATTATCGGTGTTAATAGAGTTTACGTCCACTGTAAAGTTAATATCGGCATCAGTAAAATCAGGGTTTTTTGAATTGATTTGACCATCAAAAACTTTAAAATTACCTTCTACCTCCGATATCATGAGGTGAGCCACAGAAAATTTTACATTAGAGTGAGCATTGTCTGATTTCCAAATTGTTTGGGCAAACGAGAATGAAGCTACTAAAAGAGCTGCAAATAGTGATACGATTTTTTTTGTCATAATTTTTAGGATATTAAGTTTATGCTGCAAACTTCCTATTTTTATGATTACTAAAAATTGACCTATGATAAGATTTTGTAATTTATTAATATTTATACCATATATAAAATTTGCAAATCATTTTAAATAGCTAAGGCATAATTTGGCTGAAATAAAATGAAATGTTAATTTCGCCCCACTTAAAAATATAATATAGAGATTACTATGAGAAATGTTACAGTGATTGGTTCAGGAACAATGGGAAATGGAATTGCTCATGTGTTTGCCCAACACAATTATAAAGTTAACTTGGTTGATATATCACAACCTATTCTTGATAAAGCCATAGCCACTATTACCAAGAATTTAGATAGAATGCTTGCCAAAGGTAGTATTACTGAGGAAGTAAAGAACTTAACATTGAGTAATCTGCAATGTAATACCGACTTAAAGTCTGCTGTTTCCGATGCTGATTTAGTTGTTGAGGCAGCTACTGAAAACCCCGATATAAAACTTAAAATATTTCAAGATCTTGACCAATGGTGTAAACCCGAAACTATCTTAGCCAGTAATACCTCCAGTATCTCTATCACTAAGATTGCCGCTAAAACGAAAAGACCCGAAAAGGTAATAGGTATGCACTTTATGAATCCGGTACCCGTAATGAAGTTGGTTGAAGTAATAAGAGGGTATTCAACTTCAGATGAAACTACCGGAAAAATTATGGAAACATCGAAAAAACTCAATAAAATTCCGGTTGAAGCTAATGATTATCCTGGATTTGTGGCTAACCGTATTTTAATGCCAATGATTAATGAAGCTATTATTTCGTTACAAGAAGGGGTAGCCGGTGTTAAAGAAATTGATACTGTTATGAAATTAGGTATGGCTCATCCTATGGGGCCACTGCAATTGGCAGATTTTATTGGCTTAGATGTTTGTTTATATATAATGCAGGTGCTTTATGACGGTCTTGGGAAAGATAAATATGCCCCTTGTCCTTTATTAGTGAATATGGTTACAGCAGGTCATTTAGGGGTAAAGAGTGGTAATGGTTTTTATTCCTATTCCGATAATTCAAAAGAATTGGTAGTTTCTTCTATGTTTGCTAAGAAGTAACTAAGCTCAGTAGCCTAATAAAATGGAAATATAATAAGAATATTTATTCTTTTTTCTTAGCTTGTTGGGTTTAATTCAAACCACTTCTCTATTATACTATCAGCATGATTAACTATTGAACGGTGGTTGAACTCGTTGGCATGATTATCATAAACATAATCCTGTGCCCAAACTTTATGGTGAGTTACGGTTTCTTTAATGGCCATGATGATGTAATTAACTTCATCATCAGTCATGGTTGGGTGTATGGAAACTCTAATCCAACCGGGTTTCTCAGACAAGTCGCCATGATCAATTTTGCAGGTAATGTTTTTTGAAAACTCTTTTGACACATTGAGCAAAAAATGCCCGTATGTACCTGCACAAGAGCATCCTCCACGAGTTTGAATCCCAAACTTGTCATTCAGCAACTTTACACCAAGATTATAATGAAGCCCCTCAATATAGAACGATAAAACCCCTAAACGTTTTTCTATATTGCCGGCCAACAGATGCACACCTTCTATTGATTTTAAAGCAGGGATTAGCTGATGTAAAATTTCTTCTTCCCGCTTGAGTATGTTTTCAACACCCATTTGCTCTTTAAGTCGAATACATAAAGCTGTTTTTATAGTTTGCAAAAATGGGGGAGTGCCGCCATCTTCACGGGTCTCAATATCATCAATATAATTATGTTCGCGCCATGGATTAGTCCATTTTACAGTTCCTCCACCAGGGCTTTCAGGAACAGAAAGCTTATACAATGCAGAGTTAAAAACCATAATTCCGGTAGTGCCGGGACCTCCCAAAAACTTATGTGGCGAAAAAAATATGGCATCTAAATATTGCAAAGGGTCTTTGGGATGCATATTAATATTAACATAAGGTGCCGAGCATGCAAAATCAACAAAGCAATATCCTCCGTTTTTGTGCATTAATGCTGCAATTTCAAAATAAGGTGTTTGAATACCCGTAACATTAGAACATGCTGTAACAGAAGCATATTTTATTTTCCGGTCTTTATATTTTTCTAATAATATTTCAAGATTTTTTAAGCTTACCAATCCTTCTTCATCAGGCATAATCCATTCAATATCACCAATGGTTTCCAACCATGAAGTTTGATTGGAATGATGTTCCATGTGGGTAACAAAAATAACGGGTTTGTCTTCGGGAGCAATAGTGAAATTTTGCTTATGTTGCTCCGGAATACGCAATCCTAAAATTCGTTGAAATTTATTGATAACCCCTGTCATACCCGAACCATAAGAAATTATACAATCGTTTTCCCCGGCATTAACATGTTGCTTAATAATTTTACGTGCTTTGAGGTACGATAAAGTCATAATGCTCCCGGTGGTAGATGTTTCGGTGTGAGTGTTGGCTACAAATGGTCCAAAGTCATTCATCATCTTTTCTTCAATTGGGCGGTATAATCTACCGCTGGCAGTCCAATCAGTATAAATAATAGGCTTTTTGCCATAGGGCGACTCAAAATGTTGAGAATTCCCAATGATATTTTCTCTAAAAGGTTTAAAATAGTTCTCCAGAAAAGAATGGCTCATATTGTTTGCTTCTTTATACAAAAATATGAAAAGGAATAATTCTTTAAAGTGTAGAATTTTAGAAATATTGAAGAATTTACTTTCGTTGACCCAAAAAATGATCAGAATTAATTGTTAAAGTACTTATTGGGATTGGCATATAAGCATTCTCAAAAGCGTGTTGGGACAAGTATTTTAGAAAATATTTTTATATATAAAATTTTAGTGTAATTTTGACACTATAAACCTAAAAATATATGAAAAATTTTTATTCAAAACTTCAACATTTAATGGCTGTTTGTGCTATCTTAATGATTGGCAGCAGTTTTGTTCAAGCCCAAAATTTTATTTTCCATGCCGAGTTTGTAAATAACTGGACAGGTGCAGGATATAATTTTAATGATGATATAAGCAATTATCCCTCGGTAACAGTACAGGCTACATCAACCGATGACGAGTTTATAATTGAAGCAGATAATTATTATAATAAATGGGATAATTACGGAACCTGCATCGTTAACACACCTACTCCATTTGTTTTTTATGGGAATACTCCTTCCTACGATCCTGGAAATTCTTTTTTGACAGATAGTATAGTAATAGATAGGTATTATACCGTACGTTTGAAAAATATGGGTTATAACTCAACTGAAGCTATAATTATGGAAACCGACAGCATGCCTGTAACTTTTGCCGCAAGTAATGCTATAACTCAGCTTCCTGCTGCAAATGGAGTTGGAAATAATGTTCCAGTAATAGTAACTGTTACATTAAGTAAGGCGCGTTGCGCTCAGGAAAAAGTTTATATTCGTTACACTTCTGATAGTTGGACTACTTCGGATGTTGTAGAGGTGGCTTTCGCTAATTTTAATGACTTGACAGGAACCGCTACAATCCCCGGAATGAACAGTGGGGTTCAGGTTGATTATTATGCTATGACAAGTACTGTTGATGCCCTATTGTTGAATGTTAGTGATTATGATTTAATTACTTTGCGTCAAGAGACCAATTCAGGAGCTAATTATTCATATATTGTTCAAGCCCCTCCAGTAGGTTTGGTAAATGTAACATTTCGTGTAAACATGAGCAATCAAACAGTGTCGCCTCAGGGGGTGTTTTTAGCCGGAAGTTTTAATAACTTTAATGCCACAGCCGATAGCATGTTGCCTGTAGGAAACAATATTTATGAGTTAACTTTAAGTTTAGACACCACAAGCACTGTGCAGTATAAATTTGTAAATGGAAATACCTTTGAAACCGGTAATTCGGCCTGTGGAGTTGATGATAGTTTTGGCGGATATAACCGTGAGTTATCGGTACCTGAGAATGATTTTACCTTGCCATTGGTTTGTTTTAATGAGTGCTCCGATTGTATGTTGCCCGGCCTTGCGAATGTAACATTTCGTGTAAACATGAGCAGTCAAACAGTATCGCCTCAGGGGGTGTTTTTAGCCGGAAGTTTTAATAACTTTAATGCCACAGCCGATAGTATGTTGCCTGTAGGAAACAATATTTACGAGTTAACTTTAAGTTTAGACACCACAAGCACTGTGCAGTATAAATTTGTAAATGGAAACACCTTTGAAACCGGTAATTCGGCCTGTGGAGTTGATGATAACCTAGGCGGATATAACCGTGAGTTATCAGTACCTGAGAATGATTTTACTTTGCCATTGGTTTGTTTTAATGAGTGCTCCGATTGTATGCCTGTTGGTGTCAATAATATCAGAATAGAAAAACTCACTGTATATCCGGTTCCTGCACATGATCAGATTGGAATTGGAGCAGTAGTTGAAACTACGGGTTTCGAAATATATAATATAAGCGGAATGGTGGTCAAATCAGGCTTTTTGACTTCTGAAAGCAATATGATTAATATCTCAAACTTAGCGAATGGTTTTTATACTATCAAAACCATAAGTAACAATAAAAATTTGAGTGCCAGCTTTATAAAAAATTAAAATGCAATAATTAATATTGGACAAAGAATAAATTCAATAATAGTTAATTAATAAATGCAACTAAGTTTATTATTTAGTTGCATTTTTTTTGGTTATGATAAAAACTAAATGCAATCAAATTATATTTGCATTAAAATATAAATATGGAAAATGAGTTTTTTGCACACTCCAGTGCGTTTATTGATGATGGATGTCAAATAGGAAAGGGCTCTAAAATATGGCACTTTAGTCATATTATGAGTAATTGTATTATTGGGCAAAATTGCAATATAGGTCAAAACGTGGTTGTATCACCGGAGGTAATTTTAGGGAACAATGTTAAGGTTCAGAATAATGTGAGCATTTATACAGGAGTAGTTTGTGATGATGATGTTTTTTTGGGTCCTTCAATGGTTTTTACCAATGTTACCAATCCGCGGAGTGCGGTAAACCGCAGAGGGCAATATGCCAAAACTCATGTAGGAAAAGGCGCTTCGATAGGCGCTAATGCCACTATTGTTTGCGGTCATAATATTGGAGAGTATGCCTTTATTGGTGCCGGTGCAGTAGTAACCAAGAATGTTCCACCCTATAGTTTATGGGTAGGTAACCCGGCTAGGCAAGTTGGATGGATAAGTGAATATGGGCATCAATTGAAGTTTGAGAATGGTATTGCTGTTTGTCCTGAATCAAAAGAAAAATATGAGTTAAAAGACGGAAAAGTTAGAAAAATTTAAAGAAAAGAATATGATAAAGTTTGCAGTAATTGGTGCAGGTCACATAGGAAAAAGACATGCTGAAATGATAAGAAGACATGAAGAGGCGGAGTTGGTAGCAGTTTGTGATGTTAGAAGTATTGAAGAAACAGGTGCAGGAGTTTTTGACGTACCTTATTTTACTAGTGCCGAGGATATGTTTAAGGCTAATCTTGACTTTGATGTGGTAAATGTTTGCACACCTAACGGATTGCATTCGCACCATGCATTATTAGCCTTACAAAACAAAAAACATGTAGTATGCGAAAAACCTATGGCCTTGCATAAAGTTGATTGCGAATCTATAATTTACAAGGCTCTGCAAATGCACCGCAATGTATTTTGTGTAATGCAAAACAGATACTCGCCACCATCAGTATGGATTAAAGAAGTAGTTGAAAAGAAAATTATAGGCGATATATTTATGGTTCAGTTAAATTGTTATTGGAATCGTGATGATCGCTATTATAAAAAAGGAAGCTGGAAAGGCACAGCCGATATGGACGGAGGTACTTTGTTTACACAGTTTTCGCATTTTATTGACATCATGTATTGGTTGTTTGGTGATATTAAGGATATACAAGCTAAGTTTAACGATTTTAGTCACAAAGAGTTAACCACCTTTGAGGACAGTGGCTTTGTAAATTTTAATTTTATAAATGGTGGTATGGGGGCTATTAACTATTCAACATCGGTGTGGGACACCAATTTAGAGAGTTCTTTAACTATAATAGGTAGTAAAGGGAGTGTGAAAATTGGAGGTCAGTATATGGATAAAGTTGAGTATTGTCATATTAAGGATTATTCTATGCCCGAATTACCTCCAACCAATCCGGCTAATGATTACGGGGCTTATAAAGGTTCCGCTAATAATCATGGATATATTATTGATAACGTAATTGATACTTTAAAAGGAAGAACAACCATAACTACTAATGCCTTAGAAGGATTGAAAGTAGTTGATATTATTGAACGCATTTACAGCTTGAGAAATTAGAAGTTTAATTGCATTTCTTTGATAGATATTTTTATTTAATAAATTCATCAAACTAAAGCCAATAATTGCTTTCCGTTTGGAAGATAAATATTTGGAAAATACCTATACACTAGTATTACACAAAGTGTTTTATATAGCGTGTAGTATATTCTATTTACAGTAAATCAGTAACAATCAATTCCCATTTTAGATATTGAATAGTACCCAAAAGTAAAATCATTATAGTAAAATGTATAATGATTACCCAAGGTTATGAAATGCAGGCTAACTGTTCGGAATGTATATAATTCACATTTTGATGTATCAACAAAGATAATAGTATGGAGCCGATACAAGCTTTATGAAAATGGAAGAAATTTCTTTAATAATTAAAGAACCATAGTTAGCCGGTTACCTACTGCATTCATATCCTTCCCATAACTGCTGCTTCAACTTTATTTGTTATTCAAAAAATAATATTAAATTGCATACATAAAAGTTATTCATACGTTGAATATTTGTGTACAAGTGTGCTTGTTTATTACCAAGATGAAAACTTAAAATAATTATTGTTTAACCCTTAAAAGTTGAATTAATGAAATACAGAAGAATGCCCATTGAAGCCGAATCACCCGAGGAGAGAGGCTATAATAATATTGCATTTAATTTAGCCGAAAGCTCGGTAAGCGACTTTAATTTTAAAGATTTGAATTTTGATGTTAAAGATATAACGCTTTGTTATGGCGACCATAAAGGCTTGCCCGAACTAAGGCAAATGCTGGCTGAAAGATATAAGATGAAGCCCGAACATTTTATAATTACCCCGGGAGCTGCTGCCGGTTTGTTTATAGTGTCAACCTCTATACTCAACAAGCAAAACCGATTATTGGTACAAAGGCCTAATTATATTACCAATATTGAAACCCCACGTTTGCAGGAGTGCGAGATCGATTACATAGATTTAAAATTTGAAGAATCGTACCAGTTTGATTTGTTTAAGTTAAACACAATGGCTCAGAAACGTCCGGCACTGATTAGTATTACCACACCTCACAACCCTACCGGTACAGCGTTAAACGAAGACGAACTCAATGAAACTATTGAAATAACAGAAAAAAACAACAGTTATTTGCTGGTTGATGAAACCTATCGAGATTTATCGTTTAACAAAGCACTTCCTTTGGCTGCCTCGTTAAGCGATAAGGTAATTTCAGTTTCGTCTGTCAGCAAAGCTTTTGGGTTGCCCGGTATTCGGATTGGTTGGATTGCTTGTAAAAACAAACGACTCCTAGAAACTTTTTTGGCAGCCAAAGAGCAAATTTTTATATGTAACTCTGTGTTAGACGAAAACGTAGCCTTGTTTTATTTTAAAAATGAAAATAGGTTTTTTCCGTCAGTAAAAAAGCATATAGCTCATAATTTTGCTATACTAAAGAACTTTATGCAAAATACCAAAAACCTTGAATGGGTTGAGCCGCAGGGCGGAGTAGTTTGCTATCCGCGTATAAAGTCTAGAATAAACTACACTTTGTTTTACGATACTTTATATAAAAAATATAAAACGATTGTAGGGCCGGGGCACTGGTTTGAAACGGACAAACGATATATGCGAATTGGCTTTGGTTGGCCCACTGCCGAAGAGTTGCAAAAAGGACTTGAGAATATTGATAAAACCATAGAATCTTTAAAGTAAACAAAACATATTGTTTATATTGCTGCCTAACTAATTTTGGAAAGAACAATAAAATAACTATGTTTGATTAAATAATATCGGAAAAAATGTCGGTACATAAAGAAGTAAGAAAGGTTACCACCAACACCTTGCAGGAAATGAAGCGCAGAAATGAAAAAATTGCTATGCTTACGGCATATGATTATTCAATGGCAAAAGTAATTGACCAGGCAGGTATAGATGTAATTCTGGTGGGCGATAGTGCCAGTAATGTTATGGCAGGTCATGAGACAACTCTGCCCATTACATTAGATCAAATGATATATCATGCAGCCTCAGTAATACGTGGGGTAAACCGTGCTTTAGTAGTAGTTGATTTGCCTTTTGGTTCATATCAGGGCAACTCAAAAGAAGCCTTAACATCGGCCATAAGGGTAATGAAAGAGAGTGGGGCACATGCTATAAAAATTGAAGGAGGTAAGGAAATAGAAGAATCTATTAAACGAATTCTTTCGGCAGGTATTCCTGTCATGGGGCATTTAGGTTTAACCCCTCAGTCTATTTATAAATTTGGCACTTATAATGTGCGAGCTAAAGAGGAAGAAGAAGCCTTACAGTTGGTTGAAGATGCTCATACACTTGAAAATGCAGGCTGCTTTGCCATAGTTCTTGAAAAAATTCCTGCCGTATTGGCGAGCAAAATAGCCAAAGAAGTTTCTATTCCTATTATAGGTATTGGTGCGGGGTCGGGAGTTGATGGGCAGGTTTTGGTATTACATGATATGTTAGGACTTAATGTTGGATTTAACCCACGTTTTTTGCGCAGATATCTTAACTTATTTGAAGACATAAAGGGAGCAGTAGGTGCTTATGTTGATGATATAAAAAGACTTGATTTTCCTAATGAAAATGAGCAATATTAAAGAGTAAACACCGATGACTTAAGCGTATATATGAACTTTAATCACCTATTTAGAAAAAAATCAGTTTCGCAAATATTAAAGAGCTTAGATAGTAACACCAATGCTCATGAATCATTATCAAAGCAGTTAAAGGTGCGTGATTTAACCTCTTTTGGTATTGCTGCCATAATAGGTGCCGGTATATTTAGTACTATTGGTAAGGCCAGTGCCGATGGAGGTCCGGCAGTAGTTTTCTTATTTATATTTACGGCTATTGCTTGTGGCTTTGCAGCCTTTGCTTATGCCGAGTTTGCTTCAATGGTTCCGGTGAGCGGCAGTGCATACACCTATTCGTATGTGGCTTTTGGCGAACTCTTTGCTTGGATTATTGGTTGGGCACTTATTATGGAATATGCGGTGGGTAATATTGTTGTGGCTATTTCTTGGAGCGATTATTTTGTTTCTTTATTAAAAATCATCAAAATTCCTGCTTTAGGCATTCATGGCATTAATGTACCCGAGTGGGCAACTATGGACTACTTTACAGCCCGTAACGGATATCAGGAGGCTTTAAACCTTATCAACCAAGGTGCTGAACTTACGGCCGATATGAGAGCTAAATACAACGCATGGTCGTTAGCCCCTACTATTGGGAATTTTCACATTATTGTTGACATTCCGGCCTTAGCGATTATTGTTTTAATTACGGCCTTGGTGTATCGTGGTATTAAAGAAACTCGTAATGCCAGTAATATTATGGTGGTTATAAAACTTTGCGTAGTGCTTCTTGTTATTGTTGTGGGAGCCTTTTATGTTGACGTTAGTAATTGGCATCCATTTGCTCCTAATGGTATTTCCGGTGTATTAAAGGGGGTTTCAGCCGTTTTCTTTGCTTATATTGGTTTTGATGCTATAAGTACTACAGCCGAAGAGTGTAAAAATCCACAAAGGGACTTACCTCGCGGCATGATGTATGCCATAATAATTTGCACCGTACTATACATACTTATTGCATTAGTTTTAACCGGAATGGTTAGTTATAAAGAGTTAAATGTTGGAGATCCATTAGCCTTTGTTTTTGAGAAACTACATTTAAACAAATTGTCAGGGCTTATTGCTGTAAGCGCGGTGGTGGCCATGAGCAGCGTAATCTTAGTATTTCAAATGGGGCAGCCGCGCATTTGGATGAGCATGAGTAAAGATGGATTATTGCCTAAAAAATTCTCTCATATACACCCAAAATTTAAAACACCCGGATATAGCACTATTATTACAGGTTTTGTAGTGGCCATTCCCGTTTTTTTTATGGACTTGAGTACTGTGGCAGATATTTGTAGCATAGGTACTTTGTTTGCTTTTACTCTTGTTTGCGCAGGAGTTATTAAGCTACAATCAGATCCTAATGCCCCTGAACGAAAGTTTAAAACGCCATATTTTAATAGTAAATACATTATGCCGGCCTTATTGTTATTGACTATTGTTTTGATGCTAATTTTTAATAAAGCAGGCTTTAGCAACTTCTTTAAAATACAACAATTAAAAGAAAAAACAGAAATATTGTCCGTGCTAGACGAAAACGATCATTATGAGTTTCTTAAAGCAGTAACTCAAGAGCAGGTGTTAAATCCCGAGTGGTTTAAAAATCCAAATATTACCCAAACCATTTTGGAGCATTTCGATAATGATGAGATACAACATTACTTTGAAAAGAGTAATATCGAAAAAGGTAAGTATATGATTAGCGGTTGGACAGTGTTTAAGCACCAAATACCTTATTGGGTGTTTATTATTATTTCATGTTGGGTAACAGTTCAATGTTTCAAAAAATCATATTCATTAATTCCTGTGCTGGGTGCGTTAAGTTGCTTATATATGATGAGTGAGTTAGGAATAGCCAATTGGATAGGGTTCACGATATGGCTTATTGTTGGATTAATTATATATTTTGGGTATAGTATGAAAAACAGTAAACTGAATACTCAATCAAATTCGTAATTTTTATATAATTGATATTGCATCAGCTTGTATTTGAAAAATGCTATATTTGTACTGGAAGAGTAATATTAATATGTCGCAAAAAAAGTATAACTTTTTAATGATTAACAGCAAGATAATAGTATCACTAATTTTTGCTACATGTGTATTTTCGTGTAAGAATTTTACAAATAGCGAAATAAGTAAAGGTACCATTGAGTATGATGTTACTTACCCAAACCCTGCCGAAATAACCATGAGCATGGATTTAATGCCTAAAACTGTTATTTACCATTTTAATGAAAATAATTCAAATAGCGAAATTTCAGCAGGCTTAGGCGCTTTGAAAACCACAGTTTTGACTGACTTCTCAAAAAAGAGCATTATTCAAACATTAAACTTGTTGGGGAAAAAATACATGGTGGAGTTTAATAAAGCCCAAATTGATAGTATGAATAAGGCAGAACCTGAAATGGAAATGGAACATACCGAAGAAACTAAGAAAATAGCGGGTTATGATTGTAAGCGTGTTAAGTGCACTACCCGAGATAATACAGGAGCTATTGTTAATTTTGATATATATTATACTCAATCTATTAAATCGCCTAATGTTAACTGGTTTAGTAATTATAGCTCTATTGATGGTATGCTTATGGAATATCGTGTAAAACGCTATGGAATTACAATGAAACTAACGGCCAAATCTGTTTCACCCGATGGGGCTGACGATAGTGTATTTAAGTTGGAAGGAGATTATAAAAGAATTCCCCCAACTGAAATGGACGGGTATTTTAAAATGTATTAATTTTTATTATCATTTTACTTTAGGTTATCCTCCTAACTAATATAGATATTCCGTAATTTTGTCCCAAATTATAGTGGTATGTGTTTTGATAGATGTTAAGCTATTGATATCAATCAATCTCTTGTATTGAAAATAAAGTGCAGCATTTATCCGTTTTACTCCTATAAAGAAATAAATAGATAGAACTAATTATTATAAATAACGCCATTTAACACTTAAAATAAACACCTATATTGAAAATTAATATGAAAAAAGCCATTAAAATTATTGCTGTCATTTTTATTGTTTTATTTGCCTTTTTGCTTGCAGCACCTTTTTTGTTTAAAGATAAGATTGTAGCGCTGGTTAAAGAAGAAGCTAATAATAATTTAAATGCCAAAGTTGATTTTGGAGAGTTTGATTTAACCATTATTAAAAGCTTTCCTGATTTTACATTCAGTATTGATAACGTTTCAATTGTAGGGGTTGACGATTTTGATAAAGATTCATTATTGTCTGTTCAGAACTTGTCTATAAAAATGGACTTGATGAGTGTTATTAAGGGCGACAAGATAAAGATTGATGCCATAGTCTTAAATACAGCCCGTATTCATGCCATTGTTTTAAAAGATGGAAAAGCCAATTGGGATATCACAAAACCATCAGCCGATTCAACTGTTAGCCCCGAATCGGAAAGCAAGTTTAGTTTAAGTTTGAAGAAATTGAGCATCAATAACGGTTATATTAGTTATAACGATATGGAATCAAACATGAGTGCCGAGTTGCTTGGTTTAAATCATGAGTTGAAAGGTGATTTTACGCAAGACCTATTTTTAATGAATACCATGACCACCATTACGGGGCTGAGTTTTACAGAAGGTGGTATGAAATATTTGAAAAATGTAAATGCTGAGGCTAAGGCCGATTTAGAAATGGACATGAAGAACTCTAAATATACTTTTAAAGACAATGAATTTCGTTTGAATGCTTTGGCGTTTGGCCTAGATGGTTTTGTGGCTATGCCTACCGATGACATTGAAATGGACTTGAAATTTTTAGCCAAAAAAACAGCTTTTAAAGAGTTCTTATCTTTAGTTCCTGGTGTATATACCAAAGATTTTGCAGATGTAGAAACTTCAGGAAACCTATCGTTTAATGGATTTGCCAAAGGCGTTTACAACGATAAAACTATGCCCGCATTTTCACTTGCCTTAAAAGTAGATAATGCCATGTTTAAATACCCTTCATTACCTAAAAGAGTTGAAAATATCAATATAGATATGGCTATAAGTAATAAAGATGGAGTTCCTGATCATACCATAACCCAAATCAATAAATTTCATATTGAAATAGCAGGCAATCCTGTAGATATGCGTATGCTTATAACAACACCTATAAGCGATGCCAATATTGATGGCTTTATAAAGGGCAGGTTGGATTTGAATTCGGTTAAAGATGTAATGCCAATGGAGAAAGACGAAAAAATGAATGGGCTAATTACAGCCGATGTTGTGCTAAAGGGCCGGATGTCATCTATTGAAAAGGAACAGTATAAAGATTTTAATGCATCGGGCAATATTACCGTTGAAAATATGCAATATGAAAGTAATGCTACACCTTACGGTGTAATGATACAAAAGGCAGTGTTGCTGTTTAACCCTCAATATCTTGATTTAACAGATTTTTCCTGCACTTTGGGCAAATCAGATATTCAGGCTAAAGGAAAAGTTGAGAATTATTTGGCTTATGCCTTAAAAGACGAATTGCTGAAAGGCAGTCTTAATTTAACTTCTAATTACTTTGACCTCAACCAATTTATGACTGATGAGCCTGCAGATGCAAGTAAAGCAAGCCCTGATACCGCTGCCATGGCAGTGGCTGAAATACCCGGTAATATTGACTTTTCAATGAATGCAGTTTTTGCAAAACTAATTTATGATAATTTGGAAATAAGCAATGTAAAAGGCAAATTGGTAATGGCCAACAATGAATTAATATTGAAAGATGTTATGATGAATTTGTTGGAAGGAACTATGATGATGAACGGAAAATATGGAACTAAAAACCTAAAATCACCTGATGTTGATTTTGCTATGGATATCAAAGGATTTGATATTCCGGCCACGTATAAATATTTTAATACAGTTCAGAAAATGGCCGGTATTGCCAAGTATGCCACAGGAAAGTTTAATTGCAATATGACCTTTGCCGGAAAACTAGATGAACAGATGAATCCTGTGTTGCCTACTTTGAATGGCTCCGGGAGATTGCAAACCCAGAATGTGTTATTGGGAAATTATGAACCTATGAACAAAGTAGCCGATGCTATTAAGATGGAGAAGTATAAAAAAATGGATTTGAAGAATGTAAATATTTCATTTAAGTTTAAAGATGGGGGAGTAGATGTAGATCCCTTTGAAATTAAACAGGGTGATAATAAGTTAACAGTTTCAGGCAGAAGTAATTTTGATAAAACTATCAAGTATAATTTAGAATTTGATATTGCTCGTGCCGAGTTTGGAGCAGCCGCCAATACGATGTTGAACGGATTAGTGGCACAAGCCAACAGTAAAGGAGCTAATTTTAGCCTTGGCGACAGAGTTAAGCTATATGCCCTTCTTACAGGAACTGCTACCAATCCGGTAGTGAAAACAGATTTAAAAAATACCACTCAAAATGCAGTTGATGATTTAAAAAATAAGGCTAAAGACGAACTGGATAAAAAGAAAGCTGAGTTGGAAGAAAAAGCCAAACAAGAATTAGATAAAAAGAAGGCCGAAGCCGAAGCAGCCTTAAATAAAGCCAAAGATGAAGCCGAAGCCAAAGCTAAAGCCGAAGCTGAAAGATTGAAAAAAGAGGCCGAAGCCAAAGCACAGGCCGAAAAAGAAAGATTAAAGAAAGAAGCTGAAGAGAAAGCCAAAAAAGAGGCTGAGAAAAAACTGAAAGGTTTGTTTGGGAAGTAATAAATACAGTATAATAAATTGCAAATTATAATGTTATTAAGCAAAGCTAATTTATTTATTTTACTTTCAATGATTGTTTATAGCTCAGTATTGGCTCAGGACAATAAAGCTGGAACTTGCCCGGAGGTTGAAAATAAAAATGCCCTTAGTTTGTTAGAGAAAGGGCGTAATAAAAAGAAATACGAATTTAAAGAACGTATGGAATTTATTAAAAGAGCCTTAGATGAAGAGCCTGATTTTGCCGAAGCACAATACGAGATGGCAACAATGCAAATAACCTTAGCTGTAGGTAATGGTACAAGTTTTAAACCTGCCGAAAAATACCTCCTTAAAGCTATTGAGCTTTGTCCTGACATTAATCCTTATGCATATTTTTATTTGGGACAAATTTACTGGGGGGCCGAAGATTATACCAAGACGGTTAATTACTTGGAAAAGTTTACCAAAAACCCCGAAAATGCTAAGAAACCGGAAGACTTTGACAAGGCCGAAAAAATACTCAGACAGGCTAAGTTTTTTGAACAGATTTACAAAAAGAAAGTAGAGTTTGAACCGCAAGCGGTAAAGAACGTTAATACCTTTGAAGATGAGTTTTTGCCTATGCTTTCGCCCGATAATGAATACATATACTTCACCAAACGTTATATGAAGCAGGGGAAAGATGTGTTATTTCCACAACAGGTTGAAGAGCTGATGGAGGCGCACAAGGCCAATAGCGAGTTTGTAAAGCCTACGCCAATGGACAGACCATTTAATACCCCCGGAGAAAATTACGGAGGCATAACTTTCTCGATAGATAATAAGCAATTATTTATAACCGTATGCAAGGCAGAGAAAAACGGATATGTAAATTGCGATATTTATTCATCAGAATTGAACCGCGATGGCGAGTGGGGAGCTTTGAAAAATTTAGGCCCTAATGTGAATACCCCTGATGGCTGGGAAGCACAGCCTACCCTAAGCTCAGATGGGAAAATGCTTATTTTTGCAGGCGCCCGAGCCGATGGCCAGGGAATGGATTTATATAAAACTACCCGTGAAAATATACATGCACAATGGCAACCTTCCGTAAATTTGGGAAAGCAAATTAATACGGAGAAAAACGAGAAATCGCCTTTTATACATAGCGATAGCCAAACATTATATTTTACTTCTGATGGTTGGCCGGGTGTAGGAGGTTATGACATATTTTTTACCAAGCTGAAAGATGACGGAAATTGGTCAACCCCAAAAAATATTGGTGTGCCTATTAATACCGAAAAAGACGAAGTAGGTTTTTTTGTGAGTACCGATGGCAGTCTGGGATACATTAGTAGTAAAGATTTAAAAGGCAAGGGCCCCGGGGGATGGGACATATTCTCATTTCCCTTGTATAAAGAAGCACGCCCCGAAAAGATATTATTTATAAAAGGCGAATTGCGCGACCAAACAGGAGCTTTGCTTACCAATACCAAAATAGAAATAGAAACCGTAAATAGTAAAAAGAAAACAACTATTGATGTTGACTCTGTAAGTGGTAAATATACTACCGTAGTAACTCTGAAAGGTGATGAAGATGCTATTCTTACCGTAAAAAGACCTCAATATGGTTTTTATAATTCGTATATTAAAGCCGGAGACACTACTATTGGGAAACCAATAAAAATTAATATGGATGTAAAACCTGTTGAGAAAGGGGCTACATTTAATATCAATAATATTAATTACAAAACCAACTCAGCCGATTTAACCGAAGAGAGCAAAATAGTATTGGAAAAATTTGCCGAATATTTAAACGAAAATAAAGCATTGAAGATTGAGATTAGAGGGCACACCGATAATGTAGGCAACGCACAAGCCAATTTAGCATTGAGCACCGACAGAGCCTTTACCGTAATGGATTATTTATTGCAAAGAGGTATCCCAAAATCACGCATATCATTTAAAGGTTATGGCGATACCAAACCCATTGCTTCTAATTTAACTGAAACGGGACGAGCACAAAACCGAAGAACAGAATTTTTAGTAACCGGAAATTAGAGGAATATCAATTAGTAATTAAAACGCATTTTTATATTCGTTTCATAATCGTTGAATAAATCCTTACAAAGTAGATACATTCTTATTCTTATGCCGAGCTATAAATAGACTTTAAGAACAAACAGGTATTTCCTAAGCATTGGAATAATGTAGTATTATTTGTCCTTATTCATATTTTTCTTTTTCCATACAAAGAATGGAATACTTTAGTTAGGTCAATCGGTTTTTAAACTTTGCCTGAGGGTTTGTTGTATAAGTTCTCCAATACCTCCATTTGATAAATTGAGGGTTTAATGCCAAAAGCGAAATACCCCCCCCTGACCAATGAAAACAACAACTACTACGGAAACTCCACATGAACAAAATAACGGAATTCCTTTAGCTACTATTTACTCCAACTTGTAAATGAATATCCGGCAAATATTACATACACAAGAAACAACAGAAGTATGAAGCGAGATTATATACATAAACTGAGCTTAGAATTATCCTGATATGTATGTACACCGATAATAGAACACTTCTGAACTATGCAGTTTTGCATTAAGAAGAACCGTATGAAATACAAAGTAATTACGAATATCATTTGCAGTGCAAAACAGCAATGAGTATTCAAGAGGTTCATGTTTAGTTTTGTGAAAAACTGAGGGGGTGTGAAGTTCCTCTTCTCATACTCATCCTTGTTGTTCAAGGTATATCCGCATTTAATTACAACTAAAATGGAGATTTAGAAGTCAAACAAATCATCCAGCAATCCTTTCTTTTTTTTATAGCGATAGTCACTATCTTTGGTAAATCGATGGCGATCAGAATAACTATCTGTTACAATGTTTTTGATATTTTGTGAAGAACGTTCAATTATCTTGTCTAGCTCCCCACGGTCAAGCCAAACTCCACGGCAATCTGGACAGTAATCAATCTCAATACCACTCCGGTCTGTCATTACTAAGTTTACATTACAATTTGGACATTTCATAAAAATTAAATTTAATTGGTTATTTTTTCTAATATCAAACTTCCTTTTTTCGCGATTGAATCAAGTTGAGAGGATGACTTATTTATTAATGTGTCAAGTTTTTTAACCTTGTTGCTTTCTTTGTTTATTAGAGAGTCAAGTGTTAAAACATTGTTAACCCCTTTGTTAATAATAGAATCTAAAGACTCTGATTTGTTTTGTAACTCATTAAGTTTGTTTTCAACCTCGTTGCTTAAGTTGTTGCATGAAGTTAAGGAAAAAGCAATTACAATCACTAGTATAAGCTTGTTCGTGACGTACTTCATGATTATTTTTTTCTAAAATTAAATCTTTTTTGAATATCAACTAAATAATCTTTCATCATTCTGTCTTAAGTTAATCTTTTTGTTTGCACATATTATACGCTTGCCTATAATAGAAATTTATTAAACATAACGCTTTTTGTTTTCAAATATACCCATTAAAATGATATATAAGCAGGTAAAAAAGGAGAGGCTTAATATTTTACTTGAATTTTATTGCCAAAATAATTGTTCTATAGTGTACCTAACTGCCTTACTTTAACTAGCCTTACCTATACATTTTAAGCCCTCTGAATTTTTTGGGAAACTACCCACTTATACAATTTACTTGATTCTAACGGCTTGTATTGTTGCATAATATTTACTATTAATTTAGATGTAAGGAGGTTGAGCTAATTGAGCAAAAGCAGCACTTATTGGTAATTGGCGTTGTTTACTTACAGGCATAAAACTCGTTACTCTACGGTGTATGCTACGCTAACATCTTATAATTTCATTGTTGAATATTTACACCTATAAATTTAAGTAACCAATTTTGGTGTTTTTTAATGATATTTTTATTGCAAGTAAAAAGTAATCACCTCCCTACAAGGGGAAGTGATTACTAATAAGAAAGTCAATTTCTTAATGGTTTACTACAAATTTTCTTGTAGCGATTAAACTGCTATTTGCTACCTGAATGAAATACACTCCGTTTACAAATTTTGTTGTGCTGATGGTTGTTTTCTCGTTGTTGTTTTCAGCACTGTAAAAGGTTCTGCCTGTAATATCTGTTATTTTTATGGTTGAACCGTTTGGAATGTTAGTGATAGTTATATAATCGGCAGCAGGATTGGGATATACGCTTACTTGCATTTGCAGATTATTTTGGTCTGTAATGTCTGTGGCTTGGGAAGCTCCAAAATGATATAACCTATTAAAGTTATGATCGAAAATTGCAATTGACATAAATGGGTTTAAGATATACCATTGATAGTCTATAGCACCTCCGCCATAGTCTTCTTTCACACGAACAACATTGGTGTAGGTAATAGAAGGGGTAACTAATGTTCCATATCCATCATAAGTTAAAGTAACATTATTTACAGATTCACCAACTTTTTGATAGGTGTCATTTACAGTATCTAAAAAATTAAACGGAAATTTCATAAGAGTTTTGGGATTGGGAGAATAATCATTTCCCGAACCCGGAGTAGAAATAGTCCATGCAAGCACCTCCATTTTATTAGATGAGACTTCAAAAAAACTGTATGAATTCTGTCCAACCAAGGAAAGTGCATAGTTAGATGTTGGAAATGATGCGCCAATTGGAGAGGTAGATGGAACAATTACATCAACTGTACCAATTGGGGTATAGGAGAGTGAACCGAAGTTCCACATCTGGTTACTGCCACCGGGGCCGACCGAAGTTGTGGTTGCATAGTTAACAGGGACAGAAAGTCCTGAGGGAGGGGTGTTGTTGCCATTCAAGATGACAGGCTGTGCAAAAGCATTTATTGAAAATGCCGAAATTGCGATGAGTAGTACTTTTTTCATTTTTTTGTTTTTATGATTGATGCCATTCACATTTGGCTTTTTGCTTGTCGCCTTATTTTAAATTGTGTACTGAAACTCACTTTTACCCACAACTTGAATCATGTCGGTTATGTACTATCAATTTTTATTGTTGGTATTGGTTGCTCTGCCGCTCTTGTTAAGCTATGTAATATACTTGCCCATATTGACTATCCTTAAAATAATCTCTATTTATATTCAAAAATACTCACTTAAATGTCAATATGCAAAAAAATGAAAAGGTTTAATATTTTACTTTCTATACCTTGTGATTTTGATAGGATTTTACCATAAAGCATTTCAATTATCTCACTCAACCTACACCATTCCCAATTTTCAGGGGTTTTAAAATAGATTTCTTGGGTTTGATGGTGGGTAATGGTTTTATTTTGATGGAATGGGTTGAAACCGCATTCAATTGATTTAAAGGAATGGGTTATTGAACTGCCTCCTAATTCAGCAGGAGGATTATATAAATAAATTCCAAATTGGCTTTAGCCAAACAATTATCCATTAAATTTTTCAAATCCATATTTTCTTAAAAATCTTCATATTCATCTTGAAATGCTTTTTTGTAATGATGTTTTTCTTGATTTTTTAAATAATTTCTGCCTTATCAATAGCTGATTCAGAGACCGAAACAGCAAAATATTCATCTTGCCATTCAAATTTTTCTTTTGTATGCCTATTTTTATTTTCCCAAAAAGAAGATTCACCTTTTATCAATTGCATCACTTTCTGTATTGTTTGGTCTATGCCTAAAGAAATTAAGCAACGGCAATGGTCATTATAACCATTAATGAAATCAATAAAAATACCTTTCTCCTTGGCGTTGTCTCTGATGTGATTCCACACCTTTAAACTCATTTCCTTGGAATCCAAAAATGAATAACTGTTTTTGGTGCTCCACACAAAATGAATATAGCCTTTTACAAATGGCATTAGGCTAATTTAAACAATTCGTTATCTAATTTTTTGAAGGCTTCTTGGATCTCTCACCATTGCCAAACGCTTTGATGATTTCTGTTACTGAACCAAACTCATTGATGGTAGGAATCGTTAGGGTTTGAATGTCCTCTATGTTTTCAATGCCTTTATACTTTTTGTATTTCTGCCAAAATTGTTGCGGAGTAGGGAAGTCGTCTAAACTGATTTCTGTTTCTATATTTCCGTCTTTACCTGTGCAGTCGTGAATTAAAGAACCGTTACCGTTGCTGCTGAACACACAAGGAGTGTCAAGTATTTGAGCATTTTATAAACCTTGTTGTATTCCTGCTCTTACTGAATAGTTGTTGTTCTTTGCTTCAATTGATTGCAGCAGGAATATTCGGTTTGTAATACAGGATGTAGTCGGTACGTTTTCATACTCCTCTTGCTGTGATTTTTCCTCTAACGTAGATTTTACCATCGGTAAAAGCAACCTTTTCCAATATCTGTAGTTGCCTGTCACAACCTGCTTTTTCTATAGCAGGAGAGATAAACTTGGTGCAAATATTTCTTTCTGAAAGCGACTTTTTATTCATCAGAACAATTGTCAAAATATAGTTTATTAAAATACAGATTTCTTATGTGAAATAACTAAATGAGACGCAAAGATTGATAACATATAATTTTGTTTCAATAAATATATGGTGAGAAAATTATAAGTCAACTTGAGAAAGGCAAATTGAGGTACAATAGTATTATAATAATTACATAATGTGAGTGGCAAATGTATGCAGAGTACTATCAGTAAGGATATTCATCAAATCCTACCATTTAGTTTTGAAATTGCTTAACTTTACTTTTGTTTTGAGCGGTAAATAATTGGTAATAATATCCCTTTAGAGTTAACAGTTCATCATGTGTGCCCGACTCTTTCAGTTCACCGTTTGACAGCACAATAATTTTATCGGCATTTACAATAGTACTTAATCTGTGGGCTATAATAATTGAAGTTCTGTTTCGGGTAAGGTTTTCGGTGGCGGTTTGTATCAACTGTTCAGATTCACTATCAATAGATGAGGTAGCCTCGTCTAATATCATAATAGAGGGATTATATAAATATGCTCTTAAAAATGAAATGAGTTGCCGTTGGCCGGTGCTTAAAAGACTACCCCTTTCCATAACCTGATAGTTAAGACCTTTCGGGAGTTTATCAATAAACGATATAATACCTGTAGCCTTGGCAGCTTCAATTACCTCTTCCTCGGTATGATTATAATCACCTAAAATAATATTATCGTATATGCTTCCCTGAAACAAAAAAACATCTTGCATTACCGAACCTATCAAGGTACGTAAGTGATTAAGTTCGTATTCCATAATATTTATACCATCTATATAAATTTCACCTTTTTGTATTTCATAATAACGACAAAGAAGTGAGGCAATGGTAGTTTTGCCCGAACCGGTGGCACCAACAAAGGCTACTTTTTGTCCCGGATTAATAGTGAATGAAACATTTTTTAAAACCCAATTGTTTTCTTGATAGGCAAACCACACATTTTTAAACTCTATTTTTCCAATAAGCGATTTCGGTTTAAGACTACCTTCGTTAATATTAAATTCTTGTGTCTCAATTACCTTAATTACACGCTCGCTACATATCAAACCCATTTGTAAGGTATTGAAACGATCGGCCAGTTGCCTGATAGGTCTGAAAAGCATATTAATATACATAATGAAAGCCACAATGGTACCAACAGATAACTGACCTATTAATGTTTCTTTTGCTCCCCACCAAACCAATACCCCAATACTTAATGCAGAAAGAATATCAACCACCGGAAAAAAAACGGAATAATGCCATACCGACCTGTTATTCGCATTACGATGTTCGTTATTTATAGTCTTAAATTTATTATACTCCTGATGTTGGCGATTAAAAACCTGTACCACACTCATACCATTAATATGCTCTTGAACAAAAGCATTTAATAAGGCTACCTGGGTTCTCACATCATTAAAGGCGGCACGTATGGCATTTTTAAAAATATAGGTAGAAATGATTAATAAAGGTAAAGAACATAAACTTAAAATAGCTATTTTCCAATTGGTGTAAAACATTACTATTATAATGATTATGACTTTTAATAAATCACCGGCAATATCCAAAAATCCTTGTGAGAATATTTCAGAAATATTTTGAATATCGCTAATACATCTGGTAACAAGAGTTCCAACAGGAGTTTTATCAAAATAGCTCAGTTTAAAATGTATTAATTTCTTATATAAGCGTATGCGTATTTCATGAACTACATGCAGTGCCAACAAGTTGCTGAATAAAACGGCCAAATATTGCGTTAATGTTTCAAGCAGCAGTACCAAAGCTATAATTATACTTATTCTTATTAATCCCTCAGCATCATTGTTAGAGATGAAGTTGTCAAGAGCATATTGAACCAAATATGGTCTAACAGGCGAAAGTAGAGCGCTCAGAAGAGTTATTAAGGCAGCTCCGGCCAGCAGCGATTTACGGCCCGAAGCAAAGCCCATAATTTTTCTAAAGAGGGTAAAATCAAATGCTTTTCCTGCTACACTCATTTTCTGTATTAATCTATTCCAAAAAGTTGCGCTTGTTCTGTAAAATAGTTTTCAGGATAATTTACCGAGGTTAAAAACAAACCTTTTGCTGGTACTGAAATTCCGGCATTACTGCGATTTTTATCTTCTATAATTTTTCTGAAACCTTGCAAATCATATTTTCCTTTTCCAATATCTATCATGCTTCCCACTATTGCACGTACCATATTACGTAAAAAACGGTTGGCACAAATAGTAAATATAAGCATTTCGTCATTATCTTGCCAATGTGCTTTTATTATTTTACAATTATTAGTGAAAACCTGTGTGTTGCTTTTGCTGAAGGCCGAAAAATCATGGTATTCAAAAAGTACGTTACAGGCTTGCTGCATTAAAGTAATGTTAAGTGGATAACTGTTTAACCAAGCATTATTAATAAATGGATTTTTCTTACGTAAAATATAATAATTATATGTTCTGTTTGTGGCATCAAAACGGCAGTGAGCATTGTTGCCTACTTTATATACAGCATTTACCACAATACTTTTGGGCAATACGCGATTTAGTTTGTAAATAAAATTATCAAGGTTGGAAATAGGTTCCAAGCAATTAAAATGCACATAAAACTCATTGGCATGCACACCTGTATCGGTGCGGCCACAGCCTGTAGTCTCGCCCTCAAGATGGCAAAACAAGGCTAAGGTTTCTTGTAGTACTTTTTGTACGGTAAGGGCATTGGGTTGTATTTGCCAACCGCAAAAGTTACCGCCCTCAAAGGCTATTTTAATAAAATATCTATAGCTGCTCATAGAAGTGTGCAAATTTACAATTTTTGAAATGAACAAAGTAGCAGCCAATTATACTTTAGCTTTATTTATAAATAGTTTTACTAGTTCAATATTTAGTTAATGAAGGATTGTTAAATATATTTCTTGTAGCTTGTTCATTACCATTGATGAGCTGATAATTATTGTTTTTTATAATCTTGTATATTTGTAAAGCAACAAAATCATGTAATTAACGTGTTAAGTATTGTTGAATAAGTTTATGTGTTTAATAAAGTCATTACTTTGGTTGCACCATATCAGTCGTTAAATATGAAATTGGCTTATCAATTTTTTTCTATATGTTTTATTGTGGCGATAGCCTTTTTGGCAATGCCGTGTAATACAAGGGCTGATACACTGACAGTTAATAAACATTTACGAACTGCGTGGAGTTTACGTAGGAGTAATACTGATTCGGCCTCATACCATGTTGGTTTGGCGCGAAGCATTGCACAAGGCGATAAGGATAAAACCGGGTTAGCACTTTCTGATAAAATTGAGGCATCGGTTATATACAACAGAGGCGATTATGAAGAATCTGTTAAGTTGGCTTTTAGAGCACTCAATCAATTAAAGTCTATAAAAGCACCTGTTAAAGATATTGCGTCAACTTTAAATCTTATTGGCCTTTCATACATGTCAATAGGCAATTATTCCCAAGCAGAGAAGTATTTTACTGAAGCTAATTCAGAATATCAAAAAATTAACGATATACACGGGCAAGTAAGTACAATCCATAATATTGGTGTAACGAATTTTTATTATGGAAATTATGATAAAGCGATGGAGTATTACACCAAAGCTTTAAAGAAATTGGAAGAAGGCTCTGCAGATTTGCTTTCAGAGATTGATATAACCACTAATATTGCTATCCTTCTTAATCAGGAGAAGCAATTCGAAAGAGCCATTAATTATTACCGTAAAGCACTACGGGTTCAAACTAAACTAAATGACAGAAAAGGAATAGGCTCCACATTAACCAGCATTGGAATAAGTTATTTTGCACAAGGAAATTACGATAGCAGTTTTTATTATCACAGTAGGGCTTTAGACTATTTCAAAGAAGGTAAAATGGAATCGGGAATAAGTATGGCCTTAAACAATATGGGCGAAATATTACTGTTGAGAAATAATAATTTTGAAGCTCTGGAGTTGTTTAAAGAGTCAAAAGAAATACGTGAAAAAGCTAATGAACAATATGGATTGGCTATTTCGTGTAAAAATTTGGGTCGTGTGTTTACACAGTTGAAAAATTGGGTAGATGCTGACAAATATTTTAAACAAGCATTAAACATAGGACATGAAATTAACTCGCCTTACATTTTGGCTCAAGTGTATCAGTCGCAAGCTGAATATTACGCTTTAAAAGGCGATTACAAAGAGGCGTATAAGCATAACCAGATGTATCACCTCATTAACGATAGTTTATTTAGTACTGAAAAATCAATTATGATTTCTAATTTACAGGAAAGATATAAAAAAGAAAATACAGAAAAAGAATTGTTGAAGAAGAATAACAAAATTCAGTTGTTAGAGAAAGAAAAGCATTTGGTTAAGTTGTATTATATTGGCTCTTTTATTTTCCTTTTATTGGCAATAGTGGCTATTTGGTTATATTTATCGAGAAAGAAAATGCAAGTAGAGAATAAACTTTTGCAAAGCGAAAGGGATAAAGTTTTATTAAAATCAGAAGCCGAACTTCATCAGAGTAAATTCGAAATTGAAAAAAATAAGAAAGAAGAAGCCATTTTTGAACTGGAAAATAAGAAACAGGAAATAGTTCAGATGGCCTTATATATAAGCCAGCAAAATGAATATCTTGAAAATTTTAAGAAAGGCATACAAGAAATTAAAGAAGATAAGCAAATGTTGATGGTATTGGAGAAAGAATTTGAACAAAAACTAAATTTAGATAAACAGCGCGAACAGTTTACACTAAACATAAACCTTATCAATGAAGATTTTTATACCTCACTTCATCATAAATTTCCTCAATTATCTGATAACGAAAAGAAGCTATGTGCCATGCTTAGGCTAAATTTGTCTTCAAAAGAAATAGCTTCTATTTTGAACATTTCACCCAAGAGTGTTGATATGAATCGCTATCGCTTGCGTAAAAAACTTGAAATTCCTACTCATATTGAATTGTATGATTTTTTTATGAGTGTTTAAGGAGACCAAATGTTTTTAATTGTTGTCTTGTTGTTAAGTTATTGTAAATCAATTTTTTAAACATTTTTTTTATTAATTTTGATTCATAGTTTTAAAAGTATTATCTTTAAATATTTTTGAGCCTATATTTTTTTTCATTTAAACATTAAGAAGTACTTGATGATGGGCTTTAACGTCAGCCTGTGAAAAAACTCGTAGTAATTAACACAAGCTGTTTATTTTTTTGAAATAAAAATACAAATAAAAACTGAAATATACAATATCTTTGTGTATGCCTAAAATAACTCCCAAAAGCCGTACACAGATTGAGTTTAAGAGCCTCGAAGATGATATTGAAAAAGATAATACAGTAAGATTTATTGATGCTTTTGTAGAAAAACTCGAACTTGATAAATTATTTTTTATCAATAAAACAGTAAAAGTAGAAGGACGCCCTAGCTTTACCAATCAACTGTTTTTAAAAATATATTTTGCAAAACAGGTAAAATGATTAGAGTATTAAGTTTTGATACCAATGCGCCACCGGAAATTCTTCAACTCATTCAACATCAAAAAAAGATGAAAAAGTAATTCATGAACATCACCGTATTTGCTTACAACAAGCGAACAGGCATTGTATTGAACAAACATCAAAAATGAAACTAAAAACAAAGTAAACAAGATAAGAAACAAGAAAAAAACAAACATAACCACAACACAAACTCCATAAAACACTCCTCAAAGGGTACTAAAAAGTACACTTGTTTATTGTTTAAAAGCACGCCTAATTTTTTAAAACCCCATAATATATTTTACTTGCAACTGAGCTCCGAAAGCTTTATTCATCCTGCCAAAGGCAGTCAGGCACAGGTTTAAATCGAAGCAGAGCTTCGTTTAATCCCTATATGTTATGTGTAGCCAATGCACCGTGGTTGAGCGTTATGGGCTTCTTTTATAGGATGCGAGCGTTGGAAAATGACAAGCTCTTTTTCTTTTTTGCTGTTGAGATGTTTAAAGTTTTGAACTCGGCTTTCGCAAAAATGAAAATGTGCTTGGCATAAGCGTTGGTTTTCTATGTGGTCGTCTTTTTGTTGAAATGTTTGTTTTTTTTTCAGTTTATGTTTCTTGTATGGAGTCGTTATGTCACTTATTTAAAATGTCTATGTCAATTATGGTCGAGAGTTATTTTAACTAAATGGAGGTCATACATTACATTTACAGATAGCTTACATGAATTTACAAAGGCGATATGACCATTTTATTGTAAACTTTTCTTTGCGTTTCACTAAAATTACCTCTTCTCCGGTCTCAGGTTTTTGAGTAATATTATTCATAACAACCACATCAATATTAACTGTTTCATATGTATTTTTTTACAAGATATAGCTGTAAAGCAAAAAGCATTACTAAGCTAAATCTTAATAAATTTATGTGAGATTAAGGAATCATTAAAACTCAAATTCATAAATGTAATCCTGATCACGTGGGCAAAATATGGTGTCTAAAATGGTATCCTTTACACCATTCCTTTGTTTAATCAATGTTATAAAATAAATGCCCATAAGATTCTTGTCAAATATATGAAGGTTATCCGCAGAGGATTGATTGTTTGGAGAGTAAAAGTTACTACTTGGATTTAGATTATTGTCTTTACGATATTTACAAATGGCCTGTAAAGAATATGTATTTTGTGTACTAAGTATAAAGGGTTCCTTAGGTTTAGCTGTTAAAGAATTGATAGATGGGCCAAAAGAAAGTTCCACAAAATTGTTCTGATTTTTCAAATCAATTTGCACTTCATCTGCAACATGTTGATAGTAGGTATAATTACTTTTATATTGTAAAATAACAAGATAAGAAAATTTCTCTCTTTTTCTTAAATCCCAAACACCAAAATTAACTACTCCATTTGAATTAGTAGTTGCACGCGCTAATAATTTTTCTTCATAGGATAATCCCATTAAACCTGTAAACTTTTCTTTCCGTTCAACTAAAATAACTTCTTCGCCAGCTTCTGGCTTTTGCGTAATATCATTCATTACAACAACATCAATGTTTACTGCTTCGTGTGTAAGTTTTTTACATGAATAAACCTGCAATATCGGGAGCAATAAAAGGCTATATTTTAATAAATTTAAATGTTTGTGTGCGACCATTTTTTTGTAAAATTGAAATGAAATACAAACCATTATTAAGTTGACTAACATCAATACATTTAACAAAGGAATTGAATGATATTATTTGCATGCCCTGTACCGCGCATATACTTACGCCAGAAATATTTTCAATATTGTTTGCATCAATGCAAATTTCATGATTGGTTGGATTAGGAAAAATTTCAAAATCCTTATTATTCTCAAACTTTTCTTTATCGGCTGTCAAAATCGAACAATTATTTACATAGTATGGATTTGCATTTCCATAATAAAATGTCGCATTTTTATGTTGACACAATAAGTATGGGGCATATGCAGTGAGATTCAAATCCATATACTTTACTCCTAAATTTGTTCCAACACCTTCAATCATTAAAAACTTTTCATTAATGCTTTGGTTATTTGGAATAAATTGAAAAATATAATTTAAACGTATATGTTTTTTACCCGATACATAACAAATACTATCAACTAAATAATATGAAGCATAAATCGTAGATGACCAATCATTACGCACCATAAACGAGTCATTAAGCTGCAAAGACATATCCATAATCAACCGCAGGTTTGTATCAGCATCGCTAAAATACCAAGCCCTGCCGGTTAGGGTATCCTCCTTTATAAATCCATTATAATAGTCAACCGGCAAAACCTGACCATTGGGATAAATTTGAACAAGATTAAATTTCTTAAATAGCTGACTATTTATTATAGTATCAGCTACATAAAAAAGGCTATCAGTATAGTCGTCAGATGAACTAACTAATAACTGAGTTTGTTTGGTATTCCATGCTGTTGAACTGCTGCCAAATATTGACCGGAAAGGTTGGCTTTTAGCTTCTGAAATACTAAAAAAAACAATTAAGATAATTATGATATTTTTCATGTCTTGCGTTTTAAAATTGATTAAAATTATTAATTTTTTCTTACGTTTCAATTTTAGTAGTCATGTCGGGTCGAAATGTATTAAGATGGAGAAAAGAGTATAGACTAAACTGTAAACTGTCGAAAGGCTTTGTGCGGCTGGTGAATTTTGGCCCCTTCACACCCCTATGTGCGCTTGCCTTTCGTAGTTGGAAAAATGGAAATGTGCCAAAATTTGGGCTGGCAGGGGTTGGTAAGTCTGTTTTATTTTTGTACTGTCCTTCCATGTTTGCACGTCTTAGGGTTTCTGATAACGTCAGCCTGTGAAAAAACTCGTAGTAATTAACACAAGCTGTTTATTTTTTTGAAATAAAAATACAAATAAAAACTGAAATATACAATATCTTTGTGTATGCCTAAAATAACTCCTAAAAGCCGTACACAGATTGAGTTTAAGAGCCTCGAAGATGATATTGAAAAAGATAATCCAGTAAGATTTATTGATGCTTTTGTTGAAAAACTCGAACTTGATAAATTATTCTTTATCAATAAAACAGTAAAAGTTGAAGGACGCCCTTGCTTTACCAATCAACTATTTTTAAAAATATATTTTTCAAAACAGGTAAAATGATTAGAGTATTAAGTTTTGACACCAATGCGCCACCGGAAATTCTTCAACTCATTCAACATCAAAAAAAGATGAAAAAATAATTTAGGAACATCACCGTATTTGCTTGCAAAAAGCGAACAGGCATTGTATTGAGCAAACATCAAAAATAAAACTAAAAATAACTAAAACACGATAAGAAATAAGAAAAAAACAACCATAAACACAACACAAACTCCATAAAACACTCCTAAAAGGGTACTAAAAAGTACACTTGTTTATTGTTTAAAAGCACACCTAATTTTTTAAAACCCCATAATATATTTAACTTGCAACTGAGCTCCGGAAGCTTTATTCAACACAGGATTAAATCAAAGCATAGCTTCGTTTAATCCCTATATGTTGGGTGCCGTATTATTGTCCAACGCATATGTTTATGTTAGCTAATTCTACTTGCAGTTTCACTTTGGCTTTCAATGCTGTAAAAACTCTCAACAAAGTGTCCATTGTTACATTACTTGCGTTGTTTTCAAGGCGTGAAATTTGAGCTTTTTGAACACCAATAAGCTTTCCTAATTCTTCTTGTGTCAAATTACGTTCTTGTCGAGTTTGCTTGATTGCTTTTCCGATTAAGTCCATTTGAAGTTCATACTCAAAACGGTCTCTTTCCGCAGTTCCTATCTTTCCGATAAGTTCGTCTTGCACTTGGTCTAATGTGAATGTTTTCATTTTTTCTTGTTTTTCAATTGTTTCTCTTCAAAATATTTTGTTCGTTGTCCGATGGCTTTTTGAATTTCATTGTCAGGAACTTTACTTCGCTTTTTTATAAATCCATGTGTCGAAATTACTAAAGTTTCAGTCGTTGAAGTTTTGTCCCAAAAAGCAAGCAATCTGTATTGAAGTCCTTGGTATAAAGTTCTAAATTCCCAAATGTCATTATTAAGTTTTTTGAATAATTCAGGGTCGTGTTCGGTCTGTGCTTTACGAATGTTGTAAAGTATTTTTTCGTAATGCTTTCTATCTAATCCTTTCAAGAACTCAAATGCTTCGTCTAAAAATATTATTTCAAAAAGTTTGTCCATTCGTTAATTAGTTCAACGAAGCAAAGATAATAAAAAGTTTCGTTATAATGAAACTTTGGGTCGGTTTATTTTGTTGTGAGTGGTCGGCAAATATGGCACATAACAGCAGCCTGTGAAAAAACTCGTAGTAATTAACACAAGCTGTTTATTTTTTTGAAATAAAAATACAAATAAAAAGAGAAAAACCAAAGCTATTCAAACAAGCGAAACTTCATTCAACCTGCCAAAGGCAGTCAGGCACTGGATTAAATCAAAGCAGAGCTTCGTTTAATCCCTATATGTTATCAGAAGCCCTTCTTCCCATGTTGTGGCGCAAAACTGTTAAATTTAGCACTTTATCTGCACTGAACCTGTGCGTTGGATGGCAAGCTCTTTTTATTTTTGTCGGGCTGCAATTGGTGTTGGCAAAAATTAAAATGTGCTTGGAATTTGGGTGGCTGAGCTGGCTCTAAACTGTCAAGATACTACTGTCATTACTCCTTTATAAATTTTCCAATTGTCTTTATGTTTTGTTGATTGTCGGTTACTGAATAAGTGTAAAAACCTTGGGCTAAATTACTAATATCAATTCCGTTACTGTTGAGATTGGAGCTTGTTTGTTGCAATTGCCCTATGTTGTTGTAAATGTTTATGGTGTTGTCTTGCGTTATATTTGTTAAATAAATTCTGTCAGTAGCAGGATTCGGAAACAGATAAATTTTATTAATATCACTTAATTCTTTATTACTGGTTAGAATTCCATTATTACAGTCAATAGTACCTGCCTGATAGAATGGAAAACTATCGGATTGAAAACAAAGTAAATTATCGGCAATAAAGCCATCTGTAACAAAGGCAGATTCGTAGGTGTTGATTCCATTAAAACCATATACGGGGCCAAATTTTGTATTTATACGGCTAATATGATTTACAAACAAGGCACTATCACCCGGTTGCACAGGAGTTCCAATTGTATCTTTGCAAGAGTGAGAATAAATTTCTTTTAGCGATTGACCGTTTATTGTTACAAACTTTATTGAATCAACCTGACTGTAAGCATTAGTATAGATGTTTAGAGTTTGGTCATATTGTAATCCAAAATCCCAAACATCACCAATATTCGGATTGTTGAACCAAACAAATTGCAGCGTGTTATTTGCGTTTAAAATATATACTGTATCATTTGAAGTATAAAAATATTTTGAAGGAAACATAACAGTATCGCCCAATATATAATTTCCGCCTGAATAGATCAGAAGTTGTTGCTCCATTTTTACTTGTTGAAATGTTCTGTTTTCAATTAAAGTATCCTGTGCATAATAATAATGATTATATCCATAATTAGCCACGAAAGAGTAAGTAGCATAATGCCAGTCAGAACCGGCATCTAACCAACTGTTTGCTGATTGGGAAAAGATTGTTTGAGTAAACAAAGCTAAAGTGAAAATCAGTAGTATTTTTTTCATTGCTTTATTATTTTTTGATTAATAACCTGATTTTGTATTGATTTATCATTTATAGTTCATAATTAACAGCTTGCCCCTGTAAACCTTTTCTTTTTTGTTTTCAGTATAGTAAAGATCTACAAAATACACAGCGTTTGCAAACACAGGAATAAAATTGTTCGGGTAATTGCTGCCAGCATAAATGATTTGGCCTAAAGCATTGTAAATAGTGAGCTTGCTGTTGGGTGGCAGGTTGGTGATGTAAAATGCCTGCCCCTGAAAAAGAATAGTGGGGATAATTAATTGCAATTCTT